>LNFM01008765.1_pt1 | contig 15088 bp, 10 predicted proteins | sample 596031 | NCBI WGS metagenome assembly LNFM01 (sample SAMN04254537, study PRJNA301005) | activated carbon metagenome | isolation source: dual media filters at the Ann Arbor, Michigan drinking water treatment plant | place: USA: Ann Arbor
CAGCTCGAGGCGCGCGGTGGACGCTACGGCGTGGCCACCATGTGCATTGGCGTGGGGCAGGGGATTGCCCTGCTGATCGAACGCGTCTGAACCTGCTCTGATGCGAAAGGACTCGCCCGCCACGCTTGACGCCATCCGGGGTTCATCGGCACCTTGCATGCAACGCCGACCGCACTACGGCAACATCGCAGCATCGACAGCGACAACAACGACTCACCAGGAGACCCGCCCATGAAGTTCACCACCCAGCTCCTTGCGGCCGTGCTGGCCGCCACCGGCCTCGGCCTGACTCACGCACAGGCCCAGGCGCAGGCGCAGGCCATCAAGGTCGGCGTCACGGTGTCGGCCACCGGCCCGGCCGCCTCCCTCGGCATTCCGGAGCGCAACACGTTCCCGCTGCTGCCCAAGACCATGGGCGGGCGACCGGTCGAGTTCATCATCCTCGACGACGCGTCGGATACCACCACCGCGGTGAAGAACACGCGCAAGCTCATTACCGAAGACAAGGTCGACGTGATCGTCGGCTCGACCATCACGCCGAACTCGCTGGCGATGGTCGACATCGCTGCCGAGACCGAGACGCCGATGATCTCCATGGCCGCGTCCAGCCGCATCGTCGAGCCGGTCGATGCCAAGCGCCGCTGGGTGTTCAAGACGCCGCAGAACGACCAGCAGATGGCGGTGGTGATCGTCTCGCACATGATCGGCGCCGGCGTGAAAAGCGTCGGCTTCATCGGCTTTGCGGATGCTTACGGCGAGGGCTGGTGGAACGAGTTCAACAAGATCGCCAGCGCGCGCGGCCTGAAGGTCGTGGCCAGCGAGCGCTACCAGCGCACCGACACCTCGGTCACCGGCCAGGTGCTCAAGATCATCTCCGCGCGTCCAGACGCCATCCTCATCGCCGGTTCCGGCACGCCCGCGGCGCTGCCGCAGAAGACGCTCAAGGAGCGCAACTTCGGCGGCCAGATCTACCAGACCCACGGCGTGGCCAACAACGACTTCCTGCGCGTGTGCGGCAAGGACTGCGAAGGCACGCTGCTGCCGGCCGGTCCGGTGCTGGTGGCCGACCAACTGCCTGCCGACCACCCGGTGAAGAAGTCGGCCACCGCGTATGTCACCGCCTATGAGGCGGCGCACGGCAAGGGCAGCACCTCGACCTTCGGCGCCCACGCGTGGGACGTTGGCGTGCTGCTGCAGGCGGCCATTCCGGTGGCACTGAAGAAGGCGCAGCCGGGCACCAAGGAGTTCCGCGCCGCGCTGCGCGACGCGCTGGAAGGCGTGAAGAACGCCGCGGGTGCGCACGGCATCTTCAACATGACTGCCAGCGATCACCTGGGCCTGGACCAGCGCGCCGCCGTGATGGTGCGCATCACCGACGGCACCTGGCGTCTGGTGAAGTAAGCGCAGCCTGGCTGCGTCGAACGATCTGCCGGCGCGGCGGAACCCGGTGAGCGTGCAGCAGGCGCCACCGGGTTCCCGCCGGCACCAGATTCGGCACCCGCATTCGCATCCACGTGCGCGCAAGGTGGGCGCGCGACCATGACAACAACAACGACGGTCCGATGAACTTCGAAATCGCCCTGCTGCTCGGGCAGGACGGCATCACCAACGGCGCCATTTATGCGCTGCTGGCGCTGGCACTCGTGCTGGCCTTTGCCGTCACCCGCGTGATCTTCATTCCGCAGGGCGAGTTCGTCGCCTACGGCGCGCTCACGCTGGTGGCACTGCAGGCCGGCATGTTGCCGGGCACGCTGTGGCTGCTGATCGGTGCAGGCGTGCTGGTGGCGCTGGTCGACGGCATCGACGCGTTGCGCACGCGGCAATGGCGGCGCCTGCTGCCGATCGCCGGCTGGAACCTCGCGCTGCCGCTCGGACTCTGGGGCACGCTCAGCGCGATCGACCTGCCGACGATGCCGATGGCGGTGCAGATCCTGCTCGGCCTGCTGGTGGTGGTGCCGCTCGGGCCGATGCTGTATCGGCTGGCCTACCAGCCGCTGGCGGGTGCCTCGGTGCTGGTGCTGCTGATCGTCTCGGTGGCCGTGCACGTGGTGATGGTGGGCCTGGGCCTGCTGCTGTTCGGCGCCGAAGGTTCGCGCACGCCGCCGTTTTCCGAAGGCCGCTTCGAGTTCGCGGGCATCGTGGTGGGCGCGCAAACGCTGTGGGTGATCGGCTGCTCGGCGGCGCTGATCGTCATCCTGTACCTGCTGTTCGAACGCACCATCTACGGCAAGGCGCTGCGCGCGACCGCGGTCAACCGGCTCGGGGCGCGCCTGATGGGTATTCCCACCACGCTCGCCGGCAAGCTGTCGTTCTTCCTGTGCGCGCTGATTGGTGCGGCCAGCGGCATGCTGATCGCGCCGATCACCACGATCTACTACGACACCGGATTTCTCATCGGCCTCAAGGGCTTCGTCGGCGCCATCATCGGCGGGCTGGCCAGCTATCCGATCGCGGCCGTCGGCGCGCTGCTGGTCGGCCTGCTGGAGTCGTACTCGAGCTTCTGGGCCAGTGCCTACAAGGAGGTGATCGTCTTCACGCTGATCATCCCGGTGCTGCTGTGGCGTTCGCTGCGCACGCATCACGTCGAGGAAGAGGAATGAGCGCGGTGCTCGCGCGCCGCGCGCTGCCGCCGCGCCTGGTGTTCGGCGCCTTCGTGGCGCTGCTGGCGGTCGCACCGCTGGTGCTGCCGGAGTTCACCGTCACGCTGCTCAACTACATCGGCCTGTATGCGCTGGTGGCGCTGGGTCTCGTGCTGCTCACCGGTGTGGGCGGGCTCACCTCGTTCGGTCAGGCTGCCTTCGTCGGCCTCGGTGCCTACACGACGGCGCTGCTCACCGCGTCGACCACGCTGCCCGGCTGGCTCGCCTGGATTGGCGCCAGCGCATGGCTGGCATTGGTCGCGGGCCTGCTGCTGACCGCACTGTTCGCGGTGGTGCTGGGCTCGATGACGCTCAAGCTCTCCGGCCACTACCTGCCGCTGGGCACGATCGCCTGGGGCATCAGCCTGTACTTTCTGTTCGGCAACATGCAGTTCCTCGGCGGCTTCACCGGCCTGTCGGGGATCCCACCGATCAGCATCCTGGGCGAGCCGATCGATACCGGGCGCGAGATCTACTACCTGATCTGGCTGTTCCTGCTGGCCGGCATCGTCACCACGCAGAACCTGCTCGACTCGCGCGAGGGGCGGGCGATCCGCGCGTTGAAGGGCGGCATGGTGATGGCCGAGTCGATGGGAGTGAACACCTCGGCCGCGCGCATGACGATCTTCGTGCTGGCCGCGCTGCACGCCTGTGCCAGTGGCTGGCTGTACGCGCACATGCAGCGCTTTCTCAACCCCACGCCGTTTTCGCTGCACACCGGCATCGAGTACCTGTTCATGGCGGTGGTCGGCGGTGCCGGGCACGTGTGGGGTGCGCTGCTCGGCGCCACCGTGTTCACCGTGGCCAAGCAGTGGCTGCAGGACTGGCTGCCGGCGATCATCGGCCAGGCCGGCAACTTCGAGGTGATCGTATTCGGCGTCGTCATGATCATCGTGCTGCAGCGGGCGCGCGACGGCCTGTGGCCGCCGCTGGCGCGGCTGATGCCGGTGCGTGCCGCGCCGCGCCGCATCGACGCCCACGCGCCGCCGCTGGCGCGACGCGCCATGCCGGCGGCCGACGAGACGCTGCTCGAGGCGCGCGGCATCACCAAGCGCTTCGGTGGCCTGGTGGCGGTCAACGACATGCACCTGTCGGTGCGCGCCGGCGAGATCGTCGCGCTGATCGGCCCCAACGGCGCCGGCAAGAGCACGATGTTCAACCTGATGTCGGGCGTGCTCGATCCCACCAGCGGCGAAGTCCTGCTGCGCGGCCAGCCGGTCGCCGGCCACAGCGCACGCGAGGTGGCGGCTCTGGGCCTGTCGCGCACTTTTCAGCACGTGCGCCTGATGGGGCAGATGAGCGTGCTGGAGAACGTCGCCATCGGCGCGCACCGGCGCGAGAACCCGGGCCTGGTGGTTGGCGTGCTGTCCGGCGCGTGGCGACTCGACCGCAAGCAGGAGCAGCGGCTGCTGGCCGAGGCGGCGCGCCAGGTCGAGCGCGTGGGTCTGGCCGATCACATGTTCGAGCCTGCCGGCAGCCTGCCGCTGGGCAAGCAGCGCCTGCTGGAAGTGGCGCGCGCCCTGGCCGCCGATCCGTGCCTGCTGCTGCTCGATGAACCGGCGGCCGGCCTGCGTTACCTCGAAAAGCGCGCGCTCGCCGATCTGCTGCGCAAGCTGCGCGGCGAGGGCTTGTCGGTGCTTCTGGTCGAGCACGACATGGACTTCGTGATGGGGCTGGTCGATCGTCTGTACGTGATGGATTTCGGCCAGAAGATCGCCGAAGGGCTGCCCCAGGAAGTGCAGCGCGATCCGCGGGTGCTGGAGGCGTATCTCGGGGGCATCGAATGACGGCGCCCGTCAACGATCCGGTGCTCGATGTGCGCGACCTGTGCGTCGCCTACGGCAAGGTCGAGGCGCTGCACAACGCCAACCTGCGCGTGCCGCGCGGCCAGATCGTCACCGTGATCGGCCCCAATGGCGCCGGCAAGACGACCATGCTGGCGGCAATCATGGGCGCGCTGCCTGCGAGTGGCACGGCGCGCGGCGAGGTGCGCTTCGCGGGAGCCAACTGCGTCGGCGCACAGATCGAGGACATGGTGGCGCGCGGCATGACGCTGGTGCCCGAAAAGCGCGAGCTGTTCGGCGAGATGACGGTCGAAGACAACCTGCTGCTCGGTGCATTCCAGCGCTACCGCAGCGGTGCACGCGACCAGCGCGAAACGATGGCCGAGGTGTTCGCACTCTTTCCGCGTCTGCAGGAGCGCCGCGCGCAGCTGGCGGGCACGCTGTCGGGCGGCGAGCGGCAGATGCTCGCCATCGGCCGCGCGCTGATGGCGCGGCCGACGCTGCTGATGCTGGATGAACCGTCGCTCGGTCTGGCGCCGCTGATCGTGCGCGAGATCTTCCACATCATCAACGAGCTGCGCCGGCGCGGCGTCAGCATCCTGCTGGTCGAGCAGAACGCGCGCGTGGCGCTGCAGGTCGCCGACCATGCCTACGTGCTGGAAACCGGCGAAGTGGCCCTGGAAGGCCCGGCCGCGCAGCTGGCGCAGGACCGGCGCGTGATCGAGACCTACCTGGGTATCGGGCGGGTGGCGCCGGGCGCGGCCTGAACGCAGCGTCGGGCACGAGCAGGCTGGCCGGTGCCCGGCCGGGCGCGCTGATGCCCCGCGTGCGGCCGGATGTCGGGCTGCCGCCGTGGCGTTGCGCACGTCGGCCATCGCAACCGGCAGGTGGCGGTCAGTGGCTCACGCGCCCGCCTGCTCCAGCATCGGCGCCGATAAGCGAAGGGTGCCGGCGCCAAGCATGGCGGTGATCTGGGCAGCGGCCACCGGCCGACTGAAGTGGTAGCCCTGCAGCACGTCGCAGGCCATCTTTTTCAGGGTGCTCACCTGCTCCGGCGTCTCGACGCCCTCGGCCGTGACCTTCAAGCCGAGACTCTTGGCGAGCGACACGATGGCGCGCACGATGGCGAAGTCATCGGCGTCGTGCGGCAGGCCATCGATGAAGCTGCGGTCGATCTTCAGGTTCGACAGCGGCATGCGCTTCAGGTAGCTCATCGACGAGTAGCCGGTGCCAAAGTCGTCCAGTGCCACGCGCACGCCGAGGCCGCGCAGCGCGATCAACGTCGCGAACGTGCTGCTGGTGTCTTCCATCAATGCACTCTCGGTGATTTCCAGTTCGAGCAGGTGCGGCGCCAGGCCGGACGCCGTCAGCGCCTCGCGCACCACCTCGACCAGGTTCGCGTCGCGGAACTGCAGCGGCGACAGGTTGACCGCAACGCGCAGTTCGTGACCTTCGGCCTGCCAGTGCGCGGCTTCGCCGCACGCGGTGCGCAGCACCCACTGGCCGATCGGCACGATCAGTCCGTTTGCTTCGGCCAGCGCAATGAAGTCCAGCGGCAAGACGGTGCCGCGGATCGGGTGCTGCCAGCGAATCAGCGCTTCGACCGAGACGATGCGACCGGTGTTCGCATCGACCTGCGGCTGATAGGCGAGCGAGAACTCGCCCCGCTCCACCGCCTGGCGCAGACCGGCGCTCAGTTCCATCCGCTGCATCGCGAGTTCGGTCAGCGCCGCGCTGTAGTACTGGCAGTTGTCGCGGCCCAGTTCCTTGGCGTGATACATCGCGGTGTCGGCGTGCTTGAGCAGCGTGGCACCGTTCGCGCCGTCCTCCGGATAGACCGCGATGCCGATGCTGGCTGTCATCAGCACCTGCCGGCCGCAGACGGAAAACGGCTGCCGCATCAGCTCGAGCACGCGCTGCGCGATCGCGAGGGCATCCTCGGGCTGGGCGACGTCGAGGATCAGCGCCGTGAACTCGTCGCCCCCGAGCCGGGCCAGCTCGACATCCGACGCCTGGTTGCAGCCGCGCGATACGAGGTCGGACGCGCGCAGGCCCTGCTGCAGGCGCTCGGCCGCCGACTGCAGCATCAGATCGCCCGCACTGTGGCCCAACGTGTCGTTGACGCCCTTGAAGCCGTCCAGGTCCATGAACAGCACGCCGAGGCGGCGGTTGGCGCCTTCGGCACGCGCGACCTCGCGGTCGACTCGATCGATGAACGACTGCCGGTTTGGCAGGCCCGTCAGGGCGTCGAAGTAGGCCAGCCGCGCGATCCTGTGTTCGGCGTCCTTGCGTTCAGTGACGTCGCGCGACAGCACGATGAAGCGTGGCGGCTCCTCATCGACGCCGGACTTGCGCGAGATCGACAGCTCGAACCAGAACCTGCCTTGCTGCAACGGCAGTTCGAACTGATGTCCGGTCGACAAGCCGTGCTGGTCGGCCGCCTGCAGCGCCTCGATGCACACCTGGGCCGCCGCGGGCGGCAGCACCTCTTGCACGGTCCTGCCGAGGAACTGCTCCGGCGGCGCCCCCAGCAGTGGGCTGTGCGGCGTGTGGCAGTCGAGGTAGCGACCTTCCAGGTTCATCTCGAACAGCAGATCCGGGATCGCCCGCAGGATGGCCTCGCTGCGGGCGTTCGCGCTGCGCAGATCGAGCAGTGCCTGTCGCCCGCGCAGCAGGTAGCGCACGCGGTGGCCGATCAGTGCCCAGTTGATCGGCTTGGCGATGAAGTCCGTCGCCCCCGACTCGTAGGCGCGTTCGATCGATGCGATGTCATCCATGCCGGTGACCATCACGATCGGCACCTCGTCGCCTGATTCGCCCCGCAATTGCGCACAGACGTCGAAGCCGCTCAGGCCCGGCATCTCGACGTCAAGCATCACCATGTCGCAACGCTGCGCACGGAAGGCGGCCAGTCCCGGCTCGCCGCCATCTGCCGTGACGACGTCGTAGCCTGCCCTGGCAAGTGCCGCCCGCATCAGGAGCAGGGCGGTGGCGTCGTCGTCGATGACGAGAATGCGTGCGGTCATCTAGGCGTGCACCAGCAGATCTTGCATGCAGGCCAGCGTCTTCGCGTGGGAGACCTTGACCCGGCCGTGCAGCGCGCGCGCTTCGTCGAGGCGGGCGTGCCGCCCCAGCTGTTCGAGCTCCCGGAACAGCGCCGACAGCCCATCGGCGCCGACGTTGGCGCTGCTCGACTTGAGCGCATGGGCCGACCGGGCGACCGCGGCTGCATCAGCCGCGCCGAGCGCTGCCTCGATCTGCGCCAGCTGCCGCGCCGACTCCGTGATGTAGCCGGTCAGCAGTTCGCGCATCAGGCCCGGACCGCCTTCCGGGTCCAGGTCGTGCAGCGTGCGCAGGGTCGCTTCGTTCAGTTGCATGGTGTCTGGCGCCGGCTCGGACGCGCGTGCCAGCGGCGAGCCGGGTGTGACAGCGTCGCCCAGCGCCGGCAACCAGCGCATCAGCGTGGCCTGCAGCGCAGCCAGCGTGTAGGGTTTGCCGAGGAATCCATCCATGCCGGCGGCGCGGCACTTCTCCGGGTCGCCCTGCAGCGCATTGGCCGTCAACGCGACGATCGGCAGCCGGGCCCGGCGCGGATCGGCCAGCGCACGAATCGCTGCGGTCGCCTCGTACCCGTCCAGCACCGGCATCTGGCAATCCATCAGCACCAGATCGAAGTCGCCGGCCTGCACGCGCTCCACGCCTTCGCGGCCATCATTGGCCACGTCGACCTGCAGGCCGAGCTTGCGCAGCATCGCCCGGCCGACACCCTGGTTGATCGGGTTGTCCTCGACCAGCAGCACCTTGCCGACGAGCCGCGCATCGACCGCACCGGCGGCATACACGGGTTCCTCGTCCAGCCCATCGTGCAGCACCGAGTTGATCACGCGCAGCAGGTCGGCACGTCGGATCGGCTTGGTCACGCAGCGCCTGATGCCGGCATCCAGGCGCGCCCTCGCATCGGCGTTGGCGTAGGTGGAGGTCAGCATGATCAGCCGGGTGCTGGCGAACACGGGGTGGGTGTGGATCTGCTGCGCCAGTTGCAGGCCGTCCATGCGCGGCATGTGCATGTCGAGCACGGCCAGTTGGAACGGCAGGCCCTTGCGCGCGGCGCGGTCCAGCCGCTCAAGGGCCTCGGCGCCGCCTTCGGCACAGTGGACCTGCATCGCCCAGCCGCCGAGCTGATGGCGCAGGATCTCGCGGTTGGTGTGGTTGTCGTCGACCACCAGCACGCGCACGCCGGCCAGCCCGTGCGTGTCGGGCGGCTGCATCGTGCGCGTCGCCGGCGGCAGTCGCAGATCGACATGGAACGTGGCGCCGCAGCCGGGACTGCTATCCACCCCGATCGCACCGCCCATCAGGTTGATCAGGCGGCGGCAGATCGCCAGGCCCAGCCCGGTGCCGCCGAAACGGCGCGTGGTGCTGCCGTCGGCCTGGGCAAAGTGCTCGAAGATCCTTTGCTGGTGCTCGGGCGCGATGCCGATGCCGGTGTCCTGCACGCTGATATGCACCGGTACCAGGCCATCGGTCTGCGGCCCGCAGCGGACACGAACGACGACTTCCCCTTCCTCGGTGAACTTGATCGCGTTGCCGAGCAGGTTGGCCATCACCTGGCGCAGGCGGAACGGGTCGCCGCGCAGCGGCAGCGGCACGCCGGCCGGCTCGAACCGCGCTGCCACTTCCAGCCCCTTGCTCTCGGCCGGCTGCGCGAACATGGCCAGCGCATCCTCGACCACGTCGACCAGGTCGAACTCGGCCGCGTCCAGTTCCATCTGGCCCGACTCGATCTTCGAGAAGTCGAGGATGTCGTTGATGACGCCGAGCAGGTGTCGCCCCGAGGACTGCACCGCTTCGGCCCAGCTGCGCTGCTGTGCCGGCAGGGGGCTGTCGAGCAGCAGTTCGGTCATGCCCAGCACGCCGTTCATCGGCGTGCGGATCTCGTGGCTCATCGTGGCCAGGAACTCGCTCTTGGCTTGGCTGGCGGCCTCGGCGGCCTCCTTGGCGACTCTCAGCTCAGCGGTGCGGGCAGCGACCTCGTCCTCCAGCCGGTCGCGATGCGCCGCCAGCTGATCGTCGCGGCTGCGGATCTGCTCGATCATCGCGTTGAAGCCGGTGCCGAGCTGCTGCAGCTCGTCAATGTCGCTCGTCCCGGCATGGACCGAGTAGTCCGCATCGCGCGATACGCGCACCATCGCATCGGTCAGCGCGCTCAGTGGCGCCAGCACCGCGGCATCGAGCCGGCGCAGCAGTGCCCGGCTGGCGACCAGCGCCAGCAGCGCCGCCAGCAGGGTCACCAGCGCCTGCAACACCGTCTGGCGGTACAGCCCGCCCAGCCCCACGCTCAGGTGCACGCCACCGCTCACCGTGTCGCCGGTGACCACCGGCTGCGTGACCTCGATATGCAGCAGCGACACGTCGAGTCGATCGTGCAGCCCCTGCCGGACGTTTGCGGGGGGCGGGTGTGCGTCATGGCGATAGACCGCGAACAGGCGGCCGTCGTTTCGGTACACAGCCGCGGTCTGCACCTGCGGCGCATTGCGCAGCGACTGCAGCAGTTCGCGCGCGGCCTTCTCGTCGTCGAACATGACCGCCGCGCCGACGTTGTCGGCCAGCACCCGTGCCTGCACGCGGGCGGCATCGGCCAGGCCCATCAGCCCCAGCGCAAAGCTGCTGACGAGGACCACCGCGGCGACGACGGATACCGCCACGGCCAGCCCGATGCCGTTGATGCGCATCAGGCGCGCCGCGAGGCTCGACGGCGCGGCGGCGGCCGCCACCTCGATGCGCGGCAGCGCGGCGCTCATTGGATCACCTCGGTCGCCAGCCGCAGCAGGCGCGAGCTCAGCGTCAGACCTGCGGCGCGCGCTGCGCGCAGGTTGGCCTCGAATGTCACGCGGTTGCTGGCCACCGCCATGTTCAGTGCGGCGCCCTGCTGCGCGGCGCCCGGGCTGTCCGCTACCACCAGCACCGGCTGGCCCTTGATCTGGTCGAGCAGCTTGGGCAGGCCGCCGATCGCAGGCGCCGTCACGAACATCAAATGGCAGCCCGTCACCGGCTGGCCGGCGCCTTTGCGCTGCAGGTTGAGGCTGCGCGCACCGACCGCCTTGCCTTCCAGCCCTGTCAACTCGGCGCCGAACAGATCGGGGCCGACGAGGCACAGCGTCAGCGTGCCGCCGACCTCGGCCGGCCACTCGGTGAAGAGCGCGAAGTTGTAGAGGAATGCCGCCTTCAGCCGGTACTCGGGTGTCTCCTGCGCCTGCGCGCCCAGCGGCCCGGCGAGCAGACCGAGCGCGCCGAGCAGGATGGTCAGATGCGCAAAGAGCCGCCTCATCGCGCACCCCCCGTCGTCATGATCTGAATGGTCAGCAACTGCTCGATCGGCATCGCCAGCAGTTGCTCCAGCGTGCACGGATAGGCGAGCGCCGGCTGCATCAACGCGAGCAGCAGCGCGGCCGCGAGCACGCGCCGGCGGGCACCGCTCTGTGCGCGCCGACGTGCGGCGAGAATCTGCGCGTCGATCACGATCAGAACCGGTACACGGCCTTCAGGCGCACGCTGCGGCCGTCCCGCTCCAACGCGTTCTGCCAGTTGATGTCGGCACCCGGATCGCCGTACTGCTTGTCGAACAGGTTGAACAGGCCGAGCGTGAGCGTCAGTCTGGGCAGCCAACCCTCGGCCACGAGGGTCGCGTTCGATAGCGCATGACTGCCAAGCTCGCTGCCATCGAGCGTCAGGCGCGCGCTGGTGAACTGGACCTCGTAGGCGGCCCGCAGACCCGCCCAGGGCAGCGGGGCCGAGGCATTGAGCTTGGCCAGCGTACGTGGTGAGTTGGGCAGCCGGCCGCCGCTGGACTGCTTCACGTCCTGGAACGACAGGCTGCCGCGCACCCGGGCGCCGCCGGCCCAGGTGCGATCAGCCGACAGCTCGGCGCCCGTGGCGTTTACCGGCGCGCCCGACTGGTACTGCGGGAGGCCGCTGACGGGATCGATGCCGAGTGTGATGATCTCTTCCAGCGTCCAGCGATAGAGCGACAAGCGCAGTGCCAGGTCGCGTCCGACCCGATGATCGGCGACCAGTTCGAAAGTGTTGATGGACTCGCCGCGCAGCGCCGGATTGCCGATCTGCGAGGTGCCGTCGTCGAAGTCGCGCTCGAACGCGTTCGGCGCCCGATGCGCGCGGCCGTACAGCGCCTTCAGCGTGGTCGCCGTCGCGGCGCGCCAGATCAGCGCGGCACGCGGGCTCCACTGCGTCCCGGTCTTGTTGTTGCGATCAACCCTCACGCCGAGGGTCGCCGACAGCGCCTGGCTGATGCGCCAGTCGTCCTGCGCAAACAGGCCGTAGCGGTCGCCGGACCGCTCGATCGCGATGTCGTTGCCGGGGTTCGCCAGGTCGTAGACGTACTGGTCCTCGCGGCGGTTGTCCTGTCCCTCGACGCCGGCCAGCAGCGTGTGCCCGGCGATGCCCGTGTACAAGAGGCGTGCCTCGGCGCCCAGCCACTCGGACTCGGTCGGATAGGAATACGGCCCACCGTAGCTCAGGATGCTGCGATAGCGTTGCTGCCCGCCGAACAGCCGTGCCGTCAGCTGCAGGTGGTCGCCGCCGAGGTTCTGCTGGTATTGCACCTGGCTGACGAGGTGGCGGTCGTCCTGATACTGCCCCGGCACCAGCGGATCCGACAGGTAGGAGGCGGTCGGATCGGCCTTGCTGCGGTCGCCATAAATGAAGTCGACGGCCCAGCGGCCGCTGCGCAGGCTGGCGAAAAACTCGCGGTCGCGCTCGCCGTCGAGGCCGGCCGCCACGCCCGAGATCCCGGCAGCGCCGTAGTCGTAGAAGCGGTCTTCGCCGCGCGACTTCATCGCCGACGCGGACAGCAGCAGCTCGGTGCTTTCGCCCAGGCGGCCGCCCCAGCTGGCGCGCCCTTCACGGCTGGCTTGCGGATGCTCGTAGGCGGTCGCCAGTTCGGCGCCGACCTCGACCGCGCTGCGCGTGACGAGGTTGACGACGCCGAACATCGCGTTCTGGCCGTACACCGCGCCGCCAGGGCCGGGGATGAATTCGATGCGTTCGATCAGGTCGATGTCGAGCGGCAGCAGGCGGCCGGTCGGCGCGCTGTCGTACAGCGGATCGTTCAGCCGGTTGCCGTTGATTGTGATCAGCACGCGGCTGGTGTAGTCGCCGGGCAGGCCGAAGCCGCGCGCACCGAGGTAGCTGTACTGCCGGTCGTAGGTGATGCTCAGGCCCGGGAGACTGGCGAGCGCATCGTCGATCGTGCGCCAGCCGAAGTTGCGGATGTCCTGGCGCGTGATCACGCTGACCGCGGCGGCGATCTCGTCCTGCCGCTGCTCGTACTTCGAGGCGGCCGAGATCGACACCTGCATCAGCTGCTCGATGCTCAGGCTGGTCAGGTCGCTTTGCGCATGGACCGGCCAGGCGAACGCAAGCGCGAGAGCGACCACGAGGGGCCGATGCGTGAACTGGCACCGGTGCTTCGCAGCCTGCTTGGTGTTGTGCTTCATGTTTCGTTCCGTACCGGTGCCCTGCGTACCGTCGTGAACCAGGGGCCATCGAGAGGACGACTGTCGGCCCCACGCCATTCCCTGGTCGCTTTGGTCAATATAGGTACTGGTCCTGGCGCAGATACCCCGATAAAGCGACGAAATGCCCCTCAGCTAACCGGCTCGTGCGGCTCAAGCCGATCTCGGGTGGGCCGTCGCGGCCGATGGGGCAGGGCGCAGCGTGCATCGGCCCTTGGCAGGAGCCCGCTCGCTCCGTGCGCCAGGTCGGGTATCTCCCCGCGACGTCGCGGACGGGCCACACACCGGCCGGTCAGACACCTGCGGCCTGTGAGGCAGCGCCGTCGCGCACACACCGGCCGCGCGGCCGGTTGCCACGTGACCATCGGCCGCGTGTGGTCCACCCACGCATGCGACGGCGACCGCAGGCGGTCAGCTCGACCGGTACGCCGCGATGCAGTCGCCCGCATGTCAGGTCCGACGCGGCCGATGCAGGTGGTGCGGGAGGAACCGTCGCTCGGCCGCAGAGCGCCGACGGCACGCGACTTCGAGCGACTACGATACGGATCAGCCTGCGGTCACCATGCGGGCATGACACTGCGCGGCAGCCGGCTGCCGCCGGCCGGCGAGGGGACAGGGATGAATCTGGAAAAGGTGATCTTCGGCGCGTTCGTGATCCTCGCGTGCACGCTGAACTTCGGCTTCTTTCTCGGCGAGATGGGCAATCCGGAGCATCACCACCCCCTCGAACTCGGTGCCACGCTGGTGGTGAATCTGATCGCGATGACGCTCAAGTTCGGCGATCGCACCCACATCGGCGCGGTGCACCTGGCTACCAGCATCGTGGCGGTGCTGCAGTTGCTGGCAGCGTCGACCTTCTGGGTCTGGGCCACGCGCGTCAGCGGCCTGCCGTCCGAAGGCGAGGTGATGGCCACCGTGGTGTCGCTGTCCGGTGGCGCGCTGCTGGCCAACCTGATCTCGGTGACGCTGCTGATCGGCGAAACGTTGCGGCGCGCCCGCTAGCACGGTGCCGTCGCCACCGCCGGTCCGGGATCGCGCGCGATGACCGATGTCCAGCTGATGGTCCTGCGGCGCCTGCGGATGCCGCTCATCGTGCTGATCGTCGCCTATGCGGTCTCGGTGTTCGGCCTGACGCTGATGCCCGGCGTCGATCCGGACGGCAACCCCTGGCACATGAGCCTGTTCGACGCCTTTTACGTGATGAGCTACACCGCCACCACGATCGGCTTCGGCGAGGTGCCGTACCCGTTCTCCTACGCGCAGCGGATGTGGATGACGGTGAGCATCTACGTGTCGGTGATCGGCTGGGCGTATGCGCTCGGTTCGATCTTCGCGCTGGTGCGCTATCCGGCGTTTCGGCAGGCGCTCGCGCGCAGCCGGTTCGAGTCGGGCGTACGCCGCCTGGTGGATCGCTTCTACGTGATCTGCGGTTACGGGCAGAGCGGCCGACGGCTGGCGGCGGCGCTCGACCGGTTGGGCTATGCCTGCGTGGTGATCGACATCAGCGACGAGCGATTGCAGCCGCTGCACCTGCAGGACACCGCGCAGCCGGCGATCGGCCTGGTGGGCGACGCGCGCCTGCCTGAACTGCTGGAGGCCGCCGGCATCCGCCGCGACAACTGCCAGGGCTTGACCATCCTCACCGCCGACGATGACGTGGCGCAGACCATCGCGATCGAAGGTCGGGTGATCGCGCCCGACCTGCCGGTGCTGGCGCGGGTGAAGACGCGCGCCGCGCAGGAGACGCTGACGGCCTTTGGTGGGGTGACGGTGGTCAATCCGTTCGAGACCTTTGCCTTCAACTTTGGCGTGGCGTTGGCCAAGCCCGATGCGCTGCGCCTCGAGGACTGGCTGACCGGCGTGCCGGGTGCGGAGCCGCCGCCGCGTATCGAGGTGCCGCGCGGGCGCTGGGTGCTCGCCGGTTATGGCCGCTTCGGCCGCGCCATTGCCGCGCAGCTCACCGACGCCGGACTGCCCTGGAAGTCGATCGACCGCGATCCGGCCAACTGCGATACCGACTGCCTCGAAGGCACCGGGCTGGCCGCGGAGGCGCTCAAGCGCGCCGGCATCGAGGAGGCCTGCGGGCTGGTGGCCGGCACCGACAACGATGCCAACAACCTCGCCATCGTGATCG
>LNFM01023788.1_pt1 | contig 15084 bp, 20 predicted proteins | sample 596031 | NCBI WGS metagenome assembly LNFM01 (sample SAMN04254537, study PRJNA301005) | activated carbon metagenome | isolation source: dual media filters at the Ann Arbor, Michigan drinking water treatment plant | place: USA: Ann Arbor
TGGACAAGATGTTCGTGTTCGAAGACCTGCTCAAGCTCGACGGCAAGTCGGTGCAGCTGGTGCTCAAGGAAGTCTCCACCGATTCGCTGGTGGTGTCACTCAAGGGCGCCACCACCGAACTGCGCGAACTGGTGTTGGCCAACATGTCCAGCCGCGCCGCCGAAGCGCTGCGCGAAGACCTCGAATCGCGCGGTCCGATGCGCTTGTCGGAGGTGGAGACCCAACAGAAGGAAATCCTGAAGATCGTGCGTCGCCTCTCCGACGAGGGACAGATCATGCTCGGCGGTGGTGGCGAAGACGAGGCCTTCGTATGACCAGGACGGGTGACTGACCATGGCCTCCAGACCCAACCCCCATTCCCGCTTCATCCCGCGCGAAGAGATCGAAGGCGTGGCCGCCTGGCATTTTTCCGCGGTGGATGGCAGCGACGAACACCTGCAGGCGCCCGCCACCGACAAGAGCGAAGGTGTGACCAGCGAGGCGTTGCAGGAAGCGCGGCAGCAGGCCTACGCCGAGGGCTTCGAGCGTGGGCACGAAGCCGGCGGCCAGGAGGTGCGTGATGCCCTGGAGGCCACGGTGCGCAAGACCGCCGAAGAGACGGCGGTGCGCATGGCGCAACTGCTGCACAACACCAAGGACAACCTGAAGAAGAGCGAAGAGAAGATTTCGCGCCACATCCTGGAACTGGCTTGCGACCTGGCCCGCCAGGTGGTGCGCCAGGCCATCGCCAGCGATCCGCAGCACTTGAAGCCCGTGATCGCCGAGGCCCTCGCACAGCTGGTGGACGACGGCCTGCCCGCCACGGTCCGCATGAACCCGGGCGACCTCGCGCTGATGAAGGGCGTGTTGCAGGAAACCCTCAACAGCCCGCTGCCCGAGTTCGTGGCCGACGCCCAGATCAGCCCCGGTGGCTGCCTGATCGAATCCAGCACCTCGGCGGTGGACGCCACGATCGAAAAACGCTGGTCGCGCGCCGTGGGCAACCTCGGCATGAACGTGGCCTGGAACCCGAACCCAGGAGACGCCGATGTCTGACAGCACCTTTGGCTCCGACAGCCGCTGGGGCCATTTCATGGACGAGGTGCGCGTCAACGCCAGCGTGGAAACGCCGCTGGAGGTGCGCGGCACGCTGACCCGCCTGGCCGGTCTGGTGCTCGAAGCCGTGGGCCTGAAGGTGCCGGTGGGTTCGCAATGCCTGATTGGCAACGGCAGCAAGGCGCCGGTGCTGGCCGAGGTGGTGGGCTTCTCCAACGACCGCGCCTTTCTCATGCCCGCGGGCGACACGCACGGCCTCTCCAGCGGTGCCAGCGTGACGCCGCTGGCGCCCTACCGCACCGTGCCGCGTGTGGGACAAACCAACAAACCGCCCTCGCCCGACGACCGTGGCACGCTGCGGCTGCCGCTGGGCAAGGGCTTGCTGGGCCGCGTGGTCGACTCGCACGGCAACCCCATGGACCACATGGGCCCGATCACCGACGTGGACATCGAACCGATGGACCGCGCGCCCCTCAACGCCATGGACCGCGATCCGGTGCGCACGCCGCTGGACACCGGTGTGCGCGCGATCAACGCCCTGCTCACGGTGGGCCGCGGCCAGCGCATCGGCCTGTTCGCCGGCTCCGGCGTGGGCAAGAGCGTGCTGCTGGGCATGATGGCGCGCTACACCAAGGCCGACGTGATCGTGGTCGGAAGACATCCTGGGCGTGGAAGGCCGCAAGCGCTCGGTGGTGGTGGCCGCACCCGCCGACGCACCGCCGCTGGTGCGCATGCAGGGCGCCGCTTACGCCACCGCGATTGCCGAGCGCTTCCGCGACGACGGTCTGGACGTGTTGCTGCTCATGGACTCGCTCACCCGCTACGCCATGGCGCAGCGCGAGATCGCGCTGGCCATCGGCGAGCCACCGGCCACCAAGGGTTACCCGCCGTCGTGTTTTGCCAAGCTGCCGCAGCTGGTGGAACGCAGCGGCAACGGCCTCAACGGCGTGGGCTCGATCACGGCGTTCTACACCGTGCTCTCCGAGGGCGACGACCAGCAGGACCCGATCGCCGACGCGGCACGCGCGATCCTGGACGGCCACATCGTCCTCTCGCGCTCGCTGGCCGAGTCGGGCCACTTCCCGGCCATCGACGTGGAGGCCTCGGCCTCGCGGGTGATGCACAACGTGGCCGGTGCGGTGCACCTGGACCTGGCGCGCAAGTTCCGCGGTGCGTACTCGCGCTACATCAAGAGCCGCGATCTGATCCAGCTCGGCGCCTACGCGCCCGGCAGCGACCCGGAGACCGACCGGGCCATCGTGCTCTACCCGGCATTGCAGCGCTTTCTGATGCAGGACATGAACGAGGCCGCCAGCCTGCCCGACAGCCTGCAGCAGTTGCAGAGCGCCCTGCAGGAGGACAAGCCGGGCAGCACCCAGCGCGCCTCCCGTCCCCACCACAACCCCTATGAAGGCAAGCAGGCATGACCACGATCCAGACGCTCAACAAGGTCGTTGAAATCGCCGAGAAGCGCCGCGACGAGGCGCTGGGTGCACTGGGCCAGATGCAGCGCGAACTGCGGGTGGCCCAGGACCAGATGGACCAGCTGCAGGCCTACGCGCAAGAAGCCGAGCAGCGCTGGGCCGCGCGCAGCGCCGTTGGGGTCGACGTGGCGCTGCTCATGCACCACCGCCAGTTCATGGCCAAGATCGACCACGCACTGGACTTCCAGCGCGGCGTGTTGCGCGAGCGCGGCGACCTGATCGAGCGCGCCCAGGACCAGGTGCACGTCTGCGAACGCGACGTGGCCGGCCTGCGCAAGTTCACCGAGCGCAAGCAGCTCGCGGTGCAGCACCGCGTGCAACGCCAGGACCAGAAAAACACCGACGAGATGGCACTGACCATCCACCTGCGCCAGAGCCTGGCGCGGGCGCAACAGGAAGGCATCCGAACATGAGCACCACATCCGCCACCGCCAGCGCACCCAAACCGGTGGAGGCCAACGCCAAACCCACCCCACCGGGCGCGCGCGCGCAAGACCGCAAGGCCGAAGGGGGCGACCTGTTTGCCGCCCTGCTGGGTTTGCTGTCCGCCACCCAGGCGCTGCCCGCCGCCGCCACCGCAACGACCACCGGCACCGAACCGGCCGACGATGCGAAGGGCGACCACAGCACCCCCGACGGCAGCGACAACCCACTGACCGCGCTGATGGGCTGGGGCCTGCCCAGCGCCGCCGACGCTGCCCTGGGCAAGTCGAGCGCCAAGGGCGGGGATGACAACGTCGGTCTGCCCGGTGCCGCGTGGTCGGCCGAGCGCGCCGCCCGAAGCACCGCGTCCGCCGGCAGCGCCGATGGCGGCTTCGACATCTCGGGCATGACACCGGTGGAGCCCACGCCGCTGGAGCCGGCTCCCAAAGGGCCCATGGCCCTGCCAGCCCATGCCGCCCGACTGGGCCTCCAGCCGTTGCCGACCGCACGGCCGACCGACACACTCACCAACGGCGCACCGGCCACGGCCTGGCGCCACGCCTCGCTGGCCAGCACCGAGACCGTGGCCATCCAGCAAGCCGCCAACCTGCCGTCCGTGCGCAGCACGGTGGCGCTCAACGAGCGCTTCGGCGTGGCCCCCGGCGTGCCGTTGGCCACCACGGAGTTGCGTGAGGCCACCACCGACACGTTCAGCGTGTCCAGCCCAACCGCATCCAGCCGCTCCGCCGACGGCACCGCCGCACCGGCGGGCGCCAGCGCGGGCGACGGCGCCACCGGTTCGGACGGCCAAGGCTCGGACGCCAGCGCCTTCGACCACACCGACGGCCAGGCCGGCAACCCGTTTGCCGACGCCCAGGCCGCCGAAGAGCCCACCGTGACCCACTGGGGCACCCAGCACCTGCGCCACGCCAGCCTGCGCGTGGACGGTGAGTCGGGTGAACAAGCCATCGACATCCAGCTCTCGATGCAGGGGCAGGAGGTGCAGGTGGCGTTCAAGACCGACAGCGCCGAAGCGCGCGCCTCACTGCGCGAAAACGCCGGGGAATCGCTGGCCGACCTGCTGGGCAAGAGCGGCATCCAGCTCGGTGGTGTGTCGGTGGGTTCGCAGGGCCAGCCGGGGTCGCGGGGTGACGATGGCGGAGCGCGGCAGAACGGTGTGCGTGGGGTGGCGTCGGTGGCTCGCGAGTCACTCGCGCCCTCGAACCGACCAGTTCAACCAGCCCCCCGCGCCGACGGCAGCCAACCCCTGGACGTGTTTGCCTGACTTCCCGCCCCCCACGCTCCGCCGCTACGCGGGTCGCTGCCCCCCAAAGGGGCTGTTTCGCCTTGGGAACGGCCCGGCGGCGAAACGCTTAATAAGCGCCTTTTCAGGCGCTTATCTCATGACCGGCACCGGGCCCCCCGCCCAATAATTCTTCAAACCCCACACGTTCTCCCCGTGTGATGCCCTCCTCCCCGCGGGGGCCTTTTGAAGGATGACCATGTCTGCTGCCGCTGCCACCGCCACCGCGTCCGACGCTCCCAAGAAGAAGAGCAAGAAGCTGCTGTTCATCATCATCGGTGTGGTGGTGCTGGCCCTGATCGGTGCGGGCGCCGCGCTCTTCATCATGAAGAAAAACGCCGCGGCCGCCGACGACGAGTTCGCCGACGAGGAACCGGCAGCCCACGTGGCCAAGGATCCCAAGACCGCCCCGGTGTTCATGCCGCTGGAGAACATGGTGGTCAACCTGGCCGACCCCGGTGGCACCCGCTTCATCCAGCTCGGTCTCACCCTGCAGCTGCAGGACGCCAAGACCGAAACCGATGTGAAGACCTACATGCCCAGCATCCGAAGCGACATCCTGCTGCTGATCTCGCAGCGCACCGCCGACGAGATGCTGCAGGTGCAGGGCAAGGAAAAACTCGCCAAGGACATCATCACGGCGATCTCCAAGGAAATGGACTACGAAATCGCCGACAGCGCCGACGCCGAACACGCGGACGAAGCGCCGAAGAAGAAGAAAAAGTCCAAGACGCCGCCCAACCCGGTGCAGGCCGTGCTGTTCTCCAGCCTCATCGTTCAGTGATCCAGGCACACCACCATGGCTGACGCATTTCTGTCCCAGGAAGAGATCGACGCCCTGCTCGAAGGCGTCACGGGCGAGAGCCAGAAGCTCGCCAAGGAAGCCAGGAGCGCATCGTGCGTGGGCGCATGCCCACCATGGAGATCGTCAACGAGCGCTTCTCGCGCAACCTGCGCTTGGGCTTGTTCAACTTCATCCGCCGCAGCCCCGAGATCTCGGTGGGCGCGGTGCAGGTGCAGAAATACAGCGCCTTTCTGCGCGAACTGGTGGTGCCGACCAACTTCAACATCATGGCCATCCGCCCCCTGCGCGGCAACGGTCTGGTGGTGTGCGAGCCCACGCTGCTGTTCGGCGTGATCGACAGCCTGTTTGGCGGCAACGGCAAATTCCACACCCGCATCGAGGGCCGCGACTTCTCGCCCACCGAACAGCGCGTGATAAACCGCCTGGTGGACGTGGTGTCCGAGGAATACAAAAAGGCCTGGCGCGGCGTGTACCCGATCGAGCTGTCGTACCAGCGTTCGGAAATGCAGCCCCAGTTCGCCACCATCGCCACTCCCAGCGAGATCGTGGTCTCCACCAGCTTCACGCTGGAGATCGGCGACATCACCGGATCACTGCACATCTGCATTCCCTACGCCACGCTGGAGCCCATTCGCGACGTGCTGTATTCCAGCGTGCAGGGGGACGCCATCGAGGTGGACCGCCGCTGGGTCAAGCTGCTCAGCCACGAGATCCAGGCCGCCGAGGTGACCATGGTGGCCGAGCTGGCGCAGACCGATGCCACGGTGGAGCAGCTGCTGGCCATGCAGATCGGCGATTTCATCGAACTCGATCGCAACCCCACCATCCAGGCGCACGTGGACGGGGTGCCGATCTTCGAAGGCCAATACGGCACCCACAAAGGCAAATACGCACTGCGCGTGGAGCGCAACCTGCGCGGCATCGACACGAACTGGCTCGGAGAAAACCATGTCCACTGACACCCCCTCACAAGAATCCATCGCCGACGACTGGGCGCAGGCCCTGGAAGAACAGTCGAGCACCAGCGGCACCACCGACGGGCCGCACGTGTTCGATGCCACCGCCACGCAGGTCCCGGCGGGCACCGGCAACAGCAGCGGCAACCCGATGCACGACATCCAGATGGTGCTGGACATCCCGGTGCAGCTCTCGGTGGAACTCGGCCGCACCCGCGTGCCGATCAAGTACATCCTGCAGCTCGCACAAGGCTCCATCGTCGAGCTCGATGCGCTGGCCGGCGAACCCATGGACGTGCTGGTCAACGGCTACCTGATCGCCCAGGGCGAGGTGGTGGTGGTGAACGACAAGTTCGGCATTCGCCTGACCGACATCGTGACACCCTCCGAACGCATGAAACGCGTCAGCAGGACCTGACCCATGTTGCAAAACGCGATGCCCGCGCTGCTGTTGCTCGCCCTGATGGTGGGCCTGGCCTTCGCCCTGAAGTGGGCGCGCCGCCGCCTGCCGGGCATCGCCGGCCACAGCGGTCCGGCGCTGCACGTGCTCTCCAGCCTGTCGCTGGGGCCGCAGCAACGCGTGGTCACGGTGCAGGTGGGCGACGGTGCCGAGCGCATCTGCCTGGTGCTGGGCGTGGCCGCGGGCAGCGTGACCGCGCTGCACCAGATGCCCTTGCCGGCCGAGCTGCCCGCCGTGCCTGGCGATCCTTCTGCCCCGGCCTCCGGTTTTGCCGCGCGCCTCTCACAACTCATGAAGGCCCCGAATGCGCCCCGTTAACCTGATGCGCGGCGGTCTCGTCTTCGGCGCGCTCGCACTGTGCGCCGTGGGCGTCTGGGCCCAGGCCCTGCCCGTTCCCGCCGTGCCGTCGGCGGCCGCGGCCACCACCGGCCCGTCGCTGCCGCTGATGATCGGACAAGGCAGCGGCAGCACCAGTTACTCGGTGCCGATCCAGACCCTGCTGTTCTTCACCGCGCTCTCGTTCCTGCCGGCCGTGCTGCTGCTCATGACGGGCTTCACCCGCATCGTGATCGTGCTTTCGCTGCTGCGCCAGGCGCTGGGCACCCAGTCGGCCCCGCCCAACCAGGTGATCGTGGGCCTCTCGCTCTTTCTCACCCTGTTCGTCATGGGTCCCACGCTGGACAAGGTGTACGCCGACGCCTACGAGCCCTACTCGCGCAACGCCATCACGTTCGACCAGGCGCTGGAACGTGGCCAGGCGCCCATGCGCGCCTTCATGCTCAAGCAGACGCGCGAGTCCGACTTTGAACTGTTTGCCAAGCTGGCCAAGCTGCCCAATGAAGTGACCGCCGAGAACGCGCCATTTCGCGTGCTGGTGCCCGCCTTTGTCACCAGCGAACTCAAGACCGCGTTCCAGATCGGCTTCATGATCTTCATCCCCTTCCTCGTGATCGACATGGTGGTCGCCAGCGTGCTCATGTCGCTGGGCATGATGATGCTGTCGCCGGTGCTGGTGGCGTTGCCGTTCAAGCTCATGCTGTTCGTGCTGGCCGACGGCTGGAACCTGTTGATCGGCTCATTGGCCGCCAGCTTTGCACAGTAGGTAAAACATGGATCCCCAAGCCGCTCTCACGATGGCGCAGAACGCGCTCTTCATGCTGCTCATGGTCTCTGCCCCCGTGCTGGCCACGGTGCTGGTGGTGGGCCTGGTGGTGAGCCTGTTCCAGGCCATCACGCAGATCAACGAGGCCACGCTGGCCTTCGTGCCCAAGCTGATCGCGGCCATCGCGGTGTTCGCCATCGCCGGGCCGTGGATGATGACCACCATGGTCGAGTTCATCCGCAGCACGATCTTGTCGATTCCCAACTACGCGATCTAGATGGAACACCCCCGCCGCGCTGCGCGCGACCCCCTCCAGGGGGCGGCACCAGAGGCCCGTCCTGAGCCTGTCGAAGGGCGGTTCCTCGGTGCCACTGGGTTGGACATTTCACTCCGGAAAGACTGAGCTGGTATGCCCACGTTCACCGAAGCGCAGGTGATGGCGCTGGTCTCGCCGGTGTTCTGGCCTTTCCTGCGCATCCTGGCGGTTTTTTCCAGCGCACCCATCTTCTCGTCGCGCTCGGTGCCGCTGCGCACCCGGGTGGCGCTGGCCTTTCTGGTCGCGGTGTGTGCCCAGGCCGGCTTGTCCGAGCAGCCCATGGTCGCGCTCAACGACCCGCAGGCGTTCTCGGTGGTGATGCAGCAGGTGGTGGTGGGCATCGCGATCGGTCTGGCGGTGCGCATTGTGTTCGCCTCGGTGGAGCTGGCCGGCGAAATCATCGGCCTGCAGATGGGCCTGAACTTCGCAGGCTTCTTCGATCCCTCAACCAACGCACAGTCCAGCACGGTGGGCCGTTTCTTCGGCAACACCACCATGCTGCTGTTCGTGGTGATGGGCGGCCACCTCATGCTCCTGCAAGCGGTCATTGCCAGCTTCAATACCTTCCCGGTGGGTGGCGGTGCGCTCGATTCGATCAACCGCATGCAGCTGCACGAACTCGGCGCCGTGGTGTTCCGCTATGGCCTGTGGATCGCGCTGCCCATGATCGGCATGCTGATGTTCGTCAACATCGTGCTGGGCTTCGTCTCGCGCATCGCGCCGCAGATGAACGCCTTTGCCATCGGCTTCCCGCTCACGCTCTCGGCCGGTCTCGTGGGCATCGCCTTCACCCTGCCCATGCTGGACGCACCGGTGCTCTCGCTCATGAAACTGGCCACCGAGATCTTCACCGGCGGTTAGCCCAGCAGGCGCGGCACCGCCGCCACCAGCATGGCCACGCCCGAGAGCGCCAGCAGCGACAGCACCAGCCGGCGGAACGCCGCCTCGCTCAAGCCGACGTAAAGCTTCGCACCGAGCAACACGGGCACCAGCAGCGCCACCGCCACCACCGGCAGCAGCGGCCAGATGTCGCGCGTGACCGCGCCCGTGGCCACATAACCGAGCATGGTGAATGAGAGGGCCGCGAGGTTGAAGTTCTGCACGATGGCGCGCTGCCGGTCTTTCGCCATGCCGCGCAACGTGCACCACAGCGTGGGCACCACGCCGGTGAAGCCGCCGATGCCGCCCATGAAGCCACCGGCTGCGCCGACCACGCCGTCGGCCAGGCGCCCTCCGAGGGTGATGCGCGGCAGCTTGGTCGTCAGCAGCATGGCCGGGCACCACACCACCAGCACGCTGCCCAGGATCAGCTTGAACAGATCGGCGTTGAGGTGCGGCAGCACCGCCACGCCGATGGGCACACCCGCCGCACCCCCGGCCAGAAACGGCCACAGCGCCGGCCAGCGAAAACCGCGCCGGGTGGTGAACACCGCGACGAGCTGCCCGGTGAGCGATCCAAACACCGCCAGCACCGCGGCCACGCGCGGGTCGATGCCCCAGACCCAGAACGACATGGCCACCATGCTGAAGGCAAAGCCCGACAAGCCCTGCACGAAGCCGGCCACGGCAGCCCCCACCACCAGCAACCCCAGTTCGGGCGTCATGCCGGTGTCAATCCCAGGACAGGCGTGTGAGTTTCCAGTCGTCCGACACGTACCGCCATTCCAGCTTCACGCTGTAGGGCTCTGCCCGCTCCGGGATCAAACCCTGCGCACCGGTGACCAGCACCTGTGCCTGCGTGAGGCCGTTTTGCGGCGCGGTGGGGTCGATGCTGCTCTTGCGCGTGACCGCGATCACCTTGACGCTGGCGTAGCGCAGGAACATGAGCGTCATGGTCTGACGCGCCCACTCCCGGTCCAGGCCCTCCTGCGCCTGGAAGCCGGCATCGAGCTGGTCGATCACCGCGCTGGTGTCCTTGGCCTCCAGGTTGTCCTGCAGCTGCTGCACAGCGGCTTCCAGCTGGGCCTGCGGATCGGCCTTGCCGCAGGCGGACAGGGAGAGCGCCAGCGCGAGCAGCAGCCAGGCCAGGAAGTGTCTGTGAGTCATGGGTTCAACGCTCCGCGATGTAGTGCGACATGGTTGCGCTCTCGCCCTCCGCGAGAAACGCCCGGATCTCGGTTTCGAGCGCGCGGTCGGCCACGGTGGCGCGGGCGCGTTGGTGCAGGTAGTCGGCCCACGAGGCGACGATGAAGCGCTCCACGTAGCGCGAGGGTTCGCCCAGGTCGCGGTAGACGCGCCAGAAGCTCGCGCCGTCGCGCCGGCGTGGCGCTTTCATGCGGGCGATGGTGTCCAGAAACGCCTGGTCCACGCCGGGCCGGATGCGGTAGCCCACCTCCACCGCCACCGGGCCGGCGGCCGGGTTGGGTTCGTCCACCACAAAGAGTTCGTCCCACGGCGTGCCCTGCGTCACCTCGTGCAGGGCGCCCATGCGCAGCGGAAACGGGCGCACCAGCAGCAGGCCCGCCGCCATCACCACACCGGCGGCCACCAGCGCGGCGGTGAGACCGGCGATGTCGGACACCGCGCCCCAGAAGGCCGAACCGATGGCGAACGCCCCCAGCGCAGAGACGATGTGCAGCGCCACGGCGCGCGAGCGCACCCAGGGTGGCGCGCTGGCCTGGGTGGCGGTGTTGAAGGTGGACATCGTGGCCATCCAGGCGGCACCGCCAAAGGCCATGGCGATGTAAACCACCCCGGGCACGCGCACCCACGCCGCGAGCAGCATGACCACGGCAAACACCGCGCAGCTGAGCGACACGATGGCGTCGAGCGCAAAGCGCGCGCGCAGCCGCCCGATGACCAGGCCCGAGGCCACCGCGCCGGTGCCCAGGCAGCCCATGAGCAGACCGAAACCTTCAGCGCCCGTGCCCAGCTGGCGCTGCGCGATCACCGGCAGCAGCGCCCACAAGGCCGAACCGGCCGCGCTGAAGGCCATGACCCGCACCAGTTGCGCCAGGATGATGCGGGAGTGCCAGGCAAAGCGCAGGCCGCTCAGCGTGCCGCCCCACAGGCGCTCGGGCGGCAGGCTCGACGGCGGGTGCGCACGCGGCGGCCAGCGCCGGATGGACTCCCACATGACCAGGGTGGTGAACACCCTGACCACAAACACCCAGCCCGCCCCCAGCCGCGCGAACAGCAGGCCGGCCAGCGTGGGGCCGATGGCGCGCGCCGCGTTGTAGGCGATGCCGATGGCGGTGATGGCCTGCGGCCACTCCTCGCAGCATCGCCGTGCAGCAACCGCACACGAACACGAGAAACAACACCGAACCCGGCCCGCCCCAGCCGGCCAGCACCAGCGCGGCGAGCAGCGTGCACGCAGCCACCTGGGCCAGCAGCGCGCCCGAGATCAGGCGGCGCCGGTCGGTGGTGTCGGCCAGCACCCCCGCGGGCAAGGCCAGCAGGAACATGGGCAGGAACACCGCCGTTTGCACCAGCGCCGCCAGAAACGACGAACCGGTGAGCTCCACCATCAACCAGGCGGCCGCCATGGTCTGCATGCCGGCGCCGATGAAGAAGATGCCGCCGCAGATCCACAAGCCCCGAAAGGCGGGTTGGCGGAGTGGGCTCCAGATGGAGGTGGCAGCGGTCATGGGCCATTATTCCGCAGGCCGCTCACGCGAAAAAAAGGCGGCCTGAAAGCCGCCTTTGTCTGCTGAAGGGAACGCTCAGCGGTTGGCGCGCTGCCGGCGCAGTGCGCCGAGACCCAGCAGCGCGACACCCAACGAAGCGAGGGTGCCGGGTTCTGGAACGGCGGAGACTTCTGCGGCCTGCACCTGCGTTGGAACCAGGGCATTGATGACCGGGTCTTGGCTCAAATTCTGGCCGGGCTCGGGCGGGAGCTTCCCGAGGTCCTTCACCACCTCCGTAACGGTCACCGAAGGATCCGAGCCTTCATCTTCATCGGCAATGAAGGACGGCTGGGCGGGGGCGTCGGCTGGCTGCTGCGTGGACGCAGGACCGCCGGTCGGGCCTGCGCTGGGGCCGGCAGTGTCTGGGCTTCCCGACCGCGGGGAGCCGCCAGTACGCCCGCTGCCGCCCAACGCGCCACCACCCGAAGCGAAGCCTGGACCGCCTGCGGCAGCGAACTGGCTGCCGAGCGGGGTGCCGCCCGACGTTCCGGCACTGTTGCCGTTGCCGTTGCCGTTGCCGTTGCCGAATGCGTTTTCCGAATTGTCCGCAGCGGGAGAAAGGGCTTTCAACAAATCGGTTTCACTGAAACCGATCTCAATGGACTCATTGGCGGGTGCTGCGGGAATACTTTTGTATTTCACCGTGATATTCGTCACAGGCGATTGACCGATATCGAGTTTTTCGAGGAGTTTCAATGCCTGGATCTGGACGGCAGGAACCGACAACGCGGCGACCGACAACGCCACGGCCGACAGTGCCGCTGCGGACGATGCTTTGAAAAGGAAATTCATTTGATGAGCCTTGAAATTCAGTGGGATGCCGCTCTGGAAATCAAATGGCACCGCTTTGAAATCAACAGCGCAGGATGCGTGCCAGCGGCTCAATTCGCCTATGTAGCAACCAGTTACGAATTCAGGGGCCCGAATGTTGGCAAATCGCCGGGCCAACTGTCAACTTTTCCGACACCCCTGCCAGAAGCGAAACGCCCAAGGAAAAGCACAGCCCCCGGGCCGCCTGGGCGGGTTGGTGACGCCGGGCCGGGATCGGAAAGGCGGTCTCCAGACCTGACAGCGACGGCAGAAACGGCGCGCGAGCCTCACACGATGCCGTTGCGAATCGCGTACACCGTGAGTTCTGCGTTGTTGGCCAGGTGCAGCTTCTCCAGCACGCGGGCGCGGTAGACGCTGACCGTCTTGGGGCTGAGCATGAGTTCTTCGGCAATGTCCGACAACTTTTTGCCCGACGCGATCTTCTGCAGCGTCTGCAGCTCGCGCTCGGAGAGGCTGGCGTGCAGCTCTTCGCTCTCGGGCGCGTGCAGGTTGTCCACCAGCATCTGCGCCACATCGGCGGTGACGTACTTGCGGCCCTGCATGACGGTGCGGATGGCGGCCACCAGTTCGGCGGGCTCGCCGGCCTTGTTGAGGTAACCGCGCGCACCGGCGCGCAGGCAGCGGATCGCGTACTGGTCTTCCGGGTACATGGAGACCACCAGCGCTTTCACCGTGGAGCCTTCTTCTTTCAAGGCCGCCAGCACCTCCAGCCCGCCGCGTCCGGGCATGTTGAGGTCGAGCACGAGCACATCGCACTCGGTCTTGCGCATGGCCTCGCGCAGTTCGGGGTAGCTGCCGGCCTCGCCCACCACCTGGATGTCGGTGGCCTCCGAGATGGTGTCGCGGATCCCGCGTCTCACCACCGCGTGGTCGTCACACAAAATCACCTTGATCATGGGCTTCCTCTGCGGCGTTGGCCGCGTTGTCCGGGTTCTTGGGTGATGTCAGGGGCACAGACAAGATGACCGAGGTGCCCCGTGGTGAGGTGCTCACGTCGAGCCAGCCGTCCACCTTGGCGGCGCGCTCGCGCAAGCCCAGCAGCCCGAAGGACTCGGCCTTGCGCAGCGCATCCGGGCTCATGCCCTGGCCGTTGTCGGTGACTTCCAGGGTGAGCACGCCCTCGCCATCGCTCAGGTCGATGTCGACCGCGGTGGCCTTGGTGTGTTTGGCGATGTTGGTCAGCGCTTCTTGCGCCGTGCGGTAGGCCACCAGTTGCACGTCCAGCGGCACGTTGATCTGGTCGGACGACCGGCGGATGGTGACCCGCATGCCGCTGCGGCGCTCGAAGCCCCCGGCCAGCCACTGCACGGCGGCCACCAGGCCCTGGTCCAGGATGGGCGGGCGCAGGTTCATCATGATCCGCTGGCTCGCGCCCAGGGCGTGCTGCAGCATTTCCATGGCGGTGGTCACGTGCTTGAGCACCTCGGCGTCGGTCTCGCGCCGGCCCACCCAGGCCAGGTCGAGCTTCACCGCCGCGAGCGCGCCGCCGATGTCGTCGTGGATCTCGCGCGCGATGTTGGCGCGTTCCTGCTCGATGCTGGTCTGCAGGTGCTCGGCCAGCTCGGCCAGGCGCTGGCGCGATTCGGCCAGCTCGGCGGCGGCCCGGGCGCTCGCCCGCCGCGTCTGCGAAATCTCGATCGCCCGCTCGATCACATGCGAGAGGCGGTGCATGCTGTCCTTGAGCAGGTAGTCGCTCACGCCGCGGTGCATCGCATCCACCGCCGCCGTCTCGCCGATGGCGCCGGAGAGGATCACAAACGGGATTTCGATCTGCAGCTCACGCACCAGGTCCCAGGCGTCCAGGCCGGTGAAGCCGGGGAGGTGGTAGTCGGCCAGCACGACGTCGAAGCGATCGCTGAGCAGCTCGCGCTTGAAGTCGTCCATGGTGTCGACCAGCACCACCTCGCTGGGCAGCTTGCTGCGCTGCAGAGCGAACTTCACCAGCGCATGGTCCACGCGCGAATCCTCCAGATGCAGGATGTGAACCGGTGGTTTGTCGAGGTTCTCGGACATGCCTGGTGGGATGTTGGGTGGTGGCGGGATCGCTCGGGGCGTCCCGGCGGTTGTGGGCGGCGGCTGGACAACCGGGGAAATGGCGCTGAATTTGGCCGGTTATCTGCCGATACAGCTTCTTACAGACCTTGAAAATTGTACTGCCCCCCCTATTCCGACCCGCCCAACCCGAGCAACAACATGGACCACCTGACGATGCAGCACCCACCGCCATCCGTCTCCCTGCCCGTGAATCTGGTGGCCAACCTCCAGGACTCACTGCTCATGGCCGTGACGGACCTGCAGCGCCTCGAAGGCCTGCTGGACCACGCCACCGCCAACCTGATGGAGCGCTTCGGGACGGCCAACCAGGCCCTGGGTGCGCTGCCCGAGAACCGCCAGAACGAGCTCGGCCCGATCCGCACCAGCCTGCACCAGGCCGTCACCGAACTGCAGTTTCACGACATGGCGACCCAGCTCATCGTGCACACCGGCAAGGTGCTGCAGAGCTGCGCCTGGCGCCTGGCCGAAGAAGCCATGGAGCCCGAAGAAGGGGAAGTTCCGCTGGGGCTGGACCCCATGCCCGAGCGTCCCAGCCCGGTGACCCAGAGCGAGATGGACGCCGGCTCCATCGATCTGTTCTGACCGGACAGACCCCGATTCAAGACCCCCCGGTATCTGCCGATATTTGACTGAAACACGGAGTTAGCCATGCGATCCATTCTTGCCGTCGACGATTCGGCTTCCA
>LNFM01010066.1_pt1 | contig 15083 bp, 13 predicted proteins | sample 596031 | NCBI WGS metagenome assembly LNFM01 (sample SAMN04254537, study PRJNA301005) | activated carbon metagenome | isolation source: dual media filters at the Ann Arbor, Michigan drinking water treatment plant | place: USA: Ann Arbor
AAAACGATGCAAAATTAGTGAAAGCAGTAATTGGTATGGCATTAAGTTTAGGTAAGGAATTAATAGCAGAAGGCGTTGAAACACAAGAGCAGGCAGATTTGCTCAAAAGTTGGGGCTGCAATATTGGCCAAGGTTATCTGTTTAGTAAACCATTGAGTTTTGAACAGCTTTTGCACCGTTTGCCATAAATACCACTAATTTTAATAAAATTAAGCTTCTCACGTAAAAACCTGCTTACTCAAGCCTTTGCATCAGCTAAAATAGTACATTCAGTTTTATTTTAGGATTCGTCACATGCCAGTTTATCGTTCCCGTACCACAACACATGGCCGCAATATGGCAGGTGCGCGTGCTCTATGGCGTGCAACTGGTATGAAAGATGGCGATTTCGATAAGCCAATCATCGCCATTTCTAATTCATTCACGCAATTTGTGCCAGGTCATGTGCATCTAAAAGATTTAGGTCAATTAGTCGCGCGCGAAATTGAGCGCGCAGGCGGTGTGGCAAAAGAATTTAATACCATCGCTGTTGATGACGGTATCGCCATGGGGCATGGCGGCATGTTGTATAGCTTGCCTAGCCGCGACCTTATAGCGGACAGCGTTGAATATATGGTGAATGCACATTGTGCCGATGCGCTAGTGTGTATTTCAAACTGCGACAAAATCACACCTGGTATGCTCATGGCAGCCTTACGCTTGAATATCCCTGTGATATTCGTTTCTGGCGGCCCAATGGAAGCGGGTAAAGTCAATTGGCAAGGTGAAACACTCAAGCTAGATTTGGTCGATGCCATGGTAGCTGCAGCAGATAGCAAAGTGAGTGATGCGAAATCAGACGCGATTGAGCGTTCGGCTTGCCCAACTTGTGGTAGCTGTTCTGGCATGTTTACGGCAAATTCAATGAACTGTTTAACTGAAGCGCTAGGTTTGAGCTTGCCAGGCAACGGCTCAACGCTTGCTACGCATGGCGCACGTAAACAATTATTCTTACAAGCGGGCCGTTTGATTGTTGAGATAGCCAAGCGCCATTATGAGCAAGATGATTATTCAGTTTTACCGCGCAATATTGCCACTATGCAAGCTTTTGAAAATGCGATGGCCTTGGACGTGGCCATGGGCGGTTCAACTAATACGGTATTGCATTTGCTGGCTGCTGCGCATGAGGCGGGCATCGATTTCACCATGAGTGATATCGACCGTATTTCGCGCAAAGTGCCCTGCGTGAGCAAAGTGGCGCCTGCTACACAAAAATACCATATGGAAGATGTACACCGAGCAGGTGGCGTAATGAGCATTCTTTCAGAATTAAGCCGCGGCGGTTTGATTCACCGTGATATTCCAACAGTGCACAGCCCAAGCTTGGGAGCAGCATTAGATAAATGGGATATTACGACCACAACGGATGAAGATGTAAAGAAATTCTATCGCGCAGCACCAGGTGGTATTCCAACGACCATAGCATTCTCTCAAAGCATGTTGTGGCCAGATTTAGATACCGATCGGGCCAATGGCTGTATTCGTGATATTGAGCATGCTTATTCAAAAGATGGCGGCTTGGCTGTGCTGTACGGCAATATTGCCTTGGATGGCTGTATTGTGAAAACCGCTGGAGTAGATGACTCGATACTTAAATTTACAGGTCGTGCGCGTGTATTCGAATCGCAAGATTCAACCGTTGAAGCCATTTTAAACGATGAAATCGTGGCAGGTGATGTTGTGGTGATTCCAACTTCGTATTTGAAATCAAAAGATTTAGGCAAAGTGTGTGCGCTATTAACAGATGGACGTTTTTCAGGCGGTACATCGGGATTAAGTATCGGCCATGCATCGCCAGAAGCAGCTGAGGGTGGCGCGATCGGCTTGGTAGAAGAGGGCGATACGATTGAAATTGATATTCCTAACCGCACCATTCATCTAGTAATATCAGATGAAGAAATGTCGCACAGACGGGCTAAAATGGAAGCAAAAGGTAAAGCTGCTTGGAAACCTATGAATCGTAGCCGTGAAGTGTCACTTGCTTTGCGCGCCTATGCCGCAATGACCACCAGCGCGGCAAGAGGTGCGGTGCGTGACGTGACGCAGATTGAGAAATAAGCAATTAATGCAGTAATAAATATAGAGACTGCATTAAAAATTTAGCGCTAGAATATTGGTAAGGACAATGAATGAATAACCCAGTAGCCGAACAACAACTGTTAGACCAAGACTTTGCATTTAAGCCAGAGCTTAAATTCAGCGAAGATAGCCATGGCCTGCAGTTTATCGAAATTGATAATACGCTGGCCACTGCAAAAATCGCGCTCCAAGGTGCGCATGTGATGCAATGGCAACCAAAAAACGTTGTAGACCCAGTGCTATGGCTATCCAGCAATGCACGATATGTACAGGGCCGTTCTATTCGTGGCGGCGTGCCGATTTGCTGGCCATGGTTTGGTGCGCATCCAACCGATAGCAGCTATTGTCCACATGGTTTTGCACGAGTCATGCCTTGGCACTTGATTGATGCTGATACATTGCAAAATGGCGCAACGCGTTTGGTCTTACAAATTGTGGATACGCCAGTGGGCAAAAAACAATTGTCTTATCCTTACACCTTGACGCTGACCATGACGATTGGCGAAACGCTGAAGTTAGATTTATCCACCACTAATCATGGCACGCATCCGTTTATGATTGGTGAAGCTTTCCACACCTATTTTAACGTGAGTGATATTGCAAAGATTAAGCTTACAGGCTTGGAAGAATCGATATATGCGGACAAAGTGCAAAACTATGAGCGCAGCATGCAACATGGTAGTATCAAATTTTATAGTGAGTTTGACCGCGTTTATATCAATACCACCAGCGATTGTGTGATTGAGGATGTTGGTTTAAATCGTAAAATTCGCGTGGCAAAATCAGGTAGCAACGCAACTGTTGTATGGACGCCTTGGGCTGATAAAGCCCATCAAATGGGCGATATGGGCACAGCAGATGAGTGGCGTAAAACGATTTGTATTGAAACCGCCAATGCAATGGAAAATAGCATTGTCGTGAACCCAAACCAAACGCACACCTTAACTGCCGAATACAGTGTGGAAGATTTTTAATCAACTGCGAGATGTCAACCTTAGGATAGCTAAGGCCGTTGTAAGCTTTTAAAGTGTGCCTAATTTGCAACAACGCTGAACAAATTTATAAACTCGTGCGTTTAAAACCTGCAAGAGCTATTGTGATTTTTTAAATTGTAGGTATTATTCAGCATGCAAAAAAATGCAGGTTAAGACAAAAATTATCACGGTAATTCAAGGAGATAGCATGAAAGTTTTATTATCAACAATCGCGGTTGCTGGCATGTTATTAGCTAGTTCAGTAAACGCAGCAAATGCTGACGCTGCAAAAGCATTAGCGCAAAAAAATGGCTGTTTAGCATGCCATAGTATCGATAAAAAAGTACTAGGCCCAGCTTATAAAGATGTTGCTGCTAAATACAAAGGCGACAAAACAGCTGAAGCTAAAATGATTGCAAAAGTAAAAGCAGGTGGTAGCGGCGTTTGGGGCCCAATGCCAATGCCAGCAAATAGTCCACAAGTAAAAGACGAAGACATCAAAACAATCGTTCAATGGATTTTATCGCTTTAATCATCAAATAATTATAAAAAAGCCAGCTTTTAAGCTGGCTTTTTTATTGCTTAAATGTGATTAAGTTTACTGTGCCTGATTGAGTAGATAAAGTAAAAAACAACGCCTATCCCTATCCATAAGCCAAAACGTATCCAAGTAGAGCTTGGTAAAAAGAACATGAGTGCGCCGCAAGATAAGATGCCTAAGACTGGGATAACTGGATTAAGCGGATTTTTAAACGGCCTTGGTAAATCGGGCTGACGTATACGCAACACAATCACGCCTACGCAAACCATGACAAACGCGGCAAGCGTGCCAATATTCACCGTTTCTGCCAGTTCGCCAAGCGGGAAAAACCCTGCAACTAATGAAACCACAAAGCCGCACATTAATATAATACGCGTAGGCGTTTGTCTATCTGGATTCACTTTTGAGAAAATAGGTGAAATCAAACCGTCTCGGCTCATGGCGAATAAAATACGGGTTAAGCCATATAACAGAACAAGTAGAACCGTGATTAGCCCTGCTAAAACGCCTGTTGCAACCAGTGTAGATGCCCATGTGTAACCCAGTTTTGTTAGTGCATACGCCACAGGAGAGGCAGTGTTTAATTCAGTATAAGGCACAACGCCAGTCAAAATAGCAGAAACAATAATGTAAATAATGGTACAAAAAGCCAGTGAGGCGAGTAATCCAATCGGTAAATCACGTTGTGGGTTTTTGGCTTCTTCTGCCGCAGTTGATACCGCATCAAAACCAAAGTAAGCAAAAAATACTAACGATGCACCAGCCAAAACGCCAATATTTTTGCCGTTATCCAGCGTTTCAAACCAACCAAATGGCATAAATGGTTGCCAATTGTCGGTATTTAAATGGCCAACTGCTAAGGCAATAAAAATAGCGATGGTTGAAAGCTTAACGACGACGATAATGTTGTTAAAGCGCGCACTTTCTTTTACGCCTACAATCAGCAAAATAGTCAGTAGCCAAATAATAGCAAAGGCGGGTAAGTTAATCATGCCGCCTAATATAGGCGCTTTTGTTAATGCTTCTGGTAAGTAAATATTAAAGTTTGCCAGTGTGTTAATGAAATATCCTGCCCAACCATTGGCCACAGCGGCTGCGCCCACGCCATATTCCAGCAACAAAATCCAACCCATCACCCACGCCATCAATTCACCAAAAGCCACATAACTGTAGCCATAAGCGCTACCAGAGCCACCGATAGAAGCGGCGAGTTCTGCATAAGCGAGTGCGGCAAAGCCAGAAGCCACGCCCGCCAACACAAAAGATAAAACCACTGCCGGGCCAGATTGCGTCGCTGCCGCAAGCCCTGTTAAGACAAAGATGCCTGTACCAATCGCGCAACCAATGCCCAATAAAGCTAAATCAAAGGCACTTAAACATTTTTTTAAGCCGCTATTGCTGTGCGCTTCTACAGGCTTTGTGCGTAATAGTTTGGCAAGCATAAAAATTCCTAAGGAAGTTTACAAGATGACAGTTAAATGTATGCAGGCCTAAGCCTAAACAGTTAAAGGCTTAGCGTCAATGACCGTATCAAATGAAGGTATTAAAATTTAAGCTTTATAAAGTGGTTAAGTAGATGGGATTAGCCGTTAAATACTTGAGTGAGTGCGCAAATCATATAGTGATGATCTAACACACCAGCACTTTCGCGCAAACTATGCATCGCCCACATTGGGCAACCAACATCTACCGTGGCAACGCCTAATTGTGCTGCGATAATAGGGCCGATGGTACTACCACAGCCTAAATCGGTGCGATGTACATATTGCTGATACGGCACACTTGCTTGGTTGCAAAATTGCATAAAACGCGCCGCGGTATCGGCGTTGCTGGCATAGCGGTGATTGCAATTGCTTTTAATCACCACACCTTTGTTTACTAAAACATGATGATGCGGATCGTAACTGCCGGAAAAATTGGGATGGTAAGCATGCGCCATATCGGCACTGATAAAAAAACTGTTTGCAAGTGCACGCAATTTGTCTGCGGCAGCTAGGTTTTCATGCGCTGTAATGCGGCCAATTACATCATTTAAAAAACTGCCACTAGCACCATTGGCGCTCTCAGAGCCGACTTCTTCATGATCGAAAAGCGCAATCATATTAGTTGTTAAGCAATTTTTATTGGCTAACAAAGCCGTTAACGCCGCATGGCAAGAAGCCAAATTATCCAACTGACTATTGGCGATAAACTCTTGGTTCGCACCCCAAAAACTGCCTTTTTGCGTGTCGTAAACGTTTAATTCCCAAGTCAGAATGTCGGCAGATTTCACCTTTAACTTATCTGCAAGTTGCTGCATCAATTGCTGGTCGGCTTCAATGCCATCCTCAGCTTCGCCTAATATTAGCGGCAATTCATCTTGCTTATGGAATTTTAAACCCTTGTCATTCACTTCGCGGTTCATGTGAATCGCCAAGTTGGGTAGGCGTATCAATGCTTGGTTAAACTTGACTAAGTGGGTATCAATATCAGCGCCGTTTTTCACCATCACACGGCCAGCAATACTTAAATCACGGTCTGCAAACGTAGCTAAAATCGGCCCGCCATATACTTCAACGCCGATACGCACCAAGCCGCTACCGCTAAATGCTGCTTTTGGTTTTAAACGTAAACCAGGTGAATCTGTATGCGCGCCAATTAAGCGAAAACCCGTTTCAACCAATGGCTGGGTGCCCAGTGAAAAAGCGATGATAGAAGAACCGCCACGCACCACAAAATATTTGCCAAGCGGCCTTAATTTCCACGCATTAGTCTCAGTTAAGGCTTGATAACCTTGTGCTAATAATTGCTGAGCAACCGTTTCAACCACATGCCAAGGGCTTGGGCTAGCGTCGATAAAGTCCAATAAAGCTTGCGCTTGATTTTTAACAATGGGGCTAGATGCATTGATTATATTCATTCAGCGTTTGAGTGCTTAGACCCATTCCCTATCAATTAAAAAATCCGTATACAGCTTCGCCTCAGGGCTATCTTTTTCTGGTTTCCAATCATAACGCCACTTCACAATTGGCGGCATGGACATCAAGATGGATTCCGTACGGCCATTCGATTGCAAGCCAAATAGCGTACCACGGTCAAAAACCAGATTAAATTCGACATAGCGCCCACGTCTGTAAGCTTGAAAATCGCGTTCGATTTCAGAATAAGGTGTGTCTTTGCGACGTTGTAAAATCGGCAAATAAGCTTGTAAAAAGCTGTCACCCACTGCACGCTGCAGGGCAAAGCTCTGCTCAAAACTTAACACATTAAAATCATCGAAAAAAATGCCGCCAATGCCGCGCGGTTCTTTGCGATGTTTTAAGTAAAAATATTCATCACATTGTTTTTTAAATTGAGGGTAATAATCGGTATCAAAGGTGTCTAGAGCTGATTTATTGGTGCGGTGAAAATGCGTGCAATCTTCTTCAAAGCCGTAATAGGGCGTCAAATCCATGCCCCCACCAAACCACCAGATAGGGGCTTCACCTTCTTTTTCTGCCACAAAAAAACGAATATTCATATGCACGGTAGGCACATAAGGATTGCGCGGATGTAATACTAATGACACGCCCATGGCTTCCCATGCACGGCCTGCTGCCTCAGGGTGTGCGATGGTGGCTGCTGGAGGTAATTTGCTGCCTAGCACATGTGAAAAACCAACCCCAGCACGTTCAAATACATTGCCGCTTTCTAATAAACAAGAGGTGCCGCCGCCGCCTTCTGAGCGGTTCCAGCTATCATGCAAGAATGTTTTGCCATCGACTAATTCCAGTGCTTCTACAATCTTGCTTTGCAGGTTTTGCAGATATTGAAATACTGCATCTGTACTCACCATGTTATTGGGTGTCATGGTTGCTGCTTAACCTTTAACCGCGCGATAACCAATATCGGTACGGTATTGCGCACCATCAAATTTAATTTCATCGATGATTCTATAGGCTTGCTGTTGTGCGAATTTCAATGTTTCGCCTAGCGCAGTCACACATAAAACGCGGCCACCAGTAGTTAACACTTTGCCATCAACTAATTGCGTGCCTGCATGAAAAACATGCGCTTCATCACCTAGTATGGGCAATCCTGTGATTTCATCATTCACCCTTGGTGTTTCTGGATAATTGTGTGACGCCATCACCACGCCCAGCGCAGTCCGTCTATCCCATTCCGTCTCTGCTTGATCCAAAGTACCGTTTACGGCATGCTCAGCCAAAGCCACAAAATCAGATTTTAAACGCAACATAATCGGTTGCGTTTCTGGGTCACCCATGCGGCAATTAAACTCTAACGTTTTGACACTACTATCAGGTGAAATCATCAAGCCAGCATACAAAAAGCCAGTGTAAGGAGTACCATCTTTGGCCATGCCTTCAACCGTTGGGCGAATGATTTCACGCATCACTTTAGCGTGAATTTCTGGCGTGACCACAGGCGCAGGAGAATAAGCGCCCATGCCGCCAGTGTTTGGCCCTAAGTCTTTGTCTAGTAAGCGTTTATGGTCTTGGCTGGTTGCTAGTGGCAGGATATTTTTGCCGTCTACCATTACGATAAAGCTGGCTTCTTCGCCCGCTAAAAATTCTTCAATCACCACGCGTGCGCCAGCTTCACCTAGTTTATTATCAGACAGCATTGCATCAATTGCGGCATGTGCTTCGTCATTGCTCATGGCGACGACGACACCTTTACCTGCGGCTAAACCATCCGCCTTAATGACAATCGGCGCCCCTTGATTTTTTACATAATCATGCGCCAATTTTGCATCGGTAAAAGTGGCATAAGCGGCTGTCGGAATACTGTGGCGAATCATAAAAGCTTTGGCGAAATCTTTGCTAGATTCCAACTTTGCTGCTGCTTTGGTGGGGCCAAAAATCTTCAAGCCATTGGCTCTAAAAGTATCAACCACGCCTTGAGAAAGCGGCGCTTCTGGGCCAACCACAGTCAAGTTAATCTGTTCTTTTTGCGCGAATGCCAGTAAGTCTGCAACGCTAGAAATAGGCACATTCACCATATCAGGATTAAGCGCTGTACCCGCATTGCCAGGTGCGACATACACTCGGCTAACTTGCTTGTTTTGTGCAATCTTCCATGCAAGTGCATGCTCACGGCCACCGCCACCAATCACTAAAACTTTCATGTTCGATTATCCTTTAGCGATTTTGATTAATGTCTGAAATGTCTAACGCCAGTTAGCACCATGACTAAGCCATGTTCGTCTGCCGCTTTAATGACTTCGTCATCGCGCATACTGCCGCCTGGCTGAATCACGCAACTGGCGCCTGCCTCTGCCAATACATCGATGCCATCTCGGAACGGGAAGAATGCATCCGATGCGACGACTGAATTTTTTAGGGTCAAACCAGCGTTCTGAGCTTTGATTGCTGCGATTTTGGTACTATCGACGCGGCTCATTTGGCCAGCGCCCACGCCTAAAGTCATGCCGTTGCCGCAGAATACAATGGCATTTGATTTAACGTATTTCGCCACGTTCCATGCAAATAGCATATCGGCTAGTTGCTGTGGTGTCGGTTGTTTTTTAGAAACGATTTTTAAATCGGATTGGCTAATTTCATGATTATCCGCCGTTTGAATCAAGATGCCTGAACCCACACGTTTAATATCGTGTGAATTACGGCCTTGCTCCCAAGCCGTCTTTCCGCCTTCTGGCAAGCTGATTTTTAATACTCGCACATTTGCTTTAGCGGCAAATATCGCCAAGGCTTCATCGGTAAATTCTGGTGCAATTAATACTTCAACAAATTGCTTGCTAACGGCTTCAGCCGCAGCGGCATCGACCAAGTTATTGAAGGCGATAATGCCACCAAATGCGCTGGTAGGATCTGTTTGGAATGCTTTGCCGTAAGCTTCTAAGGCGCTTTCGCCCACTGCAACGCCGCAAGGGTTAGCGTGTTTTACAATCACACAGGCAATATCTTGGTTAAAGGATTTGACCGTTTCCCATGCCGCATCGGCATCGGCAATATTGTTATAGCTTAACTCTTTGCCTTGCAATTGTTGCGCAGTGACTAGTGAGCCAGGTGCTGGGTATAAATCGCGGTAAAAAGCCGCTTGTTGATGCGGGTTTTCGCCATAGCGTAAATCCTGTAATTTAATAAAGCGACCATTGGTTTGCGCCGAAAAAGCACTGCGTGTGCCGTCGGCTTGAAACGATGATAAGTAATCGCTAATGGCGCCATCGTAATTGCTGATGCGGTTAAAAGCCGCAATCGATAATTTAAAGTTGGTTTCTGGACTGATGCTGCCAGCATTGTTTTGAAGTTCAGCAATCACATCCGCATACTGGCTAAAATCGGTCAACACAGACACATCTTTCCAGTTTTTAGCAGCGCTGCGCACCATGGCTGGGCCGCCAATGTCAATATTTTCAATCGCATCTTCTAAAGTGCAATCAGGTTTGGCAACGGTTGCTTCAAACGGGTATAAATTCACCACCACCATATCGATATTGGGAATATTAGCCGCTTGCATTGCACTCACATGCTCAGGCAAATCGCGACGACCTAAAATGCCACCATGCACTTTTGGGTGCAAGGTTTTAACGCGTCCATCCAGCATTTCAGTAAAGCCAGTGTAATCACTGACTTCAGTGACTGAAAAATTATTATCGCGTAGTAGTTTTGCGGTACCGCCAGTGGATAAAATTTCCACGTCTAATTTACTTAATACAAGGGCTAATTCTAAAACACCTTGTTTGTCTGAAACACTGATGAGTGCGCGTTTGATTGCTGCCATTGAAAACTCTTAAGATGAAAAATTGATTGGAAATTCGGGTTAACTTACAGGTTAACTTAGATTGTATTCGGCCATTTTTTTGCGTAATGTGTTGCGATTCAGGCCTAATATTTCAGCCGCTTTAGATTGATTGCCGCCAACTTTGTTTAATATAAATTCCAGCATGGGTTTTTCTACGCAACCCAATACCATATCGTAAATAGCATGTGGCGGCTGACCATCAAGATGCTTAAAATAATCTTCTAATGATTCGTTAATAGCGTCTGTTAGTTTGCAAGCGTTAGACATTAAGCAGCCAACTCCACTTTTTCAAATGCATCAGCTTCAACGCTATCTGCATAAACCAAACGCTCATGTTTGCTTTTAAGCTCAGCGAAAAAGTCGTTAATTGCTGCTAACTGTAAGTCAATTGTTTGCAAGGTGTTCATGTTATGCCTAAAGCTAGCAGAGCCTGCCAAGCCTTTGGTGTACCAAGATATATGCTTGCGTGCCACGCGCATGCCTGCCAAGTCACCATAAAAGCGATATAAATCATGCAAATGTTCCAGCATCACTGTGTGAATTTCTTCTACCGTTGGCGGCAATAGATGTTCGCCTGTTTTTAAAAAATATTCAATCTCACGGAAAATCCACGGCCTGCCTTGTGCGGCGCGACCAATCATCACCGCATCTGCGCCGGTGTAATCTAAAACATATTTGGCTTTTTCTGGTGTAGTGATATCGCCATTGGCGATTAATGGAATGCTGATAGATTGTTTAACCGCAGCAATCGTGTCGTATTCTGCATCGCCCATATACAAACAAGCGCGGGTGCGACCATGCATGGCCAGCGCTTGTACACCAATATCCTGTGCTAATTTGGCAATCTCAATCGCATTGCGATTGTTCTTATCCCAACCCGTGCGGATTTTTAAAGTCACTGGCACATTAACCGCGCCGACGACTGCTTTCAGAATTTGCGCAACCAGCGGCTCGTCTTTTAATAGTGCGCTGCCCGCCATCACATTACATATTTTTTTTGCTGGGCAACCCATATTAATGTCGATAATCTGCGCACCATTATCCACATTATGCTTAGCGGCTTCCGCCATCATTTTTGGATCAGCGCCAGCAATTTGTACCGAAATCGGATCCACTTCGCCTTCATGATTAGCGCGACGTAAAGTTTTCTCACTGCCATACAATAGTGAGTTTGAAGTCACCATTTCTGAAACCGCTAAACCTGCTCCTAATTTTTTGCAAAGCTGACGGAAAGGCCTATCGGTCACGCCCGCCATGGGCGCAACGACCAAGTTGTTTTTCAGAATATGATGACCGATTTGCATGCTTTATTTCTAAGCTGATAGTGTTTTGCGGATAGTTGTCTATTTTATACGCAATCATCGCTTCTGTGAATGAACTTTGTTGGCTATTTTCGTCAGGTAAAGCGGGTTTACGCGACTAAATAAGCAATACCTTGCATCCGTAAAGCGCGCGCCTGCGTATATCAATCAATTATCGAAAAAAGGCGCACCATGCCACACATACTTAATCATATTTTTAAAGCAAATTTTGCACTGATTTTTATTAGTTTTTTGCTGCAATTTAATGCTATTCAAGCAGCAGAAAACGAAAAAATTACTTGGCATGCCTGGTCAGAAGAGCTCTTTGAGCAGGCTAAGCGCGAAGATAAATTGCTTATTTTAGATTTAGAAGCGGTGTGGTGCCATTGGTGCCATGTGATGGAAGAAAAAACCTATCACGACCCCGCTGTGATCAAGTTAATTAACCAACAATATATCGCCATCCGTGTTGATCAAGATGCGAACCCTGATATTTCGATTCGTTATGAAGATTATGGCTGGCCAGCCACAGTGATATTTAAAGCAGACGGTAGCGAGTTGGTCAAACGCCGCGGCTATATTCCGCCAGAGCGCATGGCGAGTTTGCTGCAAGCGGTGATTGATGACCCTACACCAGGGCCATCGGTTGTGGCGACTAAAGAGGTAATTGCAAGCATTAGTCGCGAATTCAGCACTAAACAGCGTGAAAAAATTATTAATTCTGTCAATCGTGGTTATGATGTACTAACTGGTGGGTGGGGCACAACGCATAAATTTATTTTGGCGCCAAACGTTGAGTTTGCGCTGATAAAAGCGAGGCAAGGTGACAAGGCATTTGAGAAAAAAGCGCGCGAAACCTTGGATAAAGCGATTGCGTTAATCGACCCAGTTTGGGGTGGTATTTATCAATATTCAGATCGCGGACGCTGGAATTCACCGCATTTTGAAAAAATCATGTCGTTCCAGGCCGACGACTTGCAGTTGTATTCACTGGCTTATTTACAGTTTAACGAGCCACGCTATTTAAAAGCAGCACGTGATATTGAGCGTTATTTAAGTACTTTTTTAAGTAGTCCAGACGGTGCGTTTTACACCAGCCAAGATGCCGATGTGAGTGACAAAATTGATGGCCATGCTTTTTATCCGCTAGATGATAAAGGCCGCCGCGCATTAGGGATGCCGCGCATCGATAAAAATAGTTACGCGCGCGAAAACGGCTGGGCAATTCGCGGCTTGATGGCTTTATACGATGCGACAGGTGATAAGCTTGTATTGAAACGTGCTATTAAAGCGGCTAACTGGATAGAAGCTAATAGAAGTATTGGTGACGGCGGTTTTAAACATGGCGAAACCGATCGCGCAGGGCCTTATCTGGGTGATACTTTAGCAATGGCCGAAGCTTATTTAGCGCTTTATACTTCTACAGGCGATAGAGCGTGGCTAGAAAAATCGCGCGCAAGTTTTGATTTTATTGAGACAAATTTTAAATCCACGGTGGGTTTTGCGGCAGCAGTTACGCCAAAAAATAGTAAAGGCGTGTTTCAGCAACCTTTATTGCAAATGGAAGCCAATGTCAGTATTGCGCGCCTTGCGAATAAATTATTCCATTACACGGGCAGCCAAGGCTATAAGAAATCCGCAGTACACGCCCTGCAATATCTTGTGACCTTAGATAATCCAGATAACATGCGCTATTTGGTTGGGCCATTAATGGCGGCAGATGAGTTGGCAGCAGACCCAGCGCATATCACAATTGTGGGCAGTAAATCGGACGCGGCGGCGCAAGCGCTGTATCAAAAAGCCCTGCAATATCCTGTGGTATATCGGCGTATTGAGTGGTGGGATAATGCGGAGGGCAAAATGCCTAACCCTGATGTGCAGTATCCGCAGTTGAATAAAGCAGCAGCATTTATCTGTGTGAATCAAGCGTGCTCAACGCCGATTTTTGCGCCCGAAAAGCTGCATGCAAAAGCGGATAACTTAATATTTTCAACGCAATAGTAGTGTTGAATTAATGGTTTAATTTAGCTAAAAGCCATAAAACTTAACCCTAAAAATGCGTTAAGTTTTATGGTTAAGTCAGCTTATTAGGCACGGTTAAACGCTCTAATTGGCTAAGCCAGATAATTGCATCAGTGCGTGAATCACCACACATTTCTGGGCTGGGTTTTAAGCTGGCACAGAATGCAGGCCGCTCTGGTTTGCCAAAAATAGCGCACCTAAAATCTTCTAATAATTGCACACATTTAACATTAGCAGGTTTGCCTTTAGGCATGCCGGGGATAGGACTGTTGATAGATGGCGCCGTGCAACAAGCGCCGCAGCTTGGGCGACATTCCATGGTTAATCCTCAAAAGGCAATAACGATGTTTTCAACCAGTTGTATTCTATCCACTTAACATCAAAACCTAGCTCACTTTGTAAGCCATGAATATTGACCGCAACATGCTTGGGTAATATGGCGAAATCTTGACCACTCACACAGTAATGTACAGGCAGTGCGTTTTGTAGTGTGTCACTTGTTAGGCGCGTAATACAACCTTTTCTATTATCAAAATAGCGCTTCTCAAACTCACCTTTGGCAACATATTCTTTTTTAAATCGTATGTCGTCATCTGCGTCTTTTGTAAATATGTCTTCCATCATAGCGGGTTTGCCGATTAAATAGGTGACCGCATCGCCAACACCATAAGTAAAGGCGATGTAACCCCCAAAATAGAATAAAACAGGTAAGCCTAAGACCATCAAAAGTAGCTTTAATTTTGATTGATAAAGCTGTGCGTTTAGCCAAAATGCATAGGCAAAATACGCTATGTAACATGCACACAAAACGATATTGGTATAAAAAGCAATATTTCTCCATTGCGTACTTGGAATAAATTGATGTGAGAGTGCCCAAATGATTAGCAACGTTTCGATGCTCAATAAAATCATTAGGAGCAAGCTGTAAGGTGGCGGCGAAAATGCCTGTAACGCATAGGCTTGGGGTTTGTTAGCCCTTGATACACTTGCTGTCTTTTTAACTTTTTTGCCCAATTTTGTCGTTAAGTAACAGCTTTATTGCCAAGGGTAACCCAGTGTTGTGATACCTATTTTTAAATCATCCATGGCGAGTTTTACTAACGCGCTTTCGCCTTTCATACCAAGTTCGGTGGTTCTGCGCTGGCCGCTTCTTGGTAGGCTAAATAGTTTTAGGCTGGGATATTTGGCCAGCATGTCGTTCATCAAGTCAATTAAATCACTCTCGCCAGCCTCGGTCACCACAATCGATTCTTCACAATAATCAAGCGTATGAAATAAATCTTGGTAATACGTCTCCAATACCCACTCCACCATCGGATGCGCCATTTCAGGGAAGCCTGGCACAAAGTAATGTTGGTGAATGCTAAAACCAGCCACGCGGTT
>LNFM01008766.1_pt1 | contig 15082 bp, 20 predicted proteins | sample 596031 | NCBI WGS metagenome assembly LNFM01 (sample SAMN04254537, study PRJNA301005) | activated carbon metagenome | isolation source: dual media filters at the Ann Arbor, Michigan drinking water treatment plant | place: USA: Ann Arbor
GCTCAAAAATTGAGCAGAAGCAGTTGAACACCTGGGTCAGTTTTCAGTCGGCAGAACAGCCTCTACTGGGTCAGTTTTCGGTCAGCGGCAACAGAAGCTTACCGAAGAGCTGGTCACAGAGAGCACTGTCAGGATGTTTCCGAGCATCGCCAAACTATTGGGAGAGTCCCATGTCACCTACGAAGAGCTGCTGCGCCATGACGAGGTAATTGATCAACTGCTCGATCTTGGACGCGAAAAGCTGGATGAGCTTCGCTTGCTCAAGCCTGATGCGGCTGGCCTGGTGGTTGCTACCGATATAGAGCACGCCTATCAAGTCGCCCAAGCCCTGGAGGCCAAGGGCGAAGGTTGCCGCATCGTGACCAACAAAACCCCGGATGCGCAGCAGGTGATCAATGCATTCAGGCACAACGCCTGCCGATGGATTATCGCAGTTGGAATGATCAGCGAAGGCACGGACCTCCCCCGTCTTCAAGTGTGCTGCTACCTCAGTCGCATCCGTACCGAACTGCATTACCGGCAAGTCCTGGGACGAGTGCTTCGACGTACCGGCGAGTCTGATGATCAGGCGTGGTTATTCATGCTGGCTGAGCCAACGTTGCAGGGTTTGGCGGAGAGAATTGCAGATGATCTGCCGGACGACCTGGCGGTACTGAGCGAGGTGCTGATGCCAGCCTCGACCCCAGCTTCAATATCTGGCTGGATTGCAGCTGCCGACGATATCGATGGCATAGATGACGGTATTGGTAATGGCACCGCGCTGGCAATTGAGGCTGGCGCTACAGGCACCTTCACCCAGGTGGACTCTGCATCTGAGCCAAACCATCAGGTCAGCTTTTCCAAGCACTACCGGCAACAGTTGCTGGCTTGCTTTTGATGCTGCCGTTTGTGTGTCGATCAAAACTCACGCGTCGTTTACGTGGTTGACTGAATCAGGAGATAACCGCATTGACCCTTCCTCACGAAAGAACCCGCAGCGTCATCAAGACCGAAGAATTCCTGCGAGAGCTCTCTCGCGACACCGAACTGCCCCAGGATATCCGCAGCTATGCGAAAAGCCTGCTTAGGCACTATCCGTCGGCCGACCAGATCTTCTCGTTGGGGCGTCTTGAAGAGTGCTTGGTGAGCGATGCACCAGATGATGAATATCGACAGAGGGTGATCGCTTTCCATCAGCCGTTGTTCAGCTCGTCATTGGACTTCATGCGATATAAATGAGAACCGCAACGTTCAGCACTGATTTTGCTCTGTCGGTATCCACCCGCATTGCGCAATGGGTCAAGCGCTTACCCAAAGGGCAACCTTTCTGCATCAGCCGCTTTGCGGAACTTGGAACGCGTGGAGCCATATCCAAGACAGTAGCTCGGCTGGTCAGCCAAGGCGAGCTTGAACGGGTGCTTCGAGGAATCTACATGCGCCCGAAATCCAGTCAATACGTTGCACGGGTTCGCCCAAATGTATGGGAAGTGGTGAGCCTGATTGCCAGACAAAACCGTCAGGTTCTGCAGATCCATGGTGCCAATGCGGTCAGAGCGTTTGGACTGAGCACCCAGATGCCGCTGATTCCGATCTATTACACCAGCGGACCCAGTAGATCTCTATTTATAGGGAAAGCCGAAGTCCGGTTGGTACATGCGGCACCAAAGGTTATGCAGTGTGCCGGAACCGAGGTAGGGACGGCTATCAGCGCCCTATTTTATCTCGGTAAAGATGGCTCCAGCCCAGAATGCATTGCCGCGATTAAGAAGATGCTCAGGCCTGAAGACATAGTCAAACTAATGGCCTGCAAAATGCCTAAATGGATGCGCATGGCGTTGGAGGCATAACCCGTCCTATGAAGCCGCTCCGTATAAAAAATCCCCCTCCTTTATGTCTAATTCGACCAGTGTCGACCAACCATTGATAGACTTAGAGTTAGCTGGCAGGGGCAGGAATAATTTGCTGCATCTTGACGACGGGACGCATCACCGTAGTGATGCTCTTAGATACATACGAGACTCAGAATTAGTAATGCGTATGTACGGATGGAGTTGTGTGGGTTGGCAACCACTAATCAAGAGTTACTCCGAATGGATGCCCACTGAGCACACCTTCTCGAGCATATCGGGCCTCTTGAAGTTGGAGGTGGCGATCCAATAACGGAAAGTCCTTCCTAGGGAAGTTACCCAAATAACGATGCAGGACTCGATACCCAGCTCTGTCGACATAAGGAAAAGCAGCCGCCCGATGCAAATCTTTCGGGATTAGCATACCTGTCTTTGCATCCTCACATGCCTTAGTGAACATCAGAAATCTTGAATGAGGAAGAATGCCTAGTAATGAAGCAGCAAATACCACGCTTCCAAATCTGCTTGATGGGTCCGCCGTGGATGGCCCCTTTGATATGCTCTGCTCGAAGGAAGGCGGATCAGCAAATCGCATACCTCTCTCCGACTGAAAATGAATCCTCGCAGCCCCGCCTCGGCTACCACGAAAGGGAGATTGAAGAAAAATGCTGAGCAGTCTATTGAACAAATCAACCAGTATATTTTGCTGAGTGACTCTACTGCAGGCAAGAGAGTGCTCGACCTTCATGAGCGTGGTAGAGCGGAAACGAGGGAGCCTTGAGTCCTTTGCCGTAATACTGCCTGAGACTGAATTACAGACCTGAACAAAAGCATCCCATGCTTTCGAGTAGTGAGACGCATCGGATAGCGCAATCAACTCTTGATCATGTACGCTGCAAATACACGAATGAACATAACACCAACTTTTTCGCCACATGGGTAAATGACCGCTAGCTACGTCATCTCGCAAACAGTCTGGGCAAAAGAAACGACGGCGACTCCACTCTACCAGGGTATCGTTACATAGGCTAAAATAGTTACTTAACAGATCTGGATTAATATGTTCACGCCCTGCCCCCATGCGCCGACTGGCTGACAAAAAGTCAGTATCCGGATCAGCAGACTTGAGCTCTAGTCCTTCCCACCATTGTGAAGGACGCTCCGCCAATACCAAGCGAGTAAAGTTTGCTGTGTACGGATTAAAGCTGCATCGAAAAAGCCATGATGATAACGTCTCGTCAACACTCGGCGTAGGCAGTCCGTAAAAACTCACACCTAGTAGCCCCAAGGGTTCTTGTTTGCGCGCTGCAGCATATCCAAATCAATTTTCTCAACGCCTAACTTTACTGCATAACACGCAGCACCTCTAATCAAATCAAGAGTCTTATCCATCCGACCGTAGGTGATGGATAAGATCGACCTCACCATCTCTTCAGAATACAAGTGCGACGGTAGCCGCAATGGCAATGACTCCTCGATCTCTAGCAAAAACGATCTAAATTCCTCGTCTTCCCCCCAATCAGCAAGAATGACCTCGTGAAACCGTCTTTTAAATTCATCATTGGACTGTAGGGCGTTGCGTGCGCTAAAGGTGCCGAAGCAGAATAATTTCAGCCCATATTCTGCCCCCAACAACTTTTTTAGAATCGACATATGCATTCGCTGCTCTTGCTTAGAACGCAGCAGCGCATCATGAAACTCATCGATAACTAGACCCCAAATTCTCCTTAGCTTGATAACTTCCCTGATTTCGTTTGGAATATGCGAACCGCCTTTGGCCCCCTGCGCTGCGGTAATAGGTAACCCGAGGGCCAGCGCGAGTTCGGTCTTAAGACTTTTCTTCACGTTAATTTCGGGGGATTCGGCCATGGAGATAAAAGCCAACCTGTCGCTGTTTTTAATACGGCTGGGGATCTTGGATATTATAGCCGTCTTACCGGACCCACCCGGGCCAACTACGAGTAATGCAGGCGCATTCATACGATCAGGGACAGCCTCAATATTATTCATCATTCGAAAAACAGCCTCACTGGAGTTATTATCCACCCAAAGCTCTTCAAGAATTGCAGCTATTCGCACATCAGTATCTTCAGATAAATACTTCCGTTTGTCTGGTCGCACATGCTCGTCACTCATTTGCCATCCTCAGCCTTGAATCTTTTAGGCGGGGCAGAATAGTCAAGTTTAACTGGATCAGATTTAATTATCGGTTTAGCACTGACAGTATCTGGGTAAGCATCAGAGTAGGCTTTCGCCGAAGCTATGCGACGTCGCTCATTTCGCGTTAGAGCAGCGCTATCTTTCTCGATCTTTTGCTTGTCTCTATATGCTCTCCGTCCGCCATCGTCGTCGATCGACCCGGCGCGTACTGGTCGCCGATAAAACTTACTTGCTCGATACTCTTCATAGCTGGGTGCCTGCCCCGTCAAATCAGACAGCCGAATTGGACAGAAATGCCCACCTAGTTTCACCCACACTTCGTTCATATTGAATGGATCAAATTTAACAATAGCGCTCTTCGTGCCAACAAACTGATTTAACACAGGGTCCCAGTAAGTCTGGCCATGTAACTTAATACCATCCGGGTTTACGTTCCGGCTTTCTTGAGGCATAAACCATAGCTTCAGTTGCTCGATATCTGATAGCTTCGATGGATAGGGAATGCCACCATTGGGTGCATAATAATCAACCCATGCTTGCCTCGGACTAATTTTTAATTCGCTGTGAACCGTCGAATGATAGACAACTACTTCGCGCGCAAACCAGCGAGTAAACTCGGAGAAAGTCATGGTGGCATTTTTTTCACTGTCGAGTTTACGGCGTGCCACCGAATTCGACATTGTAGTGCCCTTCAAGAAATGAACTTTGGTCGTCATAAATGTGCCGATTAATCGCTCAACATGCCCACCATAATGCTTTTTTCCGACAGGCCTGTATTCAGGGTGTATTCCAAATGTATTGCACCCAGCCATAAATTTTGGACTAGTGAACTCAGCGGCATTGTCCATATGTAAAACCTCAGGCTTGCCATAATAAGGATAATCCGCAAGATCTAACCCTACACTCTTAACAAAACCTGCTTTAGGAAGAATACTTTGGCTAAATGCACATGCTACCGAAACAGTTGACGGAACGTGAAGACTGAGGTAATACCCAAGAATCACTCTTGTTCTTAAATCCATTACAACTGTCCACCAGGGGCGACCAATCACATTTATACGATCATCTGCTAGAAGCATCTCATCGACGAGTGTATGGTCCATCTGCACCCACTGCAGCGGTCTTTCAACAATTTTTTTACCAGGGCGCGCTGAGAATAGTTGGGCCGCTGCATCAGCGCCCTGCTGTATTTTTACTCTATTCTTTTCTGAAAGGATTAACCGTACACGACGCAAAACTGTGTCTTTGCAAGGACAAGGAAGGCCCTGCTCCTTACACGCAACATCAACCTCCACCCATACTTTGCTGTAACTGGCGGCTCTAGAATCGAAAACTTTATGAGTTGCGTTATCAATAATTACTTCAACTGCTTCATCCAGCCGGGTGATACCTTTCTTAACTCCCCGCCTCTGGAGAACCAATGATAGCGGGCCGATGCTTTCGTCATAGCTCCTAGCCATTTTAAAAAAATAGCTTCGCGATGAATTAAGCAGCAAGCAAGCCTGACTGGTAGTTACTTCACCTGCTTTCCACTGCTTAATTACATTGAAACGCGCAGCAGCCAGCAATAGCGCATCTTCCGTATAGTTATTTATATCCCATACGGTGTCATTATTATCGGGCGTTATCCCTGCATTTAAATCAATTCTTTCGATGTCGCGCATAGAAACCATTAACGCTTCGCCAGATGCGCTAACGATTACCCTGATGTTCTTAGGGCTGAATATTTGCTGAACTTTTGCGAGCTTTCCTTTCGCGACTACGAGTTCTCCAGGAGTTAGCTGGTCGGTCATAGATAATTCCCATAACACTACGCAAACATGATCAAAAAGTAGACTATGAGCGGAGTTTTCGCCAGCGCAGTCTACTTTTTAAACTATTTAACGCCTATGCTATTGATTTATTTATGAAAACCTTGCTCTCTTTTTTCAACAAGCGCCACAGGATTCACAGCGTGCTGTGCAACACCAACGTAATCTATGCCGTGGAGCCCTATCCCCCTGATAAAGCCCACACCGCAGCTACTAAAAATGCTCAGTCACGATCGAGCAAATGGAACCGTGGCAAACCAATATGCCAATGCATGGCTGCCAGGCGGATAAACAGCACCGTGAGCATTGCCACGGCGGTGTCCAACCAATGCGGCGTACCCAATGTGCGCATGCCGATAAACACCAAGGCACCGGCTATGCAGGCCGTTGCGTAGATTTCCTTCTGGAAAATCAGCGGGATTTCGTTGCAAATCACATCGCGCATAACGCCGCCAGCCACGCCGGTCATCACGCCCATGATGATTGCCGTGCTGTGCGGCACGTTGTGTTGCATGGCCACTTCAGTGCCGATCACAGTGAACACAGCCAAACCAAAGGCATCAGCCAGCAGCAGACCTTTTTCGTGAATCGGACGCGTCAGGCGTACCCAGGCAACGGTGCCAATGGCTGCCAGTGACGCGACGACAATATATATGTCGTCGCGTATCCAGCTCACCGGGTGATTGTCCAGAATCACATCGCGCAAGGTGCCGCCACCAAGCGCCGTGACGATGGCAATCACCAGCACGCCAAATAGGTCCATGGACTTACGCCCCGCCATCAATGCCCCGGTGATGGCAAATACCGCAACGCCAAATAAGTCGGCCATGTAGAACAGTTGCGACATGCTGACCTCAGGACGAAACGGGCGTACGCATGGTGACAAACTCTTCGGCCGCCGTTGGATGCACGCCGATGGTTTCATCAAAAATCTGCTTGGTAGCACCCGCCTTCAGTGCAACGGCCAGACCTTGCACAATTTCACCGGCGTCTGGCCCGACCATATGGCAACCCAGCACGCGGTCAGAGTCGGCATCCACCACCAGTTTCATCAGCGTGCGCTCCTGGGCCTCGGTCAAGGCCAGTTTCATCGGGCGGAAGCGGCTTTCATACACCTTGACGTTATAGCCCTCCTCCCTAGCTTGCTCCTCACAGAGCCCAACGGTGCCGATATTAGGCAGGCTGAATACAGCGGTTGGGATCATTCGGTAATCGACTTTGCGGTATTCATCTGGTTTGAACAGCCTGCGGGCCACAGCCATGCCTTCAGCCAAGGCTACAGGCGTTAACTGCACGCGCCCGATTACATCGCCGATGGCCAGAATCGACGGCGTGCTGGTTTGGTACTGCTCGTCAACCTGGATAAAACCGCGCTCATCAAGCGCCACCTGTGTATTTTCCAAGCCGAGATTGTCGAGCATCGGACGGCGGCCGGTGGCGTAGAAAATACAGTCGGCGTGCAGCACCCGGCCGTCTTTCAGAGTGGCCTGAAGACTGCCATCGGCTTGCTTGTCGATACGGGCGATGTCGCTGTTGAATTGCAGGTTAAGCCCGCGTTTATTCAGCTCATCCTGAAGGTGCAAGCGCACAGCCTTATCGAAGCCACGCAGGAATAAATCACCGCGATACAACAATGTTGTTTCAGCGCCTAGGCCATTAAAAATTGAGGCAAACTCCACTGCGATGTAACCGCCACCGACGACCAGAACCCGCTGGGGTAACTGCGGCAGGAAGAACGCCTGGTTGGAATCAATCGCATGCTCGTGGCCGGGAATTTCTGGAATTTGCGGCCAACCGCCTGTGGCGATCAGGATGTGCTTGGCGCTGTAACGCTTACCCGCAAGCTCAACGCTGTGTTCACCAACAATACGCGCATGACCTTCAAGCAGGGTTACGCCGCTGTTGATCAGCAGGCTGCGGTAAATGCCGTTGAGCCGTTCGATCTCACGGTTCTTGTTGGCTATCAGTGTCGGCCAGTCAAAACTCGACTCACCTACTTTCCAGCCAAAACCCTGTGCCTGCTCAAATTCATCGGCGAAATGCGCACCATAGACCAGCAGCTTTTTCGGCACACAGCCGACGTTGACACAAGTGCCACCCAAGTAACGGCTCTCGGCTACCGCTACTCGTGCGCCATAGCCAGCCGCAAAACGGGCTGCACGCACACCGCCGGAACCGGCACCGATCACAAACAGGTCGAAGTCGTAAGTCATTTCAGCCTCCAAAGCAGGCTGCAAGCATACCCGATGCACTGCAAAGGCCTAAGCTTGAAGCGTTAGAAAAGGAGAACCGTTATGTGCCCTGCCCTGACTCATGTCGCCTTGCATGTGCCTGACTTGGATGCCTGCGTGGCTTTTTATCAGCAATTCTGTGCCATGAGGGTGATCCACCAACGCGCCGGTAAGGGATCACACATTGTCTGGATGGCTGAAGTGGGTAAAGAACAGCACTTTATCTTTGTCATCATGCCTGGCGGGCAAAGTCGTCAATTAGCCGCTAATGATTACAGTCACTTTGGCTTTGCTGTGAACAGTCGGCATGAAGTTGACGCCATCGCTGAAAGAGCGCGCATCGAAGGGTGTTTAATCTGGGCACCACGCGACGAACCGTATCCGGTGGGGTATTACTGTGGCGTGCGAGATCCAGCAGGTAATTATGTCGAGTTTAGTTTTGGGCAGCCCTTGGGGCCGGGTGCTGAGCCATTACTTTGAATGCAAACAGCCACCCGCAGGTGGCTGTTTAAAACGCTATCAAACCCGGATCAGTAGGCTTTGCCGGTTTTATAGAGATTTTCGAAGCAGAAGTTGGTGGCTTCAATGTAGCCTTCCGCGCCGCCACAATCGAAACGCTTGCCCTTGAATTTATACGCCATCACGCAACCATTTTGCGCCTGCTTCATTAGGGCATCAGTGATCTGGATTTCGCCACCTTTGCCGGGCTCGGTTTGTTCGATCAAATCGAAGATATCCGGAGTCAGAATGTAGCGACCAATAATCGCCAGATTTGAGGGCGCATCCTCAGGCTTTGGCTTTTCAACCATGCTGTTGACCCGGTAAATGTCGTCACGAATCATCTCGCCAGAAATGACGCCGTATTTGTGAGTTTCCTCCGGCGGTACTTCTTGAATAGCCACGATGGAGCAGCGGAACTGGTTATACAGTTTGACCATTTGAGTCAATACCGCATCACCTTCAAGGTTCAGGCACAGGTCATCAGCCAGAACAACGGCAAAAGGCTCATCACCAATGAGTGGTCGGCCACAAAGGATGGCATGGCCCAGACCTTTCATTTCAACCTGGCGGGTGTAGGAAAAGCTGCATTCGTCAATTAAGCGGCGAATGCCAACCAGGTATTTTTCTTTGTCGGTGTCGCGGATCTGGTGTTCAAGCTCGTAACTGATGTCGAAGTGATCTTCCAGTGCCCGCTTACCACGACCCGTAATCATGGCTATTTCAGTGAGCCCAGCCTCGAGTGCTTCCTCTACGCCGTACTGAATAAGCGGCTTGTTCACAATCGGCAGCATTTCCTTGGGCATGGCCTTGGTGGCTGGCAGAAAACGTGTGCCGTAACCGGCAGCAGGGAACAAGCACTTTTTAATCATGGGGAGCCTTGATAGAGATGAGGTGAAGAATGCGTGCGCAGTTTATCAGGCTGCACTGGCCTTACAATGGCCAAGCGCAGGCCGTCCTATGCCTCGGTAGATAAAACCCTGCTCTGCCAGATGCTGCGCGTCATAGATATTGCGACCATCAAGCAGCACCGGCATGCGCATCAGGCCGCGTATCCTTGCAAAATCAGGCTGGCGGAACTGCTTCCACTCAGTCACCAGCACCAGTGCATCAGCGCCTTCGACAACGCTATACGGTGAGGTGCTGAGACGCAGTTGGCCGCTGCTAATAGCCGCGCTGTAACGTTTGGCCAGCGCTGGGGTCGCCACCGGATCACAGGCGTGCACACGCACGCCAACAGCCAATAGTGCATCCAGTAATACGAGGCTGGGAGCCTCGCGCAGATCGTCTGTCCCAGGCTTAAAAGCCAGCCCCCAGATAGCCACTACTCGACCTTGCCAATAACCTGAAAAGTGCTCGCGCAGTGCTTGAAACAGTAATGTTTTCTGCAGCGCATTACGCGCTTCAACCGCGCGTAAGATGCCCGGCTCCATGCCTTCCTGCTCGGCGCAGCGGATTAATGCCCTGACATCTTTGGGAAAGCACGAGCCACCATAACCACAGCCCGCGTAAATAAAGTGCGTGCCAATGCGTTTGTCGCTGCCAATGCCGCGCCTCACATCTTCAATATCCACATCCAAGCGTGCGCAAAGACTGGCCATCTCGTTGATAAAGGAGATCTTTGTAGCGAGAAAAGCATTGGCTGCATATTTGCTGAATTCTGCAGCACGCAAGCCCATGCACAGTAAGCGTTCGTGGTTGCGCAAAAAAGGCGCATACAAGCGCCGCAGGATGTCGTGTCCTAAAGGCACATCGCAACCGACGATGACACGATCTGGCCGCATGAAGTCTTCAATCGCTGAGCCTTCTTTTAAGAACTCCGGATTGCTCGCCAGCGTGATGACAATACTTTTACCCCGAGCGCTCAATCGATTGTTTATGCGTTGGGCAACACGCTCAGCCGTACCCACCGGCACGGTCGACTTATTGACTACCAGGCATTCATGCTCAAGCAGTAAGCCCAACTCGTCTGCGACTTTTAAAACATGGGAAAGGTCAGCAGAACCATCCTCCCCGCTGGGCGTGCCGACCGCAACGAAGATAACGTCTGCCTGCTTAATGCCTTCATGCAGTTGATCGGTAAAGCTAAGTTGGCCACTTGCCAGGTGCGTTTGCAGCATGGTGTCCAGGCCGGGCTCATAAATGGGCGACTATCCTCCGGCAAGCCGAGCTACACGCCCAGCATCACGCTCTACACAGCTCACCCGATTGCCCATTTCGGCAAAACAAGCGGCTGAAACCAGCCCCACATAACCCGCGCCGATTACGCAAATGCGCATGACCTGCCCTCCTCTCTGAGTTGCTGCGATTGCAGCTAAGGCAGGTTGCAGACGAATGACAACTTTACGACGCTTGAGTGACGCACTCGAATGGCGCGCATAAAAAAAACGGCCTAAGCCGGTTTTTGAAGGGTTGAACCATGATGTTCTGCTGACCCTATTTAGTTTGGTGCCGAAGACGGAATCGAAATAGATGCTACAGGCCAGCAAATAATGGGCATTTATGCTGGCTATATAAAAAGTACCCCTAAACGTACCCCTAAAAGATAAAGCACCCTCAACCACAGCACTCTGGTGATAGGTCAGCGCTGGGGACTCGATGGCACTAGGCGCAGCGGTTCGACAAGCCCGGCGCGGGCCATGATTTGCATTGCCATCGGATCACCGGCTTGGGCGTCGCTCAGCAGCTCAGCGACCAGCGCGTACAGGTTCGCTTTCCACTCGATACCGCGCCTGGCTTCGTCAATCTCTGCTCTGGTCATTACAGATCATCGAATGGGTTGTTTGGTCTGCCCTTGGCGCTGCCGCCAACCTTGGCGCGGGCCTCGGGGTCTAGGTACAGGTCGCGCTCCATCAGCCGGAGCTGAGACAGCTTGGCCGCCGGGAACTGGCACGGATCGGCTCGGAACTCGGCCTCGATGCAACAGTAACGGGCCACCTTTGCGGCGTCGGCTTGGGTGTACAGATTGCACCTGCTCATTACCTGCTCGACTTCGCTCCAGACTGCCAGCGCGGTGCCGTTCAGGTACTCAGGCGGGCGCGGATAACCCTCGGCTGGGGGTTGATAGTCTGCCTGGCCTTGCGCGTGCCTGTCGGCGCGGAAAGAGCCCTTCAGCTTGTGTACGTTGTTGGGTGTGCGCCTGGCGACCATGCAAACCTCGCGATGTTTGAAGTGACGACGTAAGAAAAAGGCTCCCCCCGTCGTTCGGAGCCGGGCATTGTTCTGACTTTTGCCATACCCCCTCCCTAGCTCACGGCACCGATCAAGCGAGCTGTATGTCTACGTCGTCAGCGCCGCACAGCAGCACGTCAGCGAGGCGCTTGGCTCGGTCGTAGGCTTCCTGTTCACTGCTGCCTTGAAGCACTGCCAGCGTGCGGCCTTGGTGTTTGAGGCGTGCGTGATATAGATCAGGCAGGCCGCGCATTTGTCTGTAGGCCACTTGGCCCTGTTCTATCGGTATCAACATGATGTGTTCCAGGTAGGTAAAAAGCCTGCCACCGACTCGCGAGAGAATCGCGCAGGCTGTCGCGGTTATTCATGCGGGCCACTCACGACTAACGCCCATCCGGGCTTTCCCCTAAGGGCCGCCCCGGTCGCGGTTTGGAGCTTTAAGCTACGATTTTGAGAACCGCACCGGCGGAGAACACAGCCAGGCCGGCGCGCATCTCTGCCAGCAGCGTGACCATGTTGGTGGTGAAGTTGGTGCCGTCCTCACGGCTCGCCATAACGGTGACGTTTTCGCGATCCAACAGCGCGACCTGGCCAGCGTCCAGAACCAGAGTGGTGCCGGTGGCAAGGCTTGGGGTGGTAACTACCGGGACACCCCACAGGCTTGGACCGGATGGGTCACGCGGGCTGCCCAGCACGTACTGACCATCCCCGGAATCAGCGCGCTCACTTGCAATAGCGAACCAGTCGGCAGGGTTCATAACGATCAGCGAAGGCATCCAGCCAGCAGCCTCTAGCGCGGTCTTGGCTTCCCCGATAGCGTCGGCGGGTTTAGCGCCTACGGTCGGAGTGAACGCGGTAGCCTGAGGAACCAAGCCATGAATGCGGCCAGTGCCACCAGGGCCATTAAGCAGCTCGTTCTCCAGCTTGGCGCGAACGCCATACGACAACAGGTTGTCGAGTTGCTGGGTCAGGGCCGGGGCATCGCTCAGCACTTGTAGCGATGCGCGCGTCCAATGGGCGATGGTGCTGATATTTGCCGTAACCAGTTGGCTTGCCACGCTAGCCTCGGCCTTCGCGTCACCCTCTGCAACCTGGACGGCGGCGGCGTTGGTGTAACCGTTTAGGCGGACATACTCAAAAGAGCTGCCTGCTACCTTCAAGCTAACCATGCTGTCCAACAGGCTCAGCGGGCGCTGGGGGTTGTTGTGCAGATTGGTGTCGCGGATAGCCTGAGTGCCATAGCTGGTGTTTGTCACCGCGGCTTTCTGATAAGCCTTGCTGCTTGCAATCTCAACACGGCCAGTACCCGGTGCGCCGTTAAGCATCGCCTTGAGCTGGTCGGATTTAATGAAAGAATCCGCCACGCTTGCCGGGCTGTTCTCCAGAGACATAAACATCCCGCCGCTGCTGCCTTTCTGCGCCAGGTCAGCCATTGAATCCCACAGGCGGCTGTATTGGCCGCGCACTTCCTCGAGCTGCTTTGTCACGTCACCCTTGAAGGCGTTAACAGCGTCGGCGTGTTCTTGTACTGCCTTGATAACTTCAGTGCTCATTGGGTATTACCTCGAATCGAAACGGAGGCCGCTTTCAGTGCGGCGATAATTTGCTCGGGATCATCCGCCGGCTCAGCATCGCGCTGAGTAAGAGCGGGCCACGCCAAGCCAGTGAGCGTCTTTGCTTGGCGGCGTGATAAGCCCAGGGCATCGCGCACCAGGCCTTCGAATTCTTTTGGGGTATCGCAGTCGTCTAGCGTTTTCACTGCGCGTACAACTGCGCCAGGGTTGGCCGGAACAGATACGAGGCTGATTTCTGCCAGGTCTACGCGCTTGAAGTAACGAACGCCGCTTTCGGTGTAGCTGTCTGACTCTTTAGCTTGAAAGCCGATTGATAGGCTCAGGCCTTTAGACTTCAGCAGCGGATAAGCCTCGGCGGCCTTCTGAATGCTCAGCTCGAGCCTGCCGTGGGCCTCTAACCCGTCCTGCTTTTCTTCCAGGCTTAACCAGGAGCCGACCGGCTCGTCACGCTTGTGCTGCCACAGCATCGCCGGCATAGAACCTTGGGCGGCGTGACGGCTCAGGCTTTCAGAGAACGCGCCAGGCAGGATCATGTCGCCCTGCCTGTCTACCTGGCTGAAGTCCCACGCAATAGCGACGAACTCCCCGGCATCCCCCAGGCTTTTCAGGTGCAAGGGCAAATCAATATTCAGCTTCATTCGACCTCGCTGTCAGGCAGTGCCTGAATCCGTTTAATCAGCATCTGCCCAAGCTCGAGCGCTTGGTCGATAAACTCAGGGGTTCCCGGTGCCTGGCTGCGATCTCCAGTCAGCGCGACGACCAAGCCGCAAGCCAGCAAATTTCCTTCGTTGGCCTTCTCGCGCAGCTGGAGCCATGCGGCGTCCATCTCTTTCTTGGTTGGCTTTACTTGCCGGCCTCTGACTGCTTCGCTCATCGTCAAAACCTCAAAATGTTATGTAATAACGTAATAAGGTCAGATTAGACCTAAATACTGTATGTATCAACAGTACCTGCCTGCTTTTACAAAAATTGTTGCGGTTAATGGGAAGAAGGTTCCCCCGTCGCCGGGCCGTTGTTACTTTCTACCCACCCCTCCCAGGCTGCGTGCGGTGCGCTTGGCGGGCTTTGCGGTTCCGGTTCCGTGTCGGGCTGCGGCCAGTGTTGGCTTTGTTGTCCGATTATCGGGCATCAATCCGGGGCGGGAACCTGATTTGCCCGCGGTGCAGATGGTGCGCGCAAAACTGCTCACATCCCCACCTGTGCATAGATGCCCTGAAAACTGAGGGTATCTGCCGCTTTTTGCCCTATATACATCCTCTCCAATTGAAAATGCAGGAAACGGCCACGGCCCACGGTTGACGGGCCTTTTGGCTGTGCTGTGAAAATGCATGAGCGGGGCTTTTATGGGGTGGTAAAACGCCACACCATTCACCATTGGTGGCTGGTGCTGCGGTTTTTCCGTAGTGAGCCACCAGGCCGGGACCGTTTAATTGTTGTGCTGAGACACATTTATGCGGGCCGGTGGGCACTACACAAAAAGTGTAGTGCGGTCGATTGGGTGGACTTCCTCAGGCTGAGGAAGTTACCGACGGGGTAACGGTTGGCTACCCCGTCAGCAGGTCACACAATGCGCAGCTCATGCGGCGGCAGTTCTTGGCTCATGCCTCTCCCCATTTTTCAGCAGCGTATGTATTCGGGCTTATCGCAGTCGGCAAGGCCGCCATACTGCCCTCGAAGGCCGCCAACTTTCCCCGAAGGCCGTCACTGTTTTCTGTGGCCGGCGATTTTCAAGGTAGTTGTCGCGTGAGCGTGTCACGCTGCCTTTGATGTTTGCTGCAGTACCGCTTCCCGCTCCGGGTTCAGGCACACGA
>LNFM01008768.1_pt1 | contig 15080 bp, 11 predicted proteins | sample 596031 | NCBI WGS metagenome assembly LNFM01 (sample SAMN04254537, study PRJNA301005) | activated carbon metagenome | isolation source: dual media filters at the Ann Arbor, Michigan drinking water treatment plant | place: USA: Ann Arbor
GTTCAGCTTGGTCTACGAGAACAAGGGTGATTTCGTTGCGTTCGTCGGCACGACGCAAGGCCGGCCGTTGGTCAACGAAGCTCTCGCCGTGTTCCGGCGGCACACTTCTTTCCCGTCGATCGGGGGTGTTGGCTATCGCTTCATTCCAGGCATCGATTGGTCCGATCACGCATCATTCGACGATCTCGCCATTCCTGCGCTGATGATTACGGACACCGCGATCTTCCGCTACCCCCACTATCACAAGCGGACGGATACGCCCGACAAGCTCGACTACGAGCGGCTTTCAAGGGTCACCAAGGGCGTCGAGCGCATGCTGCGGGAAATCGTCGACTAGGAGCCGCCACGCTTTCTCCCCCGTGAAAGCTTTCTTGAATCTCGGATCGGCGAGGGCCGTAGCGGCCGCGCGGCTCCGACAACAGACCCCTCGGCTGACAAACATCATCGGAAGCGGCGTCCGCCTCGTCGACTTCAATGTTTTCCCGAAACAGATTTCCTGCCCTTGAACCCTCCCCTGCGCACTATCATCTCGGGGGGCTGTTCAGAGCGATGCCGGCGGGTTGCCGGCAGCCAGAGCGTCATCGGATGTCATCCGATAGAGGTGCTCCGGAATTCACTAACTCTAGGCAGCGCTGCGAGGGAGACGGGGATGAGCCAAGCTATTACTGGACAATCCGGGAACTTCATGTCGGCCCAAGGCGACAGCGCGCTCGGCGAAACGATCACGCTGACGCAGGCCAAGAAGCTGATTCAGTGCATGGCCGCCGAGCAGAGCTTCCTGCTGCTTTCCCCGCCAGGCGTCGGCAAATCCGAGATGGTGATCCAGGCCGCCGCCGAAGTGGGCCTCCCCTGCCGCTCGCTGCTCGGCACCCAGATCGCGCCCGAGGACGTCAGCGGCATTCCCCGCATCGTCGGCGAACGCTCGGTCTTCTGCCCGCCGCGCATCCTGTTGCCCGAGCGGCCGGAGCCGTTCTGCTTGTTTCTGGACGAACTTCCCGCCTGCGCACCCGACGTACAGAAAGCCCTCTATTCGCTTCTGCTCGAACGCCGCCTCGGCGAGCATGCGCTGCCGAAAGGAACGTGGGTCGTCGCCGCCGGCAACCGCGTGCAGGACCGCGCGCTCGTCCGCTCGATGTCATCGGCTCTCGTCAATCGCGTGACCATACTCAACTTGCGCGTCGAAACGCACGAGTGGCTGGCGTGGGCAAAATCGAACGGCGTTCGCAACGAAGTGACGAGCTTTATCGGCTACATGCCCGACGCCTTGATGCGCCCAGTCCCCGCCGACCCGCAGCCGTTCTCGACACCGCGCGCCTGGACGTTGCTCTCCCGCGCGCTCGACATGGCCGAGGCGAGCGGCATGCTCAACCGGGAGATCCGCCGCGCGCTCGCGTTCGGACGCATCTCGCCGGAAGACGCCGCGGTCTTCTGCGCGCTCGCCGAGGAATCGATCGAGAAGATGCATCCCCTGGCTCACTACGTCAGACATCCCGACGCGCTACCCAAAGGCGACGCCGCGCGCTGGTTCGTGCTCAACGCGATGCGCCAGAACATCCGGGAAGGCACGTTGACGAGCCTCACGCCGCGCCTGGTCAATCGTTTCCTCAAAAGCCTGTCGACCGAGCAGCAACTCACCCTCGTCGGCGATCTCGTCCCGCAATGGAGCGCGCTCGGCGCCGATCCCGCGATGCTCGATCTGCTGAAACAGGTGACGAAGCTTTGAAAACACATCGCCTTCCCTTCGATGTCTTCCCCCCTCCCCTTGATGGGGAGGGGGACAGGTAGCGGATATCACAAGGAACGTTGCGTCATGGCACCCAAACGAATTCCTGCTGCGCCAAAGTCCGCGCCGGCCTCGCGCACAACAGTGGTAGTCGTCGAGCCCGTGGTGCCCGCCCCTGGTCTCGTCCAGGACGATCTCCTGCAACTCAAGCGCATCGAGCGCGGCCTCAAGCTGCTTACTGTACCCATGCCATATCTCGCCGGCCTCGCTGCCGCGCTTCGCTTTTCTCTCGACGATCGCATTCCGACGATGGGGGTGTTCGCTTCGGGTCGTATGATCGCCAACCCACGCTTCGCGGCCAAACTGAAAGATGACGAGCTGATCTTCGTTCTTGCCCACGAACTGCTGCATCTCGCGCTCCGGACGCACGATCGCGCGCGCGGTAGCCATCACCTCGAGTTCAACTACGCCCACGACTACATCATCAACGACATCCTGCGGCAGGAACTCGGCTTCACCACCGTCCCCGCGGGCGGCCTCGACATGCCCGGCGCACGCGAGAAAGGCGCCGAGGAGATCGTCCTCGAAATGCGCCGCAACGCCGAAAACATGAAATCGAAGACACAGGTCTTCGACGGCGAGGAAACCACTGTCGGACGCGCGCTCGGTAAAGGCGGAAAGAACGAACCTGGCGACGGAGATGGCGACGGCACGACCGAAGCAGGCGATGTTCTCGATGAGAAGCGCGAGCGCGAGCTGTTCCCCGGCGACGTCGCCAATCAGCAGGCCAACGCAGAAAAGATGCGGGAGGCGGCCGAGCGATCCCTCGCACTCGCTAAGGCGATCGGCGCTGTCAAAGGCATGCGCGGCATGGGCGACGGTGGCCAATCGCAAATCGTTACGGCATTGCGCGGCCTCTACCGCACGCCCTGGCAGATCGTGCTGCAGCGTTGGCTCGAATCCGTTGCGCCCGGCGAGCGCACCTTCAATCGTCCATCGCGCCGTCCGGTCGAAAGCCCCGACGTGGTACTGCCCGGCCGCCGCCGCCAAGGCTGGATCCTCAACGTCGTGCTCGACACGTCCGGCTCGATGAACGACGAGATCCCGCGCGCCCTGGGGGCCATTGCCGACTTCTGCGACACCGTCGCCGTTGATCAGGTTCGGTTGCTCCAATGCGATACCGGCGTGACCGCCGACGATCTCGTCGCACCGATGGACCTTGCCCGCTATCAGATCACCGGTTACGGCGGCAGCGATCTGTCGCCCGCGATGGTCAGGCTATCCGAAGACGCCCAGGTAAGCGCCGTCGCGATCATCACCGACGGCGACATCGCATTTCCCGCCGAAGCGATGCCCTACGATGTGCTCTGGGTGCTGCCTCCGAGCGCATCACCGGGCTTTCACCCACCCTATGGCCGCGTCGTGCACATGCAGCAAGGCTAACTCGTTTCGGCACCCGCTTCCAGTTCCCCTCCCCCCTTGTAAGGGAGGTGGCGCGTAGCGCCGGAGGGGGGGAAGCAGCAGACACATCACTCACAGACGGAGACACCCATGAAAGTCATCCAGGAACTGGTCGCTCACTTCGACCGCAAGGGCAAGCTGTCGAAGAAGGACATCAAGGCCCTCCTCGATCAGGGATTGCTGGCATCTGAAGCACCGCAGCGGATCATGGATCTGTGCGACTCACCCGGCAACACGTTCTACTTCCGCGTCACCGGCGCCAATGAGGGCATGGTGTGGGGCACCGATACCTACACCGGCGACAGCGCTCTGGCCGCTGCCGCAATCCATGCGGGCGCCGTCGAGGAAGGCGAGAGCGGAATCGTGAAAGTCACTGTTCTAATGCCGTTGTCGCAATATCGGGGCTCGGTGCGCAACGGCGTGACGACGCACGACTTCGGCCGCTTCGGCACCGCCTACAAGGTCGAAAAGGTCTGATGCTTCGGCAATTGCGCTATCGGCGATACAACGCCTCATAGGCGTCGAGCATCACCGCGTCGCTGAACTGTGCCACGACGCGCGCACGCGCCGCCTTTGCAAGCGCGGCTCGGCGTGCCGGATCCTCCCCCAGCACGCGAAGCGCCTCCGCGAATTCGTCTGGCCGCCTGGTACCGACCAGCACACCGGCATCGCCGATCACCGCCGGATTTCCACCGACATAGGTCGCGACAGGACACACCCCCGATGCCATCGCTTCGAGCAGACTGATCGACGTGCCCTCCGCATCGGACGTCAGCGCGAACACGTCGAGCTCGGGATAGAGCCGCGCGACGTTGCGTTCGAGCCCCCAGAAATGAACGTGCTCGCTGATACCCAGCCGCTCGGCCTGCGCCGCGAGATCACTGCGCAGAGAACCTGCGCCGATCAGCACAACCGCGCAATTGACGCCCTTGCCGCGCGCCAGCGCGATGCCATCGACCAGCATCGCCTGGTTTTTGATCGGTTCGAGCCGCGCGACCGTACCCACCACAAGCGTCTCCGCTGCAATACCGAGCCGCTTGCGGATCTCACCCGGACCGATCCCCGGACAGAACAGATCGAGGTCGATGCCGTTGGCGATGACCGCGAGTTCACGACCGGCAAGACCGCGCGCCTTCAGCACGTCGGCTAGCTGATCCGAAACCGAAACCACGCGGCGGGTCAGTGGCGCCGCGATCCTGTTGAGCACGGTCTCGATCCGGGCTTCGTGCGCGATGAAACCGTGAGCGGTGTAGATCACGCGTGAGATACCGGAAGCACGCGCCGCCATCACACCCTTGAACCAAGCGCCGGAGTGGATGTGCACGACCTCTGGAGAGACCGACTTCAAGTGCGCTGTGAGACGCATCAGCCACGTCGGATTGACGAGCCCGTGCGCGCCGGGAAGACTGACCCGGATGCCGATCGCTTCGAGCTCGGGCGCAAGTAGCCCCTTATCCACGATGCACGTCACACCGACATCGTGACCTCGCGCCACGAGCTTGCGAACGAGCCGCGCGACCATCACCTCCATTCCCGCCGCCGCCAAAGAAGGCAAGATCATCTCGATCTTCACCCGCGCCTCCGCACGCCCATGGCCTGATCATAGATCTGCATCATGTGATCGCAACGCTCGGCGATCGAATACGCCGACGCCACGCGTGCCCGCGCCGCTGCAGCCGCCGGCGAAGCGATATCGGCAAGCTCCGCTTCTATGGCATCCGCAAGCAGTTCCGGCCGCTCGGATGGTACCATCCGCATAGAGCGCGGCTCCGCCGCCACGATCTCGATCATTGCCCCCACACGTGTGGTGACGACCGGCAATCCCGTCTGCAATGCCTCGAGCAGCGCGCTTGGCAACCCCTCGCTCCGCGAGGGAATGACCATCAGATCGAGAGCTTCATAAGTTTCGAGCATCGCATCGACACGCCCCGTGAAGTCGACCTCGCCCGAAAGGCCCAGCCGCCGCGCCTGCTCCTTCAGTTCATCCTCCAAAGCGCCCTCGCCGACGATCACGCCGCGAACGGCGACGCCACGCGACTTCAGCCGCTCCAGCGCATCGAGAAACACATCGACACCCTTCTCGCGGCTGAGCCGCCCGATCGCGCCGACGAGCGGCACAGGCCCCTCGCCCCGCCGTCGCCGCAACACTGGCGGCACCGACGTTAGATCATGCGCGCGTGGCAACTGCGGCACGGCATTGTTAACGACCTGCACACGATCGAAACGCGCTGGAAAGATTTCCTTCTGCTTTTGCGACATCACGACGACCTGTTCCGCCGCACGCAGCATCCGGAAATCGAGCCGTGTGTAGAGACGGTCCTTGAAGCCTTTGTCCGTCGCGCCCTCGTGAAAACCGATCCACCGACACCGCACGCCGATCCTGCGCAGCATGTAGATGACGCTCGTTGGCTTATAGCTGTGCGTCTGTACGACATCGGGGCGCCACTCAGCGATGAAGTCGCGCACCTCACCGAGGAGCTTGGGATCGAACGGTCCGCGATCCGTCACCTCGCGGCATTCGATCCCTTGCGCCCGTGCGAAAGCAACGAACGCATTACTCGCGCCCGGCCGCATCAGAACGACGATGATGAATTCCGCGCCGCGCCGTTGCAACTCCAGCCCGAGCGCCACGAGTTGACGCCCGGGCCCAGAAATCTCTGTGGTCGAAATCAGCGCCGCCACGCGCAGTCCAAGGCAGCCGCCTCCTGCAACGGAAGAAACATCCGGCCTGAGATCATCGACACTGGGCATAGCGTGAGAGACATCCGGAGCAAAGATCGGGAGCAAAGATCATTGCACCGTCTATCTCGCATGCCGGTTGCGCGAAAGCTTCGCTTCGCCGCCTGATTAATCATCGGCGCTCTGAAAACTGCAGCCGACGATCTTCAGCCGGTCGAGCCCCCGGCAGTTGGCTCCACAACCCCGCGGAATTGCACAGCAGCACCATCGTCCCGCAGGCTTACTTGCCCGCCGACGCGATGTCCTGCAGCGTGATCCGGACGCCGCCGTAGACGGCAGCACCCGGCGCCTGGAAGCCGTAGACCTCCTGGTAGCGCTGATCGACTACGTTCTCGGCACGCCCGTACACCTCGACTGTGGGCGTCACTTTGTAGGAAGCCGTCGCCGACACGAGCCAGTAGTCTTTGAGCATCACACGCTCCGACCTCAGCGGGAAGATGCCGGGGTTGGACGTGCGCAACGCCTCGTCGATCAGACTGCCGTTGTAGACGGCTGCCAGCCCGACGTTCGCGCGGTCTCGATCGAACTTGTAGCCGAGATCGACCCTCGCCGAATTCTGCGGACGGCGCAGTTCAACGAGGCCCGAAGGCTCCAACGCCTCGAGCCATGTGTAACCAGCACCGATCGTCACGCCCGGCAACGGCATCACGCGTCCGGACAGCTCGAGCCCCTGCCGCGTACTGACACCTGCGATGTTGGTTACGGTGGAACCACCGTTGATCCCGCGGATTTTGTCCTTGAGTTCGCCGTCGAACCACGTCGCGTCGATGACAGCAGCACCTCCCAGGAGCGTAAACTCGACGCCGGCATCCCAGCCTTTTGCCGTCTCGGGCCGCAGGTTGGGATTGGGCGTGAAGAAGTTGGGCACTCGTCCATATTGCTCGAACAGCGTCGCGAATTTCACGCCGGTGCCGTAACTCGAATGCAAACGCACAGGCATCCCCGGCACCTTGAACGACGCGCTCGTCCGCCATGTCGTGAACTCACCGAACTTGTCGTTGTCGTCGAGACGCGTAGAGCCGGATAAAAAGAGGCTGTTCCAATATTCGCCCCTGACCTCTCCTACGAGGCTGCGTGTCTTCCGTTCGTGATCTATGCCGTCGTATGTGTGCTGCACGAACCCTTCGTGCTTCTGCTCGACCAGTCCGGTGAGGAAATGGCGAACCTGCGGCACACCCGGCGTATCGAGACGGAACGTGCTGGTGTAGCGGTAGGTCTCCGCGTTCGCGCGATAACGCTCGAAGGATTCGAACGGGGCGAACGCAGGGTTGGCCGACCGGTCGTCGTTGACGATCGCCCGCCGCTCGCCGCGCACACTTTGCACCCACGCACCACCGAACAGCGACAGCTTCGCCTCGAGCGAGCCGACCCAAAGGTCCGACGAGAAACGCGACGGCGCATCTGTCTGCTGGATCAGAACGCCCGGGACGGTGAAGTTCTCTTCGTCGCGATTGCCGCGCTTTGCCGTATGCCGCAGAAAGCCGTCGAACGTAAGCCCTTCGAGCGGACTGAACCCACCCTTCATGACCGACGACGTCGTCTGGCTACCGTCACGCTCCCGTCCGATCGGCGCGATGTTGAAGCCATCGGTCTTCCGGGTCTGGATACCGATCAAGCCCCACGCCTTGTCGTTGCCGCCAGAGAGAACGCTGGCAGCATCCTTGGTATTGAAGCTGCCGGTTTCCGCTCGCGTCGTCAGTGTCAACGGGCCCTTGCCCGACTTCGTCACGATGTTGACCACACCGCCGATCGCGCCGGATCCATAAAGTCCCGATTGCGGCCCTCGCATCACTTCGATCCGCGAAATCTCCTCGCCGCCGACGAGGTTCGAGAAATCGAACTCGCCGTCTCCGGGATTGTTGATCTCGACGCCGTCGACCAGCACCGTCGTGTGGTTGCCTTCCGCACCACGGATGCGCACCTGCGAGACACCTGCGAACCCGCCGGTCCGCCCCACCACCACGCCGGGAATTCCGCGCAGGGCTTCGACCGGCGTGCGCACCTGCTGCTGCTTGAGATCTTCGCCCGTGATCACGGTCGTCGCGGTGCCTTGATTGGAGAGCAGATCTCCGGCACTCGTGGTTGACGAACTCGTTGCACCACCGTCGGCAGCAATGCTGCCTCCTTGCGAACCGCTGGCTAGCGTTTCCCGGTTCGCAGCGCGCCGCGATTGGCCAGAGGCGGTCTGCGTCACGGAAGAACTCGACGATGAAGCCGCATCGGCCTCTGTCGCAGCCTTCGTCGGAGGCCGTGCCGCTCGGCTTGTGCCTTCCACCACGACCGGCGGCAGCGCCGTCTGGGCGATTGCTCCGGCACTTGGAAAAGCGGCCAAAAGGGCAACTAGGCTAACGCGGCCCGTTCGGCGAACAGACAGCGACTGATTCGAGTAATGATGAGAATGCTTCACGGCGACGTCCCTGATTTTGGGAGTCGCACGCAATGACGATGAGACAGGTAGCCCCCCGGCAAAGCTGCCGGAGTGAACGCCATATAAGACCTACCGCCCAAATCTTGAGATCAGCAGATCTCAAGGCCTGGGACGTTGCCGAATACGAGATCCACTGGTGATAGTCGAAGCGTCCAGAATCGCGGCCAAAGCGTGCTCCTACCAGTTGCACAACTTCGTCGCCACGACGGACTCCCGCACCACTGCACGCCCCGCGCAGAGGATGGACGACTTGTGCCGGCAGGTCTCCTGACTCGCGGCTCGGACGCTGTGCCCTGCCTTCCCGGCGCATGATGCGCCAGTGGCTATTGAGGACAAAGCTCGCCGCTCACAGTTGCGGGGGCAGTTGCGGATTTGTGGCACGAGGCCTCTCACCGCATTCCCTTTTCACCTGAAGCAACCTTGCGGCACTCCAGAGACCGTCACATTGCTATAGCGCACAGATTGGGCAAGGTGAGTCAACCCGGCTGCGATAGTTCCTGCTAGCTATGGCGTACGCGACACACTCGATTACTCGGCATTTCATCATCAACGACATATCAGACAGTGCTGCCTTCGATCTGCAGTCATAGGGAAACGGCGCGTCCGCACATGGATCATTTCTGGATAGTCCTGACCGTGCTGGCGGCCCTCCTTCAGGCCATTCGCACCGCAGCCCAGCGCGATCTCAACAAGCACCTTTCCACGCTCGCTACGACTTACGTTCGTTCTCTCTTCGGCCTGCCGGTGCTCGCAGTCTATCTGGCCGTCGTTTTGGCGGCGACCGGCGAGCGGCTGCCCGATTTCAACTTCCCTTATCTCGCCTACACCTTCATCGGCGCGATGGCGCAGGTTCTCGCGACGGCTCTCTTGATCCGCATGTTCACGTTGCGCAGCTTCGGCGTCGGCACGATGTTGACCAAGGTCGACATCGTCGTGACAGCAATCCTTGGCGCTCTGTTCTTTTCCGAGCGCTTGAGTATCGGCGGCGTCGTCGCACTCACCGTCGTAATGGCCGGCGTCGTCATGATGTCGTTCGAGCGCACGATGCGCACTGGCGCTCTGCTCCCAGGCAACGAAGTTGGCGGCAACCGCCTCGTAACGATCCTCACCGACAAGGCCCTCGGCGTCGCACTCGGATGTGCTGTGAGTTTCGCGATCTCGTTTCTGACATTTCGCGAGGCGGCCCTCGTGATCGGCGAAGGTACTTTCCTCTGGCGCGGCGGCTGGACAGTCGTCCTCGCGATCCTCATGCAGACGGTCGTCATCGGGGCATGGCTCGCTTGGCGGGAGCCGGGCCTTGCCGGGAAATTGAAACCTCACTTGAGGAAGTCGGTTTTCATCGGTGCGACGAGCGCCGTGGGCTCGATTTGCTGGTTCACGGCCTTCGCGCTGGAGAACGCATCTTACGTACGTGCGGTTGGCCAGATCGAGGTCGTCTTCACGCTCCTCGTGTCGGCGCTCTATTACCGCGAGCAGATCTCCCTTTCGGAATACGCCGGCATCGCTCTCACCCTGCTCGGCGTATTGATGTTCCGTCTGATGGCTTGAATGCGATAACCTATTTCAATCGCAGTTCCAGCGGTGAGATCCTGAGCCGAGTTTCAGTTGGCGACGGCGCCCAACCGCCATGGCGGATGTGATGGATATCACCCACGACGGCCTGGAAGCTCTGGTTCTCGTCGCGCCGGAAGCCGACGTTGAACGTCTCGACGACCAGACGGCCGTTCACCCATGCGCGCAGGACCCCGTCGGTACGGCCCGGCGTGTTGAGGACGACCTCTTCCTCGATACGCGACCACTGTCCTGGTTTCAGTGTCGCCTTCGCCGGATCGACCATGATGCCCCCCATCTGTCCGATATTCACGACGGGCTGCAGCATCAAGGTGCCGTCACCGCGCCATTGCGGCTTGAGTGAGAACGGCGGCAGCTTACCCAGTGCCGGCGCATCCCCGGAAGGCGAGCTACCCGCTGTGGAAGCAGCATCGCCAGCGGACGGCGGATCTTCCATACCCTGCGCATCGCTGACGAGGCCGGGCAGGGTTCCCCCTTCGCCGAGCTTGAATCCTTCCGGAATCCAGACGCTGTAGGAAAGGCATGCCGACGTCGCGAGCGCCAGCTGCCGTGGCACCCAGAGGAAACCGATGCCGCTGCGCGCCTGGTCGTCCTCCTCGCCCGTCGAGCGCCTGAGCTGCACCTCCATGGCATAACCTTGCGGCACACTTCGATCCGCGACTATCGATGCGTTCTTGACGAGCCCGCGATCGGTTCCCGCGAGCCGCGCCTGGAGATCTTCAGGCGATAGCGGATCGGCTCCCTTTCGCGAATATGAGAACAGTATGCCGCCGGAGTATCTCGTTTCGCACAGGGGAGTATCGACCTTGGGCGTGTACGACGACTTGACCGCCAGAACCAACCCCAGAAGCAGCATTCCGCCGCCGCCGATGTTGAACAGCATCTGCTTTCTGTCCTGGCTCTTCTTGCGCTCGCTGACCACGGCTCATACTCCCGTTGAAAAACGCTGGCTCGGTTTTCCCTGAGCCAAGCGCCTGAAAGGCTCTAGGAATTGTTGGATTGCCGACTTCGCATTGGTGGGGATCGCGATCTGCGTCACACCACCATGACGCGTGATCGCATCCGCCAGGCCTTCCGCCTGTCGCGCTTCGACTTCGACACGAGCGATGTGGACCACGGCACCCGATGACCGCGTGGACGAAGACGATAGCGCGGTCGAACCTGGAACCGAGCGGGACAGCGAAACGACACGCCCGGAATAGCGTCGTCCGTCGCGCCATCCTGCACGCTCTGGCCATATTCTGACGTCGCGCCCGTTGGTCACGGCGCTGGCCTCGTCCTCGGACAACACGACTTCCAGGATCAAGGCACCTGGATTTCCAGCGATCTCGGCGAGCTTGTTGCCAGCAAGAACATGCTGCCCGGCGACGAGGCCCTCCATGGAATGAACCACCCCGGAAATCGGCGATCGAATTTCCACGAGGGCAAGGCGGCTGTCGGCATCCGCGATCCGCATGAGCACGCCCGCGTTTTCCTTCTCGAGGTCCGCGAGCTTCCGCTCCAGCGTTTCAACGCGCTCCCGCGCAACAAGTTTCTGCTGTTCCAGCACATCGAATGCATGCGCTTCGCGCCGCACTGCTTCGAGCCGCAATTGCGAAGCGTGCGCCTCCGCCTTCAGCCCTGCGATGCGCGCGTCGACGTCGCCTGGATCGACGGTCGCCAGCAACTCGCCGGCCGCGACCGGCTTTCCGACAACCGCGTATACTTTGTCTATCCGGCCGCCAGAATGCTCCACCGGATGCAACCGGCCATCGGCGACCCGCGCCTGGACGATCACATATCCCTCGCCGACGACGAGTCGATCGAGCCCGAACCAACCGAGTCCACCGAGCGCCCCGACAACCACGATGCTTGCGAGCAGCGGTCCACCCCAGCGCGGTCCGCCCATGGCTCCGCCTCGGCCAATTCTTCTCGCTGTATTTTCCGACGGCGACGAACCTGTCATGCCGCCCTCGCAAGTCCGTCCGGCTGAAACGGCTCGACTGTCGCACCGTAAGGCTGTAACTGACGGCTCGGCAGCACGCACTCGATCGCCCCTCCCGCCATGACGGCGAGCCGGTCCGTCGATTGAAGGAGGCGCGGCTCCGACGTCACGAGTACGACCGTAACGCCATCCCGGCGTAACCCTTGGAGGATCGCGCACAACTCCGCGATCTCGTCTGCGTTGGCGCCCAATTCAGGCTCGTCCAATATGACTACACTAGGCAATCCATAGAGCGCGCGTGCAAGGCACACGGCTCTCGCCTGACGCAGCGAAAGCGTGCTGTCAGCCCCCGTTGCATCGCTGTCGTAGCCATGCGGCAGGCTCGAAAGCAATTTGTGCACGCCTGCGCGATCAGCCGCCGCCACGACCCGATCGATGGAGTATTCTTCGAAGCCGGCGATGTTCTCCGCAATGCTGCCCGGCAGCAACCCGCACGTCTCGCCCATGAAGCCGATCGCCCGCGAAGCCATACTGCGCTGATGGAGCGCCAGCGGCCGCCCGTCGAGTGAAGCCCGCCCACTCGCGGGAGCGACGACACCGGCCAGCGTTCTGAGCAATGTCGACTTGCCCGCACCGCGCGCACCGATCACGCCGATACACTCGCCCGGTGCGACCCGGAGGTCGACGTTGCCGAGCCCCCGCTTCTGCTCACCGGCATGAAACGTCGAGACCGCTTCGAGCGAAAGTTCCCCGCCACGTGCACTCTTCGCATCTGCATGCCCGGAAGACGCCGGGGCCAGTCGACGCTCGGCCTCGACGAGGACGCGCCAGCCGGCACGACCTTCGCGGAATTCCTGTAAGCCGCCGACGACCTGCTCGATCGTCGACTGCGCACGCATGACGAGTAGCCCCGCCGCTACCACCACGGCAGGCGCCAAATTGTCGGCGATCACGAGATAAGCCCCGGTAGTCACGACAGCCGCAATGCCTGCCGGGAACAGAACGCGCGACAGTGCATTCGCCAGTCCGAACCGCCATCCTAGATGATAAGCCTTCGCCGTCCGTCCTCGATTGTCGTGTTGCCAGCGCCGCGCGATGCCGCCAGCCGCTCCCATCGCAGACAATTCGGCTAGATGCGGTGCAACCGCTTCGAGCCAAAGGCGCGCGCGGTTCGTGTCACGATGCCCAGCGCCCAGGGAACGCCCTGCTGCGAGACGACAGAGGATATAGGATAGCACGACGACGAGCAGCGCCGCCGAACCGAGCAAGGGATGAAACCACATCAGTGCGGCACAGCCGGCCGCAGCCCATGGCAACTCGAATGCCGCCCCCAGCCGACCGCCGGTCAGAACCCGTCGCACGGCACCGATCGCGTCGGCTTGGGAACGCAGCGTCCCAGCCTCTTCGCCGCGGCCGATGGCTGCCTCCAACATCATCGCGCCGACGCAATGGTCGACCCACAATCCTGCTCGAAGCAAAATCAGCGTCCGGCAGAAATCGACGATTCCAGCCACCGACAGGACCACTATCGCCCCGCCCGCGACCAACCAAAGGCCCTCCAGAGAACCACTGGGCAGGATCGAGCCGAAAAGTTGCAGGGCGAATGCGGGAAGGACAAGCATCAAGCCGCTGATCATGGCCGACATGGCCGCCGCAGCGAGCAACGCCCGGCGAACCCGTCTCAAAGGTCGCCTCCTGGTCGTCATTTGAGTTCCTTCTGCCACACGTCGCCGTCCAGCCAGCAGATGGCCGAGCCGGTGAATCGCGACAGAGTACGGAAAAGTTCTTTACGATCCGCAAATCGTCCGGATTCGGCACAATCGGCAGGAACCCGTCAGCTAAACGATCTTGGCGTCCCGCAGGTGTCCCGGCGGGCGAGCCTTATCGACGGCACGGTGTCGGATCGAGCAGCGCGAACTCGCTGAGCTCACCCTTCATCGTGTACTCGCCATTGTCGATCACCAGACGCCGGCTGACGCCGTTGGCGAAGATAACGAAGCCCATCTCATAGACCGGAACGGCATCCTTGCCCTCCGAACCCTGCTCGAAATAACTGAGCATCACCGGCCACGATGCGATGCCGTCGAGCTTGTCAGCTTGCCCGACCTTCGGCAGCGAGCGGTTGAACCCCGGCGCCATCTGCTTTCCGATCTGCGCGCTGACCGAGTAGGTCTTTTCGCCTCCTTCCGAGCCGTCGAAGAAATCGGCGGTGAAATTCGGCCGCGAGCGTTTCGCAGCATCGAGCAGCTTCAACGAATGTTGCACCGGAAACATCGCACTGGTGCCGATCGCAGTTTTGCGGGTGTCCGGCCGCGTCAGCTCGATCCGGACGTCCTCGGCGCCTTCCCCGCGTGTCGCGGTGCCAGCCGTTTGTTCGATCAGCTTTTGATCGCGATACTGGCTCGACTGGAACCGGTAGCGCATACCAGTATCGTCTTCCCAGCTCGTCGAGCGCTGATCAGAAACGCTGACCGCTCCCGAGCCCGAAGTCGTCCGAGTCACGAACCGCATGGACTGCGTGTAGCCGTCACAGGCCGAGCCCGTGAATTCGTACACCATCCGGCCAGACAACGCTGAGATGCCTTTTTCCGAGCGAACCTTGCCCAGCGTGAACTCGTAGATCGCGCGATGCGGCGCCAACTGCCCGACCTGGCCGCGCACAGTTTCGCGATTGCCGTCGGACTTGGCCCCTTGGGCGGCCACTTCCATGATCTGACCGCAAAAGGCCAAAACGGCGAGCGAAATACCCGCAAACAGCACCCTCGGCGGCGTGGATTTGATCGTCATCGATGTCCGTCGAAGGGGCTGCATCGCGCCATTCATCCATCTGGCAGGAGAATTTCAGGGGTTACCCTGGGCCTCCCCGTGCTTGTGCGGGCCACCTCGTCGTCGAGGGCTATCCCCGTTCCGTCAGTCGTTCGGACACATATGTAGCACCGGCCGTGGCGCCATCAAGCTGGTGATCTTCGCAGCGCAAGCTCCCGCTAGGGACAAGCAGGCGAACGTCACTTCACGAACCACTCGATCTCCGTTGCGGTGCTTCCCCCCGTCATCGTCAACCGCAAAGCAGTACCGGCGAGTTTGGAGAGATCATCTACCCCCTTGAGATCCAAGCGAAACCGTTGCACGCCCCTCGCGACCACGCCGAACTTCGCGGGAACCGGAAGATAAGAGCCACCCGGCCACTCGACGAACAGGTCCGGCGTAGTGCCACCATCGGCGGCGATTTCGAA
>LNFM01008769.1_pt1 | contig 15079 bp, 13 predicted proteins | sample 596031 | NCBI WGS metagenome assembly LNFM01 (sample SAMN04254537, study PRJNA301005) | activated carbon metagenome | isolation source: dual media filters at the Ann Arbor, Michigan drinking water treatment plant | place: USA: Ann Arbor
ACGCCTTCTATCGCGTGATGGTTTGGGAGATTCCGACCATGGGCATGCAGTTCACATTGCAGCGCCTGGGGGCGTCGTTGATTCTTCCGATCGTCTCCGGCGTCCTCGCAGCCGCGATGCTCGGTCAGTTCTGACGCGCTGCCACGGTTCGGGTGACTCCCGGATGCAGGGGTCGGACCGAGCGAGGTCTCGGTAGTTGCGAGGATTTCTTCCGAAATAGACCTGAATCCTTCGCTTAGCTTCGCACTTTCGTTGCCGGAATCACTGCGCCAAGCGGCCGTGCGACCGAGGGTACTCGCGCTGTGCCGCCATTACGAACGGTGTCCCGATGTACGACTAGCCGCCGCTCGCGATCATTGCTGCTGCCTCGTCGCGGCCGCGGCGAGGCAGCAGCAGCCCATGGTCCGTCGATGGGCGTCGTGCACGACACCCGGACGAAGGCCCATGACGCCAGTGCCTCAGGCCCGGTAGCAGTCGACGACGCCCGAGGTGGTGAGCCTGTCGATGTCTGCGGCGCCGAAGCCCATTTCGGTGAGGATCTCGCGGGTGTGCTCGCCCAGGTGCGGGCTGTGGGTGAGCGGATCGCCGGTCGCGGGCGGGCGCTGACCGCAGATGGTGCTCATGGGTACGCGGCCGAGCGTGTCGTTTTCCACCCAGCGCACCGCATCGATTGCCTTGACCTGCGCATCGTCGAACAGGTCGTCGAACGTGTTCACCTTGGCCTTCAGGATGTCGATGCCGGAGAGCAGTTGCATCCACTCATCCGAAGTCTTGGTCTCGAAGACGGGCCTGAGGAAGGTCATCAGGTCGTTGCCGTGCTTCACCCGAGAGCGCGCATCGGCATAGCGCGGATCGTCGATCCACTCGTCCTTGCCGAGCAGCTTGGCCAGCCGCCGGAAATGCTCGTCGCGCCGCGCATTGACGCTCATGTAGCCGTCCTTGGTCTTGAACGTGCCGACCGGCATGCCGATCGGCTCGGCCGCGCCACCTTGAAGAAAGGATTCCATCATCGCCCCTTCCTGAAAGGCGAGCGCCGATTCCAGCAGACTGGTCGCGATGTAGCTGCCGACGCCTTTCATCGCCTTCTTGTAGAGTGCGGCTGAAGCGGCCTGAAACGCATAAAGACCCGTCGAGAAATCGATCGCCAGCAGGTTGATCCGCTGCGGGACGCCCGTCGGTCCGCGATTGATCGACATCATCCCCGTATAGGCTTGCATCACGGAGTCGGTTGCCGGCTGGTCGAACAGCGGGCCTGTCTGACCGAAGCCGGAGATGGTGACGTAGATGACATTCGGATTGTTCTTCTTCACGCTCGCGTAGTCGAGCGCGAACTGATCGATCTTGCCGACACGATAGTTCTGGATGAAGATGTCGCAGTCCTTGGCGAGACGCTGGACGATCGCAGCACCCTCGGCGGTTTTTAGATTCACGGCGAGGGAGCGCTTGGCGCGGTTGACGACGACCGAATGCGCCGTGTGATCGCCCGTCGACTTGCCCAGTTGCCGGCTCCAGCAGCCCGTGCCGGTCGGCTCGACCTTGATGACATCGGCGCCGTTGCGCGCCAGATGCATGGCGCAGTAGGGCCCCGCCACGCCTTGCGAGAGATCGAGAACCCTCACGCCCTCGAAGGGCAGACCGTCGTGTGCCATCCCGTGCTCCTTTTGCAGATGCTCGCCTGAACTGCGCGAGATATTAAGGTGCCGACACGCGGCGGCGCAATCAATCGTGGTTGCCGTGGCCCTTGCGCAAGCAGTTCGTTCGCTTCGCAGGGCGACCGCAACGCAACCGCCCCAATGTTCGGTGGCGTACAGCCTGCGCCCCGGCGAGCACGCATACTGCGCGCCCTAGGTCCTGTGCCGGATCGCGTGGCTCGAGTGACATGAATCGAGCAGCGCAAGCAATGCAGGGGCCAATCCGGACGTCCACATTCGAGAGGTACGATCGATGAAGCCAGAAACGCATTTGAAACTGACGTATGGGCTTTGGGGAATGATCGGCGGTGCGGCGATCGCCATGATCGTGGGGTTCAACTGGGGAGGCTGGGCAACCGCAAAGGCGGCCCAGAAGATCAGCGAAGACGCCGTCCTGGCGAGCCAGGCGTCGATCTGCGCGGCTCAATTCATGAATGCACCGGATCACGAAGCCAAGGTGAAGGAATTCCAGGGGACGGAGAGCTACATGCGAACCGGACTGATCGAGAAAGCGGGCTGGGACAGGATGCCTGGACAAGAGAAGGGTGCTTGGGGGGTATCCGCTCCGTGTGCAGCGAGTATCGAAGTATTGCTCCAGGCCGCCCAAGCCGCCAGCGTGCCGGTCAGTCCGACCGTTCAGAATTAGCTTTGGCGTTGGAGTCAGCCGTTGCCCGGTCGTGTGCCGCGTGCAGCGGCGGCACGGACAGACCCGCTTCGGCGGGGCTTGTGCTGGCCAAGGGGGGGCGATCGATCTCTCCTGCTTTCCTGCGTTGGGCGCACGTCCCGTGCCGGATGCAAGCCGAGGCGACGCGAAGATGCCCTGCTTCCCGCTGAGGGATCACCGTGGCCACTCGATCCGGCTGAAGATTTCCTGGAGCTTGTCGCCGCGCGTCCGGTTTAGTGACGTCACGTGAGCGACCCGTCCCGCGAGGTGTGCCTTGAAGTCGCGCACGTCGTTGCGGTTCTGCGACCCGGGCCCGAGGCGCACACAGTTCGTGAGGATCGCCTTCAACAGGTCCGCGTCCTGCCGTCGAACGTTCGGCTTTTCGTTCACGACGACCCCTGTGAGAACCTGTCGATCACTGCGGTGCATCACGCGAGTTTTTCGGTGATTGACCGCGAAGCCTTCCTCGCTCGCGATCCTCGTCACGAGGAGAGAGACTCGATTCACGGTTCGCCGCAGCGATTCGTCCCCCGAGATGGCGATGTCGTCGGCGTAGCGTGTGTAGTTGCAGTTCATGGATGCCGCGAGCTCGTCCAATCGCAGGTCGAGGTGAAGCGCGCAAAGATTGGCGAGCACCGGAGACGTCGGGGCGCCTTGTGGCAGGTGTGGGATGCCGAGGCGCTTCGCGTCTAGCCATGAGGCTGCGCCGCGCTTGGCTACTGCCATGGGGGCGGCGTTCGTGCAAAGGGCGGTCAGCGCGCTAGCGACCGCCTGCGGATAGCCCAGGGTGCTGAACAGTGCGTGAATGCGCGGTGCGGGGATGCTGGGGAAAAAATCGCGCAAGTCCATGTGCAGCACGACGGCGCGACCTATATGCGGCTCGACGTAGGTGCGGCAAGACTTTCCCCGGCAGAATCCGTGCGCGGCCCGGTGGACAACGACAGTGTCGAGCAGCCCGTGAAGAATTCTGCGCTGGATTGCCCGCAGGCGTGCCTTCGGGATTTCCATGAGCCGCATGCCGTAGCTCTTGGGCACCCAGACGTAGAGGTAATGACACAGCGAGCCCTCGGCTGGATTCATCCGTCGTACGTCGGCGAACCAGTTCAGCGCCTGGGTCGAGATGCCAAGCCACGCAGCAAGATCACCCAGCGTCGGAAGGTCCGGAAGGCTGCAGGCCGCGAGCGCGCCGTGTCTCGGGGACATGCGCGGTGGATCCAGCCGGTAGCGAAAGATGCGCGGAGGCCGGCTCGCCAGCCAGGCATCCCGATAACCAGGATCGTTGCGTATCCATTCGGCAAGTCTGGTTCGATCGCGCGGCTCGAGCGAGGTACCGAAAGTGCGAAACATGCGCCGGCACAAGGGCGCGATCCATCGATGCTTGCGGCCCAGCAGGTGCGCAGCCCGTGCAACGTACTCATCCACCTCGCACGGACCCGCGCTGATCGCGTCGGCGAGAGCTTGGGCAACGAGGTGCTCGCGCTTCATCCGTCCCGTGTCCTCCGGCGCGGCGGAATGTCCCAACCCGTCTAGTCAACCGTGAGCTGACGTGCATGGAATGCACCAGCGCTCACGGGGCGTTCTGGCGTGCTGAACAATCAACCCCGGGGTAACCCCGGAGCGGCTTGGCGTCGTCCGAGGGACCGATGCGCAGCCTGCTTGGGACACCCGCCGCGCTTCGAGGCTAGGCGAAACTCCGGCCGAAAGTCAATCGCACTCGGGTGCACGGGTGTCGCGCGCTTCAAGCAGCCAGCGCCGACTTCTTGCGGCGCGCGATAAAGCCGAGCAGACCGAGTCCCGCCACCATCATCGCGTAGGCTCCCGGCTCCGGCACGGCGGGGACGTTGGCAAACGACAAGGTGATGCTCATCCGACCATTCGGATAGTCGTCGATGGTGTCGCCGAGTTGCGTAAAGGTACTGAAGTTTCCGTCCGCGGCAAGCGACGCGGTATCGGCGACGAAAGAACCCGGCCTGCCGTACACGGCTCTCACGACGCCTGTCGCCAATTGGTCGGAGCCGTTCACGACGACCGCTACTTCCGTGATGTTGAAGCATTGGTAGGGGACGTCGCAGTTGCCGTCGATGGTCAGAAAGCTGCCTTGCGCATTGAACTTGCCGTCGGCATCGGAGAAGTAAACGTCATAGTTCTCGTTGCCATCGAAGAATCCGAAATCGCGGCTCGACTGCGAGAGCGCGGCACCGCCCAGCACCGAGGTCAGGCGTGCATCGCCGGCGGCGAAGGACGCAGGATGCGCCAGAATGGACGTTGCTTCGTAGACACGCATGCCTTCGTACCCGGGGATGCCCTGAATGCCGCCAACGGCCTGGATGGACATCGCTGTGCCGGAGGCGAGGAGAGTGTTCAGCGCGAGCGCCGAGATAACAAGTCGTTTCATTCGAGGCGAACTCCTGTGGACGAGCGGAAAAGGGTGTTTCTAAAGCGCCGAGGCATGCTTTGCGCGTGACGGCAGGAAATCGAGGCAATTTCCGAGCCAAGGCCTCGAACCGTGAAGAATTCCATTGTTCTTCGCGGACTGTCTCGGTGATCGGGGCCGGCGTTCACGCTGGGTCGACACCGCACGCCATGAATCGTGGCGCTCCTGAAAAGGCGAGGCGGCGGGCGTGGAAGCTGCCGGAACGCGATCGGCCGCAGTCGGGAAGCGTCGGCGCGACGAGATCAATGGCGCTGGGAGCGGTCCTCGCGTCCGATGGCCGCACGGCTCGGCATCGAGATCGCCACGTGCCGCCAGCGGTCTGGAGCAATCACGCCGTTGCTCAGGCGCGTCTTGTGTTGTCGACACCCATCAATTGAGATACTGCCCGCCGTTGACGTGGATCACCTGGCCGGTGATGAACCCTGCATCGGGCTGAGCCAGGAAACGCACGACGCGCGCGACGTCGTTGAAGTCGCCTTTGCGACCTACGGGGACCTCGATGTTCGCGCCCTCGCCCGAGGTCTTCGAGCGCTCGCCGCCGATGAGGCCCGGGGCAACGCAGTTTACCGTGATGTTCCGCTTCGCATACTCGTTGGCGAGCGTGCGCGTGAATCCCTCGAGCCCCGCTTTCGCGGTCGAAATGTGCGCGCGTCCGGAATAATTGGGCAGATGGTTGGTGATGCCGCTGATGTTGACGATGCGCCCCCAACCGTTCTTGAGCATGTGGGGTATCGCCGAGCGAGCGCACAAGAATGCGCCTTCCAGGATGATCGCGTGCGCCTGGCGCCATTGCGCCAGCGTGATTTCGGTAAAGGGAACCTGCGCCCGGTCGGCCGCGTTGTTGACGAGGATGTCGATCCGGCCGAAATGCGCATCGATGTCTGCGTACATGCGCAGGACCGCGGCTTCGTCGGTGATGTCGGCGAGGCAGATCAGCGCCCGGCCACCCTTGGCCTCGATCTCGGCGCGAACCTGCTCGGCTTCTTCGGCGGAACGGCGGGCATTGATGACGATGGCCGCGCCGTCGTCAGCCAACAGGTGCGCCATCGCGCGGCCGTTGCGTCGAACCGCGCCGGTGATAAGGGCTACTTTGCCGTCGAGAGGACCGGGCATGAGGGAATCTCCTGGATGAGCGCCACGCTGCCGTATGCGCGATGATCAGCATACCATCGAGGCATGTCGGCACCGAACCTCGTCACGCGTGCGAACCGTTACCCCGCAACGGGCGTGGTGCGTGCCCGCTGCGGAATGGGCGGCTTCAGTCGATCCGGATCTTCGCGTCTTCGATCACCCGTTTCCACTTGGCGAGTTCGGTCGCGATGAACTTCTCGAATTGTTCAGGCGTGCTGGCGACGACGGTGTTCCCCTGCTTCTCGAGGCTGGTCCGCACTTCCGGCTGGTTCAGGATGCGCACGATCTCCTCGTTCAGGCGCCGCACGATCGACGCCGGCGTGCCGGCCCGCACCGCGATGCCCTGCCACGAACTCGACTGGAAGCCCGGGTAGCCGGATTCCGCGACCGTGGGCACGCCAGGGAGCTCACGCGCCCGCGTCTCCGAGGTCACCGCGAGCGCACGCAAACGACCCGATCGAACGTGCTGGGGCGCGACGATCGTCGTGAAGAATCCGAGCTGAATCTGGCCACCCATCAGGTCGGTGAGGCCGGGGCCATCGCCTTTGTACGGAACATGCGTCAGTTGAACCGAAGCGAGTCGACTGAAGTATTCGGCGGTGAGATGCGTGCCGGTCGCATAGCCCGTCGAGCCGTAACTGATCTGTCCCGGCCTTGCTTTCGCAAGCGCGACCATTTCGCCCAAGGTACGCACCGGCAGCGAGGGATGGGATGCGATGAGGTAGGGCACCGAGGCGATGTGAGTCACTGCCGCGTAATCCCGCAGAGGATCGTAGCTGGGCTTGGATTGCGTGGCGGGAATGACAGCTAGGGTGCTGATTGTCCCCATGACCAGGGTGTGGCCGTCCGCGGGCGCCTTGAGTATCGACTCGAAGCCGATGAGGCCGCCCGCCCCGGGCCGATTCTCGATCACGATGGGTTGACCGAGCGCGTCCCCGAGGCGCTGTCCGATGATGCGTGCGATGGTGTCGATGCCGCCCCCAGGTGCGAAGGGCACCACCAGGCGCACGGGTTTGCTCGGGTAGGTCTGAGCGAGCGCACTGCCGCTCGAGAACACCAGGCAAGCGACCAGCGCTGTCTTGCCGAAGCATGCAGCCATATCTCTCCTCCAGGGCCTTGAGGGGCCTACTTGGTTTTCTTGCGCGCGGTCTTCTTGGCGGCCTTCTTCTTCTCGGCTTCGTCCTGCAGCACCTTCATGAACTGGTCGGTGCCGACCGAAAGCGTCGGCCATCCCGCGTAATGACCGACATGGATCAGCAGTTCCACGATCTCGCGCTTGGTGATGCCCAGATGCATCGCGCTGCGGAAGTGCGAGTGGTTCGTGTGCCACGGGCGGCAGCAGGCGATGTTGGCAGCCAGTGTGATGAGTTGTCGTTCACGCAGACTCAGGCCGGGGCGCGTCCAGATGTCGCCGAACAGGTGGCCGACCGAGAGGTCGTAGAGGCTCGCGTCCAACGCTTTCTGGTCGAGCATGGTTGTTTCCCGTCCCATGCGCTTGAGCATCGCCATGCCCCGTTCGAAGCGGTCGTCGTAATCCTGGCCGCGGCGGGTACGCTTGACTGAGTCTGCGGTGCTCTTCTTTGCGACTGCCATGTTTGCTCCTCCTTGCGGTTGTGGTCAGCCGTTTTCATGACGGCATCGTTCGTGGGAGCGGCATTCCGGGATGCCGCCCCCATGCGAGGCGGAAGTCTAACGCATTCGCCGAGCGTCATTGCAAGGCTGTGGCGGGCAAGATCGCATCGGTCGGCGATGCCGCCTGTGGACGGGCCGACCCCGAGTGTCAGGCGGGCGCCGCCGGACAGTGCGCACGCAAAAACGAGCGAATCTGCCGCACTGCGACAGGAATGCGCTCTTTTGGATCCTTCCAGGGAAACATGCTGACCTCGGATCTCGGGGCCAGCATGACCGTCTCCATGGCCACGGCATACGGATGGGCCGGAATGTCGTCGGGCAGCACCAGCACGGGCGTCTGGCAGGTGCGCACGAAATCGCGCGTCACGGTGAAGACGAAATCCGGATCGGTGCGATACATTCGAGTTAGAAACCTGTCGATCGTGTCAAGCGGGATCTCCGGCCTGCGCGCGTGCAGCTCGGGTCCCCAGTCCTGCATGTTGTTCTGGTAGAACAGATCCGGCATCTCCTTGCGGGATCCGCTCGGCTGCGCGAGCACCGCCGCGACGACGCGATCCGGCGCTCGCCGCAGCAGATTCCATATGAATGGCCCGCCGATGCAGAAGCCGAGCACGGCGAACCGATCGATGCCCAGATGATCCATCAGGCCCAGATGGTCGTCGGTATAGGCATCCCAGGGCCGCTCGACTTCGAGCGGTCCCGTCGACTGACCGTTCTTGGCGTTGCGCAGATCCGAGGCGATGCAGCGGTACGCCTGCTTGAATTCCTCCATGGGGTTGAAGGGCGATCGCCTGGCGAGACTGGCCATCGTCGCGTTCAGCCCGCCGCCCGGGATGATCAGCAGCGGAAATCCCGTGCCTGCTTCCTGGTAATGGATGCGGACGCTGCCTTTGTCGTAGAACGGCATGGCTTCTCCTTCGCTGTGCGCTGCGTGATCCACTCGGCGCGCAGAGTGTGCGTCGCCGGGACGCATCGAGCTCGCGGTGCCGCAACACGCCAAAGCGCGACTGCGTCCGAGAGTGGACCGGCGCCGGACGCACGTCAACATGGAATCGATCCTGTGTCGCGGATGGTGAGGCCGGGGATTGCGCTTCGGCCGCTTCCCGAGTTGAAGCTCGGCTTGTCATTTCGCGAAAAAGCCCATAATGTCCCGGCACGAAGGCGAACGACCCGGCAGCAGGCCGGGGCTCTCGCCGGAGGAGGCGCCTCGATGGCATGGCGATCCCGGAGAGCGCATCGGCTGCGTCCGCGCACGGGTTTCCGGCAAGAAGCACCGGCGAACGACGCGACGGTCTCACGAGCCGCGGGCGGGAAAGGCGGGGCGCCCGGGAACGACGGCTGCACGAACGGGGTCGAGATGCCCTCGGGGCGGTCGGCATCCGGGGCCGGCCATGCCGGCGTGCTGGAGGGCGGCGCACTATGCGAAAGGAACTCACATGAAGTTCGGCATTTTCGGTGGCGGCAAGATCGGCGGCAAAGCGAACCCACTGGGCGACAGCTACGCCTACCAGGATTTCATCCAGTACGTGATCGACGCCGAGGACCTCGGCTTTCAAAGCGCGTTCCTGGTAGAGCACCACTTCACGGGCGTGGGGCAGCTTTCCGCGTCGTTGAGTCTTCTCACCTATCTCGCTGCGCGAACCAGTCGGATCCGTCTCGGCTCCGCGGTCATCGTTCTCCCTTGGCACAACCCGGTGCTGCTGGCCGAGCAGGTCGCAACCCTCGATCTGCTATCCGGCGGGCGCTACGAAATGGGCGTCGGCCGCGGTTATCGCAAGGAAGAGTTCGATTCGTTCTGCATCCCCTTGAGCGAGGCGCAGGAGCGTTATGTCGAATGCTTCGAGCTGTTGATCAAGTCGCTCGGCAGCAAGGAGCGCTTCTCACATCACAGCAAGTACTGGAACTTCGAGAACATCATCGTCGAACCGGCGCCGATGCAGCAGCCGCATCCGCCGGTGTGGATGGCCGCCGGAACGCCGCAAGGCATCCAGTATGTCGCGAGTCAGGGCCACGGCGTGCTGTTCGATCAGATTGCGTCCATCGCCGAGATCGTCGAGCGCGTGAACATCTACCTCGATGCACAGGAAAAGCATGGTTACGCCCGCGATGCGATGCGATGCGGCGTGACCCGCGCGCTGCACATCCTCAACAACGAGTCCGAGCGCGAGAAAGCCTACGAGCGCCGGCGCGAGACCTTGAAGAAGATCGGCGCGCTGGCCCGGCGGCCGGGTGCGAATGCGCCCGCAACTTTCGCCGACATCGACATCGCCAACGACGACGCCGCCTTGATCGGCACCCCGGAGGAAATCGCCGAGCGGCTGCAGAAGCTCGCCGATGGCGGCGTCGAGTACGTGCTGCTGACCAGCGCCACTGCCAATCGGGAAACGCTGGAAACGTTCATGAACAAGATCGTGCCGCAGGTGAAACTGCGCGCGCCGACGCCGCGCAAGGCCGTGGCCTGAGCGATCGGCTAAGCGGCGTCTGGTCGAATCGATTCCCGGAGGGGTGATGGCAGGGCAGAAAATCGCAGCGAACTACAAGCAAGCGTTCGTGCTCACGGCGGCACACGGGCGCATGCATTACCTCGAGGCGGGCAGCGGCTCGCCGATGATCCTGATCCACACCAATGGCGGCTCCGTCCATCAGTACACGAAAGTCTTCGACGCACTGGGCAAGTCGCACCGCGTCGTCGCCTGGGAGATGCCCGGACACGGCGATTGCGATCCGCTGACGCGGCACTACTCGATCGAGGATTATTGCGATGCGCTCGCCTGCTTCATGGATGCGCTCGGCATCGCGGCTGCGCACATCTCGGGCACGTCCTGCGGCGGGACGATCACCGCTTGTTTCGCCAACCGTTTCGCCAGTCGCACGCTTTCGGCGGTCATCGTCGAGACGCCGCTGCGCAACTACGACGACTGGGGCGCGCGCTGGGACCACACCGAGGGCAACTTCGGCATCCCGACGCAGAGCGCCGCCGAGATCGCTCAGCGTGTCGCGCATGTCGACGATGCCTTCGTGACGCGCTGGAATGCCGACCGCAACAAGGCCGGCGCCAAGACGATGATGAGCGTGATGTGGGCCATGCGCAACTACGACGTCCAGGCGGCCGTCGCCTCGGTTCGGCGCCCGGCGATGATGCTCTACGGCGCCAAGGGGCCGACCATCGGTCTGCGCGACCGGCTGCAGAAACTGGCGCCGACGATGCCGGTCAGCGTGTTGGAGAATTCGGGCCACTTCCCGATGCTGGATGAGCCCGAGGTTTTTGCGCACACCCTGGCGGCTTTCGCGAAGTCCGCTGGCGGCTGAGGCATTCCGGATCGCAGCGCGGTTCTGAGGATATCGCCAAAGCAGCGGTATCCGAGCCTACTATCGGAGGAGGTGACATGTTCGACGCCCGATCGAGTCGTGCGCTGGGTGCATTGTTGGCAGGGATGGTGGTAAGCGCGTTGGGATCGGCGGTGCAGGCGGCGGATACCTATCCGTCGCGGCCGATCCGGATGGTGCTCGGTTCGGCGGCCGGTTCCGGATCCGACGTCGTCGCGCGCGTGTTGACTCACCGGCTGTCCGAGAACATCGGCCAGCCGGTCGTCGTCGACAATCGCCCGGGCGCAGCCGGTCTGATCGGGGCGGAGATCGTCGCCCGGGCCACGCCCGACGGATACACCGTCTTCATCGCAACGCTGACCCAGCATCTGAGCACCACGTTGCAGAACAAGCATCGGCTCGAGACGGAATTCGAGCCGATCGGGTTTCTCGCCAATACGCCGTTCATGCTCGTGACCAGCGCGAGCATTCCGGTCAAGACGACCGAGGAACTGATCGCCTACGCCAAGGCTCGGCCCGGCAAACTGCTGTTCGGCTCCAGCGGCAAGGGGGGCTCGCTGCACATCTGCATCGAGGTGCTGCAGAGCATGGCCGGGCTGAAGATGGTGCACGTGCCCTACAAAGGATCGGCGGGTGCCATTACCGAATTGATGAGCGGAGCGATCCAGCTGTTGTGTCCGCCCGTCGCCGCCATGACGCCCTTCATGAACAATCCCAAGCTGCGGGTGCTCGCAGTGACGACCAAGGAGGCGACCGCGCTCGCGCCGGGGCATCCCCCCGTCTCGCAGGCGCTGCCGGGATACGCGTTCCCGGGCTGGTACGGTGCATTCGCGCCGCTCAATACCCCCAAACACATCGTCGCGAGGCTGCACAAGGAATTCGCCCGCACGATCGATACGCCGGATATGCGCGAGCGCCTGCTCAAGGTGGGCGTGGAGCCCGCGATGTCGACGCCGCAAGAATTCCGCGAGTTTCTGGCCAGCGAGACCAAGCGCATGGCCAAGGTGCTGAGCGACGCGGGGGCGCAAGGGAAGTAGGCGTCAGCGGCGTCCGATCAGTGGTATGTCGTCGTCGACGACCGGATCGTGCCGGGGCCGATCAAGCACGTGGCCAGGCCAGTATGATCCAATGTGCCTGCTCCCAGCCTGGACGCGCTCTGCGCGATCTGCTGCAACAGGATCCATCATTTCACGAGGAGGAAGGCCACCATGCCGATCATCGATTCCCAGGTACACGTCTATGAAGCGAACACGCCCCAGCGGCCCTGGCACAGCGTGCCGAACTGGCCCGCCCACGTGAACGGCGACGAGATGGTGGCGGCGATGGACAAGGTCGGTGTGGATGGCGCGATCTTCATCTCCGCCTTTTCGATGTATCGCTACGATGCCAGCTATGCCGTGGAAGTACAGCGCGCCCATCCCGGCCGTTTCGCGCTGGTGAAGCCGGTCGACCCGGATGATCCGAACGTGGCCGACGTCATCGCCGAGTGGAAGAAGACGCCAGGCACGGTGGGCATTCGCATCATGATGACTAAGGAGGTCGGGCGCGACACCGCCGACCCGGGTCTGGATCGCATACTGCGCGCCGCCGTGAAGTACGACTTTCCGGTGAACATGTTGTGCTGGGGCAACCTGGAAGCGGGCACGGCCCTGATCGACCGTCACCCCGACACGCGCTTCATCCTCGATCATCTGGCGCTCTTGCAACCCCGTACGCCGCCCGCTCCGGCCGAGCCATGGGCCGACTTGCCCAAGGTGCTGGCGTTGGCGCAGCGTCCGAACGCCGTGATCAAGGTCAGCGGCGCCTGTACGCTGTCCAAGCAGCCGTATCCGTTCGCGGACATCTGGGATCCGCTCGCGCGCGTGTTCGACGCCTGGGGTTTCGAGCGCTGCCTATGGGGCACCGACTGGACGCGCGCCTTCGCGGTCGTCAACTACGAGCAGGCGGTCGAGCCCTTCCGGCTGACCGATCGCCTCAGCGACAGTGAACGCGCCATGCTGATGGGGGGCGCTTGCGCGAAAGCCTACGGCTGGTCGCCGACGAAAGCCTGAAGCGATCGCACGACAGGCGCCGCCGGCCCCGTGGCGACGGCGTCTGCGAGCACTTCATGGGGCTCGGGCGCGAGTAGCGCAGCGCATGGTGTCCGGGCGGTGCTCGCCTCTACGCCGGCCCGCACGGATCGGTCACCGCCGGCAAGACGCAGCGCCGCGCGTGCCAACGGCATCACCGGGCGGTCACTTGCCGCCCGTGCCGATGCCTGCGTCGCGGACCACTTTCGTCCATCGCGCCACCTCGCTGCGGACCCAGTCGCGCAGTTCCTGCGGCGTGCCGCCGGCCGGCACCATGCCTATCCTCTCGATATGCTTGATGAATTCGGCATTGGCGAGCGCTCGCCGCATCTCCTGGTTGATCTTGTCGACGATGGATCCGGGGGTGCCGGCCGGAGCGACGATCCCGTACCAGCCGTCGTTGGTGAATCCTGGTAACGTCTCCGCCATCGTCGGTACCTCGGGGATGGTCGAGAGCCGCTTCGGATGGCCGGTCGCGATCGCTGTCAGCTTGCCGGCGAGCACTTGCGGGTACGTGCCCGTCACGCTGCCGATGAAGCTCTGGATCCGATGGCCGAGCAGATCGGTCATCGCGGGACCGGCGCCCTTGTAGGGCACATGAACGAACTTCGCCCCGCTCATGGCGCTGAGCAATTCGCAGCTCAGATGGCCGACCGAGCCGACGCCGGGCGAGGCGCAAGTGAGCTTGCCGGGCTGAGCCTTGGCGAGGGCGATCAATTCGGTGAGTGTTTTCGCCGGCACTGCCGCGTGCGTGACGAGCAGCTGCGGCACGTAGGCGGCAAGGCCGACATGGGCGAAATCCTTGACGGAGTCATACTCGAGTTTGGCGCCGAACGCAGGATTGGTCGTCATGCCGGAGGAGGCGCCCAGCAGGAGCGTGTATCCGTCCGGTGCAGCCTTGGCAGCCAGCGTATGCGCGATCGCAGTGCCGGCGCCGGGGCGATTGTCCGAGACTACGGGCACGCTCCACTTCTCCGAGAACCAGGTGCCGAACGCGCGGGCGAGCGGGTCGGCCGAGCCGCCGGGCGGAAAGGGCACGATGAAGCGGATCGGCTTGTTGGGGTAGGTCATCTCCGCTGCCTGACTCGATGCAGTCGCCGTCGAGACGGCGAGGCCGGCGCAAAGCACCGCCCACACTCGATGTGACGTTGTCATGCCTCCTCCGGGCGTCGTTGAGTAAAGACCGGGGCCTCTGCGGGCCGAAACGAAACGGGTGCGCGATGCGGCGATCAGGCGAGCCCGACCGCCCCGCGACGAGCGGGTGCTAGGGCTCGTGGATCAATGGGAAGCGGCGATGCTTGCGGCTCGCCATGCCCGAGAAACGGGCGGGGTGTTCCGGGGCGCTGCAGGCAGCGCGTGAATGATGCATGGTGCCGGGCGTCGATGTGATCTTCACAGTACGGCCTTCCCATGAACGGCTCCGTGCCATCCTGCACCCGAACGGCATAAGAAATCAAGTGCCGGCGCGCGTACGGCCGACTGCGGGATGAACCGCGCTGCCGTGTTGCGGCGCACCGAGCATTGCTTTTCGCGAGGCCCGGTCCGATGATGCAGATGCGACCGCACAACGACACAGGAGGAGACCATGCGCTGGAGACGCCTTTGGGGTGGGATCGGATGCATCGCCGGCTTGGGCATGGGGGCGCAGGCTCAGGCGGCTGCCGCGACGGCTTATCCAACGAAGCCGGTGCGCATCATCGTCGGCTTCACGCCGGGCGGCGGCACGGACGTGGCGGCGAGAATTCTGGCGCAGCGGCTCGCCGATACGGTGAAGCAATCGTTCGTCGTGGAGAATCGCCCGGGTGCGAGCGGTGCCATCGGTGCCGAACTGGTCATGAAGTCGGCGCCCGACGGCTACACGTTGTCGGTGGGCACGACGACCACGCATTCGGTCGTGCCGCAGCTGGTCCCGAATACGCCGTATCACCCGGTGCGGGATTTCGCGTCGGTCATGCAGATCGCCAACTCGCCGCTGTTTCTCGTCGTGCACCCTTCGACGCAGATCCGAACGGCTGCCGACCTCATCCGGATCGCCAAAGCCCGCCCGGACCAGCTCAATTACGGCTCAGGCGGCGTCGGCACCACGCCGCACATGGCGGGTGAATTGTTCAAGCTGATGTCCGGTATGCGC
>LNFM01008770.1_pt1 | contig 15079 bp, 13 predicted proteins | sample 596031 | NCBI WGS metagenome assembly LNFM01 (sample SAMN04254537, study PRJNA301005) | activated carbon metagenome | isolation source: dual media filters at the Ann Arbor, Michigan drinking water treatment plant | place: USA: Ann Arbor
AAGACGGTTTTGGGCGGACGGTGGCAAAATAGGGGCAGGGACCTCTGCAGGCAATCGGCGGATGCAGGCGGTTGGTGCATGTGCCAGATTGCCCTGATGCAACGGGCAATCGTGAAGGCAATCGGGGCTTTTGCAGCCCTCGTCACCGCTTCCACCGAGGCCGTGGCGCAGCGCAACGGCAGCGACTGGGATCTGTCGGGGCGCAGCTTCGACCAGCAGTCGGCCGGCGGCAGCCCGAGCGCGTCTGCCAGCAAGCGAAACGATAGCCTGGATGCTCTCGACAAGATCCTGTCGAGTTCCAAGCTCTCGGCCTTCGATCGCTCGCTCTATCTCAGCATTCGCGCCTATCAGCTGAGCCGGCTCGGCCGCGAAGCCGACAGCCGCAAGGATATCGACGAGATGGGCAAGATCCTGCCAACGGGCTGGCAGATGGTGCTGTCCAGTACCGTGCCCGAGCTGGCGGGCGGCGGCGACCGGGCGGCGGCGTTGCGCACGCTCGACCACGCGCTGCTACGCAAGCCGGGCGACCCGTCGCTGGCGATTGCCCAGGCGCAGGTCCACATGCAGATCGCCGATTTCCAGCGCGCCCATGCCCTGCTCGATGGCACGCTTGCCGGCCCGACGACCGTGGCCGACCGGCGGGCAGCGCTGTTCGTCCGCGGCCATGCCAACTTCGATCTCGGCCGTTATGTCGAGGCCGCCGACGATTTCGAGGCGTCGCTGGAGGGCCGTACGACCGTGAAGGCGCGCTTGTCGCCGCTGCTGTGGCGCTACGCCGCCCAGGTCCGCGCAAAGCGCGACGCGCGCGCCGGCCTCGCCAGGGATCTCGGCAAGGAGGATCTCTCCGAGTGGCCGGCGCCGATCGCCAAGTTCCTGCTCGGCAAGCTGCCGGCGGGCGAACTCGAGGTCGCCGCCGAAACCGACGAAGCGGCTAAACGCAGCAACGGCAAGTGCCCGTCGGCCTTCTTCATGGGCATCGACGCGATCCGCCGCGGCGACAAGCAGCGGGCGCGCGAGCAGCTTCAGCTCGCCCAGGCGCGCTGTCCGACCGTGTCGGAATTCAACTGGGCGGCGACCAGCGAGCTGAAGCGGCTCTAATCAACGAGCGATAGCGGCGACACGAAGCGGGCAATCTCCGACAGCACATAGGCCGGCTGCTGCAGATGAGGGACGTGGCCGCAGTCCGGCACCAGGCGGGTCTCGCAATAGCCGCCGACCTTGCCGGCGATGATGCCGAGCTGCAGTTCGCTGCCGTATTCGTCGTCCTCGCCCTGGATCGCCTGCACCGGGACGACGATGCCGGGCAGCCGGCCGTTGGCATCCATCGGCTCGAAGCCCGGCGCCAACCATGCCTCGGACCACAGGCGAAAGCAGGCGTCGACATTGCCGCCATGATACCGGGCGAGCCGCACGCGCAGGCCGCCAGTGGCAAAAGCCTCGCGGGCGCTTCGGATGCTGTCGACGCAAACCGGCTCGTTGATGGCGTGCGCGGCAAGCGTCACCACGGCGCGCAACGGCTCGGGATCGGACGCTGCGTAATTGAGCGCAATCGTCCCGCCGTCGCTGTGGCCGATCAGGACGCAATCCTCGACGCCCAACGCGGCGAGCAGACGCGGCAGCACGTCGTCGGCCTCGATCTCCATGTAGCGGACGCCGGGATCCGACGGCCATGGGCTCGATCCGCCATAGCCCGTGCGGTCGTAGACGATGCCCGTGCAGCGCGTGGCATTGCACAGCGACTGAGGGAAATCGCGCCACATGTCGATGCAGCCCAGCCCCTCGTGCAGGAAGACGAGTGTCGTGCGTTCGAGCCCGTCGTCTTGGTCGGGAATCAGCCGCCGCACGCGCAATTGGCGGTCGCCAAGGTCGATCAGTCCATCCGAAGTCATCACACGCGAGATGTAGCCGGGACGCGCCGGCTTGAGAAGGCGCCGATTCCGGAGGCGGCGGGTGGCGACGCGGCATGCTAGAAATTCCCCGTCTTTCGCGCATGTGGATGGGAGCCGAACGGCGATGAGGGTGCTTCTCGTCGAGGACAACACGGAGCTCGTCTCTCTGCTGAAGAAGGGGCTCTCCCAGGGCGGCATCGAAGCCGATGCCGTGGGCACCGCCGGTGACGCCGGCCATGTGCTTGCCACGATGCATTACTCCGCGGTCGTGCTCGACCTCGGCCTGCCCGACGAAGACGGCATCGGACTGTTGCGCGATCTGCGTCGCCGCGGTGAGTCCACGCCGGTGCTCGTGCTGACGGCGCGCGACGGCGTCAGCGATCGCGTCACCGGCCTGCGCGCCGGCGCCGACGACTACCTCGCCAAGCCGTTCGCCATGGAAGAGCTGATCGCCCGCATCCAGGCGCTGTTGCGCCGTCCTGGCAGCCTGCTCGGCCGGCGCCTCACGTCAGGCAACGTGGCACTCGATACCGAAGGCCGGCAGATCTTCGTGGCGGGTGCGGTGCATGCCTTCCCGGCGCGCGAGACCGCGGTGCTGGAAATCCTCCTCAGGCGCAGCGGCAACGTCGCGCCCAAGCGGCTGTTCGAGGATCACCTGTTCGGCCTCTCGGGCGACGTCGGATCGAACGCGGTCGAGGTCTATGTCCATCGGCTGCGCAAGATGCTGGCCGATACCGGCGCCACGGTGAAGATCCATACCGTGCGCGGCGTCGGCTATCTGCTGACCGAGGACAAGGCCGGGTGATACGCTTCCGCTCGATCATCTCGAGGGTGGTGGCGCTACAGGTGGTCGCGATCGGCGTCACTTCCATCCTGATGCCGCTGGCGCTTTATTGGCTGCTCGAGCAGGCGGCCAACAGCCTCCACCGCGAAACGCTGCGCAGCCAGGCCGTCACCATCGGCAGTTTCCTGCGGCCGCAGGCCGATGGCGACGTCGTCCTCGACATTCCCGACGATGTCCGGCCGCTCTACGCCGAGGCTCGTGGACTCTATTCCTATGCGGTCCTCGATGCGTCGGGGCGTGTTCTCTTCTCTTCCCGTGCCAGCGGCGCCGCCCTGTTTCCGCCCGGGACGTCGACCGAGGACGACAGCAGCACGCGCCGGCGGAAATCGGAATCGGGTCTGTTCGGCCTGACGGTGGTCCGAACGGTCGGCGATCGTCTCTACTGGATCCAGATCGGCCAGGATCTCGCGCACCGCGACGTCATCATCGACGACATCGTCGCCGGCTTCTTCTCGCGTGTCGCCTGGATCACTTTTCCGATCCTGCTGGTGCTGCTGCTGATCAGCATCCTGTTCTTTCGCCGCGTGCTCGAGCCGGTGCGCGAGGCCTCGACGACGGTCGCGGCGATCGGCCCGGCGCGCACCGATGTCCGTCTGCCCGAGCAGTCGATGCCGACCGAGATCGTGCCGCTGGTTCGCGCCGTCAACCAGGCGCTCGAACGCCTCGAGTCGGGTTTCCGGGCGCAACGCGAATTCACCACCGACGTTGCGCACGAGTTGCGTACGCCCCTTGCCATCATGCGCATCCGTGTCGATTCGCTCGGCGCCGGACCGGTCCAGGACGCGCTTCGCGCCGATATCGTCGGTATGGCGCGCACGGTCGGCCAGGTCCTCGACATCGCCGAACTCGAAAGCCTCGTCGTCGGCGACGACGCCATAGCCGACCTTCATGCGGTCTGCTCCGACGCCGTGACGTTCATGGCCCCGCTTGCCGTCGACATGTCCAAGACGATCGCGCTCACCGGCGCCGACGGCGCGGTCTGGGTGCACGGTCATCCCGATGCCTTGTTCCGCGCCGTGCGCAACCTGGTCGAGAATGCCATCCGCCACACGCCGCGCGGAACGTCGATAGAGGTCGACGTTTCCGCCGCCGGCACCGTTTGCGTTCTGGACGATGGGCCCGGCGTGCCGGAAACCGATCGACAGTCGATCTTCAAGCGCTTCTGGCGGCGCGACCGTGTGCGCCCCGACAGCCGTGGCCTGGGCCTGGCGATCGTCGCCCGCGTTGCGGCGGCGCATGGCGGCAGCATCGGCGTCGAAAACCGGCCTGGCGGCGGCGCTGTCTTCACCCTCAGGCTGAGGCCCGTGTAGCACCGCCGCATTCGGCGAATGGCTGGCTTGACCGGTTCCGAGCAGCTATGGCTATCTGCCTGATGAAACCGCCGCAAAAGCGAAAAAGCGGACAGCAGGCAGGGAACGCGAGGCAGGGATGACGACCGCGACGGCCGACACCGGCACCGAAGCTCGGGATACGTTTCCGAAGCTGCTGGCGGACCGTGCGCGCGGCAGCGCCGGCAAGCCGGCCTATCGCGTCAAGGAATACGGCATCTGGCAGACGTATCGCTGGGGTCATGTCGCCGAACAGGTCCGGCTGCTGGCCGCCGGTCTGGCCGATCTCGGCTTTGGTCGCGGCGACCGGCTGATCGTGGTGGGCGACAATCGTCCCCGGCTTTATTGGGCGATGTGTGCGGCGCAGTCGCTGGGCGGTGTGCCGGTGCCGGTCTACCAGGACTCGGTGGCGGCGGAACTGGCCTATGTCGTCGATCACGGCGGCGCCCGCTTCGCCCTGGCGGAAAATCAGGAACAGGTCGACAAGCTGCTGGAAATCCAGAAAACCGTGCCATCGCTCGGCGTGGTGATCTACGACGACCCGCGCGGCATGCGCCATTACGACCAGCTCATGTCCTATGCGCAGGTCCAGGACCGCGGCGCCCGGCTGCTGGCGACAGCGCCCGAGACCGTGTCGACCGAAGTCGCCAAGGGTCGCGGCTCCGACGATGCCATCATGCTCTACACCTCGGGCACGACCGGCCGCCCCAAGGGCGCCGTCCTGAGCTACGACAATCTCGTCTGGGCAGCACGCGCTGGCGCGGAGTTCGACGGCCTCAGGGAAGGCGACGAGCTTCTCTCCTATTTGCCGATGGCCTGGGTGGGCGACCACATCTTCTCCTACGCCCAGTGCTACGTCGTCGGCCTGGTGGTCAATTGCCCCGAGTCGGCGGCCACGGTGCTCACCGACCTGCGCGAGATCGGTCCGACCTATTACTTTGCGCCGCCGCGCGTGCTGGAGAACCTGATCACACAGGTCACCATCCGCATGGAGGATGCCGGCGCCCTGAAGCGCCGGCTGTTCCAGTTCTTCATGACGCTGGCCCGCCGGGTTGGGCCCGAGCTGCTCGACGGTCGGCCGGTGTCGGCGGGCGACCGTCTGCTTCACGCGCTGGGCAACCTTCTGATCTACGGGCCGCTCAAGAATACGCTGGGCATGAGCCGGGTGCGCGTGGCCTACACCGCAGGCGAGGCGGTCGGGCCGGAGATCTTCAATTTCTTCCGCGCGCTCGGCGTCAACATGAAGCAGCTCTACGGCCAGACCGAAGCCTCGGTGTTCGTCACCATCCATCCCAACGGCGAGGTCTTTCCCGAGACCGTCGGCAAGCCGGTGTCCCAGGTCGAACTCAGGATCGCCGAGTCGGGCGAGGTGCTTTACCGCAGCCCCGGCGTGTTCAAGGAGTATTTCAAGAACGCCGAGGCGACCAACGACACCAAGACCGCCGACGGCTGGGTGCATACCGGCGACGCCGGCTATCTCGACGAGCGCGGGCACCTGCACATCATCGACCGCGCCAAGGACGTGGGAAAGCTGAACGACGGCACGCTGTTCGCGCCAAAGTTCATCGAGAACAAGCTGAAGTTCTTTCCCCACATCAACGAAGCGGTGGCCTTCGGCCACGGCCGCGACTACGTGGCCGTCTTCGTCAACATCGACATGATCGCCGTGGGCGACTGGGCCGAGCGGCGCAACATCTCCTACGCCAGCTATCAGGAGCTGGCTGCCCGCCCCGAGGTCCACGACCTGATCCAGGGCGAGATCGAGCAGGTCAACCGCGACCTTGCCGCCGATCCGCGCATGGCAGGCGCCCAGATCCGCCGCTTCCTGGTTCTGCACAAGGCACTCGAGGCCGACGATGGCGAACTCACGCGCACAAACAAAGTGCGGCGCGGCTTCATCGGCGAGCGTTACAAGCCGCTGGTCGACGCTCTCTACGACGGCTCGAAGAGCGCCCACATCAAGGTCGACGTCACTTTCGAGGACGGCCGCAAGGGAACCATCGAGGGCAACGTCGGTATTCGCGACCTCGCACCCCACACCGCGCTGAAGAAGGCGAGCTGAACGCGATGACCGTCCGCGTCCGTTCCTTCCCCGACGTGCTGCTGTCGGTCGAGAACATCAGCCTTTCGTTCGGCGGCGTGAAGGCGTTGACCGACATCAGCTTCGACATCCGCAAGGGCGAGATCCGCGCCATCATCGGTCCCAACGGCGCGGGCAAGTCGTCGATGCTGAACTGCATCAACGGCTTCTACCATCCGCAGCAGGGCGCCATCACCTACAAGGGCGTGCGGCGCAGCCAGATGCGGCCGCACGAGGCGGCCGAGCAGGGCATCGCGCGCACCTTCCAGAACATCGCGCTGTTCAAGGGCATGTCGACTCTCGACAACATCATGACCGGCCGCAACCTGCGCATGAAGACCGGCCTGTTGTGGCAGGCGCTCCACCTCGGTCCGGCGCGGCGCGAGGAGATCGAGCATCGCCGCGAGGTCGAGCGCATCATCGACTTTCTCGAGATCCAGCACATCCGCAAGACTCCGGTCGGACGGCTGCCTTACGGCCTGCAGAAGCGCGTCGAACTCGGCCGCGCCCTCGCGGCACAGCCCGAGCTGCTGCTGCTCGACGAGCCGATGGCCGGCATGAACATCGAGGAGAAGCAGGACATGTGCCGCTTCGTGCTCGACGTGAACGACGAGTTCGGCACGACGATCTGCCTGATCGAACACGACATGGGCGTGGTCATGGACATCTCCGACCGCGTCGTCGTGCTCGACTACGGCAAGAAGATCGGCGACGGCCAGCCCGACGAGATCAAGAAGAACGAGGCGGTGATCTCCGCCTATCTCGGCGTCAGCCACTGAGGTCCAGGCGATGGGTTTCTTCCTCGAAGTGTTGATCGGTGGCCTGCTGACCGGCGTTCTCTATTCGCTGGTCGCCCTGGGATTCGTGCTGATCTTCAAGGCGTCGGGCGTCTTCAATTTCGCCCAGGGCGCAATGGTGCTGATGGCGGGCCTGGCGCTCGTGCAGCTCATCCAGCCGACCTACATCGGGCTTTGGCACTTCGTCGGCATCGGCGCGCTGGTGGCCGCCGTGTCCGGTCTTTTGATGCTGCGCGTGGTGCGCGGCGGCACCCTCGCCGCCGCCAAGGGCGACTGGCGCGCCAAGCTGCCGGCCCTGGTGGGCGTGGGCGCCGGGCTGGTGGGCGGCCTGCTGGCGCTGGCCGGCGGTGCCAAGGGTTGGCCGCTCTGGCTCGCCATTCCGGCCGCGATCGCCGTCATGGTGGCCGTTGCCTGGGTCGTCGAGCGCTGGGTGTTGCGGCCGCTGGTCAATCAGGAAGGCATCATCCTGTTCATGGCCACGCTCGGCATCACGTTCTTCATCGACGGGTTCAGCCAGACGCTCTTCGGCTCCAACGTCTATCCGCTGAACATCGGCCTTTCGAAGGACCCGGTGTTCCTGCTCGAGGGCGTGTTCGAGGGCGGCATCCTTGTGAACCAGCTCGATATCTCGGGCGCCATCATCGCGGGAGTCCTGGTGGCGGGGCTGGCCGTGTTCTTCCAGAAGACGCGCATCGGTCGCGCGCTCCGCGCCGTCGCCGACGATCATGCCGCCGCCCAGTCGGTCGGCATTCCGCTCAACTGGATCTGGTTCATCGTCTGGTCGGTCGCGGGCATCGTGGCGCTGGTCGCCGCCATCGTCTGGGGCAGCAAGCTCGGCATCCAGTTCTCGCTCACCTTCCTGGCGCTCAAGGCGCTGCCGGTGCTGATCCTGGGCGGCTTCACGTCGGTGCCCGGCGCCATCGTGGGCGGCCTGCTGATCGGCGCCGGCGAGAAGGTGGCCGAGGTCTATTTCCCGGTCGTGACCAAGTTTGCCTTCGGCACCGCCATGCCGGGCGGCATCGAGTATTGGTTTGCCTACGTTCTGGCGCTCGTGTTCCTGCTGTTCCGGCCGCAGGGACTGTTCGGCGAACGCATCATCGAGCGCGTCTAGGGGAGGCCGACAGTGTTCTACCGCGAGGCCGGACAGTTCAAGGTAACCTACAGCGCCGACATGGCGATCTTTCCGATCGCCCAGGATCGCATTGCCGTGCTCGGCATCGTGGCCGCGGCCTTCCTGCTCGTGCCCTTCGTGGCCACCGAGTATTTCCTGAACTCGATCATGGTGCCGACGCTGATCCTGGCGCTGGCCGCGGTCGGGCTCAATATCCTGGTCGGCTACTGCGGGCAGGTGTCGCTGGGCTCGGGCGCCTTCATGGCGATCGGTGCCTACGCCTCCTACAGCTTCGCCATCCGCGTGCCGGAGCTGCCGCTTCTCGTCTCGATCCTGCTGGGTGGCGTCGTGTCAGCCATGGTCGGCATCGCCTTCGGCATCCCGTCGCTCCGCATCAAGGGCTTCTATCTCGCGGTGGCGACGCTTGCCGCCCAGTTCTTCTTCGACTGGCTGTTCGCGCGCGTCGGCTGGTTCACCAACTACACGCCGTCGGGCTCGGTCAACGCGCCGCGCCTCGACGTGTTCGGCTGGACCGTCAACACGCCGGTCGAGAAGTACCTCTTCGTTCTCGGGGTGGTCTGCGTGCTTGCGCTGCTCGCCAAGAACCTGGTGCGCGGCCATGTCGGCCGGCAGTGGATGGCGATCCGCGACATGGACATCGCCGCCGAGATCATCGGCATCCGCCCGATGTACGCCAAGCTCAGCGCGTTCGCCGTCAGCTCCTTCTTCGTGGGCGTCGCCGGCGCGCTGTGGGCGTTCGTCCATCTGGGCTCGTGGGAGCCACTCGCCTTCAGCATCGACCGCAGCTTCCAGCTCCTGTTCGCCGTCATCATCGGCGGCCTGGGGTCGATCCTGGGCTGTTTCCTGGGTGCCGCCTTCATGTGGATCCTGCCGATCTTCCTCGACATCGCCCTGCCGCCGCTGGGCGAACTCGTGGGCTGGAAGATGGACAAGGCCACGGTGTCGCACTTCTCGTTCATGATCTTCGGCGCCCTGATCGTCTTTTTCCTGATCGTGGAGCCGCACGGGCTGGCGCGGTTGTGGTCTCTCCTGAAGGAGAAGCTCAGGCTCTGGCCCTTTCCTTACTGACGGCTCCGTGCTGACGGGCCCCGCGCACCGGCCGGGACGACCGCAAAAAGTCGGTTGGCCCGGTCTGGCGGGCGGCGGCCGGAGCCCCTAAGTTGCACAGCAGAACGGCGGGTTCACCGCCGGACGACAACGGAGAAAACAAGGAGGTTGCGACCCATGAGAAAGAAGACCTTCGGCCTGGCCGCCATGGCCCTGGCCGGTGCGATCGGGCTCGGCGGCATTGCCGCTCCGGCGCTTGCGCAAAACGAGCAGTTCATTCCGATGCTGAGCTACCGGACCGGCGCCTATGCCCCGAACGGCATTCCGTTCGCCAACGGCATGGGCGACTACTACCGCATGATCAACGCCCGCGACGGCGGTATCAACGGCGTCAAGATCCTGTTCGAGGAGTGCGAGACGGGCTACGCCACCGACAAGGGCGTGGAATGCTACGAGCGCCTCAAGGCCAAGGGGCCGACCGGCGCGGCGTTCTTCAATCCGCTCAGCACCGGCATCACCTTCGCGCTCACCGAGAAGGCCCCGGTCGACAAGATTCCGATCATCACCATGGGCTACGGCCGCTCGGAGTCGCGCAACGGCGCGGTGTTCCCCTGGAACTTTCCGCTGCTCGGCACCTACTGGACTGCCGCCAACATCGCCATGCAGCACATCGCCAAGGAGATGGGCGGGTTCGACAAGCTCAAGGGCAAGAAGATCGCGCTGGTCTTCCACGACTCGCCCTACGGCAAGGAGCCGATCCCGATGCTCACGGAGATGAGCAAGCTTCTGGGCTTCGAGCTAGTGCTGCTGCCGGTCACCCATCCCGGCGTCGAGCAGAAGTCGCAATGGCTGCAGATCCGCCAGCAGCGGCCGGACTATGTGCTTCTGTGGGGCTGGGGCGTCATGAACTCGACCTCGGTCAAGGAGGCGGCAGCCGTCGGCTATCCGCGCGACAAGATGCTGGGCGTGTGGTGGTCGGGCGCCGAACCCGACGTGCTGCCGGCCGGCGACCAGGCCACCGGCTACAAAGCGCTGATGCTGCAGCATGGCGCCGGCAAGTTCCCGGTCCACGCCGACATGCTCAAGTTCGCGGTCGGCAAGGACGGCTCGCAGACCAAGCCCGAGGAGGCCGACGACGTCCTCTACAACCGCGGCCTCGTCAACGCGATGCTCGGCGTCGAGGCGATCCGCACGGCGCAGAAGAAGTTCGGCAACAAGCCGCTGACTGGCGAGCAGATCCGCTGGGGCCTCGAGAACCTCGAGCTCAGCGAAGCCCGAATCAAGGAGTTGGGCTTCGAGGGCGCGTTGAAGCCGCTCAAGATCTCGTGCACCGACCACGAGGGCACGCGCTTCGGCCGTGTCCAGCAGTGGGACGGCAAGCAGTGGAAGGTCATCTCCGACTGGTACGAGGGTGACGACAAGCTGCTGGCGCCGATGGTGCGCGACATCTCGGCCAAGTACGCCGACGAGAAGAAGATCGCGCCGCGCGACTGCTCGAAGGAGAGCTGATCTCCAAGGATCGAACCCCTCGCCCGCCCTTGATTTCTCGGCGGGCGAGGGGTTTTTCTCTTTCCGACAGGCAATTTGCAATGAACGCCCCTGCTGCCCCGGCGACTGCACCGGTCAACGTCATCGACGTCGCCAACATCGAGGTGATCTACAACCACGTCATCCTGGTCTTGAAGGGCGTGTCTCTGACGGTGCCGGAGGGCGGCATCGTGGCGCTGCTGGGCGGCAACGGCGCCGGCAAGTCGACCACGCTGAAGGCGATCTCCAACCTGCTGCGCAGCGAGCGCGGCGAGGTCACCAAGGGCCAAGTCCACTGCCGCGGCGAGCGTGTCGATGGGCTGACGCCGAACGACCTGGTGCGTCGTGGCGTCATCCAGGTGATGGAAGGGCGGCACTGCTTCGGCCACCTCACCGTCGAGGAAAACCTGCTGACCGGCGCCTTCATCCACGGCGGCAAGCGTCGCCAGATCGCCGACGATTTGGAGAAGGTCTATCACTACTTTCCGCGGCTCAAGGAACGCCGCAGCAGCCAGGCCGGCTACACCTCGGGCGGCGAGCAGCAGATGACGGCAATCGGTCGCGCGTTGATGAGCCGGCCCACCACCATCCTGCTCGACGAGCCGTCGATGGGGTTGGCGCCGCAGCTCGTCGAGGAGATCTTTGAGATCGTGAAGAACCTCAACGAGAAGGAAAAGGTCTCCATCCTCCTGGCCGAACAGAACACCAACGTGGCGCTGCGCTATGCCCACTACGGCTACATCCTGGAGAACGGCCGCGTCGTGCTCGACGGCGCCGCTGCGAATTTGCGCGAGAACGAAGACGTCAAAGAGTTCTATCTGGGCGTCGGCGGCGAGGGGCGCCGCTCGTTCCGGGACGTTAAACACTACCGTCGGCGCAAGCGCTGGCTGTAGCCGCATGCGGACGAGCGTGATCCGCGTTCGGTAGGGACTTGAAAAGAGGATCGGGAAATCTTATTTATGATCGTCAACCCTACCGTCGAGGAAAAGGGAATGAAGATGATCGCGGGTGGGCATTCAACCGGGCAGAACGCCACGCGACTCCCCGCAGAACAAAGAAAATTTCGACACTTTAGTTTCCCATTCCAGGTCGACGGAACCGGCCGATTTTGAAGACAAATCAGGGACTTGAGCGACGCGGGGGCCGCGCGAGATAGGAAAGGAGTCCCGGGGCCGACGGCGAAGGTTCTAAGCGCGGACGAGCGTGCTCCATGCCGCGAAGGCAAGCGGCGGCAGCGCGACGAGGTCGCCGATGGCGATGAGGCGCAGGGCGCCGGCGGGACTTCCGTAGGCGGCATAGAAGGCCAGAAAGCCCACGACATTGATGGCCGCGGCCAGGAGCGCCGCCGGCCGCACCGGCGCCGACCAGGCGGCCCATAGGCAGAGGACGCCGACCAGGGCCAGCAACAGCGCACGGTGGCGCAGCATGACGAGCAGGGTGGAGTCGGTCGGCGCGATCCCGTAGAGCCGTGTCAGCGCCTCGGGGGCGAACACCGGGGCGATGGGGATCAGGTGGATGGCGGCGACGATGACGAGTGCGATGGAGGTCCACATGGCGCCATCCTCCATCGTCGCGGCGATGCCCGGCAATTACCTGCGGGGTAGTGCCGTTGCAACCTTGGAACCGGGCTTCTACGGTCGCGACAACTCGGGGAAGGCAGCATGTCCAAACACTACGACACCCTGGAAACCCGCTCGCCAGCCGAGCGCGAAAACGCGCTGATGCAGGCGCTGCCGCAGCAGATCGCCCACGCCAAGGCCAATGCGCCGTTCTTCGCCACCTGGCTGAAGGACGTCGATCCGGCGACGGTCACCTCGCGCGCGGCGCTCGCCAAGCTCCCGGTGCTGCGCAAGTCGGTGCTGGGCGAGGTCCAGAAGAAGAGCCCGCCGATGGGCGGGCTGATCACGGTGCCGATGGACCGGGTGCGCCACGTCTTTATGTCACCTGGGCCGATCTTCGAGATCGACACCGACGAGCCCGACTATTTCCGCGGTGCGCGCGCCATGCATGCCGCGGGCTTCCGGCCGGGCGACGTCGTCTACAACACCTTCTCCTATCACCTGACGCCGGCCGGCATCATGATGGAGTCGGCGTTGCGGGCGCTGGGTTGCGCCGTGGTGCCGGGCGGCGTCGGCAACACCGAGCTGCAGCTCGACGCCATCGCGGCGATCCGGCCTTCGGGCTATGTCGGCACGCCCTCGTTCCTAAAAATCCTGATCGAGAAGGGCGCCGAGCTGGGCAAGGACGTGTCGTCCTTCAAGAAGGCTTTCGTGGGCGGCGAGGCATTGCCGCCGTCGCTGCGCCAGATGTTCATCGACAAGGGCATGAGCTGCTTGCAGAGCTACGGCACCGCCGACCTCGGCACCATCGCCTATGAGTCGGAGTCGCTCCAGGGCATGACCGTCGACGAGGGGGTGATCGTCGAGATCGTGCGCCCCGGCACCAGCGATCCGGTGCCCGAGGGCGATGTCGGCGAAGTGGTCGTCACCACTTTCAACCGTGCCTATCCGCTGATCCGCTTCGGCACGGGCGACATGTCGGCGGTGCTGGCGGGGCCGAGTCCCTGCGGACGCACCAACATGCGCATAAAGGGATGGATGGGTCGCGCCGACCAGCGCACCAAGGTGCGCGGCATGTTCGTCGATCCCGAACAGATCGCCGAGATCGCGAAGAAGCATCCCGGTCTCGGCCGCCTTCGTCTCGTCATCGACTGGGTGAACCAGGCCGATGTCATGACGTTGAAGGCCGAGAGCGCCGACACGGCACCGGCGTTGGCCGAGGCGCTGGAGGCCACGGTTCGCACCGTCTGCAAGGTCGGCGGCAAGGTCGAATTTGCCCCGCCCGGCAGCTTGCCCAACGACGGCAAGGTGATCGACGACGTGCGAAAGTACACGTGAGGGCGGAAGAGCCCTCAGTTCACGTCGAGCTTCAGCCCTTCCTTGTCGATCACGCTCTTCCATTGGGCGATCTGAGCGTTGACGAAGGCGTTGAACTGCTCGGGCGTGCCGTAGGCGGGGAAGCCCGCCATCGTCCTGAAGCGCTCCTTGGTCTTCTCGTCGTCGAGCCAGGCCTTCATCTGGGCGTTGAGCGACTCGACGATGGGCTTGGGCGTGGCGCCGGGCAGGAAGACGCCGAACCAGGTCGAGACGTCGAACGGCTTCAACTCGGGCATGGTCTCGCAGATCGGCACGAGGTCGGGCACCATCGGGTTGCGTTCCTTGGAGGTGAGGCCGAGCGCGCGGAGCTTGCCGGCGCGCACGAACTCGATCGCTGTGGTGAGGTTGTCGAAGAAGAACTGGGTGACGCCCGCCGTCAGGTCCTGCAACGCAGGCGCCGCGCCGCGATAGGGGATGTGCTCGGCCTTGGTGCCGGTAAGCTGCATGAACCAGGCGGCCGACAGGTGGGGCGACTGGCCGGTGCCCGACGAGGCGTAGGACGCCTTGCCGTTCTGCGCCTTCAGCCATGCCACGAACTCCGGCACGGTCGTGGCGGGGACCGAAGGGTGCAGCACCAGCACGTTGGGCGCGGTGATGACACACGACACCGGGATCAGGGCGGCCGGCGTGTAGGGCATGTTGCGGTAGAGCGAATAGGCGATCGACTGCGGGCCGATGTTGCCCATCAGAATGGTGTTGCCGTCGGGGGCCGATTTGACCACCTCGTTGGAGCCGATGACGCCGCCGGCGCCCGACTTATTGTCGACCACGCAGGACTGGCCCCAGGCCTGCTGGAGATGGGCGGCCAGCAGGCGGGCCACGATGTCGGTGGTGCCGCCGGGCGCGGCCGGAACGACGATCTTGACCGCCTGGCTGGGCTTCCAGGGCGACTGTGCCCCCAGAGTGCGGGGCAACAGGGCGGCGGCGGGCAGGGCAACGGCGCCGCCTACGGTCAATCGAACGGCGGCGCGGCGGGAAAGACGGCGGATCATGGTTTCCTCAGATTTTGGATGTCATTGCGGCGAGCCGTACCACGCGCCCACTGGCAAATCCGCCACAATTCCCGTATCTAGTCGCTGTGCGGTCGCCCCCGACTCGCCGGGCTCTTCCGGCCGGTTCGCCCCCTCTCACGGGGTCCGCGCCATGGAGGACTATCTTGAAGAGGCGCACCTTCGTCTCCGGTACGGCGGCGCTCGCCACGGCCGGTTTCGTCTCGCCGGCATTTGCCGCGACCATCAAGCCCTATAGCTGGGATCTCAACCCGCCGACCGACACGCGCGACAATTTCATCGCCTGGGGCAAGGCCCGCGGCGAGGATCCCGTGTTCCTCGGCCAGCGCTGGGACCGTTTCCAGGCGCTGCTCAAGAACAAGGACATCTGGGGCGCGACAACGATCCGCGCCTTTCTCCTGACGCCGCGCGAGGAATTCGCCTCGGTCAATCCGGCGATCTACAAGCGCGCCTACGAGCACAACTTCCTCGATATTGGCTACGGCGTGA
>LNFM01011943.1_pt1 | contig 15075 bp, 3 predicted proteins | sample 596031 | NCBI WGS metagenome assembly LNFM01 (sample SAMN04254537, study PRJNA301005) | activated carbon metagenome | isolation source: dual media filters at the Ann Arbor, Michigan drinking water treatment plant | place: USA: Ann Arbor
CAGGACCCCTTCGCCTCGCTCAACCCGCGCCGCAAGGCGGGCGACGCAGTGGCGCAGGGCCTGATCGTCCACGGCACACCCCGCGCCGAGGCGCGGGCGCGGGCGCGCGAGCTCTTCGCGCTGGTCGGGCTCGACCCGGCGGCGACCGAGCGCTACCCGCACGAATTCTCCGGCGGCCAGCGCCAGCGCATTGGCCTGGCGCGCGCGCTCGCCCTGGAGCCGCGCGTGCTGGTCGCCGACGAGCCGGTCTCGGCGCTCGATGTCTCCGTGCAGGCTCAGGTGCTCAAGCTGCTCGCCGATTTGCGCCAGCGCCTCGGCCTCTCGATCGTCTTCATCACCCATGACCTGCGCGTCGCAGCCCAGGTCTGCGATCTCGTCGCGGTGATGAAGAACGGAGAGGTCGTCGAAGCCGGCCCGATCGGACAGGTCTTCGGCGCGCCGCAGCACGCCTACACCCAGGCCCTCCTCGCTGCGATCCCCGGCCGCGACTTCGGCGTCAGGTCGCACGCCGCAGCCGGGTAAAGGGCACGGGCCGGAGAGAGCGGACCTATTCTGCGCGCGGCCGTGACCGCACGCAGCCTTGCCCCCTCAGACCAGCAGGAAGTCGCTGGCGGTGAGCAGGGGCTTGGTGGTGAGCACGGCCACCGCCACCGCCGCAGTGCCGCCCTGCCCGTCGGCGTCCCAGGCCAGCGCCCCGCTCGTCGAGCTGTAGGTAAAGCCGGCGACGCCGGCTGCGAGCGCGCCGTTGACGACGAGGGTGACGCTGCCACCGGCCGTGAGACCACCCCCGAAGGCCGCGCTCGCAATCTCGATCCTGTCGAGCCCGGTCTGGAAATCGGTGATGGTGTCGCGCGTGTCGGGCAGCGCCTCGAAGACGAAGGTGTCGGCATCCGCCCCGCCCGTCAGGATGTCGCGCGCCAGACCGCCGGTGAGCCGGTCCATGCCCGCGCCGCCGTTCAGGTTGTCGGCCCCGCCGCCACCGATCAGCGTGTCGTTGCCGCCATTGCCGACCAGCTGGTCGGCGCCGTCCCCGCCATTGAGGAGATTGGCGGCGTTGTTGCCGAGCAGGCGGTTGTCGAGGCCATTGCCCGTGCCGTTGATGGCCGCGGCGCCGGTGAGGGACAGGTTCTCGATGCCGCTGGCGAGCGTCACGTCGACGCTGCTGAAGACGGCGTCGAAACCGCCCGCATCGCCGCCGCTGCCGTCATCCTCGCTGACGACGTCGCCCAGGTCGTTGACGGTGTAGGTGTCGTTGCCGGCCCCGCCATTCATCAGGTCGGCTCCGGCGCCGCCGTCGAGGCGGTCGTCGCCGTCCTCGCCGAAGAGCTGGTCGGCATCGTCGCCGCCGAGCAGGCGGTCGGCGTCGTCGCCGCCTCTCAGCGTGTCGGTGCCGGCGCCGCCATTGAGGGTGTCGTCGCCGCCCGCGCCATCGAGGATGTTGGCGGCCGCGTTGCCGAGGATGGTGTTGGCGCCGGCATTGCCGGTCAGCGACAGGGCCGCCCCGCCGCTCGCCCGGAGGATTTCGACGCCGGCCGCGAGCGTCAGGTCGACGGTCGTGTAGACCGTGTCGAATCCGCCGGCATCACCACCGCTGCCGTCATCCTCGCTGACGGTGTCGCCGAGATCGTCGACATAATAGAGGTCGTCGCCGCCGCCGCCGAACATGGCGTCGAAGCCGGTTCCACCCCTGAGCACGTCGCCATCGGCACCGCCCCGCAGGATGTCGTCGCCATCGCCGCCGGTGAGGACGTCTTCGCCGTCACCGCCCTCGAGGATGTCGTTGCCGCCATAGCCCGTGAGCGCATCCGCGCCGCCGAGGCCGCTCAGCCGGTTGGCGGCATTGTTGCCGGAGATGGCGTTGTCGTCGTCATTGCCGGTGCCGTCGATGGCGTCGCTGCCCGCGAGACGCAGGTCCTCGACATGCGCGGCGAGCACCGTGCTGGCCGTGGCGATGACGAGATCGAGGCCGCCGGCATCGCCGCCCAGCCCGTCATCCTCGCTCGCCACGTCGAGCGCGTCGTCGACATAGTAGATGTCGTCGCCGGCCCCGCCGAGCAGCTGGTCGACGCCGGTCCCGCCATCGAGCCGGTCGTTGCCCTCGCCGCCCCGCAACGTGTCGGAGCCGCCATACCCGTTGAGGGTGTCCTCGCCTTCGCCGCCGTCGAGGACGTTGGCACCGGCATTGCCGAGCAGCCGGTTGGCGAGCGCATTGCCCGTGCCGTCGATGTCGGCGCTGCCACTGAGGCTGAGGTTCTCGACGAACGCGCCGAGGGTGAAGCTGACCGAGGCCGTGACCCTGTCCAGCCCGCCCGCATCGACGCCGCCCACGGTCTCGATCGCCTCGTCGCCGCTGTCGTCGACCGTGTAGGAATCGTTGCCCGCGCCGCCCTGCATCGCGTCGGCGCCGGTGCCGCCATTGAGCGTGTCGTCGCCGTCGAGCCCGATCAGCGTGTCGTTGCCGCCCTGGCCGAAGAGACGGTCCGCGCCGCCCGTGCCGGTCAGCGTGTCGTCGCCCGAACCGCCGAGGCTGCGGCTGCCGATTGTGACCGCGAAGGTCTCGTCATAGCTCAGCCCGCCGGGATCGGTCACGCGCACGGTCACCGAGACCACCGGCTCGTTCTCCGCATCGAAGGTCGCACCGGGTGCGACGACGAGCCGGTCGCCGACGACCGTGAAGCGGTCCGTCGCGCCGCCGACCAGCGCATAGCTGTGGGGACCGAGATCGCCCGCATCGACGACGCCGAAGGTGGCGACGAGGGTGCCGGCCCCGCTGGTGTCCTGGACCGAGAGCGGGCCGGTGGCCGTGATGTCCGTCGGCGCCGCATCGGGCACGGAGATGTCGACCGTGCTGTCGAGGAAGCGCAGGCGCTCGACGTCGTAGATCGTGTCGATGCCGTCGGGCGAGCCGGCCCGCAGATCGACGATCTCGAACCGGCCGGGCGCGATCGCGGTCACGCTGTAATCGGCGCGGTTGCCGTTCAGCCTCAGCGTGTCGATGCCGCCATTGCCGAAGAAGATGTCGTTGCCGCCCTCGCCCCGCAGCGTCTCTCCGGCATTGCCGCCATGGACGATGTCGTCGAAGCGCGTGCCGCGGATCGCCTCGATGCCGGTCAGGCTGTCGGTGGCGCCGAAGCTGTCGATCGCGGAGCCCGCAGCGACCGCAACGCCGCCCAGCACCTGGGCCGTCGTGCTCAGATTGGCACGGATCCCGACCGGCGCCCCGCCATTGCTGAACTCCTGGTCGTAGCGCACCGTATCGGTGCCACCGCCGCCATCGAAGGCATCGGCCCCGGCGAGGCCCATGAAGGTGTTGTCCTCGCCGCCGCCGATGAAGATGTCGGCCTGCGCGGTGCCGCGCGCCGCCTCGATGCCGACGAGCGTGTCGATGGTGCCGAAGCCGTCGATCGCCGAGCCACCGGCGATGGTGATCGGGGCCTGCGGCCCGGCCCCGTCGCGATCGACGGTCCGGCTCGAGCTGCCGACGAACTGGGCATCGCGGTCGTAGCGCGCCTCGTCGAAGCCCGAGCCGCCGTCGATATGGTCCGCGCCGCCGAGGCCGCGGAAGGCCTCGAAAGCATCGTTGCCAGTGTCGCCGCCATAGATCACATCGGCAAAATTGGTGCCGCGCACCATCTCGATGTCGATCAGCGTGTCAACGCCGCCGAACGTGTCCTGGCCCGACCGGGCCGCGATGACGCCGCCGTCGAGATGGGTGACCGCGCTGCCCGAGAGGTTGACGCGAACGCCGCCGGTCACGGTTTCGGTCGTGCCCTGGTAGTAGACCTGGTCGCTGTCGTCGCTGTCGCCGACGACCGCCGTGCCGTCGAGGATGTCGTTGCCGCCACCGCCGTTGAAGCTGTCGGAGGCCCCGTTGCCGATCAGCGTGTCGGCGCCGCCAGAGCCCTGAAGGTCGTTCTCGAGGTTGTCGCCGATCAGGGTATCGGCCTTCGACGTGCCGCGAACCGACTCGATGCCGGTCAAGGTGTCGGTTTCGCCGAAGCTGTCGCGCGCGGTGCCTGCCGCCAGGACCGTTCCGCCGACGGTGACCGAAGCGGCGGACAGGTTGACGATGACGCCGCCACCGCCGCTCTCGTTGCCGTAATTGACCAGATCCGAGCCGGCGCCGCCGTCGATGCTGTCGCCGCCCCCGCCGCCGACGATCGTGTCGTTTCCACCGAGTGCGGCGATGACGTCTTCGCCGCCATTGCCCTCGATGTAGTTGACGCCGTTATGGCCGGTGATGACGTCGTCGCCATAGCTGCCGAGGATGTTGATCGGGCTGTTGGCCGAGCCCGTGGCGACCAGCGTGTCGCGTCCGATGGTGCCCGAGATCGTGGTGACGCCTCCGAAGACGTCGGTCAGCACCTGCAGGTTGAGGGCGAGATAGTTGGTCGCGCCGGTCTCGCTCAGAAAGGCGACCTGCTCGACATCCGCCGCGATCGTATCCGTGCCCAACGGCGAGCCCGGCCGCAGATCGGTGACGGTCCAGGTGCCGTTCGGGTTCTGGACGATGGAGAACAGATCCGTGCTCGTGGGCCCGTTGACGAGCTTCACCGTCACGACGCCGTTGGCGCGGGCTGCATCGAGCGTGCCCGAAACACCGGCCGGAAGTGCGAACTGCGCGATGTCGCGCCCGTCGCCACCGCCGATCGAGTCGTTTCCGGCGCCACCCTGGATGATGTTCGTCCCGGCATGGCCGGTGATGACGTCGTCGCCGAAGCCGCCGTTGACGCCGACGTTGTCCTGGCTCCCGGCCGCCGGCGCGAGGGCGGCCACGGAGATGACATCGCCGCCGATGCCGCCCTGCACGAAACCGCCCGTGCCATTCGGAAAGAACTGCGGCGCCAGGTTCAGGAACAGCGACTGGACCGGCGGCAGGCCCGGCCCGCCATCGATGGCGATCGAGAGGTTCTCGATCGTCTGGTCGAGCGTATCGGTGCCAAGCGGTGAGCCGGGGCGCAGATCCTCGACGCTCCAGCCGGTCGCCGTCTGCGTGATCCGGAAGACGTCGCTCGTCGTGGCGCCGTCGGTCAGCTTCACCAGCGTGACCGCGCCCACGGTGACGGAACTCAGCGTTCCCGTCGTTCCGAGCGGCAGGGTGAAGGCCGCCGAATCGATGCCGGCGCCGCCGCTGATGACGTCGTCGCCCGCTCCACCGGTGATGAAGTTCGAGCCGACATGACCGGCGATGATGTCGTCGCCAGAGCCACCGTCGATGCTGATCGCCTCCGCGCTGCCCGCGAGCGGAAAGAAGACATTGGCGGAAATCGTGTCGCCGCCGATGCTGCCCTGGATGAAGCCGCCGCCGGCATTGGCGAAGCCCTGGGGCGCGATATTGAGGTAGAGGCTCTGGACGGGCGGCGCATTGCCGACGCCGCTGATCTGGAAGTTGAGCAGCTCGGTCTGGAACACGGGGCCGGAGCCGAGATAGACGGTGTCGGTGCCGAGAGGCGAACCGGGCCTGAGATCCTCGACCGTGACGGCTGATCCCGAGGACGTGACGCGGAAGACATCGGTGACGGTCGCGCCGTCGGTGAGGCGCACGAGCGTGACGTTGCCAGTGGTGACCGAGGACAGCGTCCCGGCCGTCCCGGTCGGTAGCGCATAGCTCGCCGTGTCGAATCCGCCGCCACCGGAGATTTCGTCGTCGCCGGCGCCACCGGTGATGAAGTTCGAGCCGGCATGCCCGATGATGACGTCGTCGCCCTCGCCGCCCTGAATGCCGATGTTCTGGGCCGCATCGGCGCCGGGAATCGTGCTGGCGTCGATCAGGTCGCCGAAGATGCCGCCCTGGACGAAGCCTGTGTCGATCCGCGGCACGAGGTTCAGCGTCAGCACCTGCGCGGGCGGCTGCCCGGACGGCCCGTCGAGGAAGACGAACACGGCTTCGACGTCGCTCGCGAGCGCATCGGTGCCGAGCGGTGAGCCCGGGCGCAGATCCTGAACGGTATAGCCGCCGCCAAGAACGCGCTGGATGGCGAGAACCGCCACGCCACCGGCGAAGACGGTCGCGCCGTCACCGCTCACGGCATAGGTCAGCGCGCCGGCGTCGGCGGGCAGGTTGTACTGGGCATAGTCGAACCCGTCCTCGCCGATCAGCGTGTCGTTGCCGGCCCCACCCGAAAGGCCGTCATTGTCGATGCCGCCATTCAGCGTGTCGTCGCCACCTTGGCCGAACAGGAAGTCGGTGCCGCCAAGCCCGTTGATCGCCTGGCCGATGTCGTCGCCGACAAGGGTCTCGCCGGCATTCGTGCCGTCGATCAGCGTGTTCAGGACAGTCAGCCCGAAGCTCTGTGTGAAGGAGCCACCAGCCCCATCGTTGGCGGTCACGGTGAGCGCGATGTTCGCCGCCTGCTCGGCCGTCAGGACGTTGGACCCGGCCAGGCGCAGGACATAGGCGCCCGGCGTGCCGACCACCTCGAAACGCGCATCCGACACCGTGAAGGTGAAGCTCGCGCTGTCGGCATCGGTGACGGTGACCGTGCCGACGACCGCGTTCTGCACGCCTTCGGCCACGCTCAGGTTCGACAGCGCGATCGCGGTTGGGGACTGGTTAGACGGGGCGCTGCCGATGGAGAGGTTGAAGCTGTCGAAGGCGATGCCGCCGAAGCCGTCGCTGACGTTCACGCTGACCGAGAGCGTCGTGGCCCCGGCCGGCGGCGTGCCGGAGATGGTGCGCGTCGCCGCGTCGTAGCTGAGCCAGGGCGCAGGTGCGATCACAGTGATGGCGAGCGGCTGGCCCTCGGGATCGACGAAGGTTCCAGCCGGGATCGTGTAGCTGAAGGCCTGCCCGACCGTGGCGACCTGGTCGGGGATCGGCGCCGCAACCACCGGCATCTGGTTGAAGTAGCCCTGGCGGGTGATGATGAGGCCGTCCAGGACTGGCGGATTGACCCCGTCCGAGACCGCGATCGACAAGGCAGCTTGCGTGAAGCCGACCGGCGGCGTGCCCGACATCGTGCGCGTTGCCGGATCGAAGCTGAGCCAGGCCGGCTGGCCGACCAGGCTGAGAGTCAGCGGCTGACCCTCGGGGTCGAAATAGGCGTTGGCCGGAATCGTGTAGCTGAAGAGCTGTCCGATGCTGACAGTCTGGTTGAACACCTCCGACTGAATCGTCGGCGGCAGGTTCTGGCCGACGCTGCCGATCGACAGGTTGAAGCTGTCCGAGGCGAAGCCGCCCGAACCGTCCGAGATCATCACATTGACGGCGACGGTCGATGAACCAGCCGGCGGAGTGCCCGACATCGTCCGCGTGGTCGGATCATAGCTGAGCCAGGACGCCGCCGGCGCCATGACGGTGATGGTCAGCGGCTGGCCCTCGGGATCGACATAGGCGCCGGCCGGAATCGTGTAGCTGAAGGCCTGCCCGATCGTGGCGACCTGGTCGGGGATCGGCGTCACGACGACCGGCATCTGGTTGACCGGTGGACCGCTGACGGTGAGCTGGAAACTGTCCGACGCCTGCCCGCCGGCGCCGTCATTGGCCGAGACCGTGACGATGGTGCTCGGGGCACCCGGCGTCGGCGTGCCGCTCAGCGTCCGCGTCGCCGGATCGTAGATCATCCAGGTCGGCAGGTTCTGGACGAAGAGCTGGAGCGCGTTGCCGTCCTGGTCGAAGAAGGTGCCCGCCGGAATGACGTAGCTGAAGGGCTGGCCAACGGTCGCCGTCTGATCCGGGATCGGGCTCGCGACGACCGGCGCGTCGTTCATGTTCTGGACGGTGAGCGTCACAGCCTGGGTGACACTGCCGCCCCAACGGTCGGTCGCGGTGACATCGAAGCTCACGGTCGGGACGGCCTCGAAGTCGAGCGCGACGCCGGCCTTCAGCCTGAGCTGGTAGAAGCCGTCATTGACGACTTCGAACCGGACATCCGACACGGAGAAGGAGAAGACGGTCTCGAAATCCGGGTCCGTGACATTGAGCCCGGTGACGAAAGCGCCCTGGACGTTCTCCGGCACCTGCGAGCTGATGAAGTTGATCGCGGTTGGCGCACGGTTGAAGGCCTGGCGCAGGTCCAGAACCTGGTCGGCGAACCCCAGATACTCGGTGTTGATCACCTGGTCGGTGCCGTCGGGCGAGCCGGCGCGCAGGTCGGTGACGACATAGTTCGCACTGAACTGGGTGCGCGTGATCGCATAATCAGCGAGCGACCCGCTATAGTTGACGCGGTCGTTGACATCGCCCGTCGTCTCGCTGGCGTTGACGAAGGCGCCGCCCGAGATGAAGTCGTTGCCGCCGAGCCCGGTAAAGATGTTGGCGGCCGAGGAGCCGATCAGCGTGTCGTTGAACTGGCTGCCGATGACGTTCTCGATAGAAACGAGCGTATCGGCATTGTTGAAGCCATCGAGGGCCGTATTCGCCGAGACACCGGCGAAAGCCGTATCCCCGAGATTGACGCGAACGTTGAATCCGCCGCCGAACGACTGGTCGAAGGCGTAGCTGACCGTGTCGTTGCCGGCGCCGCCGTCGATCACGTCGGCACCGGCGAGGCCGGCGAAGCGCTCGTTGCCGTCGCCGCCGATCAGCGTGTCGGCGAAGGACGAGCCGCGCGCGCCCTCGATGCTGATCAGCCGGTCGGTGCCGCCGAAACCGTCGCGCGCGGTCTGCGCGGCCACCGTGACGCCGCCGACGACGCGGTCTGTCGCGCTGAGATTGACGATCGCGCCCTGCGTGCCGCCGACCGACGTGCCGTTGGCATAGCCGACCTCGTCGAAGCCCGAGCCGCCGTCGATGTAGTCGTCGCCGCCGAGGCCCTCGAAGCTCTCATAGGCGTCGTTCTGCATATCGCCGCCGACCAGCACGTCCGACAGCATCGTGCCGCGCACGGTCTCGATGTCGATCAGCGTGTCGATCGCCTCGCTGGTCGCGCCGGTATAGAGCGGGTCCTTGGCCGAATGGGCCGCGATGGTGATGGTGCCGGCGCCGGGAACCGGGTCGGTCAGCGTCACCGCGACGCCCGACAGGTTGACGTGGATGCCGGTCGTCAGCGTGTCCGTCAGGTCGGACTGGTAGAACGCGGTGTCGACATCGAAACCGTCGCCGCCGGCGACCGAACCGTCGATGACGTCGGCGCCACCCCCGCCCTGGACGAAATCATTGCCGCCGCCGCCGATGATGACGTCGGCGCCGCCCCGCGAGAACACGGTGTTGGACTGCCCGTCGCCGACGATGTGGTCGGCATTGCTGGTGCCGCGCACGTTCTCGATCGAGATCAGCGTATCGGTCGCACCAAACGTGTCGATCGCCGTGGCCGCCGCGACGAGCGTCGGTCCGGCCCCGATATCGGCCGTGATCGCCTGCGCCGACAGGTTGACGATGACACCGCGCCCGACGATGCCGCCAGACTCGTTGCCGTAATTCGCGCGGTCGAAGCCGCTGCCGCCATGGAGCGTGTCGTTGCCGCCATTGCCGGTGAGATTGTCGGTGCCGCCTTCGCCCCGCAGGACATTGACACCGTTGTCGCCGACGATGACGTCGGCGCCGTCCGTGCCGCGGATGTCCTCGATGTTCACCAGCGTATCGGTGGCACCGCTCGCATCGCGCGCCGTCCCCGGTCCGACCCCGTTGATCGTCGCGGTGCCGCCGAGCACGACAGTGACGCCATTGCCGCCCGTCCACTCGCGCCGGTAATCGACCTGGTCGGTTCCGGCACCGCCATCGACGACGTCGTTGCCGGCGAACAGGCGGAAGCGTTCGTTGGCGTCGCCGCCATAGATCCAGTCGCCGGCATTGGTCGCGCGGACGCCCTCGATCGAGGTCAGCGTATCGGTATCGCCGTAGCCGTCGCGGGCCGTTCCAGCCGCCACGGTGACCGGCGCGGCCGGACCGGCGCCGTCGAGATCCACCGTCCTCGCCGTGGTCGAGAGGTTGACCACCACCCCCTGCGTGCCGAAGGCCAGGGCGGCGTTCTGGTGGGCGGCATCATTGGTGTAGCGGACCTCGTCGAAGCCGCTGCCGCCGTCGATCACGTCGTTGCCGGCGAGTCCCTCGAAGCCCTCATAGTCGTCATTGCCGGTGTCGCCACCGAACAGGTGATCGGCATTGTAGGTGCCGCGGGCGATCTCGACGTCGATCAGCGTGTCGGTGGATCCGAAGGCGTCGCGCGTCCTGTGACCCGCGACGGTTTCGGCACCGACAGTCACGGCGGCGTCGCCGAAGTTGACGATCACACCGCTCGCGAGCGGGTCGCCGGTGGTGAACTGGGCGAATACCGTATCGGTCGGATCGACATCGTCGACGATGTCCGTGCCGTCGATGATGTCGTTGCCGCCGCCACCGATGAACTCATCGAAGTCGCCATTGCCGCGCAGGTAGTCGTCGCCGCCGCGGCCATGCAGCAGGTTGGGATCGTTGCCGCCGACGAGATGGTCCGCCAGCGAAGTCCCGCGTACATCCTCGACACCGACCAGGGTATCGACCGCCCCGAAGGTGTCGATGGCCGTCCCGGCTGCGATCGTGACGGCCGCGCCGGGCCCCGCACCATCCGCATCGTACTGGATGGCCGCGTTGGAGAGGTTGACGATCGCCGGGCCCGTGCCGGTCTCGTTGCCGTAATTGACGCGGTCGCGCCCGAAGCCGCCATCGATCAGGTCGGCCCCGGCCTGCCCGGTCAGCGAATCGTTGCCGCCGAGGCCCTGGATGATGTCGTTGCCGCTCGTGCCGTTGAGCGTGTCGGCGTTCGCCGTGCCTTCGATCGCATCGCGGACCGCGATGGTGAAATCGGCGCTGACGAAGTTGCCGCCGAAATCATAGGCCCGGATCGTCAGGGTCCAGCTCGGCTGCGTCTCGAAATCGACAGGGCCGACGACGCGCAGCTCGTTGTTGAAGACGCTGAACGGCGTACCGGCCGTCACCAGCTCGTAGCGCGCGATGCCGTCGCCCGGATCTGAATCCGTGGCCGACAGCAGGCCGACGATCGTGTTGAAGGAGCTGTTTTCGATGACGGCGAGATTGGAGAGCGAAAGGCCGGTCGGGGCGGGCATGGCAGCTCCGAAATAAACTTAATGAAATGTTACCGCACGCCTATCATTACGCAGGGTACGCCGCGTCGCAAAGGACCTTCAAAAGCAAAACACCGCAAACAACAAAGCCAGCCCATAGTATAAATACTTCTTTTTTAGTACCCACCAAGAGAGACGCGCGCTGGATATATCGAACGGTAAATTGTCGCGATACAAAGTGGATCGATCAATAGACACAAAAATTGTTGCTGAATTTTGCTGATCATTTCGCTCGCAACTCTTCGGCTCGGACAAGACGACCCTCAGAATGCTGAAAAATCATGCAGACCAGCGCGAAAGCATTCATGTCGAGCGTGATGAAGGCGCCCCCTGATGAGCGGATGCTTCAGCGCTCGCGAAAGGCGCGACCCGCCTGCTCGATCAGCGGACGGACGAGATAGTCCAGAGCCGAGCGGTCCTGCGTCTTGATAAAGGCCTGGATCGGCATGCCCGGAACCAGCTTGAGATCGCGCAGCTGCCGGATCTCGCTCTCCGGCAGGGCGATGCGCGCCGTGAAATAGCTCAGCCCGGTCTGCGGCTCGCGGGTCAGATCGGCGCCGAGGCGCACCAGCCGCCCGCGCAGGTCGGGAATGGTGCGCTGGTTGCCGGCGAGCACGCGTACGATCGCCTCCTGCCCCGCCGCCAGCTGGTCGATATCGGTGGGCGCGACCCGGACATCCGCCACCAGCGCCTCGTCATGGGGAACGATCGACATCAGGGTCTCGCCGGGGCCGATCACGCCGCCGACGGTGAACACCGTGAGCTGGTGGACGAGCCCGGCGATCGGGGCGCGGATCTCCACCCGCGCGAGCTGGTCCTCGGCGGCGATGCGCCGCTCGCGCAGCTCGCCGAGCTTGCCCTGGGTGTCGCGCAGATCGCCGAGGACCTGGGTGCGCATGTCCTGGTCGAGCTGGAGGATCTGCAGCTCAACCTCCGCGATCTTGCCGCGCACCCGGGCCCGCTCGGTCAGGAGCTGGCCGCGCTCGCCGGAGACGCGGGTCTGGTCGCGCTGCAGGGACGTGAAGCGCTGCATCGAGGTCAGGTTCTGCTTGAACAGCTGGGCGACGCCACGCAGCTCCTCGGCGATCAGCGCCTCCTCCTTCTCCTTCGTCCCGATCTGCACCGAGATGCCCTGGGTTTCCTCCGCGAACTGGGCCGCGCGCTCGCGCAGCTGCGCCTTCTGCCCGTCGCGCGACCGGGTCCGGGCCTCGATCAGCTTCTCCTCGCCGGCAAGCGCCCGCTCGACGGACGGCTCGCCGCGCCGCGACAGCAACGCATCCGGAAAGCGGATCGCGCGCTCGCCGTCGCGTTCGGCCAAGAGCCGCGCCTCGCGCGCCTCCAGCTCGTCGATCTGCGAGCGGACGATGCCGAGATTGGCGCGCGTCAGCGTGTCGTCGAGCCGCAGCAGCACGTCGCCGGCCGCCACGGCCTGCCCCTCGGCCACGAAAATCTGGCCGACGACCCCGCCGGTCGGATGCTGCACCCGGCGCAGGCTGCCCTCGACGACGACCTGTCCGGCCGCGAGCACCGCCCCCGACAGGTTGACCGCCCAGGCCCAGCCGCCGATGCCGAACACGAAGATCGCCACGCTCACCAGCCCGATGCGGTTGAGGCGGGCGAGGCTGGCCTGGACCTGAGCGAGAGGGCTGCCGGGCGCGCTCATCTCAGGCGACCTCGCTGCGGCGTTCGACGCGTCGGGCGTCGTTCGCGCCGGCGGAGGTCGCGGCGATGATCTTGCGCAGCACCTCGTCGCGGGGCCCGAAGGCCAGCTGCGTGCCCTGGCCGAGATAGAGCACGTAGTCGCAGACGCCGACCGCGTTCGGCCGGTGCGCGATCGCCACGACGATGCCGCCACGCGCCTTGACGCCCAGGATGGCCTCGGCCAGCGCCGCCTCACCGTCGCGATCGAGATTGGCATTGGGCTCGTCGAGCACCACGAGGAACGGATCGCCATAGAGCGCACGGGCGAGCGCGACGCGCTGGCGTTGTCCGCCGGAGAGCGTGACGCCGCCCTCCCCGATCACCGTGTCGTAGCCGCCCGGCAGGCGCAGCACCATCTCGTGGGCGCCGGCCGCCTTGGCGGCGGCGACCACCGCCGCGGGATCGGGATCGACCGCCATCCGGGCGATGTTCTCCGCCACGGTGCCGTCGAACAGGCTGACATCCTGCGGCAGGTAGCCGACATGACGCGCGAGCGCGACCGGGTCCCAGTGGTCGATCAGCGCCCCGTCGAGCCGCACCGCGCCCCGCGCCGCCGGCCAGGCACCGACCAGGACCCGCGCGAGCGAACTCTTGCCCGCGGCACTGGGGCCGATGATGCCGAGCGCGTCGCCCGCCTTCAGTCCGAAGGCGATCTGCTGCAGCAGGGCGCCCATCGCGCCGGGGGCGGCGACGACGAGCGCCTCGACCTGCAGCGACGCCGCCGGCGCCGGCAGCTGCGTGGCCTCGCCCGGCGCCTGGATGGCGGCGAAGAGGCGCTTCAGCCGGCCGACCGCCTGGCGCGCCTGGCTGAAGCCGGCCCAGCTCCCGATCGCCGACTCGACCGGGGCGAGCGCCCGGCCGATCATGATCGAGCAGGCGATCACCGCTCCGCCGGTCATTTCGCCCTGGATCACCAGATAGGCGCCGAGCCCGAGCACGAGCGACTGGACCAGCAGCCGCATCGTCCGCGACGCGCTGCCGAAATCGCCCGTGATGTCGCTGCTGCGCTGCATGGCGTCGAGGTAGCGGCGGTTAACGCGCAGCCAGCGCTCCCGCAGCGCCGGCGTCATGCCGAGCGCCTTGACCATCGCCGCATTCTGCCGCGCCGCCTCGATCAGGGATTGCCGCCCGGCCGTCTCGCGCAGGGTCTCGCGCTGCGCCTCGCGCCCGTTCAGCTCCGTCAGGACGGTCAGGCCGATGAGCAGGAGCGCCGCCGTGATCGCGGCCAGGCCGACGATCGGGTGGATCAGGAAGCAGACCGTGACGAAGACGACGATCCACGGCATGTCGAAGATCGCCGCCGGCCCCGGTCCGGAGAGGAAGACCCGGATCATGTCGAGGTCGCGCAGGGGCTGGCCGCTTTCGCCGGGCGGGCGGTTCTGCCGGGCGAGCAGCAGGACCGCACCGTGCACGGGCCCGGCCAGGCGCTCGTCGAGCAGACGCCCGATGCGAATGACGAGACGGTTGCGCAGCGCGTCGAGGAAGCCCTGGAAGGCGAAGGCGGCGATCAGGATCGCGGTCAGGCCGACGAGGGTCGGGATGCTGCGGCCGGGAATGACCCGGTCATAGACCTGCAGCATGTAGATCGGACCGGCGAACATCAGCAGGTTGGTGACGCAGCTCACCAGGCCGACAGACCAGAAGGCACGCCGGCATTCGGCCAGGGCGGATGTCAGCACATCCGGTTTCATGACCGTGCGACAACCGTCAACCGCCGCGCCCCTGCGTGGCGGGGCCCGCCGCATGGCGCCCTGTCGTCCAAAGACCCGCCCAACCGGAAGCCCCCGCCCCGTCTCGCTGCCATGGCCGCATCATCGGGCCGGGCTTCCCTTCGGGCAAGGGGCTTCCCCGGAAGCAGACGAACGATCTGCCGACACGGTCAACGGCCAAGGGACGGGCCGCCTCGCGCGGGGCTGCGGCCTCAAGGGTCGCTCAGCGTCCGCCGCACCGCCTCGCGCCAGCCCGCGATCTTGCGGTGGCGCTCGCTGTCGGCCATGCCGGGCGTGAAGCGGCGCTCCAGTCGCCAGAGATCGGCGAAGCGGTCCGGCTCGGGCAGGAGCCCGGCGTCGAGCCCGGCGAGATAGGCCGCGCCCAGCGCGGTGGTCTCGCGCAGGCTCGGCCGGTCCACCGGCAGGTCGAGCAGATCGGCGAGGCGCTGCATCGTCCAGTCGGATGCCGCCATCCCGCCATCCACCCGCAGCACCGAGCGCGCGACGTGCCCCGTCCCCTGCCCGGCGCCGCCCGCGCTCTGTCCCCAGTCGGCATGCATCGCCTCGATAAGGTCGAGCGTCTGGTAGCAGACGGCCTCCAGCGCCGCCTTGGCGAATTCGCGCGGCCCGGAATTGCGGGTCAGACCGAAGATCGCGCCCCGCG
>LNFM01013590.1_pt1 | contig 15075 bp, 12 predicted proteins | sample 596031 | NCBI WGS metagenome assembly LNFM01 (sample SAMN04254537, study PRJNA301005) | activated carbon metagenome | isolation source: dual media filters at the Ann Arbor, Michigan drinking water treatment plant | place: USA: Ann Arbor
TTCAAGGCGGTGCTGGAAGGCCGTATCCAGGCCGCCGCCGTGATGGAGCCGTGGATCTCGGCGGCCGAGAAGCTCGGTTGCAAGGTGATCTGCGAGGCGTTCTACAACGGGCTCGAAGTGGCCGACCCGTCGGTGGACGCCGACCTGTTCGATGCGCTGCGCCGCGCGCACATCCGCGCGGTCGACAAGATCAACCAGGACATCCGGCCCTGGCTGCATCACCTCACCGCTGAAGTGCCGGCCGACATCGTGAAGCTGGAGACGTCCGACCTGCACCTGCCCCGGCTGCGCTACAACCATCCCGAGTTCTATGCGCCGGCCGAGTTCCAGCGCACCTACGACTTCATGGTCGAGCGGGGGCTGATCAACCCGGAGAGCACCTTCGACAAGCTGGTGGGCGGGCGGGCTGCAGAGCTGGGCAGGGGCGGCGCGCCACTGGCGTCCTGAGTCGCGGTCTGTCGGCATCGGGATCGGCATCGGCGTCGGGTGGCAACCCACGCCGACCTCGATGCCGGGGCCGATGCCTTGCCCGTCACTCGGCCTTGATCCCCGCGACGGCCACCACCTTGCGGTTGACCTCGATGTCGCGCGCCACGAACGTCCGGAACGCCTCGCCGCGGATGTCGCTGGGCACGGCGCCGTTGTTCTCGAACACCTTCAGCAGTTCCGCACCCTGCAGGGCGCTGCCGGTCGCCTTCGCCAGCGCGTCCCGGATGGACGCCGGCACGCCGCGCGGCACCATCAGGCCGATCCAGCCGGAGAACTCAAAGCCGGCCAGCTCGCTGCCCAGCGACGGCGTGCTGCCCAGCGGCTTCGCGCTCGGCGGCATGCTGTGGCCGAGCAGCCGCAGGCGTTTCGCGGAGACCATGCCCATGGCGGCCGGGGCCGGGGTCAGCACCCAGTCGGTCTCGCCGGACACCACGGATGCGACGCCCTGCGCGCCACCCTTGTACGGCACGTGCAGTGCCTTGAAGCCGCCGGCATTCTGCAGCGCGAGTCCGGCCAGGTGGCTGGCCGAGCCCATGCCGGCCGAGGCCATGCGCGAGTTGCCGCCCTTGGTCGCGCTGTAGGCGATCAGTTCGCGCAGGCTGTTCACCGGCAGGGACGGGTTGCACACCAGCACGTTGGGCAACTGCGCCACCAGCGCGACGTAGTCGAAGTCCTTCAGCGGCTGGTACTTGAGTGCCGTCTGCAGCAGGGGCGCCACGGCGATCGCGCTGCTCGACCCGGTCAGGAGCGTGTATCCGTCGGGGACGGCCTGGCGCGCGAGTTCGACGCCGATCGCGCCGGCCGCGCCGACGCGGTTGTCGAGGACCATCGTCTGTCCGAGGATCCGTCCCAGTTCCGCGCCGAACACGCGGCCGATCGTATCGACCGAACTGCCGGGCGCATTGGGCACGATGATGCGCACCGGCCGTTGCGGGTACGCGCCCTGGCCGAAGGCGTGTGGCGCGACCATGAGTCCGGCGCCGAGCGCCATGAAGCCGCGGCGGGACACGGGGGCCGGGGCGGGACGCCACGACGGGATCGATTCGGACATGGCTCGGGCCTTTCGAAGGGCAGGGTCGGGACAGTACTTGCTGCAGGAACGCCGGCGTGATCAGGCAGACGGTGCGAACAGGACGCGGCGCTGCGCATCCTTGAGTCTTTCGGTGGGCATGGCCGAGATGCCCCAGTGATCGATGCGGCCCGGTGGCCAGGTCCAGTCCGCGGGACCGCCGGGCCGGTAGGTCTCGTCGACCTGCTCGACCTCGGCGGTGTATTCGATGACCACCCCGAACGGATCGATGAAATAGTTGAACGCGTTGTTGCCCGGCCCGTGGCGGCCTGGTCCCCATTCGATGGCGTGGCCGGCGTCCTTCATCCGGCCGCCCCCGCGCATCACGGCGTCGAGGCTCGGCACCACGAAGGCGATGTGGTTGAGCGCAGCGTTGTCCGCATCGGCCATCGCGATCGTGTGATGGTCCGAATCGCAGTTCATGAACGCCATGATCCGGGTGCGGTCGGCCAGCGAGAAGCCGAGTGCCTGCTCGAGGAAGGCCTGGCCCGCCGGGACATCAGGCGTGTTCAGCACGACATGCGCGAGGCGGATCGGCGACTCTGCGGGGACCGGCTGCTCTGCACTGCGCAGGTGGTCGCCATGCACCACCTCGAAACGCCGGCCATTGCCGTCGCGGATGACCAGCGCGGATCCCCCCGCCGGATCGGTGGCAGCGGCGGTCGCCTGCTCGACGACGCCCCCGGCCGCGGCGGCTGCATCTGCAATGGCCCGCAGCGCGTCGGCGGCGCGTGCGCGCAGCGTGATCTTCAGCAACTGCGGGACGCCGGGCGCTTCCCGCAGGGAAAGCAGGTGGTGATCGCTGCCGCTGCCGCGCAGGTAGAGCACGCCACCCGCCTCGGCAGCCACCTCGAGCTTCCAGACCTGCGTGTAGAAGGCCCGGGCCGCAGCCAGGTCGGGCACGGTGAAGGCGACACTGCGCAGTGCGCAGATCCATGGAGATTTCATCGGGGTTTCCTGGGCGGTGCACGTACCTCGCGTGCGCGACGAACGAGCGGGCAGCGGGCATTGCTGCGTCGTATGGCGGTTGGCTGCAGCCTCCTCGAGCCCGAGCCGGGCCTGTGACACCCTCGACCTTGTGCCAGGCCGTCACGGGAGTACACGGTTGGTATAGCGTCTCGGGCATTGGATGACAAGCCCCTGACGGCGGGCGGCTTCGCTGTCCGGAGGGTCCGGTGGCAGCCAGGTATCGGTGTACGTCGGCACGCCCGAGGGCCAGGCCGTGCAGGGGTTCGCCGGCAGCGCCTTCGGGGTGCAGGTCGATCGCACCGTGGCGACGATTGCAAGGTGTTCGATCATCCGCCCTGGTGAAGACGGCAGGCGGGGAATCGAAGAACCTCGGGAGCGTCCAGTCTTGCACGCTCCTTCGCGCCGGCATGGCTTGTCGCGGCAGCAGATCGTGCCCGATGGCCTGATCCGCGCCAGCCGCATCGCCGCCGCTCCGACGAAACCGGCGGATCATCAACAACACTGGGGATGCGCCCACGCCGCTGCTGCCTTTAGTCTTTCTCCTGCATCGTGAGAGCCGATCCGCGCCATGTGGACGGTATGCAGGCCACCGAAAGGAGCAGTCGTGCCCCCCATCATCGATACCCCGCCACCGCGTCCGGTTGCCGAGCGCCGCCGAAGCGCCGTGAAGAAGTCCGCGATCGCACTGCTCGTCAGCTGCGCCGCGGTGATCCAGGGTTGTGCCATCAACTCCGAGTTCGAGAACCAGTCCGGGCTGCAGCCAAAGGCGCACGACCCCGGCCTGCGCGGCCCGGTCGGCGGCATCGGCATCGAGTCGAACGACGTGGTCTCGATGACCGACACGATGGTGCGCGACATGATGGCCATGCCCGAGATCGTCGGGCGGTCGGTGGCGCCCAGGGTCATCGTCGACGCCGAGTACTTCGTCAACGACTCCGCGCAGCCGATCAACCGCAACGTGATCACCGACCGCCTGCGCGTGAACCTGAACCGGGCAGCGCGCAACCGCCTGGTGTTCGTCGGACGCAACTACTCGCAGGCTGTCGCGCTCGAGCGCGACCTGAAGCGTTCCGGCGCGGTCGACGTCGGTACCACGGGGCTGACCAAGGCGCAGGCAGGCGCCGACTTCCGGCTGGGCGGGCGCATCACGTCGCTCGACGCGCGCAACCCGAGGACCGGCGTCATGCAGCGCTACAACCAGATCGTCTTCGAGCTGTTCGACCTCGAGAGCGGGGTGATCCTCTGGACCAACATGTACAGCGTGCTTCGTTCCGCTGCCGACGACGTCGTCTACCGCTAGGAGACAAGCGATGAAGCCCATGAAGATAGCCGCCTGCTTCTCCGTCGCCGTGCTTGCCGCCACCCTGTCTGCCGAAGCGCCCGCCCAGTTCGGCGGCTTCTTCGGCCCGCGTGCCGACCCGGCCAAGGAAGCGGCTGCGGCGGGCGCGCTCGCGTCGAGGCATTCGCCCCGGCTCGCGCCGTTCTTCACCGCCCTCTACCTCGAAGGCGAGCGTAATGCCGTCCTCAACTTCAAGCAGCTGGGCCTGGCCGCGATGGAGCTTGGCGACCTGAAGATCGCGGCCACCGCGTTCGAGCAGGCGACGATGCGCATCGATGAAGTCTTCGCGGACGACCCGAACGCGCGCAAGGCGCGCTCCCTCTGGCACGAAGAGTCCTCGAAGGACTTCAAGGGTGAACCCTACGAGCGCGCGATGGCCTACTACTACAGGGGCCTCGTCTATGCGATGACCGGCGACCTCGGCAATGCCGCGGCTTCCTTCCGGGCAGCCGACTACCAGGACACCCAGGCGGAGGCCGAGGAACACCAGGGCGACTTCGGCGTGATGCTCTACCTCGCTGCCTGGGCCAACCAGTGCAGGGGGGACTCGGCCGCGGCACAGGACATGTTCGCCCAGGCCTCCACCCGCGATCCGTCCATATCGAGGCTGCGCGCGAACGCCCCGTTCCTGCTGCTGATCGACTCCGGGCAGGGCCCCGAGAAGTGGGTCGAAGGCAAGCAGCGCGAGGTCCTGCGGTTCCGTCCGTCCAAGGCGGGAAGCGACCGGCCGTTGAAGCTCGTGGCGCCAGGCCTGGCCGATCCGCTGGTGGCAGGCGACCTGCAGTTCCAGGCGCAGACGCGGGGCGGGCGACAGATCGATGGCGTCCTCAAGGGAAAGGCCCAGTTCAAGGACGACACGCAGGCCTTCGCAGAAGTCGCCTCCACGGCGGGTCGGGCTGGGTTCGGGCGACAACAACATGGCCAACTTCGGCGCCGTGGCTTCGCTGCTGGGGATGTTCGCGCAGGTCGCGTCCGAGGCCGTGCAGGTCACCGCCGACACCCGCAGCTGGCGTTCGTTGCCGGCCGAACTCGAGGTGGCGATGGGTGCCGAGCGGCCGACCGCGACGCAGATTCCGGTGTCGCTCACGACGGCCAGCGGCCGCACGGTCAGCCATGACGTGCCGGTGCATCGCGCCGGCGAGTGTGCGCTGGGATGGGTTCGCACCCGCTCGGCACTGGCCCCGCGCGACGGCGGCACGGCCTCGGTCGCCGAGACGCCACGCCTGGACGACGCCGGCCGTGCCAAGCGCAACGCGGCGTTCCGGTCATCCCTGCTGACGATGTTCTGATCATGAAGCCTGCTGCCCGAAACGCAATGAAACGCCTGCCCGCCGTGCTGTTGTCGATGGCCCTGGCTGCCTGCGGGACGATGGAGCGCACCGTCCAGTGCGCGATGCCACCTTCCACCGGGGACGGCCGGCCCGCGCCCCGGGTGGTCAAGGGGCCGGCGCTGGTCGGCGAGGAGTACGGCCTGCTGCTTGCACCGATCCCGCTCGACTCCGTCGTGTTCATGGACACTGCGACGGCGAACAGGGTGATGGTCCAGGCGATGCGTGCCTCCCGTACGCCGACCGACACCGTGCAGTTGCATGCACGGCTCCTGAACTGTTCCGGCACGCCGCTCGAACTCCAGGCGCGGGTCAATTTCCTGCTCGAGAGCCAGGCGCCCGCGGAACCGGCATCGGCATGGCGCTCCGTGGTCATCCAGCCCGGTGCCATGGCGACCTATACGGAACTGTCGCTCGGCGGCAGCGAGATCGCGCATTACCTCGTAGAGATCGGACTCGCACGATGAGGATCCTGAGCGAAAGAAGACGTTTCGTGCTGGGCGCGGTGGTCGCTGGCTCCGGTTTCGCCGGCGCGCTGATGCCTGCCGTTGCGCGACCACAGTACCGCGCCGGGCAGCCGGAGGTGCTCGTGCCCGATGCGCCGGCCTCCGCACAGGATTCCCTGATGGAGGCGGGCATCGCGCTGCAGCCCGTGTACGCCCGTGCAGGGCGCCCGCGTGTCGCGCTGTTCTGGAACGTCGAGCTGACCGACCAGCTCGAGGATGACCGCAGCGAGCGGTTGCGCATCGTGGACCAGTACACCGAGCGCAAGCGCCGCGGCGAGGCAAGCGGCCGCCGCGTGATCGAAACGGGCATCGACACCCGCGTATCGGTGCGGGGACGTCGCGCAAGCCCGCTGTCCGAACACGACGAGTGGATGCTGGTTGCAGCCTTCGAGGCCGGCGTGCGCGCGGGCGGCATCCAGTTGGTCGACCGCGCAGCCATCCTGCGCCTGACCAGCGCGCGGGCCGGCGGCGGGGGCGACAGCAGGCTGATCGAAACCCAGTCGCTCCTGGAGCGCGCGGACCTCGTGCTCGAGGTGCTGCTCACGCCGGATGCGGAATCCGTTGCCGGCGTGGCGTTCCGGGGCGTGGTGCGAGACATCGGTTCGGGCACCGTGCTGGGGTCGTTCCACTCGCGCCCGAAGGCCGGCGCAACGGTGCAGACGACGGAGTTCCGCCCGACCGCTTCCGGGTTCGAGCGTGTGTCGGGAGGTGCGGCCGATGGCCCCGAAGCGTCGGGCCGTGCGCTGTCCGTCGACACCCTGAAGGCGATGACCACGGCGCTGGCAGGATGGAATCGTCCTGCGGTCGATGCGACGGGGGCAGCTGCGAAGCAGCCCCCCGGCACGGCAGGCGCGGCCGCGGCGCGCGCACCTTCACAACGCGGAGTGAAGCCCTGAGTCCGAGCCACCGACGTCAAGGCCCTTCGCCGGGCCGTAGCCTTCGCCGCGGCCGTGCGTGAGGCGGTCCTGGTCGCCGGATGGCGTCCGGAATGGAGTCATCGGCGGCAGGGTCGAGACCTTCCGCACGACATGCGCGATGGTCCGTCCGCCCACCTTGCTGCGGATGGCGCCGATCTGCGTGCGCACGGTCGACAGGCTCACCGACCGCCGCCGGGCGATGTCCTGCGGACGCACGCCTTCGCACAGGGCCACGAGCACGTCGCGCTCGCTGGGCGTGAGGCCCGTCGTCTTCGCGAACAGCGTGAGGACGATCGGTTCGAGCGGATCGCACTGGCCGGACAGCAGCAACACCATCGGATCGCTTCCCCGCAGATCGCCGCCCAGCGGGATCACCGCCACCAGTCGGGAATCCGCGCCCTGGCCGAGTTCCACCAGGGACCGCTTGCCGCAGGCCGCGGCGCAGATCGCGCGATCGAGGGCCGCCTGCTGGAAGGGCGCGATCGCGCAGACGGCGCCGCAACGCAACGCCAGCCCGGAACGGTTCTGGAGTGCGGCGTGGCCGGCATGGTTCGCATAGAGCAGCGCTCCGCGCGAATCCACCAGCAGGATGCGCAGTGCTATCGCATGGAGGGTTTCGCTCAGTCGGTTGCCCAGTTCATCGAAAGACGGGGATGGCGGTGTCGAGAGTGGCATGGGGGGCCTCGAAGACATGGCGCCGAAAGAGTCGGCGGCTCGTACGTGTTCGGGCTGGACTGTGCGGTACGCCCCCTGCTGCTGCCAATCGATGCTTGCTAATGGCACCGATTAGCGCCGGGTGCGTTCGGTCGCTAATGGCCGCCATTAGCGAAAGTGCGCGGAACAACCAGTTGGCAATGGCAGCGATTTACGCTAAAGAACACGTTCCGAGCTTGAGACAAGGACTTCCCGCAATTGGATAACCTGCCGCTGCGCGTCACCGACGATTTCGATGGAAGCCAGCTCGATCCGCGCTGGGTGGGCGGGTACGCCAACAAGAGCCTCGAAGCAACCCTCGCGGTCAACAACGGACTGAAGGTCCGGATCGTCCAGGGATCCGAATACGCATCGGCCGGCGTCGCGCTGCGGGTGCCGGTGCTGGGCGATTTCGACGTGCGCGTCCGCTTCGCCGTGACCAACCCGACCGCCGGGACGACGTTCGAAGTGGCCGCGGTCGCCGTCGACCCGCCGCGGGATTCGGGCCTGGTCCAGGCCCTGGCAAACCAGTACTCGCGCAGCCGCATCTACGATGTCCACGGCGTGCCCCCCTACGTGAGCAGCGAATTCGACGAAGGCGACGGCTGGCGCATCGGATGGAACCGCAGCACTGCGCAGACCCGGCCGCTAGATGACGAACTGATTGCAGACAATCACTTCAACCGCTACGGCGAGACCACCCGGGTCCTCACGGCCAGCAACCAGGTCCCGAAGGAGGGCTGGTTGCGACTGGTGCGAACCGGGGACGACTGGGCCAGCTACCGTGAAGGTGCAGGGGATGCCTGGATCCTGACCGGGCGGGTGCGCCAGATGAACCTGCCGCGGGCGGTGTTCCTGCGGCTGGCCGCGAAACACTGGGTGAAGGGTAAGCCGCCTGCGCCCGCGAACGAGGTCGTCTTCAGCCGCTTCGAACTGCGCACGGCGCTCCCGCTGGCCACGCAGGCCGACTACGACCTGAACGTGCAGCTGGCGGCCGGCACGCCCGTGGCTTCCCCCTCACCCTCGGTCGAGGTGGCGCAGTCCCTGCGCGGCTGCAGGAAGTGCGACGCCTTCTGGGGAGACACCGCCTACGGGCCGTTCCTGCAGGTCGGGCCGGCGGCCCCCGCCGCAGCGGGCGCCACGACGAAGGCAGCAACGGCAACCATCAGGGGCTTTGCCCATCCCGAGCCCGCCGTCCTCTACGGCTGCCGCAAGGCGCCGATCATGCTGATCGGGATCAATCCGAACCTGCCGGCCCACTTCATCTTCCCGAGGAAGGGCGCCAAGGCGGATTGGACCAGCGGGTCCCATGTCGCGATGCCCCATTTCTCGTCCGACCAGGCGTACGCGCGCCATTACCGGTATCGTCCGCCGCCCTCGCAGCAGCTGGCCGATGCATCGGTGCTGGAAAGCCTGCTCGCGCCACACGATCTCATCGTCGCCGAAGACGCCGGTGAGATCGTCGAGGACGACAACCAGATGGGCGGCTCGTACCGCGTGCCCGGGCGCCGGGTGGCGCGGCTCGCCATCCAGTACGCGGGCCGGACCGAGCCCGTGCTGAAGATGGTGACCTGGAAGCAGGACGAGTCGTTCGCCATCGTGCGCAGGACGTTCGCCAGGGGCGAGGTCATCGCGGGCCTGCTCTCGGGCTCGGTGGTGGGCCAGGACGTGCCGCTCGTGAACACGACGTCGGGCGGTGGGTACTATTCGCGCGCGGCCAGGCTGCTCGAAGGGGTGGGCGCCATGCTGCCGAAGTCGAACCTGGTGCTCGGCGAGGACATGTCGCTGCATGATGCGGTCGCCTGTGCCAGCCCCGTCTGGAACACCCGCGAATTCGACATCGACCGGGTGCGCACCCACTGCGTGCAGGAGATGCGCTGGATGCACCGCGACCTCGTCGAATGCGCGCCCGAGGTGGTCGTGCTGGCCGGGCGGGTCGCGCTGGGCCTGTTCGCCCAACCCTCCGAAGGGCGCCTGTCCACGCCGCTGGAGGCCTTGCCCGTGCGCGCCGGCGGGCACGACGGACTGTTCTCGACGGTGGCCAACAAGGGTCTCTGGTGGACCTACCGGGCGAACGGCATCGAACGCAACGTGCGTGTCATCGTGGCGCCGCATTTCTCGTACAGCGACAACTTCGAGCAGCAGTGCTACATCCTCGAGGCCGACTGGCGCCTGTTCCGGCAGCGGCACGCGGCGGTGGCGAAGCTCCTCGAAGCGAAGGAACGCGTCAAGCCCGTCTTCGGCGCGGACGACACGCAGGTCAGCATCCGGCAGGGCGATGAACTGTGGAGCGAAATCGAAGCGGCGGATGGGCCGGCTGCGATCACCCTGCGCAAGTACTGGGTAGACCCCTTCGAGTTCCTGTCGGCGGCGGTGATCGACGGGCTGCGCGAGCGGAAGGTCGGTGTCGACCCGCAGGGGCGCCTCAAGCGCCAGAGGGGCGCATGCGATTTCTGTGAAAACGTCGCCTGGAAGATCGGAGGAGGTTGCGTGTACTGAAGCAATCCCGCATGATGACAACCCTTACGGTCGAGTCGGGCTCGACACTCCGATCGTATCGCGTCGATACAACGGGTTTCCGGGGACGTAATGGGATGGACTGCGAGTGATTTCGAACGCCTGGACCCGCGGCTGATCCGGTCCTTCCTCGCGGTCGCACGGACACAGAGCTTTTCCGCCGGCGCGGTCGCGGCTTCGCTCACCCAGGGCGCGGTGAGCCAGCAGATCGCCAAGCTCGAGGAACGCCTGAACGCACAACTGTTCGTGCGCGCCGGCAACCGGGTCGTGACGACTGCGGCCGGCCAGATGCTGGCCGAATATGCGCAGGCCTACATGGACCACGCGACCCGGTTCCTCGAGAAGCTCAACGAGGAATTCGAATCGCTGCGCGGCGAAGTCCGGTACGCGATGCCGGAAAGCTGCATCCATGCGCCGCATTTCAGCTGGCTGCTGGAGCGGCGGCGCGAACATCCGGACATCACCCTGAAGATCGACCTGCTGCCGGTCGACGACGTCGTGAAGACCCTGCTGGCAGGGGACATCGACTTCGGCTTCGTCAACCAGGACATGGACCTGGCCGCGGTGAAGTGCTACCCGTTCTGCTTCGAGCAGTATTCGCTCGTCGGAGCGTCCGGCGCCCCGCCCATCAGCATGCCGGGCAGCCTCGACGAATTCCTGCGGCTGCCGATGGTGGTGTATCCCGGGATGACGCACTGCCTGAACCGCTGGATCTCGGCCCACTACCAGGAGAACGACCCGATCTCCACCGTCGCGCTGAAGGTGGTCGGAGAGTTCAACGACATGCGCGGCGCACTGGCCATGGTCGAAGGCGCGCTGGGCTTCACCATCATGCCCGACCATGTGCTCCAGCAATCGGTCGAACGCGGCCTGGTACGCATCGTGGGCCCCGGCGCTGCAGGCAAGGTCGCGAACCAGCGCATTTCCATCGTCCGGCTGAAGGAACGTCGCATGCCCGCACGGGTCAAACGCGTCATCCACTGGTTCCTCGACATGCACACGGAGCTGCAGCCGGTGCCCGAGGAGTTCTTCTCATGAATCCGCCCCAGTTCAGGGTGTGGGTGGGCTGGCGCGCGGAGTCGCTGCGCAAGCCGGGTTCCGGCTGGCAGAGATTCCTGGACGACCTGTCGCGTACGTTCATCCCCGCCACCTGGATGGTGATGCCCCGCTATGGCCTTCGGTCCTACGTGCCGAGCGTGACCAGGCCTGGCCTTCAAGGCGGCTGCCCTGAAGAGACGGCGCTGCTTGTCTACGAAACCCGGGCAAGTTACGAAGGACACAAGGCAACCGTGGGTGGACGCAGCTATAACGTGATGCACCGCGCGGTGTTCAATTTCGGGGATCCGCATGATTCTCGGGCCGCGTGGGCCGAGCGGTGGAACACCCCTCCCCAGACAGAGAAACCCAGGCTTGTCGCGTGGTTCTGGGACGGAGCATCCGGCGGGTTTCTGCTCGATTCGGCGCAGGCCTCGATCGTGTACGTACTGGTCGCCCACGACCCGGGCCCCCAACGCCCCGCGGATGAACTGTATCAGGCGCTCGGTTACACCGAAGGGCAGGTCGTGCTGTGCCCGACGGATACCTTCACGGTGGCATGGATCGCGGTCGCCGCAGGTTCAGAGGCCCGTCCGTTCGCAGATGCGCTGGCGGGCGCGTTGAAAGGGGGGCAGGTCCAGGCGGCCCATGTCGCGCGGGCGGCGGCCGCGGCCGAAGACTACTTCGCCGGCCCGGACTGTACCGTGCCGTTGAGCGAGGACGAGACGCTGCGCTTCCTCTGAACGACGCAGGCCAGGCCTGCGCCGGTCTTGACAGGCCCAGCTCGCGACCCTTCAGGATTCGCAGCGTCGCAGCAAGGCCTGTTCGAGTTGGGGATCGTCCAGGAAGTTGAGCGCTTCGTGCAGCGCCCTCACATGGTCGAGTGGCTTCATCGGCGAATCGAACCCGCGGACGAAATCCGTCCAGTAGAGCGTATGGGTGAACAGCCGGGCCAGCAACAGTCTCTTGAGCACGCCTGAAGGACGGACTATCCGCGCCTGGACGTCCACGACACCCGGCCCGAAGTCGCGCGCCACCGGGCCAGAGATGAGGTCCCCCAGCCAGAAGCGCAGCGGGCTGGAGGCATCATGGATGTTGGTCCAGCGGACCGGCGCCATTGCAGCGGCGTGATGAAGGCGCCAGTTGCCACTGCCCCTGGGCGATTCGAACGAGAAGGCAGTCGGGCCGCTCCCCGTCGACTCGAGCACCGGCGGGCAGCGCAGCAACTCGCGCATCATCACCGCGGTGCGCAGTTCGCACAGGCTGTCGGTGATGAGGAACTCGGCATGCCCAAGCGGACTTCCCAGCGTGACCAGGTCCGATATCAACCAGGCACTGCTGCGCGTGAGTCCGTCAACGGTGACCGGCGTCGCCGCCAGTTCCCGGAATAGCCGACGCTGGCTTTCCCGGAAAGCGGCCAGGGCACTTGCATCCTGCCTTGCGCCAGGCGACCGTTCGTACCTGCACTGACTACCTCGGTCGTTGCGCAGGAACGGAAGCTTCTCGTCCAGGCAGCCGGCGGCGTCGAGCAGGGCCACGCTCGCCGTTTCGCACTGGCGCAGGGCGGCGTGCAGTGCAGAGCCCTCCGCCGCGTGGATGGCGCGGGACGCCTCCGACCAGGCCAGCAGGACGAGGTCGTGGGCCAGCACGCTGCCCAGGCTGTGCCCGACAACGATGATCCGGTCGTATTCGCCGCAGGCCGCCAGCTCGTTCAACAGCTTCAGGCCTCGTTGCCGCGCCTCGTGGCGCACCTTGATGTTGCGGGGGGCTGCGCTGACGTAGCGCGCGACGTCCCCGAAATAGCGGGTCATCCACTTCTTCGCGCCAACGCCCCCGATCGCCAGCGCGGCAGCAAGCCCCGCCCAGCCTCCCCAGCCGAGCACGCGGCCGATCCAGGTATCGGCCATGCCGGAAAGCGGGAACGCCTTCGCCAGCGCAGGCCAGGCCGCGGCGAGCACGCTGAGCCCGAGCACGATCGTGAATGCCCAGAGCAACACCCAGACGACCAGTACCCGTGGGGGAACGCCGCCGTTCAGCGGGTTGCGGAGCAGCAGCAGCCTGAACCAGTCGACGAAGTCGCCCCAGGTGCTGTCCGCGGTAAGGTCGGCCCAGTGCAGCTCGAAGAAATCCGCGCGCTGGCCCTTCGCCTTCGGGTTGGTCGGGTGCCGGGCGCGAGCCGTCGTGATGCGGCGAAGCTCGGCGGAGCCGGAGACCTGGTCGGGCTTGCTCCAGACGTCCCACGGCATGAACCCGGCCCTCGGCTCGATGCCGTCGAACAGCGACCGGTTGCGTTGCCACGCGGTCTCGACGAAACCGCGCAACGTCTGCATGGGTTTCTGCTCACCCATGCCGTGGATGACGACGACGGCGATCTTGGGATCGTCTTCAGGCGCATGCCGCGATATTCCAGGGACCTCCACGTTCATCGCCTCCACGCCTGGCGTCCCGCGGCCGCGGCAGACCCGCAGCCAGCGATTCCATTCCGTACCTTGCGTGAAAGCATAGCAGAGCGCTCCTCCGGGCCGTATCGTCTCGACGGATGATGTTGCTTCCGCAGCCCGTGGAGAAATGGTGCGTGTCTTGGTAAAGTACGCACAACCGGCCGGCAGTCGCTTCGAGGCCGCTGCAGTCCGGCCGCGCTCGAGGAGGTTGCAGTAGATGGGGACGATTCGTCCGCTGTTGCTGGAGGCCATCGAAGCCATCCTCGCCCGTGCGGAAGCCGCGCGACATCGCGCCGGACTGCGTGCTCGACCAGCGTCGTCACTTCCTCGACGACCAGCTGGGTGGCGAGCTGAGCCCGAGCCAGCTCGATGAAGCTTTCGAGCGCATCCCGCGCGGCAACGAACTGCAGGACGTGAACTACCTCGAGAAGGGAGCGAAGGCGGCGCAAGCGGTATGCCTCATCCGGGTGACCCTTCGATCACCGGCAAGGTTGCCACGTGCGGCAGATAGGCGCCGCCCCCCGCCGCGTTGCGACGGCAGAGGCGGCGCACGGAGCCGACGGGTCAGAGGCGCTGCACAGCTTCGAAGACATCGTGCCGGACTGTCGAACGCCAACTCGTTTCCCCCAGGAAGGACAACGATACGATCCTCTGGGCGATCAATGTCGTAGAAGAAACGCGTCGACTCAATAACGTTGCCGAAGGAGCTCCTGAATGACGGGATCCGGACTCAAGCGGGGGATTCGCAGTGCGTTCGTTGCAGCGCTGGTCCTCGGGGCCGCAGTCGCACCAGCGCAGGAACGTACAGGTCCTGAAGGCGTCAAGCCGACACGATATTTCGTCAAGTGGATCTTTCTTCACGAGATCGAGAAGGACCTGAATGCGCTGGCTGCAAAGGGCTGGCGACTGCACACGATATTGCCCAAGGAAGAGTGCCCGGTCCCGGAGCAGAAGTTCAAACTTCCGTGTTTCATGGTCGTTCTTGAACGCTGACGTGCAAAGTCTCGAAGGCTGCAATAGAGTGCGTCCACCAGACCCCGCGCCAGACGTGGCCCCGACCAGGAGGAGAACCCGATGTCCGATTCGAATCATTGCCGCGCGCGCCAACGTCCTTCGCGCTTGCTGCCCGTCCTCGCCGCGGCCCTGGCGCTGTCCACCCCGCTGCCCGCCTCGGCCCAGCCCCAGGACTTCCCCGCGAAGCCGATCCGCCTGATCGAGGGCTTCGGCGCCGGCGGCGTCGTCGACCTCGTGGCGCGGCTGGTGATGCCGAAGATGTCCGCGGCGCTCGGCCAGCCGATCATCCTCGAGAACCGGGTCGGTGCGGCAGGCGTGGTCGCCAGCAGCCTGGTTTCGAAGGCCGCCCCCGATGGCCACACCTGGCTGATCACCACCGGCTCGCATACGTCGAACACGGCGTTCAATGCGGCCAACGTGCCCTACGACCCGATCAAGGACTTCACGCCGGTCACGCAGATCGCGCGCACCTACGGCATGGTGCACATGATCCATCCGTCGATCCCGGCGCGCAACGTGAAGGAGTTCGTCGCGCTCGCGCGGAAGTATCCGGGCAAGCTCACCTATGGCTCCGCGGGCGTGGGCAACATCTTCTACATCGGCGCCGAGATGCTGAAGGCGCTGTCGGGCACCGATATCCGCTATGTGCAGTACAAGGGTGGCGCACAGGCCACCAACGACCTGATGGGCGGCCATATCGACATGCTGTTCATGACCACGCCGGTGGCGCTGCCGCTGATCAAGGGGGGCAAGGCGCG
>LNFM01008771.1_pt1 | contig 15074 bp, 11 predicted proteins | sample 596031 | NCBI WGS metagenome assembly LNFM01 (sample SAMN04254537, study PRJNA301005) | activated carbon metagenome | isolation source: dual media filters at the Ann Arbor, Michigan drinking water treatment plant | place: USA: Ann Arbor
AAGATTGCGGGGATTTGTGTGGTTATTGGTTCTTTGGTGTTGTTGTCTTTCACTCCTCCAGCCGAGCGATATTTCGAAATTGCCAAGAACCTGGATATTTTTGCATCCCTTTTCAAGGAAGTGAATTCATTGTATGTCGATGAATTAAATCCTAACAAAACGATTCGTACCGGCATTGATGCTATGCTCAATTCTCTTGACCCGTATACCAACTTTATATCAGAAGATGAGGTAGAGGATTTTCGCACACTCAACACAGGGCAATACGGGGGCATAGGTGCGCTCACAAGGCAAATCAATAATCGTACAGTTGTTACTATGGTGTATGAAAATTACCCAGCTTACAAAAACGGATTAAGGATTGGCGATGAAGTAGTAAAAATGGATGGCATAGAACTTTCACGGATTACTGTAGAGGAAGCTAATCATTTGATGCGTGGGCAGGTAGGCACCATTGTGAAACTTACTATCAAGAGAATGGGACAATCGAATCCCATCGACCTTGAATTTAAACGTGAGAAAATTAAAATTAGTAACGTACCCTACTTTGGCATGATGTCGGACGATACGGGTTACATACAGCTTACCGAATTTACGCCCGATGCAGGAAAAGAAGTAAAAAATGCGTTGGTCAAACTTAAAGAGCAAGGTGCGAAATATTTGATCCTTGATTTACGAGGCAATCCCGGAGGATTGTTAATAGAATCAGTAAACATCTGTAATCTCTTCATTCCTAAAGGAAAAAAAGTTGTTGACACAAAGGGTAAAGTTGAAAATAGTAATATCACCTATGAAACTCTCAATACACCGGTTGATCTTGAGATTCCGGTTACTGTAATTATTAATCGTGGCAGTGCATCAGCTTCTGAAATTGTAGCGGGCACGCTGCAGGATTATGATCGTGCCGTTGTATTGGGCGAGCGATCCTATGGCAAAGGATTGGTGCAGGTGGGTCGGCCCCTGTCCTACAATTCGCAGGTAAAAATTACTACGGCAAAATATTATACCCCTACCGGCCGCTGCATTCAAGTGTTAGATTATACTCACCGCAGAGAAGATGGCAGCGTAGGTTCTATACCGGACTCTTTAAAGAAGGAATTCCGTACCTCTAAAGGTCGGAAAGTGTATGATGGTGGTGGTATTGATCCAGATATCAAAGTTGATGCCCAGGACATGGCCGAAATTACCCAGGTTATTTACAGTAAAGGTTTCATCTTTGATTACGCAACTGAATATGCGTTTAATCATCCAACTTTGGCAGATGCAAAGAATTTTTCCTTATCGGATAAGGAGTATCAGGATTTTATCAGCTGGATGAAAGACAAGACGTACACAGTTCTATCGCCTGTGGAAATTGAACTCAATGAACTTATTGAAGAAGCCCGGCAAGAAAAGATTTACGATGATGTAAAGCCGCAGCTGGACCAAATTCGGGCGCGACTTAATGAGGCTCGTAAAAATGAATTGGTGCACAATAAAGTGCAAATCAAGCAACTGATCGAACGTGAAATTGTATCTCGCTATTATTTCGAAAAAGGATCTGTTGAAAATAGCTTCAAACATGATCAGGAAGTGAAGGCTGCCCTGCAGATTCTTCACAATCACTCTGAGTACAAGAAAATACTGAACATTCAATAACCCAAATGCGAGTAACTAAACAGAAGGCAGTAAAGTGGCTATTCGTTCCGGTAGCCATTTTTGCTTTACTACTCTTGATGGATTCCTGCTTGCAATTCAGGATGAGTAAATCCGAAATAAATGATCATTTTAAAAACAGTAAGAATAAAGGAGTTTTAAAACAATATACGTTAGACGATCGTACCATTAATTATCTTATTACGGGAGACACAGATAAACCACTCGTAGTTTTTGTTCATGGGTCACCCGGCTCGTTAAGTGCGTTTATCGATTTCATGTCGGATAGTTTGCTCTTGCAAAAGGCGATGTTAATCTCAGTTGATCGACCCGGATTTGGTTCGTCAAACTTTGGACATGCAGAGCCTTCGCTACAGAAACAAGCGGCTATGCTTAAACCCATGCTGGAAGAATACAAAGAAAACCGACCTATCATCTTAGTAGGGCATTCTTTGGGTGGACCGCTCATTGCAAGGATGGCGATGGATTATCCAGAGTTAATTGATGGACTTTTGTTTGTGTCCGCCTCCATTGATCCTGACCTGGAGCCCAATGAAACGTGGTTTCGTGCTCCGCTGGCAACTCCATTTTTAAGGTGGATTTTACCCAGATCGTTTCGGGCATCCAATGATGAAATTTATAAACTCAAACCCGAATTGGAGGATATGCTTCCAACCTGGAAAAACATTACAGTGCCCTCCACCTTTGTTCAAGGCAAAGAGGATTCTTTCGTCCCCTATCAGAATGTAGATTTTGCCAGGCGCATGCTTGTGAATGCACCTGTAAACATTCAGTTACTTGACGATGTAGATCATTTTATTCCCTGGAGTCATCCGCAGGTTATTCGACAAGCAACGCTGGAAATGCTTGAAAATCAAACGCTGGTTAGCAATAAATAAAAAAGAGGCTTTTTCCAAAGCCATGAAGTTGTCAGGTTAAGCTTGTCGAAACCTTGTAGAGAAGGGAGTCGCCTTCGACAGGCTCAGGCTGACAATTCAAAATTACTTTTGAAACAGCCTCTATAAACTACTATCGAAATCTATTAACGCAAGAACAACAGTTCTCTGTATTTCACTAGTGGCCAGTCTGCATTATCCACTAACAATTCCAGTCGATCTACTGCATCCCTGATCTTATCGAAATACTTTTCTTTGATATCATCGCAGTAACCAAACGCCCGCTTATGGGTATCTGTGATCTTGTTGAGTCTCTTGCGTTCCTCCACCATCTCGCGCACGTTTGCTTTAATAGTTTCGATGTGACCCGAAATATCCTTGATGGTTTGCACTACCGCTTTATTATCTACACCTAACCCACTCAAACCATTTGCGTTGGTAATTAGCTTGTTCTGATAAGCAATGGCAGTAGGAATAATATGGTTCATGGCCAGGTCACCAATCACACGAGCTTCAATCTGCACCTTCTTAATGTAGCTCTCCAACTTGATTTCATTACGGGCCTCCACTTCCTTATGACTCATTACACCAAACTTTTCAAAAAGGTCTAACGATTTTTTCGATACATAGCCTTCAATAGCCCGCGGCATGTTTTTAACATTGTTCAAACCACGCTTCGATGCTTCTTTAACCCACTCCTCTGAATATCCATCGCCTTCGAACCGGATATCTTTTGATTCCTTAATGTATTTTCTCAGTACATTAACAATGGCAATTCTTTTCTCCTCACCTTTTTCAATTTCTTTAGAAACGGTTTCGAAGAACTTAGTAAGCTGATCTGCCACAATAAGATTGAGCGCAGCCATAGGTGTTGCACAATTGTCGGAACCACCCACGGCCCTGAATTCAAATTTATTTCCCGTAAAGGCAAACGGTGAAGTGCGGTTACGGTCGGTAGCATCTAATATGATTTCAGGAATCTGGTCGATACCCAGCTTCATGTACATATTATCGCCCTTCTCAATCTTCACATTTCCTTTCTTCTCTAACTCATCCAACACGGCTGTCATTTGAGAACCAATAAATACCGACATAATTGCAGGAGGTGCTTCATTGGCGCCTAAGCGGAAGTCGTTACCCGCTGTTGCAATACTTGCACGCAATAAATCGGCATGTTCATGAACAGCTTTGATAGTTGTAACAAAGAAGGTTAAGAAGAGTAAATTATCGCGGGCCGAACTGGAAGGGGCATACAGATTAACACCGGTATCCGTAATCAACGACCAGTTGTTATGCTTTCCACTACCATTAAGTCCTGCAAAAGGTTTCTCGTGAAATAAAATTTTAAGATCGTGCTTTTCACCTACACGACTCATCACATCCATCATCAATTGATTGTGGTCGTTGGCTACGTTCACTTCTTCAAATAATGGAGCTACTTCAAATTGACTTGGAGCAACCTCGTTGTGGCGTGTGCGTACGGGTATACCCAACTTCCAGCTTTCAATTTCGAAATCGCGCATGAAATCATACACCCTACCAGGAATGGTTCCGAAATAATGATCTTCCAACTGCTGGCCACGTGCCGGTGGATGTCCAAATACGGTGCGACCTGCCATAACAAGATCCGGACGAGCATTAAATAATGCTTTGTCAACCGCAAAATATTCTTGTTCGGCACCTAACGAGGCTACCACATGCTGAATGTCTTTATCAAACAACTGACATACTTGTGTAGCGGCAATATCCACTGCTTTCAATGCTTTGAGAAGCGGAGATTTAGTATCCAGTGTTTCGCCAGTATAGGAAACAAAAATGGTTGGAATACTAAGAGTCTTGCCGTATAGAAACATGGGCGAGGTAGGATCCCACGCAGTATAACCACGGGCTTCAAACGTACTTCGTATCCCTCCACTTGGAAAGGAAGAAGCATCGGGTTCTTGCTGAACCAACTCACTTCCTTTAAATTTTTCTATTCCTGAAAGCGCATCAAAGAAAGAATCATGCTTTTCAGCCGTTCCACCCGTCATGGGTTGAAACCAATGGGTAAAATGTGTAGCTCCTTTTGAAATTGCCCATGACTTGGCGGCTGAGGCTACTGCATCGGCCGTAGGTTCGTCAATCTTTTCATGGTTTTTAATTGCGTTACTAACCTTTTTGAAAACGGCTGGAGCTAGTGTAGACCGCATTTGCTCCATACCAAATACATACTCACCAAAGAATTTGGAGATGTTAGGTGTGATTGCATCTACAGGCACTTTTGAGCGTTCATTAAGCTTTTTCAAAGCTTCAAATCGTAGTTGAGACATAGTAGTGGTTGTTTTTTGACAGAATTGCGTCAAAAATATGCGATTTTTATAAAAATAGGGTTGCTTGTTAACCTTATTTTAAAAAAATATTAATTCATCCTCTGAAAGGAGGTATAAAATTGACCTAACAACGATTAGTTTTATGGGATTCTGCTCTTTACTTCATCAAATTGCTGATCGTAATCCGGTCTCAAGGTGCCCATCCAACGGTCCCACCACAAAAAGTAAAGCCCATAGTTTCCCTGAAAGTATTGATGATGCTGATTGTGGTTGACAGAGGTATTCAACCACTTGCCCACTAAGCTTCGGGAAAATCCCTTCGGATAAAGTTCATAACCTAGATGACCATACACATTATAGATCATCATAATTAATAGGAACAAGGCAATGGCAAGGGGATGCACCGGCATAATGAAAGCAACCATTACAACAATACCAGCTTCAACAATTGCCTCTAGCGGATGAAAAGCAAAAGCCGCCCAGGGTGAAGGGTTAGTTGACAGATGATGTACTTTATGAAAATAGCGGAATACTTTTGGATGATGCATTAACCGATGAGTCCAATAGAAATAGGTATCGTGAAGCAGAAGAATGATAGGTATCGATAGAAAAAAATAGGCGATCCCATAGTCATCAATCTGGGTGTACAATTGCGTATAGGGCCGGATGGGGGTCATAAAGAGTCCGTACCCGATGAGCGAAAAAATTAAAGCGGTAATCAGCGAATAGGAAATTTCTCTGAAATAGTCCTGAGGAAGTGGAAATCGGGTTTGGATTTTCCTATAACTCCACACCTGCTTCCGAATCCTGTAAAATATAAGAAACGCTATTGACGCGATAATCAAGTAGCGAAGGACAACCACCAGCAGGAGAACAGGGAACCGACCGTCATTAAACACCTCCATATCGAATTTAGACGAAATTTTTAAGGCAATGATAAACTAAAAACACCTTTTCTTCGTCTTATGTTCTATATAAAATAGGAAAGGTATGATCAATCTTGCACTTATGCGTCCTAATTCAAATAGCCGAATGGATGCCTCCTACCTGAAGAATTTCAAGCTAGCCTTGATTAATTGGGAATTGAACAGACAGGAGGATCGTAAAAACACGATCAGTAAAAAGGACAGAAAAGTCGTTCAATAACCAAAGAAAATAAAATCGCACTCATATATATGCGTGCGATTTTATTTTTGCCTTCTACTTAATTTATCAGCTTGATTTTTTAACCGAACCACCGCTGCTTGAGTTGGTATTGGTTTTAGCTGGTGAGCCCCGATATCGAATGCTACCCCCACTGCTTGCCTGTGCGTTAAGTTCCTTTGCTACTGAGATTTTTGCACTGCCTGCACTGCTGGCGCTGGCTCTTACACTTTCACTTTCCAAGGAGTATGCGTCCACTTCACCGGCACTGCTTACATCAATTTCAAGTGTTTTCGCTTTACCTTCAAGTACAACATCGCCTGCACTGGAGGCGTCAACAGAGGCGAATCCCGCATCTATCGAAATCTCGATGGTAGCTGCACTGGAAGCACTGATCTCCATCGAATTAGACTTAATTGTACCTTCTGAAAAAATATTGGCAGCAGAACTGGCACGAATTTTTTCAATAGCAACATAAGTGACAAATACTTTAACACTCCGGTTTCGATAATTACCTTCCTTCATGTGAATTTTAAGATAGCTACCACTTACTTCTGTGAGTACATTAGAAGCACTGGTACCGCTTACCTCTACCCGCACACTTTCCTTATCTCCTTTTTTAAGATACACGTCTATGGCCTCCCCTACTTTTACCCCAGTAAATGATCCCACAGAGCGAACCTGACTCTCCTGACCAAAGCCTGTTAACAGAATAAAAGAAAGTGCTACAAAACTCAAGATACTTTTCATAAATACTAATTTGTTACAATGACCATCTTACCCAAAAGAGGTTGCATTACATTTCTTATATTCTAAAATTTTCTGTTGTGATGTAAGAAATATTCATTTTTTAACCTAAATTTAGATTATCGTCTTCCTAAATTTCGACAAAACTAATAACTCATGATTAAGGAACAATTAAATGTACTAATCAATCTGGCCGCCAGTGATCGTACTGTTGGAGAAAAAGAGGCTAAGGTTATTCATATCATCGGTAAAGCCAATGGCTTATCGAAAGATGAAGTTGATTCGATGCTTAAGAAACCACAACCGATTGGAGATCTCTCTGCCTTTTCTGAAGAACAAAAATTTGAAAATTTGTACCACCTCATTCAATTGATGAAAAGTGACGGCCAGGTTTTCAAAAGCGAAATTCACTTTTGTGAAGGAATCGCTGAAAAACTTGGGTATAAAAAGGCTGTTGTCGGAGAACTATCGTCCCGGATTTATTCAGATCCAACTATTACGGCAGACCGGAAGATGCTCATTGAAAGAGCCCACAAATTTTTGAAATAATTTCTTACCGGACCTGCCTTTGCCAAATCCGCTAGTTGACGGAGCTGGCAGGCTATGAACCGGAATCTCAAATCGGGGATCGCCCCGATACATCGGGGCGATGACCAGGTGAATTTGAGACAGCCTCTTTTTTATTTCCTTTCATAAAGAACCTGTCCACCTAAAATAGTCATAGCAATTTCCGTGGAGAGCAACTCCTTATCCGGAACAGTCATCAGATCTTTTGTAAAAACTGTGAAGTCAGCAAGTTTGCCGGGCGCTATCGATCCCTTTTGCTTTTCCTCGAACGCACCATAGGCTGCATCCAGCGTATAGGACTTTAATGCTTGCATCCGGGTCATCTTCTCCTCTGGCTCATAGCCACCTTCAGGTTCGCCTTTTAAGGTTTGACGGGTAACAGAAGCAAAGAAGGATGCAATAGGATTGATAGGCTCCACAGGCACATCCGTTCCATTAACGATTATCGCGCCTGATTTTAAAAGCGATTGCCACATGTAGGCACCTTCCTTAATTCTCTTCTCTCCTAACCGATCAATAGCCCACGGACGGTCCGAGGACATATGTACCGCTTGCATCGCAGGGATAACACCTAAGGCTCCAAAGCGCGGAATATCCGTAGGATGAACATGTTGGGCATGTTCGATCCGGTAACGATGGTCTGTGATTGCGGGCTTTTCCTTGAACGCCACTTCATAGCGATCCAGAATCTCTTTATTGGCACGGTCGCCAATAGCATGCGAACAAACCTGGAAGCCGAACTTAAGTCCTTCACGCGAAATTTTCATTACGGTATCCATGGATAGTGTAGGCATGCCACTAAAATCCTTTCGATCGGTGTAAGGCTCTAAAAGCCATGCACCTCTTGACCCTAATGCACCATCACAATTTAATTTGATGGAACGAATTGTTAAGAGGTTAGACGAATCAATCTCAGGACCTTTTCTAAACCATTCATAAATCAGTTCACTGTCGAAACCCGTAAGCATTACATAGAGACGAGTATTTAGTTTACCTTCATTTTTAAATTTGCGAAACAGTTCAATATTTTCCCGCGACACACCGGCATCATGAAAACTGGTGATGCCATTTCGAAGACTTGCAGCAATGGCCAGTTCCAAAGCCTGGCTTTGTGTCTCATCCGAGTTCTCCGGAATATGTTGACCTATTAACCCTTGCGCTCTTTCATTGAACAACCCAGTTGGATTTCCTAACTCATCAAGAATAATTTCACCACCCTCACCTAAATCATTGCCCAGCTTTTCAACAGATAGTTGATTCACTCCGGCCAGTTGCATGGCTTTGGCATTGGCGAAACCTGCATGGCCACTGGCATGTCTTAAAAACACGGGATTATTTGGCGATATGGAACTAAGAAGTTGATGTGTTGGAAACCCTTTTATCATTTTCTCAGGTTTCGTAGTCCATTTATCCTGATGCCAGCCTCGACCCACTATCCATTGACCTGGTTGAGCTTTGGCTATGGCCTCGTTCACTTTTTGCACGAGCTCTTCATAACTTGTAACGTTCATCAAGTCGAGTTGAAGCTCACTATAGCCCAATCCCATAAAGTGACCGTGGCCCTCAATAAAGCCCGGAGTCATTGTCTTGCCTTGTAAGTCAATTGTTTTTGTGTTCTCACCCTCAAATTTTTTAATACCTTCAAGATTGCCTGCATAAACAATCCTATCCCCGCTCACAGCCACAGCCTCCACCGAAGGATTACCTTCCTCAACAGTATATATGGTGCCGCCACGAATGATTAAATCAGCGGGTGTTTCTTTTTCTGAACAACCAATCAAGAAGGTGAATAATAAAACCAACGCAACGGGTAATAACTTATTTAGCATAGGGATATATATTAAAGTTTAAAAGTAATAAGCATTTTTATAATTCCCTTGCCTATTCTATCAACGGCAGGATATAGCGAGTTTTGTATCTTCGCAGCCAACATGAAAGAACGATTAAACTTTTTTGGGAAGCTTGCTTTGTTTTGGCTTCTCTTTTTCGCCATTAGTCGGATTCTCTTCTTCCTTTATTTGCATACACAAACAAGCTCCCTTACGGGAAAAGAAATACTTATACCTATGGTGCTTGGGCTGCGTATGGATGCGGCCATGGCCGGTTACTGGATGTTACTGCCCGGATTAATTTTTATCCTCTCCGCATTTATTTCTGCGCGCTGGGTTTATATCCTGCAGGGTATTGTTAGCAGTATTTTACTTTTTTTTTCTACCCTCCTAATCGTAGCTGATGTTGAATTGTATAAACACTGGGGTTTTCGTATCAACGCTACGCCACTCATGTACCTGGAGTCAGAAGCAGCCAGCAGTGTAAACCCCTCCACGTTGGTTCTCTTGATTGTCATTTTTATTGTCTTGTTTATCGCTTTCTTATTTCTCTATTGGAAGAAACTAGCTCCACAACTCTTAGACTTTCAAAAACTACCCATCCAGTGGTCTCCGGGTTGGTTGGTGATCACTGTAGCTTTGATTATTCCTATTCGCAGCAGTTTCAGTGTGGCACCGTTAAATACAGGAGTAGTTTACTTTCATAAAACAAAAGCCTTTCCCAACCATGCCGGAATTAATCCGGTCTGGAACTTTTTAAAAGATGTAACCCGGAAAGACAACCTCCAATACAATACAAACTTCCACCGGCCAGCAAACCTTGATGATCAATTTGCCTCTCTTATCAATACCCAAGGCGCTACTAAAAATTTTATCTCTGTAGAAAAGCCCAACGTTTTGCTCATCATCCTGGAAGGGTTTACTTCCAAGATCATTGCCCCACTGGGTGGTTTGGAGAATATTACTCCCGAGTTGAATGAACTTGTAAAAGAAGGAATCCTGTTTGAGAATTTTTACTCCAGTGGTGACCGCACCGATAAAGGAATTGTTTCCATCCTGAGTGGTTATCCGGCACAGCCACGGAGTTCTATCATTAAGTTCCCCAACAAAACACAACGACTACCCTACTTGCCAAAAACGTTAGAAAAATCCGGCTATCACACCTCATTTGTATATGGAGGCGACATTGGCTTTGCCAACATGGAATCGTATGTAACACAAGCGGGGTTTGGCCACATTACCGAGATTGATGATTTTGAAAGCGATTTGGATGATTCCAAATGGGGTGTTGCCGACCATTATGTTTTCGAGCGACTTCTGAATGAATGCGATACCGCTTCGAATCCATTTTTCAAAGTCATGCTAAGCCTGAGCAGTCATGAACCGTTTGAAGTACCGATGGAAACAGTTATTAAAGGAAATGATGAAGGTTCTATGTTTCTGAATGCTTGCTTTTATACAGACAAAAGCCTGGGTGAATTTATCCGTAACGCAAAACAAAAATCCTGGTGGAAAAATACATTAGTGATTATCACGGCCGATCACGGACATAGATTCCCGAATCCAAACGAATTAAAAGAGAAAGAAAGATTTAAAATACCCATGCTTTGGTTAGGTGGTGCACTCAATCAGTCCGGTATCCGCATCAATACATTTGCCGGCCACACCGATATTGCCAACACACTTTTAGATCAGGTTGGTGTGGGCCGCTCACAAGATTTTTCATTCAGCAAAAACATACTGGCTGATACTGTTAATTCGTTCGCCATGTATATATTCTCCAATGGCTATGGATATGTGAGTCCGGCCAACGAAAATATTTTTGACTTTGATCTGAATAATTACCTCAAGAGAGAAGGAAATGAAAATGAACTTCCTTTAGGTAAAGCCTATATGCAAAAGCTCTTTGACGACTATAATAAAAACTAAATGAAAAAAATCATTCTATCGGCTCTGCTTGGATTTGCTTTGATGCAGACACAAGCTCAGGATGTAGGTCTCTCCTTTTCTTATTTTATTCCCCGCAACGGATATTTCTCAACGCCTATCAGTCCGTTTTCTATTCGTGGCCTGGGAGTTAATCTGAATCGGTTCATTGCGATAGAAACCGGAGCATCCCTTTATCGGATGTCGGGTCTTAACATTATTGATTTGCCCTTTGAATCGAAAGAAGCCCTCCTAGGGCCAAACTTCACGCTGTTTGTTCCGGTTGAATTGGTCTTACAATTTCAGGGCAAGCAAGCAGAGTTTGATATTAAAGGCGGAGGATTCTTTTTTTATGGATTTGATCAGAAACTGAACTATGGAAACATCGATCGGGTCATACGAAATTTTGAAAGCTGGCAAGTTGCCAACGCAGACCTGCGCTACAAAAACAACCCTGGGTTTGGATATCATTTTGGAGCAGAATTTACCTTTCATGTTACCCGTCAATTTGGAATCTCGCTGGAGAGCAATTACCTGATGGGCACAGCTAAATTTCCATTAACCGGAAATTATACTGGGGGAACACTTAACGATCCTTTGGAAACAATACAGGTGGATTATAAAGACGCGAAAGTTGACTTCACCGGATTTGAGTTTTCTATCGGAATAATTTTTTCAGGACGCTAGCCGATACGGAAGGTTCCAATTAGTTACCGCTTCCTGCGGAAGTTGTGGGCCTAACTTCTTCCAGGTCTACACGTCTCACAATCCTTGCTCTGCGAAATGGAGTCTTACTCCATATTTCAACCAACGCCTGTTGAGCAAGTTCATATTCATAAAATGTGCCGGCTAACCATGTTGGTTCACCGTGCTCGTACACACTACGATGAACTCCGTAAAATTTCACCACCGTATCATTCAACAAAGTTGAATCCAAGTCGAGATCTGTACCCAGATTGATTGAATAAATAATGGAGTCGATCCGGGTTGGATAAACCTTTTCATTCACGTTCACATTATGTTTGGTGAGCAAAGCGCGAGAGTCCTTTGTAAATAAAGTAAATGCATCTCGTAATGATTTCTCTCTAACTAATAGCGTATCGTCCTCGAAATACCGAAGTGGCAGCATGGTAAAAACTTCATTTGATTTCTTCACCCACTCCAGTTCATATTCGGCATTGCTGATTGAAGTGGCTGATACTGAATCTTGCACAATTTTTTGAAGCTCTACCCACAGCATGGCGCCTCCATCGCGGTAACGCGGCCGCTGACCCGAAATAAAATTACCAAGCGAGTAAGCGATCAGTTGATCATCTTTCTGATTCCACATCATAGGTTGTAATACATGCGGATGGGCACCGATTACCAACTTTGCACCTTCGCGAAAGCATAACGCAGCCAATTTCTTTTGCTCCGCATTCGGTAAACTTTGATACTCCGCACCCCAATGCATAAAAACAATGATGGCATCAGTCTGTTGCGCTCTTGCATTCGCCATATCGATCTTGATTGCAATGGTATCAATAAGATTTACAATGTTGGGTTTTGTTACCGGAATGCCATTGGTTCCGTATGTGTAATTGAGCAAGGAGAAACGAAATCCATTCTTCTCTATTTGCAGGGGATATACGCTAGCCCGTTCTACAGAATCTCTGAACGTGCCGGTATGCTGAAGTTGTAAGGAATCTAAAACACGAATAGTGCGCTCTACTCCTTTCTTCCGTCTGTCAAGGCTGTGATTATTGGCAGTAACCAACACATCAAAGCCTAGTCGCTTTAATTGAACGGCCAACGCATCGGGTGCACTAAATTGGGGATAACCTTTATAGGGAGCTCCGGCTAATGTGAGTTCCAGATTTCCAATGGTTAAATCTGCCGAACGTAAAATTGGTGCAGCATAGTCAAAGCAAGCTGAGTAATCATACTTTTTATCGGTTGAGTTATATGCTGCTGCAATATTGGAATCGTGTTGCATGATGTCGCCTACAAAGAGCAACGAGATACGGGTTGTATCCTGAGCGGCTACTGCGAGAGTTACAAACTGAAAAATGAATAACAACCTGAGTTTATGCATTTGTGTAGGCTATGATTTTATCTTCTGCAATAACAAAAATCCGATCCTCTTTTTTTGGCTTAATGCGCGCTAATCCGGTGAACGAACCAAAAGCCGGAAGAATGCCCTGATTCTTTCCAAAATAAAAACAAGGTAACGTTACCGCTTGTCTTCCGGTTCCGCGCAGTTGAACGCCCGGGTGTAAATGCCCCGAAAGATTGTAGGTACCCTCTGGAACATCCCTCATGGGTTCGTGGGTAAGGATGAGATCACCTTCCCGCAATTCATTGAGATGAACTTTCAGATTGTTGCGTTGATATTGAAGTTCGCTAAGGATGTCATGATTGCCGAGCACCAGTTCGAAAGCGCAATTCACAAAGTGTTTTCTGATCTGCCCCACTACTTCCCATTCTTCGTTGTAATGACTGTGAAATAAATCGCCCAAAAAAATTACACGGTCGACTTTGGTTGTTTGTAATAAGGTAATCAGCGCTTCGGTATTTCTCTCGTTGGCTCGGGCGGGCACGGGTATCCCAGACTTTCTGAAATGGTTGATCTTTCCAAAATGTAAGTCCGCCAACAGCAGGGTTTTTTTGCTTTTTAGCCACAATGCCTTTTGTGGTAGCAGAACAGCCTTTTCGTTCAGTAGTTCAATTTCCATTCTTTGGCTGTGTAGATGTGTAAATAACCGCAAATTCGGACAAATCAATGGCAGTAAAAAGTCTTAAATTCGGGAAGATAAACTGCTTATCTATTGAAAATCATTGTGTTACATAACACGCAGAATTTATCTATAAGGTTCTGACCTTGAAAATAAAAAATGGTAACATTGGGTTAACATTGGCCTTCCAGCTTACCTGTACATTTCAGACAATTTAATACCATGTTTGACTTAGATCTATCCTACTCGGTTCTTCTTGTTTTATGTCTTGTTGCCGCCTGCGGTTTTGAGTTCGTAAATGGTTTCCATGACACGGCCAATGCTGTTGCCACAGTTATTTACACCAATACCCTTAAACCCTGGATCGCTGTAATATGGTCAGGTTTTTGGAATTTCTTAGGTGTTTTTGCAGGGGGAATTGCGGTAGCCATGGGGATCGTAAATCTTTTGCCCGTTGAATCTCTCATTGACCAGAACATTGCTCATAGTATATCCATGGTAATGGCTCTTTTGCTGTCGGCCATTTTCTGGAACCTTCTTACGTGGTATTTGGGCATCCCTTGTTCAAGTTCACATACACTGATCGGTTCAATTCTTGGGGTGGGTTTAGCTTTCTCGCTATTACCCGGATCAACCAGTGAAGCCGTGAACTGGGGAAAAGCCCAGGAAATAGGTTTGTCACTTCTTATCTCACCGCTATTCGGATTTTCAGTCACCATCGTTTTAATGTATGTTTTACGAACGGCTACTAAAAAGACGGAGACCGGGGACACACTCTTTAAAGAGCCCAAGAAAAATCAACCACCACCATTCTGGATTCGCTCAATTCTTTTTATCACCTGTACGCTTGTGAGTTTCTTTCATGGATCTAATGACGGACAAAAAGGCGTGGGTCTTGTGATGTTGATATTGATTGGAATCGTCCCTTCTTATTTTGCCCTGAATGTAAACTTTGATCCTGTTAAGGTACCGGGCTCACTCACCAAAATTGAACATGTAATTTCATCCATTGATTCCACTACCCTCTCTGTCATTGATCGCAAGAAATTGTCAGACACCCGGTCTATGAATCATCATCTTATAGCATCCTTTGCTTCCATCACCACAATTAACTCTATACCTAAAGATGAAAAGTTTGGCGTTAGAAAAGATGTGATGATCATGGATCGGAATATCAAAGCGCTTATGGACAAAGAAGAAGTGAGGCTTAGTGAAGCTGATAAGGCCACGCTTAAAACTGAAATGAAATCCGTACGCAAACTGACGGACTACTCTCCTACCTGGGTGTTGTTTATGATCTCCATCTCG
>LNFM01008772.1_pt1 | contig 15074 bp, 15 predicted proteins | sample 596031 | NCBI WGS metagenome assembly LNFM01 (sample SAMN04254537, study PRJNA301005) | activated carbon metagenome | isolation source: dual media filters at the Ann Arbor, Michigan drinking water treatment plant | place: USA: Ann Arbor
GCAAGCTGGTGGCCAACCTCAAGGCCAGCGGCTACACGCCCGAGCAGGTGGACGAGATCTACATCACCCACATGCACCCCGACCACGTCGGCGGGCTGGTGGCCGACGGCCAGATGGTGTTCCCGAACGCCACCGTGCGGGCGCATGCCAAGGAAGGCGAGTACTGGCTCAGCCGCATGAACCTGGACAAGGCGCCGGCCGAGAACAAGGGCTTCTTCCAGGGTGCGATGGCTTCGCTGAACCCGTATGTGGCCGCCGGCAAGCTGAAGTCCTTCGACGGCGAAACCGAACTCGTGCCCGGCATCCGTGCCATTCCCGCCACCGGCCACACGCCCGGCCACACCCTCTATGCGGTGGAAAGCCAGGGCCACAAGCTGGTGGTCTGGGGCGACCTGATGCACGTGGCGGCGGTGCAGTTCGTGCAGCCCTCGGTGACCATCGCCTTCGACAGCGACCCCAAGGCCGCCGCGCCCGCACGCATCAAGAACTACGCCGATGCGGCCAAGAAGGGCTATTTCGTCGCGGTGACGCATGTGTCCTTCCCCGGCATCGGCCAGCTGCGCGCCGACGGCAAGGGCTACGACTGGGTGCCCGCGAACTACGTCTCTGCACCCTGAGGCGCACCGGTTGGCGGGCCGCGTGATGAAACTGGTGCGGCCCGGCCCCGAACACCTGCCGGCCTACTGTGCAGCACTGGCCCGGGGCTGGTCACCGAACACCACCCGGCCCGAGGCGGCACAGGAAACCCTGCGGGCCATCGCGGACGATGCCGCAGCCTACCTGGCCACCACACACGACCCCGAAGGCCTGGGCCCGCCCGTGACGCTGCCCGACGGCAGCCAAGTGCCGCGCCTGCCCGGCGTGGTGCGCTGGATGTGGCAAGACGAGGCCGAAGCGGCCGGTGCCGCCGAAAGCGCGGACAGCGCGGACAGCGCGGAAAGCAATCAAGGTTTGCCGGCGGCAGGCGGCACTTTCTGCGGCGTCATCAGTCTGCGCTGGGCCCGGGGTTTCGGCCCGCTGCCGCCCCATGTGCTGGGCCACGTCGGCTACAGCGTGGTGCCCTGGCAGCAGCGGCGCGGCCATGCCACGCGCGCCCTGGGCCTGCTGCTGCCGCTGGCGCGCGGTTTCGGCCTGCGGGAAGTGGAGCTGACCACCGACCCGGCCAACCTGCCGTCGCAGCGTGTCATCACCGCCCATGGCGGCGTGCTGGTGGAGCACTTCACCAAGCCTGCGTCGTTCGGCGGTACGCCGGGGCTGCGCTTTCGCATCGACCTGGGCACAGGCTGAACCTCCCGCCAGCCATGAGCGCCACCGCCGAGACCTTTTGGCGCGAAGCGGGCGCCGGCCCAGGTGTGGTGTGCCTGCATTCCAATGCCAGCAGTTCGTCGCAATGGCGCTTGCTGATGGAGCGCATGGCCCCGCGCTGGCACCTGCTGGCGCCGGACGCCCACGGCGCTGGCAAAGGCCCGCCCTGGCCCGCAGGCCGCGGCGTGAGCCTGGCTGACGAGGCGGCGCTGACAGCCCCGGTGCGTGCCCGGGCCGGCACCCCGCATGCGTTGGTGGGGCACTCGCATGGCGGGGCCGTGGCGCTGCTGGCCGCGCTGCAGCAACCGCATGCGGTGTCGGCCCTGGTGCTCTACGAACCCACGCTGTTTTCGCTGCTGGACGCCGCACTAGCGCCGCCCAATGACGCCGACGGCATCCGCCATGCGGTGGGCCGCGCGGAGGCCGCCCTGCATGAAGGCGACCTCAGCGCCGCAGCCGGTCATTTCATCGACTACTGGATGGGCCGCGACGCCTGGGCCAACACGCCGGCATCGCGGCGCGGGCCCATCGAGGCCAGCATCGTGAACGTGCGCGGCTGGGCCGACGCGCTGATGGGCGAGCCCACGCCGCTGGCCGCCTTTGCCGCGCTGAGCATGCCGGTGCTGCTGCTGTGCGGCAGCGAGTCGCCGGCCTCGGCGCGGGCGGTGGCGCGCGTGCTGGCGCCTGTGCTGCCACGGGTGACGGTGCGCCACCTGGAGGGCCTCGGCCACATGGGCCCGATCACGCACGCCGAACAGGTGAACAACGAGATCTCGGCCTTTCTGGAACAACACCGGCCGGGCTGACCAGCGCCGACGCGCCGCCAGGCCGCCCGACAGGGCGCGGCGCCCTCAGCCGAAGCGGCCCTGCAGGAACCAGCGCGGCGCCACCACCTCGGGGGCCGGCAGGCGCGCATGCCACACCCACACCAGCGCACCGTCGTGGGCCTGGGCGATGTAGTAATCACGCGTGGCGGGCTCGCCGTCCCACCAGCCGGTTTCGATGCGCTCGGGGCCGCTCAGCAGTTGCAGCGGGCGGCCGTGCAGCAGCGGCTGGGCCTCACGCTCGGCCAGGGCCTGCGGCACCGGCAGCAACCAGGCCGGGCGGTGCAGCGGCAGCAGGCCGTGGGCCTGGCTGGCCGCGGCCGCAGTGGCGGCGCCGTCACCGGCCGGTCCGCCCTGCGCCGGCACGGCGCGGGTGGCGCTTTCCGGGCGGTGGTCGGCCACGGCCTGCAGGCGCAGCACCTGGTCGTCGCCCAGGCGCGCGCGCAGGCGTTCGAGCAGGCGCGTCAGGCCCTCGGCCTGGCTGGCACGGGTGGGGAAGAGCTCGCCGTTGGGCACGGCACCGGCCACCAGGTGCTGGCAGCGGATCTGCAGCTCCAGCGTCGGCGCGGTGAGCACCATGCGGCCCAGCCGTTCGCGCAGCAGCAGCTGCAGGTGGCCCAGTTCGGCCGAGGGCTCGGCCAGCGCCACCACCAGTTCGGTGGGCGGCTGCAGGGTCTGGCGCTGGCGTTCGTGGCGCATGCGCAGCGTGAAGGCGCCCACACGCGACTGGCGCGCCTGCGCCCAGGCCAGCAGCCGCGCCAGCAGCACGCCGGCGCCGTGCAGCACCTGATCGGTGGTTTCGGCGCGGGCGAAGAGCTCCAGCCGGCTGTCGAAATGGGCCGGCAGCGCCAGCCACTGGCGCGGGTCGGCGCGCTGGCCGACGGCGCGGTCGAGTTCGTCCAGCACCTCGGTGCCGAAGCGTCGCGCCAGACCGGCGCGCGGCAGCTGCTGCAAATCGTGCAGGGTGTGCAAGCCCATGCCCTGCAGCGCTTCCCAGTGTTCACGGCCGGGGCCCAGCAGCCACACCGGCGCGGCTGCCAGCAGCGCCTGCAGCGCGGCGGGCTCGGTGGCGTGCGGGCCCAGCACCAGGTCGGGCGCCGAGCGGGGCCACCAGCGCGCCAGCAAGGCCGCCGCCACCGCCGTGGGCGCGGCGGCCATCTGCACGCGGTGGCCCAGCGGCGCCAGGGCCGCCTGCAGGCGCTGCTGCAGCGCCGCCGGGCCGCCGAAGAGGCGCAGGCTGCCCTGCACTTCCAGCAGCACCGTCTGCGGGTCTTGCAGCGTCACGGCCGGTGTGAAGGCCAGCGCCGCGTGGGCCACGGCCAGCAGCGCGGCCGCGTCGCGCGCAGGGCTGGCCTCTGCCAGCAGCAGATCGCCCGCCAGCGCCAGCGCGGTGGCGCGCTTCATGCCCTCACGCACACCGAAGCCGGCCGCGGCGCCGTTGACGGCAGCCACACGGTGCGCCGCCACCAGGGCCACCGGCCGCGCCGCCTGCTCAGCCGGCAGCGTGGCGCAGAAGGCCTCCAGCGAGAGCAGCGGCAGATGCAGGGCCCACCAGCGCATGGTTCAGGAACAGCCAGGGTGCAAGCAGCACGGTCACGCGACGCGGCGGCGCAGCGCCTCAGCGCCTCAGCACGACAGCGCCGGCCCGCCGGACGCGGGCGACGCCTGCGCAGACGGGGCCGCGCGGGCGGCCAGGCCCGCGGCCACCGGTGCCACGGCCACGCGCGAAGCACGCGCCAGCGCCGGGCCCGACAGCACCGGCGGCAGCGCCAGCACCAGCGGCTGGGCCAGCGGCGGGCCGCGCCGCTTGAGCAGGGCCACGCGCAGGCGGTCGGGCCCGGCGCTGGCCAGTTCCAGGCGCAAGGGTGCCGCGCTGGGCTGGTGGCGCAGGCTGGCATCGCGCAGCAGGAAGGCCGGGCCCTCGTGGGCCTGTGCAGCCATCTGCAGGCGGCGCAGTGCGTCGGCCGGCAGCCGTGCCGGCAACCAGGCCAGCACGGCGCCGACATGGCCGCTTTTCAGCGCCTGTTCCAGCGCCCACAGCACATCGGGGGCGGGCAAGCGCGCGCGCGCCGGGCCTTTCAGCGCCTGCCGGGCATGCAGCACCACCAGGCGCTGCAGGTCCAGGCCCAGGGCCGACAAGGCCCAGGCGCAAGGGGCGGCCGGTGGGTCGAACCACATCACGCAGCGCTGCTGCGCCTGCACCGCTGCCAGCACCGGCGCCAGCAGGCGCAGTTCACCCAGGCCTTCGTGGGCCAGCAGCAGTTCGGTCAGGCTCGATGGCGGCCAGCCGCCGCCGGGCAGTTGGGCGTCGAGTTCATCAAAACCGCTGGCCAGGCCCGCACCTGCCGGCCGGCCCAGCTGATGAGCCCGCCACAGCGCGGGGTGCAGGCTTTCAGGCGGCGGGCGGCCAGCAGGGGCGGGCCGCTGGCCTGGGGCTGGGCTGGAAAGCCGCCCGGGCGGCCGCTCCCCGGCCACGCGCTGCGGCGCATGGGACAAGGGCGGATGAAAAAAATCAGGGGAGACTGCCACCAGAATACTGTACGTTCATACAGTATTTTCGGCAAGAGCCCGGGCTCAATCGATGGCGATCACCGTGTCATCCGCCGCGGGCACACAGCCTTCGGCGATGGGCGTCCAGCCATGCCGCACCACGACGTGGCGCTCGGTGTGGCAGAACTCCACACGCTGCGCGCCGGGCACCTGGGTGCGCACGAAGTTTTCTATCGCCGCCGGCATGCTGACGCGGTAGATGGCCTGCGCCTGGTCGGCCGCCGGGTGGTCGTCGTTGTTCAGCCAGGGCACGAAGGCCGTGGCCCACATCAGCGGGCGCCAGCCCACGTCGATGACGCTGGGGATGTAGCCCTGCTGCCTGAGCCAGCCCTGGGCACGTTCACGCAGCGGAGGCGGCGTGCCGCCCTGCCCTGCGCCACCGTCGGGCCGGGCCGGCATCGACCGACCCTCCAGCAAGCCGCCGCGGGCCGCCGCCAGCACTTCCACCACCCACTGATTGCAGTTCTGGTACTGCAGGCTGTAGGGGTAGGCGTTGGCGCTGTAGGTGGCGCCCAGCAGTTGCAGCGCCTGCTGCTTGTCGAGCGCGGCGCGTTCCAGTTCGCTGGCGTCGGCCTCGGGCAGGAACACCACCGAGATGTAGCCCAGGCTGGGCTCGTTCATGCCGAGCAGGAAGCCCAGCATGCCCTGGTCGAAGATGTGCGGCTGTTTTTCGTCGCAGGCGTAGTACAGCTGGCGCACGGCCCACGGCGTGTCGGGGCTGTGCTTCAGGGTGAAGCCGGCGTGCGAATAGCGCACGCCAAAACGCCCGAGGTCCAGGCCGGCGCGTGAAATGAGTGCCATGCGCTGGCCCGACTTCTCCAGCTCGGCCTTGATGACCGCGCCGAAGCTGAAGATCTTGTCCTTCTGCGCCGCCGTCAGCTTGTCGGGCGGGTCGCAGGTGTGCAGCGACGCGGCCTGGCCGGGCGCACTGCCCAGGCCGGCCAGGGCCACCAGGCCGGCCAGCAAGGCCCGCCGGGCCGGCGCACCGCGCCGGCCATGGCTGAGGAAGACGGCAGTCAGAGCCGGACGATCTTGGTCTGCAGTTCGCGGAACCACTCGTCGGCCAGCACCAGGAAGAAGGGCTTGCCGGCCTGGGCCTCGCCCGTGAACTTGGCGAATTCCAGACCGTAGGCGCGCGCGCGCGCGGTGACCACGCTGCCCTGGCCGAGACGGCTCTGGTCATAGGCCTCTTGCGGCATGTAGAGGAAAAACTCGCCCTGCTTGGCCTCCTGGGCCACGGCATGCAGTTTCAGGCGCACGGTGCCGGCGCGGGCCGGCGCTTCGGCCACTTCGATGACGCGGTAATCACCGTCGGCCACCTTGTTGTCGCCGCTGGAGCTGGCGCTGGAATTCTGGATCGACGTCGAGCTGCTGCCCACCGAGGTGGAGGCGCTCTCGGACGAAGCCGACGAGGCTGAGCTGGCGGCCAGGGCCGGCAGCGCGAAGGCACCCGTCAGCAGCGCCAGTGCCGTGAGGCGGGCCGCCGGGGAAATGGAGCGGGGGGTTGTTGGCGTCATGGAGCTTCGTCCCTTCAAGAAAAAGTGGCTGGCACATCGTAGCGCAGCCCACCCGGGGGCCGGCAAGCACAGGCGGGGCCTTGCCGTTGCACTGACCACGCACTCACGCCGTCTTTGCCTCACTCGACAACAAGGCAGCGACACGTTCGCGCAACAGGGCCGGGCTTACCTCGGCCGCGGGCAGCGCCGGCCCGGCCACCAGGCCCACGGGGCTGAAGAGGCCGCGGCGGAAGGGCCTGACCATCGCCGTGCCGCCCTCCACGCGGCTGAAGAAGCTGCCCCACAGGTTGTGCAGCGCCAGCGGCACCACCGGCACCGGGTGCGTCTGCAGGATCTTCATCACGCCGCCCTTGAATTCACCCAGGCTGCCGTCGCGCGTGATGCCGCCCTCGGGGAAGATCGCCAGCAGGTCGCCTTCGGCCAGCACCTGGCGCGCCTGCGCGAAGGCACGCTCGTAGGCCACCGGGTCTTCCTTCTGCGGCGCGATGGGGATGGCCTTGCCCAGCTTGAACAGCCAGCCCAGCACGGGCATGGCGAAGATGCGGTGGTCCATGATGAAACGGATGGGCCGCGGGCTGGCCGCCATCAGCACCATGGCGTCGATGAAGCTGACATGGTTGCACACCAGGATGGCCGCGCCCTCGGCCGGAATGTGCGCGTCACCGCGCACCTTGAAGCGGTAGATGCAGCGCGTCAGGACAAAGGCGATGAAGCGCAGCAGGTACTCGGGCACGAGCAGGAAGATGTAGCCCGCCACCACCGCGTTCAACAGGCCCACCACCAGAAACACCTCGGGGATGGTGAAACCCGCCGAGAGCAGCGCACCCACGCCCAGGCTGCTGACGATCATGAACAGCGCGTTCAGGATGTTGTTGGCCGCGATGATGCGCGCGCGGTGCGTGGGCTGGCTGCGCAGCTGGATCAGCGCGTACATCGGCACGCTGTAGATGCCGGCGAAGAGCGAGAGCAAGGCCAGGTCGGCCATCACGCGCCAGTGCGCAGGCTGGGCGACGAAGGCCGCGAGCGTGTAGCCCGCCGCAGGCGCAAGGCCGCGTGCCGCGAAGTACAGGTCGACGGCGAAGACGCTCATGCCGATGGCACCCAGCGGCACCAGGCCGATCTCGACATGCCGCTTGGAAAGCACCTCGCACAGCAGCGCACCGGTGCCGATGCCGACGGAAAACACCACCAGCAGCAGCGAAGCCACCTGCTCGTTGCCGTGCAGCACGTCGCGCGCAAACGCCGGGAACATGCTGAGGAAGACGGCGCCGAAGAACCACATCCAGCTGATGCCCAGCAGCGAGCGGAAGACCACCACGTTGCCGTGCGCCAGCTTCAGGTTGCGCCAGGTCTCGGTGAACGGGTTCCAGTTGATCTTCAGCCCGGGGTCGGTGGCCGGCGACAGCGGCACCGCCTGCGACACCGCGCGCCCCAGCACCGCCACCGCCACGCAGCCCACGGCCACATACCACCCGCCCTGGCCCGGGATGGCGATGAGCAGGCCGCCCGCCACCTGGCCCAGCAGGATGGCCACGAAGGTGCCCATCTCCACCATGCCGTTGCCGCCCGTGAGTTCACGCTCGCCCAGGTGCTGCGGCAGGTAGGCGAACTTCACCGGGCCGAACAGCGTGCTGTGCAGGCCCATCAGGAACACGCAGCCCAGCAGCACCGGCACGTTCTGCACGATGAAGCCCCAGCCGGCCAGCACCATGATGGCGATCTCCAGGTTCTTCACGAAACGGATCAACCTCTCTTTCGGGTACTTGTCCGCCAGCTGGCCGCTGGTCGCCGAAAACAGCACGAAGGGCAGGATGAAGAGCGCGCCTATCACCAGCCCGGCCATCGCCGGCGGCAACCACGCCACCTGCAGCTGGTAGGTCACCAGCACGGTGAAGGCGAACTTGAAGAGGTTGTCGTTGCCGGCGCCAAGGAACTGCACCCAGAAGAAGGGGCCGAAGCGACGCTGGCCCAGCAGCGCAAACTGGTTGGGGTGTTCTTCGGCCGGCGCGGCCGTGACAGCGGTGATGGGCGTGGTGGTCACGGGCTTCCTCGGGTGGGTGGGACGATGGGGCTCAGCCGCTGGCGACTGTAGCCGCGCGCGGCGCCAAGGCAGCGGCCTCGAACACCGCGGCGGGCAGCGCCGCTCCTTGCCAGCGCAGCCGGCGCTTGAGCACAAAGTCAAAGAGCAGCGCGTTGTGCTCGCGCACCTGGTGCAGCACGGGCACGTCGGCTTCCGCCAGCAGGCCGGCACTCACCAGCGCGGGCAGCGAAAAGAGCGGCATCAGCCCGGGCAGCGGGTGGTCGCTGCCGTGCAGCAGGCGGGGGTGCCAGTCGCGGCGGCGCAGCATGGCCTGCCACACGCCCGGCTTGCGGTTGCGCTGGAACACGGCCGACAGGTCCCCGAAGAGCAGGCCCTGGTGCGCGGGCTCGCCCATCAGGCGCACAAAGAGGTCGAAGGCCGGCACCTCGGGGCGGCTGCGGCGCTCTTCGTCGATGGCCTGGCCCAGCGAGGCGCAGTGCGCGGCGATGACGCGCACCCCGTGCGCCAGCGGGGCCCGCAACGCCAGCGGGTTGCCCAGGGCGTCGCGCTCGGCGCCGGGCACCGCCTTTTCCTCACCGCAATGCACCACCAGCGGCACGCGGCGCCGCGCCAGCAGGTCGAAGAACGGCCGGCAGCGTGCATCGGCCAAGTTGATGTTCATCGCGCTGGGCAGCCACTTCACGGCCACCGCGCCAGCGTCCAGCGCCGAGACCAGCGCTGTCAGTGCATCTTCGCGGTAAGGGTGCACCGAGGCCACCCAGTCGAAGCGCGCCGCGTTCGCCGCCGCCACCTGCGCGGCATAGGCATCGGGCACGTGGAAGGTGGTGTGTTCGGGGTCGGCCCGCCCGGCGTCGTCATGCGCCCTCTCGAAGGCATAGAGCCACCAGCGCGCGCCGGCCGGGAAGCCCTCGGCCAGCACTTGCAGCCGCTGCACATAAGCGCGGTCCACCGAAGGCGCATCGGCCGGTACACAGGCCGCGTTCAGGATGGCGTGCCGGCGCAGCACCTCGGTGGGCCGCCACCACTGGTGCATGGAGGCGTGCACGCTGCAGCCGCTGCCGCTGTCGCCATTGCCCAGCAGATGGGCGTGGGTGTCCACCAGGCGCGTGCGGTCCACGCCCTCGAAGGCAGCCAGCACCATCGGGTGCCGGGCCAGCGCCGGCGGCAGCGCGCCGCGGCAGGGGTTGCGCAGGCCCGCACGCGCCGGGGTTGGCAGCAGGCCGGTGAAGAGCCCGGCCGCCAGCGCGGCGCCACAGCACAGGGCGTGGCGGCGCTGCATCAGCGTTGCTCTTTCATGGCGCCGGCCAGGCCGGCGCGCTGCAACCACTGGAACACCGAATCGGCGGTGACGGTGTCGATGCGGTCGGCAAAACGTTGCTCGTTGGGGTGGTCGTCGAAGGCCACATTGGCAGCGCTCATGCGTGCGCCCAGCCTGGTCATCGCACCCAGGCGCAGCGTCGTGGGCTCGTAGCCCTTGAAGCGCAGCCAGGCCTGGGCGCGGTCACGCGTCTTGGCCGTGGGCTCCATCGCCATGGCCATGGTCTCGATGACCCACTGGTTGCTCTGCTGGTACTGCCGCGCCCAGGGGTAGGCCACCATGTTGTAGGCCGGCGTGTGCAGGCGCTGCACGTTGAAGTTGTCGTGCAGCAGCGTGTGCAGGCCGTTCTGCAGTTCGGCCGACAGCACGGCGTAGCCGGCGCGGTATTCATGCGGGTCGTCGAGGAAAAACTCGGCCAGGCCCTGGCGGTAGAGATCGGCACGCGCGCTGCCGCAGTGATTGAGCTTGTGCACGACGCGCCAGCGGGTGCCGGTGTCGGTGGTTTCCTTGTAGGCCAGGCCGAGGTGGCTCCAGCGCAGGCCGTATTTCGAGAGGTCCTGCCCGGCGCGTGCCAGCAGCACCACTTCGGCGCCGCTGGCGTCCAGCGCACGCGCGGTGCGCTCGGCCAGGTCCAGGCCGCGCACCACCGCCGTGGCGTCGGGCAGGCGGGCTTCGCAGCTGCGGCCGGCCTGGGCCGGCGCGGCGCCCAGGCCCAGCATCGCGGCCAGCAGTGCCGCAGCAAGAAGCTTGTGCATGGCCTTCATCGTGTCACCCGTTCGTTGTGCAGCAAGGCGCGGCCGATCTCGTTCGGAATGAAGGCAATCGCCTTGCCTGCGGCCGAGAGCACCCAGCCCGCGGTGCTGGCCACGGCCACCACGGTGGCGCCGGCCACCAGGGACACCCCGCCCACCGCCGCGGCGCTGAGCGTGAGGCTCGTTCGCGCGCCGTCGCTGGCCCGCTCCAGCACCCACACGGTGCCCGCCGAGGTGGCTTCCACCGCCACCACCGTGAAGGCCGCGCCGGCCGAAAGCAAGACCGCCGGCGCCGCCACCGAGACGGCAATGGGCAGGGCCGACAAGGCGCTGAGTTCAGACGCCGCGCTGTCGCGGTGGGCGTGGGCCGGCGTGGCCACCAGCGGTGCGGCCAGTGCCGCGGCCAGGGTGAGTGCAAAGCAGATCTTCTTCATGGCAGTCCTTGGCGTGTGGGTGGTTGTCATTGCGAGTCCTCGTGATGGCCGTGGCGGCGGGCCAGGGCCAGCGCGGCCTCGTGGGCGTCACGCAGGGTCTTGGCCAGCGTGAACACGCTGGAGATCAGGAACAGCCAGCTCACCGCCAGGAAGGCCTTGTAGGTCGGGTTGATCTCCATGCGCCACAGGCCCCAGGCCGTGAGCGCCATGGCCAGCGCAAAACCGCCCCAGACCACCAGGCCCCACATCGGCGTGTCGACCCGGCGGTCCTCGTTGTCACGCACGTACTTGGCGACGGCGAAGGCGGCCGACAGCGTGAAGAGATAACCCATGACCATGAAGGCGCGGTCCAGGTCCTGCCCGGGCAGCCAGGCCAGGCCGGTGCCGCACAGCGTAGCGGCGGCAGCAAAACTGGTCCAGACCTGGACACGCCAGGCCTTGGTGTCCTGGCGAACTGCGGTGGTGTGGGCTTGCATGGCGGGGGTGGTTTTGTTGAACACGGGTGCATCGTCTGTTTTTCGCCGCCCGGTATCCATCCCCCCAGGGGACGTCGCAGGGTTTCGGCCGCGCGGTATCGTCAGGCGATACTTTTGGAGCTTGCATGAGCAGCAGCCAGGACCTCGTCACCGTGCTGAAGGCCGAACTGCGCCGCGCCGGCCTGACCTACGCCGACGTGGCGCGTGAACTGGGCCTGGCCGAAAGCAGCGTCAAGCGCATGTTCGCCAAGGCCGACATGCCGCTGTCACGCATCGACGAAGTGCTGGCGGTGCTGAAGATGGACTTCGCCGAACTCGCGCGCGAGGTCGCGCTGGCCAGCCCGCCCCGCCGTGAACTGACGCTGGAGCAAGAGCGCGCCGTGGTCGCCGACCCCAAGCTGCTGCTGGCCGCCATCTGCACGCAGAGCGGCTGGTCGCTGGAGCAGATCGTGCTCACCTACACGCTCAGCAAGCCGCAGGCCGTGGCCTGTTTGCTGGCGCTGGACAAACTGGGCTTCATCGAACTGCGTGCCAACAACCGCTACCGGCTGAAGATCGACAAGACCTTTCGCTGGCGCCCGCACGGGCCGGTGATGCAGTTTTTCCGCCAGCACGCGGTAGCCGACTACTTCGAAGGCGGCTTCGACGGCGCGGGTGAGTTGCTGATGCTCGTGCACGGCCAGGTCACGCCGGCGCAGGCGGCGCTGTTCAATGAACGCCTGCAACGCCTGGCGCAGGACTTTGCACAGCAGCACGTGATGGGCCAGAAACTGCCTGCGGCAGAGAAGCAGGCCTACACGCTGCTGGTGGGCATGCGCTCTTGGCTGTTTGCGCCCTTCCGCACGCTGCTGCGCGAGCCACCGGCTTGAGGGCAGACTTCGGCCCATGAACACGGCACCCGGCACCCAGGCTTGCCCCTGTGGCAGCGCACGACACTACGCGGCCTGCTGCGGCCCCTGGCACGCCGGCCCGCTGCACTTGCAGGCCCCGGATGCGCAAGCGCTGATGCGTTCACGCTACGCGGCCTACGTGCTGGAACGGCCCGACTATCTGCTGGCCACCTGGCACGCCAGCACACGCCCGACAAGTGACTTCCGCTTCGAGCCCGGCCTGCGCTGGCTGGGCCTGGAAGTGAAACGCCACGCGAGCACCGGGCCTGACAGCGCCATCGTGGAGTTCGTCGCACGCAGCAAGCTCGGCGGCCGCGCCCACCGGCTGCACGAAACCAGCCGCTTCGTGCGCGAAGCCGGACGCTGGTACTACCTGGACGGCGACCTGCGCTGAGCGCCGCGGCCGCGGCTCGGCCACAATCCGCCCCCTCCATGAACCCCGGCCTCGTCTACGCCGCGCTTGCCTTTGGCATGTGGGGCCTCTTCCCCCTGTACTTCCAGTTCATCGCGACGGTGCCGCCGCTGGAAGTGGTGCTGCACCGCTCGGTGTGGTCGCTGGGCTTCGTGCTGCTGGTGCTGGCCTGGCAAGGCCGCTGGGCCTGGCTGGGCGAGAACCTGCGCCAGCCACGCCGCGTGGCCTTGTTCGCCTTCAGCGCGCTGCTGCTGGCCTGCAACTGGATGGTCTACGTGCTGGCCGTGCAAACCGGCCACGTCGTGGAAGCCAGCCTGGGCTACTTCATCAACCCGCTGGTGAACGTGCTGCTGGGCGTGCTGGTGCTGCGTGAGCGCCTGCGCCCGCTGCAATGGGCGGCGGTGGCGCTGGCCGCCTGCGGTGTGCTCTGGCTTACCTGGCAGGGCGGCCGCCTGCCCTGGATCGCGCTGCTGCTGGCCTGCAGCTTCGGCCTCTACGGCCTGCTGCGCAAGACCGCACCGCTGGGCGCGCTGGAAGGCCTGGCGCTGGAGAACATCCTGCTGGCCCCCGTGGTCATCCCGGCGCTGCTGTGGTGGACCTTCACCCGCGAGGGCGTGCTGGCGGCCGGGCCGCCTTCGCTGGTGGCTTGGCTGCTGCTGTCCGGCCCGCTGACGGCGCTGCCGCTGTTGTGTTTTGCGGCCGGTGCGCGGCGGCTCAAGCTGGCCACGCTGGGCTTGGTGCAATACCTGTCGCCCAGCCTGCAGCTGTTGCTGGGCGTGTGGCTCTTCCACGAGCCCTTCGGCCAGGAACGCCTGATCGGCTTCGCCTTCATCTGGGCGGGCTTGGCGCTGGTCAGTGCCGATGCGCTGGGCTGGCGCCCGGCGCGGCCGGTGCAGCCCGCGGCCTGATCTGCCGCGACCCCTCAGCCGCGCAGCGCGGCCGCCGCCTGCGCCAGGCGCGTGATCCGGCCCCAGTCGCCCGCGTCCACGGCCGCCTGCGGCGTGAGCCAGGAACCGCCGCACACCTTCACGTTGGGCAGCGCCAGGAACTGCGGCGCTGTTTCCGGCGTGATGCCGCCCGTGGGGCAGAAGGCGATGTCGGGGAAAGGCCCGGCCAAGGCCTTCAGCATGGGAATGCCGCCGGCCGCGGTGGCCGGGAAAAACTTCAGGAAGTGCAGGCCTTCGGCCATGGCCGCCATCACCTCGCTGGCGCTGGCCACGCCGGGCAGCAAAGGCAGGCCGGCTTCGCGGCACGCGGCGCCCACGGCCGCGGTGTAGCCAGGGCTGACGGCAAACAGGCTGCCCGCGTCCTTGGCGGCACGGGCGTCGGCCGCGCTGCGCACCGTGCCGGCCCCCACCACGGCCTCGGGCACCGCGCGCGCGATGGCCTCGATGCAGGCCAGGCCCACCGGCGTGCGCAGCGTCACCTCCAGCACGCGCACACCGCCTTCCACCAGCGCACGGGCCATGGGCACCGCGTCGGCCACGCGGTGCAGCACGATGACGGGAATGACGGGGCCGTGGGCGGCGAGTTCAAGGGTGTTCATGGGCTCGGGTTCTGCGATGAAAGGCGGGAATGCGCGACGAGGGGATCACGACCAGGTGATCACAACCAGGTGATGGCGCCCTGCTCGGCGCTGCTGACGTTGCGCCGCATGCCGGCGAAGAGCTCGCGGCCGAGGTCGTGGCCGTTGACTTCGGCCTGCGCGGCGCTGAGCGTTGCGGGCGTGCGCGCCGCCCATTCGGCTTCGGGCACCAGGGCTTGCAGCGTGCCGGCGTCGGCGTCGACACGCACGACGTCGCCGTCGCGCAGCAGCGCCAGCGGGCCGCCGGCCAGGGCCTCGGGGCTGCAGTGGATGGCCGCCGGCACCTTGCCGCTGGCGCCGCTCATGCGGCCGTCGGTGACCAGCGCCACCTTGTGCCCCTGGCCTTGCAGCACTGCCAGCGGCGGCGTGAGCTTGTGCAGTTCAGGCATGCCGTTGGCGTGCGGGCCCTGGAAGCGCACCACCACCACGACATCACGGTTCAATTCACCGGCCTTGAAGGCGGCCTGCATCTCTTCCTGCGTGGCGAAGACACGCGCCGGCGCCTGCACCACGTGGCGGTCGGCCGGCACGGCCGAGGTCTTGATGACGGCGCGGCCCAGGTTGCCCTGCAGCAGCTTCAGACCCCCGGTTGCGCTGAAAGGTGACGAGGCCGGCCGCAGCACCGTGCTGTCGCCGCTTTCGGCGGGCAGCGCCTGCCAGCTGAGCTGGCCACCACGCAGGGCCGGCACCTCGGTGTGGGCGCGCAGGCCGCGCGGGCTGACGGCAGCCACGTCGGCATGCAAGCGGCCACTGTCCAGCAGTTCACGCAGCACATAGGCCGGGCCGCCGGCGGCCTGGAACTGGTTCACGTCGGCACTGCCGTTGGGGTAGACGCGCGCCAGCAGCGGCACCACGGCCGAGAGGTCGGCGAAGTCGGTCCAGTCGATGAGGATGCCGGCGGCGCGCGCCACCGCCACCCAGTGGATGAGGTGGTTGGTGCTGCCGCCGGTGGCCAGCAGCGCGACCATGG
>LNFM01008773.1_pt1 | contig 15073 bp, 12 predicted proteins | sample 596031 | NCBI WGS metagenome assembly LNFM01 (sample SAMN04254537, study PRJNA301005) | activated carbon metagenome | isolation source: dual media filters at the Ann Arbor, Michigan drinking water treatment plant | place: USA: Ann Arbor
TTTCATTACTGGAGCGCCACCGGTATATCCTGATACAGCCCCTAGCAAGGCGAGAAAAAAGAGTGAGCCACCGGCCACAAACCAGAAATGGTTTGCAACTGGAATCAACAGCACAATAAGAAGTGGTAGCACTGCGCCCACAACAAAAGAACCGGCAGACGCAAATGCCGCCTGCACGGGCCGCGCAGCCATAACTTCTGAGATACCTAATTCATCGCGCGCATGCGCGCCCAGTGCATCGTGTTGCATTAATTGTGTGGCTACATCGGCAGCAAAAGCTTCGTTCAATCCACGATTAATATAAATTTTGGTGAGCTCTGCATGTTCCTCTTCCGGATTTGCATCCAATTCTTTTTTTTCCCGGGTAAGGTCAGCTGTCTCCGTATCCGCCTGTGAGCTTACGGATACGTATTCACCGGCAGCCATTGACATGGCCCCGGCAACAAGACCGGCAGAACCCGCTACTATGATATTTTGAGCCGATGCACCGGATGCCGCTACACCAAGGATGAGGCTGGCAGTAGAAACGATGCCATCATTTGCACCGAGTACAGCTGCACGCAGCCACCCGGTCCTGCTTGTTCTATGTCTTTCGTTGTGTATCATATATACACATCATTTTATCGTGCTAAATATCCACCATCAACCGGGTAGTAACTTCCTGATGCAAACGATGACTTTTCACTGGCTAACCAGAGAATTAGTTCCGCTACTTCTTCACTCTTGCCGAGACGGCCGATAGGATGAAGGGCAACAAGTTGTTTTTTCATTTCTGCATCCAGAGCATCTAACAGAGGTGTTTCAATAAATCCTGGACCTACCGCATTTACCCGAATTCCCTTAGCGGAGTATTCCAGTGCCGCGGTTTGAGTAAGACCGATCACACCGTGTTTTGCAGCAGCATAACCAGCCGAACCGGCAAAACCTACTGAACCTAATATCGATGAAATATTTACGATGCTACCACTGCCATTTTTCAACATGGCTTTTATCTGATATTTCATTCCATAAAAAAGGCTACTGAGGTTAATAGCAATTACCTTTTGCCAGCCTTCAATACTCATGTCGGCAACGGGATTAAGTTCACCGCCAATGCCGGCATTATTCACAGCAACATCGAGTTTCCCATAGGTTTTGACTGCGAAATCTACTAGTGCTTCCATCTCTTCAGGTTTGGCAACATCGGTTTTGAAAAAAGATGCTTTTCCTCCTGCGGCCACGATGCTTTCGGTTGTTGACTTTCCTGCGGTGGCATCAATGTCTGAGACAACAACGTTGGCACCTTGCCGGGCGAATAATTCTGCGGTTGCTTTGCCAATTCCTGATGCGGCACCGGTGATGATTACAGTTTTGTTTTTCATATCGTTTTGTCTTTAGTATGTCTGCTGATTACGAAGGCAGTTTACAGGTAAAGAATAAAACATATAATGACGCCTGTCACGGAAGCGGGTGATTATCATCATCAGCCATATTTTAAAACAATTGCCAATTGTCCGGCATGATAGGCGGTGTGTGAAATAATTCTGCCGATAGCTTCGGCTTTTGTTTTGATCCCGAACTCTTTTGTAGTTACTGTCTGCGACCAGTCTGCTTCGGTTTGTTTTTCGATAATTGTCTTTAGTTGTTTAAATGCCTCTTCCTGGTAATCAAGTAATTCTTTCAGGTTCGTCCACTCACCGGTGTCATGCTGTGCGGCTACCGTTTTTGCGCGTACTTTAAGGTCAGTTGCTCCAAATACATTTTTAGAGAATAGTAATTCAACATCGCTCATGTGACGGATCAAAAAGCCTGCACTGTTTTTAGTGTTGATCAGCTTTTTTGTCAAGTCTTCCTCCTTGATATTTTTTAGCAAGTTGGTAAACCGGGTGCGGGCCTCCATCCATGTTTGCAGATAAAGTTGTGAGACATTCATCGTTTTATAGTATTAAATTGAAGAGATAACCGGAAATCATAATACAGGTCGCGACAACACCAAAGAAGATAAAGACGAGTTTAGTGGTCATGACTTTCTTCAGGAGTGTAGCTTCAGGAATCGATAACCCCACTACGGCCATCATAAAGGCAAGCGAAGTTCCAATGGGTATTCCTTTTGCAACAAATACCTGAATAACCGGAATCACTCCGGCAGCATTGGCATACATCGGTATGCCCAAGAGCACTGCCAGGGGAACTGCATACCAGGTTTCTTTACCAATGTATTGTTGAAAGAAACCTTCGGGCACATAGCCATGCATAGCTGCTCCTATAGCAATGCCTATCAGGACATAAATAAAAACGCTTTTTACGATACCAAATGCCTCTTTGATGATCGTAGGGATGCGTTGAATGAAAGATATTTTTTCAGCATCAAAAGCTTCTTGGTCTGCTTTGGCCTGTTGCCACACCTTACGAACCCAATCAGTAAGCAGCGGCTCTAAATTCATCCGTCCAAGAACAACTCCACTGATTACGCCCAGTAAGATTCCACTAACTACGTAAACAAGTGTTGCCTTTAACCCAAACATCCCTAGAAATAGTGCTATGGCCACTTCATTTACCAATGGGGAGGTAACCAGAAACGCAAAGGTTACACCCAAAGGAATTCCGCCTTTCACAAAGCCGATAAACAAAGGCACGGACGAACAGGAACAAAATGGTGTAACAGCACCAAAAGTAGAAGCCATTACATATTCACCTCCGTAAAACTTGTGGCGCGAAAGAAAATTTTTAATCCGGTCAATGGGAAAATATGAATTAACAATCCCCATTAAAAAAGTGATTAGAAAAAGGAGGATGAGAATTTTGATAGTATCATACACAAAGAAGTTTAACGCTTCGCCTACATGACTTTGTGATGCAATTCCTAAGACGGAGTAAATGAGCCAATCCGCAAGATGTTGGAGCCAGTCGAACATGTTAGTTCAATAGCTTTAAGATTTCGTCAACCGTTGGAACTCTGCCACTGATTTTAATCTGCTCGTTTATAACAACTACAGGCGTAGTCAGGATGTCATATTTCATCATCCCTTCAAGATCCTCAATTTTTGCTATGTCGGTCTGAACACCGCTTTGCGCAACGGCTTTCTTTACTACTTCGAAGGTAGCCTTACACTTTGCGCATCCGGGACCTAAAATTTTTATAGAAGTTACCATAACCTTTGATTATTTGGTTATCGTAATATTACGATGTAGCACCCTCATAAAAAGTGATAAAAATCACCTTCATATATGATTGTAAACACCTTACTGAAACAGGTCTGTCCTGGTTAAGGTTATTGTTTCTGATCAGACGGATACATCCTCTTCTTAAACCAGAAAGCAAGATTGACAAGTAAAATCAGCGCAGGAACTTCAATCAGTGGGCCAATAACACCGGCAAAAGCCTGTCCGGAATTAATACCGAATACACCAACTGCTACAGCAATCGCCAATTCAAAATTGTTACCGGTAGCCGTAAAGGAGACCGAAGCATTCTCTTCATAGTTGGCGCCAAGTTTCTTGGATAAAACAAAGCTGAGCACAAACATGATGAGGAAGTAGATGACCAAGGGAATCGCAATGCGAACGATATCAAACGGAATATCCACAATCATTTTTCCTTTGAAACTGAACATGATCACAATCGTGAAGAGCAGTGCAATCAACGTCAGCGGACTGATTTTAGGAATAACATGTTGAACATACCACTCTTCGCCTTTTGCTTTCTTAAAGAAGTAACGTGTTAGAAATCCTGCGATGAATGGAACCCCGAGATATAAGAACACACTCTCCGCTACATCTCCCATGCTTACATCGACTACCGATCCTTCAATTCCGAAGTAAGGTGGAAGCACGGTAATGAATAGCCAGGCAAACAAACTGTAAAATAAGACCTGGAAAATACTATTGAGTGCCACTAGTCCTGCAGCATATTCTTTATCACCTTTTGCCAGGTCATTCCACACCAACACCATGGCGATGCAGCGTGCTATGCCAATCAAGATTAGTCCAATCATGTATTCAGGCTTGTCGTGCAGAAAAATAATCGCCAGTATAAACATGAGAATTGGCCCAATGACCCAATTCAATAACAATGACAGACTGATCACCTTTACGTTCTTAAATACTTTTCCCAAATGTTCGTAGCGCACTTTCGCAAGTGGCGGAAACATCATAATAATAAGTCCCGTTGCGATTAACAGATTGGTAGTTCCAAACTGAAAGGGCTGCATTATTTTTTCAACGGGCAAGAAGTTACCAATGCCCACGCCAACCAGCATGGCCAGAAATATCCACAGGGTGAGGTAGCGATCTAAAAAGCCGAGTTTCTTTTGGTTGGCCATGATAGAAGTTGATTGTTACTGTACTTGTGAGAAGGCATAGAAAATCTCGCGCCCGATTTGATGAACACGTTCTGCATACATCGCTTCTTCCCGTGGTGTTCCGTCAAATTCTTTAGGGTCATCGTAGGTTATTGCAATGCGGGCAGCAGCCCCGATGACCAACGGGCAATTCTCATCGGCATGCGAGCAAGTCATGATGGCCGCAAAATCTTTATTGTGATTAAAGGGATCATCGTATGTTTTGGAGAATGCAATAACTGGCGCAATCCCCTCGGCAAACGTTACTTCATAAATGGGGTTGTTGCCAGGCTTGGTTTGAATGATTTTAAATCCAGCAGCCTGCATGGCTTTTACAGCTCTCGGATTAAAGGCAGTTGCTTCAGTGCCTCCCGAGAAGCAAGAAACCTTATCAATACCATTATAGTGCGCAGCTGCCTGGGCCCACAGTTGGGCAAGGTGGCTTCGTCTCGAATTATGCGTGCAGATAAAATTCAGAATAATGGGGTCTCCAGCTTTTTTCTTTTTTTCGATAAAGGAAGAAAGCTGTTTCAGAATTTGCTTTCGTTCTGCCGGAATCTGTTCATATTCTTTCTGAAACTGATCAATCAGCGAATTGAGTGGGGGATACACAATGGATTTCATTCTGCAAAAATAGTTATTGATCGTAATATTACGATATAAAACCTGAGCTAACACATGTTAACCAAATCTTACCTTCTTTAAGCCAGCATTACCCCAATGTTATTCCGCCTCATGAGCTAACACGCTCACATTCATCTGAACTATCGTAATATTACGATTCGATAACTTTTAAAGTAGGCTTCTTAAGCAGAGGTTTATCATGTCCTCTTTAACAATTCGGTAACATACCCTACCCAAAGGGGTAATATTACCAACTCACCTTTGCGGCAAGTTAAAACCACCTTTATGATCCGCAGAATTCTCTCAGTACTCCTCTTCATCAGTCTCACCTCGCTTACATGGGCCCAAAACGGAACCATTGGGGGGAAAGTAATTGATGCGAAAAGTCAGGAGACCATTATTGGGGCCAATGTGGTAATTGAAGGAACTACCGTGGGTGCAGCTACAGACATTGATGGCAATTTTGTTATCGCGAATGTGAAGCCTGGCACCTACACCATTGTGATTTCATCTGTTACCTACAAAACCCATATTGTTAAGGATGTTGTTGTGGAGTCTGGGAAAAACACAAAGATCGAAGTAACGCTTGCAGAGGATGTTGCAGAATTGGATGCGGTTCTTGTTACTGCGAGAAAGGAAATATCCACTGACCTGAATCTTTTGAAATCGATCAAAGAAAGTAAGTTAGTAGTTAGCGGGATTTCCGCAGAGCAAATTGCCAAACTACCGGATAGTGATGCTGCTCAAATTGCTCAACGTGTACCTGGGATTACGATTGTAGACAATCGTTTTGTTATGGTGCGTGGTGTACCGGAGCGATATAATCAGGTAATGGTGAATGACGCCATTGCCCCGAGTACAGAAGTAGACAGACGTTCATTTTCATTCGATCTTATCCCTAGCAGTTCCATTGATCAATTATTGATTTATAAGTCAGGTACCCCTGATTTACCAGGTGATTTTGCAGGTGGTGTGATTCGTATAGTTACCAAACAAGCTACTACAGATGAGTATGTGAGTTTTGGATTCAATACCGGGTACCGTGTTGGGACTTCCTTTAATAACTTCAACAAGACTAAAACCAGTTCTACTGATTTCTTAGGTTTTGATGATGGCTTAAGATCACTGCCAGCGAATTTCCCATCGGGTGATGCGTTAAGAGAAAGCCCGACTAAATCTGCAATTCGGTCTGACGCTGGAAAATCGTTAGAAAATACGATGAGCTATTCCACCGTTAGTGCACCGCTGGATTATGGTATAAATTTTGGAATCGCAAGAAACATGAAAATTGGACGTGTTAAGGCGAGCAATCTTACTGCATTAAACTATTCAAGGAGTTATATGAACTATGACTTGGATTTCATTCGGTACAATGAACCACGCACGGTTGCCAATGAGGAACCTGTTATTCAATTTAAGTTCAAAGACAATTATTCAAAGGCTGAGACAAAAATCAGTCTCGTCCATAATTGGTTGTTTAATCTGGGAGAGCGAAGCAATATAGAATTTAAGAATCTTTTTGTTCAAATAGGGGAGGATCAGACAGTGCTTCGATCTGGGTTTAATAACTACGAGCTTGTAGGGAAATTGCAGAACAATAATGCATATCACTATTTGGCTCGTTCAATCTATTCCGGACAGTTGCAGGGCAATTTTAAGTCAGCAAATGAGGCAACCATTTATTCCGTATTGCTTGGTACAAATTATATTAAACGCAATGAACCTGACTACCGAAGATTTAGAAGAGTACAAACGGAAGGAAGCAATGATCCTTTTGAATTGATTTTGCCTCCCGGCTCTTCGCCCATTGATGCAGGCAGATTTTATTCAGAATTGGAAGATTTAGGATTTTCGCACGCTTTAAATGTAGAGCATAAGTTTGGTGACGTAACTTCGACAAAAACCGCTTTTATTAAAGCCGGGTATTATCTTGAAAAAAAATCGCGTGACTTCAGCGCCCGGTACGTAAGTTATTTTTATCCTGGTATAAGCGGGTTCCCTCCTGAAGTAGGTCAGGAGATAATTCGCAATCCTTTGGATCAATTGTTTTCAAGAGACAATATGTTTACCTATAATAACGATGGCTCGGTTATTCCTGGAATGGCTGTAATAGAAGGCTCACGTCCTACGGACCGATACAGAGGGGAAAATCTTTATACAGCTGGCTATTTCTCAGGAGGTCTTCCGGTTGGGAAATTTGATCTCGCGGGAGGTTTTCGTCTAGAATATAACAAACAAGAGTTGTTTACGCAGGACGACCAAGGTGAAATTTACGTAGATAATCCAGTAGTTTCCCCGCTTCCTTTTGCAAACATAGCTTTCAATATAGGTCAACGTTCATTGGTTCGCACTGCCTATAGCCGTACAGTAAACAGACCCGAGTTTAGAGAACTGGCCCCCTTTGGATACTATCAATTTGAGTATGATGCGAACATTTTCGGAAATCCGGATCTTGAAACAGCTACCATCGATAACCTCGATCTTCGCTATGAGTTGTACCCCAATCCAGGAGAAGTATTCAGCATTGGAGGTTTCTATAAAAATTTTACAAACCCAATCGAGTATCAATTGGTTAATACAGGTGGTCTTGGACAAAACTTCTCTTATGTAAATGCTCCCAAAGCATTTAGCTATGGGGCAGAAATTGAGATTAAAAAATCATTGGCGAGTCTTTCTGTTTCAAAATTCTTTCGCAACACCTCAGCCAACGTTAATGCTTCATTTATTAAAAGCCAGGTAGATCTTGGAGATAATGTAACTTTTCAGCGACAAAAACGCTCGTTGCAAGGTCAATCCCCTTATGTGGTAAACGGAAACTTATTTTATAATGACGTAGAGAAAGGATTTTCTGTAAACCTGGGTTATAACGTATTTGGTAAACGCATTTTTGCAGTAGGTAGTGTGATATTACCTACGTGGTGGGAACTTCCTAGGAATGTAATCGATTTGCAAATCGCGAAGGTGATTGGTCAAATGGAAATAAAGCTAAACGTAAGTAATTTACTCAACGCTAAATACCGCATATTCCAAGATGATAATGATGATGAGAAAATCGAAAGCAACATTGACCAGTCGGTGCGCGGCCATCAAGTAGGGCAGCAGGTTGCACTAAGCCTGAACTGGAGATTTTCAAAAGATTAACCTGTTTTAAAACCATTTAAAAGACCTGCCGTGGCAGGTTTTTTTATTTGTTAACAGATCATGAAGATCATAACATTGGCGTAATGAATTCTTAACTGACCTTTCACGATATACCCCCCTGATCAACCTAATTTTACGCCCAAACAATAAGCTTTCACAAATGAAAAACACATTAAGAATTTTTACTCTTCTCATCGCGATGTCTTCTCTCGCGCTGATCCAAAGTTGTAAGGAAGATGATCCAGTACCCGTTCCACCTACCATAACAGCTCCGGCTACAGTAGCTTCGGTTCAGGTAAATACTAAAGCTGATGTTACTTTCACGTTTACTGCAGCAGGTGGATTTAAGTCTAGTTCTGTAACAGCGACTGGCGGTACCGCAACCGTAAAGACAGCACCTTCGGCTAATGCAGTTGATGGTTCAGTGGTTGTTGAATTTACAGCTGGTGCAAGTGCAGGTGCAGGCTCAGTTGTTCTTACTTTAACGGATAACAGCAATCAATCAGCTACTCAAACAGCAGTAGTAAATGTTACTATTAGTGCCCCTCCAACGGTTGTACTTAATCTTTCCGCTGGCTCAGGTAACCCTGGCACTACCTTACCGGTTACGGCTACCATCACAGCACCCAATGGCGGAGCTGTCTTAACAATCACAGGCGCAACATCAGTGCCCGCGAGCCCGATTACAGTTTCAGGAGCTACACAGGCAGTTACACTTGCTATCCCCGCCAATGCAGTAGTTGGTTCAACTATTTCTGCAGTCTTTTCGGTGAAAGATGCTCAGAATTTGGTCTCAACCCCAGCAACCTATACAATTACCGTTTCTGACCCAACTAACATATTACAAGGAAACCTAACCACACAAACGCTTGATGCGACTAAGCCTTACCTATTGAAAGGTCAGGTGTTTATTCCAAATGGTGTTACGCTAACAATACCTGCCGGTACAGTTATTAAAGGTGATAAAGCAACAAAAGCAACTTTGGTAGTTCAGCCCGGTGGTAAGCTGGTAGCGAACGGAACGGCAAACAGCCCGGTTGTATTTACATCGGCCCAAGGGGTAGGAGAACGCGATCGTGGTGACTGGGGTGGTATAATTATGCTGGGAAATGCCTTTGTTAATCAAGCATCTAAACCTGCTATTGAAGGAATTACCCCAACGCAGACTTACGGTAGCTCCATAGCTGAAGCGGCAAATCCTTCTACCAATGCAACTGAAAATTCTGGTACGCTTACCTACGTGCGTATTGAATATGCTGGCATTGAGTTAACGCCAAACAATGAAACAAACAGTTTGACGATGGGTGGGTTGGGTAATGGAACAACAATCTCCTATGTGCAAGTTTCTTTTGGAGGTGATGATGGCTTTGAATGGTTTGGCGGTACAGTGAATGGAAAATATTTGGTATCTCATTCTACTTGGGACGATGATTTCGATACAGATTTCGGTTGGGGTGGTAACGTGCAGTATGGCTTGATAGTTCGTAATATCTCCGCAGCTGATCAGTCAGGTTCTAATGCATTCGAAACTGACAACCAGGCCAATGGAGCAACGATTGCCGGAGTTTGCGATGGTACAACAACCGTTGGTTGTACCCGAGGCATTTTCTCCAATATTACGGTTCTAGGACCTCGTGTTGTGGTTAACACACCCAATGTTTCTAGTAATTATCAGAACGCGATGCATATCAGAAGAAGATCAGCCATCTCTGTTTTTAATTCATTCTTTTCAGGTTTCCGCGTAGGTCTTCGCATCGATGACCAAGGCACTTTGGATAACCTTACTTCTGGTGCTGGCAAGCATGGTTACAACGTATTAACGGTTCCTGGAACAACCATCATTGGTACTTCAACAACTGCAGCGGATGCAGTTTTTGCGACTGGACTTACGATTTCTCCTGATCCTGCAGGAAATGCAACGGCCATCTCCAATTATTGGACAACCAATAACAATGCTTCAATAAATGATATTACTACTGCTAATTTTGCCACCAAAATTGGTGATTTGGGTATTGTGAGTTCATTGTTCTGGAATGATAAGACTTCCTCGACCTATCCATCTAATCCAAACTTCGCTTTAGTGGCTGGAGTTGCAGGAGCTAACAACCTTAATGCAGGAGCAAACTTTACGGATGCTAAATTTACTGGTAATGCATTCTTCAATACAGCAGGAGTTTATCGAGGCGCGTTTGGCACTACCGATTGGACCGATGGCTGGGCTGAATTCCAACCGTTGAATAAAGTTTATTAAATCATTAGGTTAAATTATAAGGGTTTAATTTAGGATTGAAGACCTGCTGTAAGGCAGGTCTTCCTATTTTTGCGATATGAAAAGAATAGCTTTTGTATTAATACTGTGGGTACTGATTGTTGGTGCCTGCAGTACAAAAAACAATTACCAGGTAAGCACACACTTAACGCCACAGCAACAGGACGAAATGATGTGGAAAATTATCCGTTATGTAGGCCGGGCTCCGGAAGGACTAACATTTGAAGAACGCTTTTACAAGGCCTATGATTCCGCTTATCTGGAGCAAGCCAGATTGCATAAATTTGATGCGTACTTTAAAGATGGAAATACACATTACTTTCTGGTAAGTCGCAAAGCCCCAAGCATGGTAGACAAGCGGGTTGCCACAGGAGGAAAATTTGTCCTGAGTGAAAACAATAAAATCTCAGAATATGAAGAAGTATTTCGCACCTGGAAAATGGTGCCTGATACATTGGCCAAACGAGAGCTTATCTTGTTTGATAAATTTGTGAAAGGAGAATCCCTTACCGCCTACGAAACCAGAAACTCAAACGGTATTGAATATATAGAATTTCCAGATGAGCGTACATACTTTGATAAAGCGCTCAAGCAATGGAAAACGAAGAGCGCTAACTAATCTTGCGCTGTCTTTTTTAGTCTATTCAGTAGAGTTCGGCTCCCCCAAGAGCAACGATTAGATAATATTGCCATAACTTTTAAGCATTATCTATTGAATACCTTTAATTATATAAAATAAAGAAAGTTCTCGATAGAAATTTTCTTGTATGAATCTGCTAAAATCTATATCTGATAAAACAAAATGATTTATATGAAAAAAACTTACCTCACTGTGTTGCTAGTATTTTTTACTTTGGCAATGGCATTTCCTCAGGTTAATGTCACTTTTACGCTATCATCAGGCGCGTCTAGTCTTACCGTGCCAGCCGCAGGGCTAAATAACGTTGGGTTTACAGTTAATTTATCGAAGCCAAGTGCTTTAGTAACAGATGGTAATGTCTATATCTACGCTAAGGGAGGTTCAACAGCCCCAGTTAAACTAAATTATACTGGCTTGGTTTCAAGTGGCTCTTGGGGTGGTGGTGGGTCATCCCAGACTGTATTGTTATCAGGTTCATTTAATATCTTTCCTTCCGACCTTAATAATTTATCTGGTGTTGTGTATGCACGATACGAATCGAGCTCTGGCGTAAATTACAAAAGCGCAGATAGAGTAGCCACCGTTCCCATATTCGATAATATAATTAATTCTCCTGCAGTATCATCGTTCAATGGTTCTGGCAATCCTTCAGTAATAACCGGTGTAGCCCCAAAAGGGGGCACTCCGCCTTATTCTTTTCAATGGCAGTCAAGTACAACAAGCTTGAACTCGGGATTTAGCAATATCGCTTCTGCTACAACCTCGACATTTGATCCCCCAACAATTACTCTTACTACACATTATAGACGAATTGTTACATCTGGAAGTTTAACAAGCACAAGTAACCCAGTCACCATAACAATAAACTCATTTCCTCCAATTTCAAATAATTTAATATCATACTCCGGTAATTCTATTATTTATGGTGTTTCCGGTGATCCAACAATACTTACCGGTTCTACCCCGACAGGAGGCTCTGGCTCTAATAGCTATACGTATCAGTGGCAATCCAGTATAACAAGCCCATCAACTGGTTTCAACAATATTTCTTCGGCAACAAGTCAAAATTTCGACCCTGGCTCGATTAATCAAACTACTCACTACACGCGAATAGTTACATCTGGAAATCTGACAAATACAAGCAACGTAATTACAATAACTCTTCGACCACTTGGGTCGATATTCGATTATCCTATTGATATAGGTAATTTAGATGTATCAACTTCTTATGGCGACAATAGAAACCCAACAGGATATGGGAATGAATATGGCAACTCTTTTGATGATATATTTTATAAGTTCAATCTTGTTAGATCCGCCAAAGTAAGTATATATAACTGTAAGTCAGATGGTACTTCAACAGTATTTTATCTATTGGATAATGCCGGCAACCTTATACAGAACGGCACAGCAATTGAATCTTGCGATGTTGGTATCCAAGTTGATTTTGATTTACAAGGAGGGGTATACTATGTAGTCCATGAATTGCAAGATCCTTGGACAACCAATACACCTTTATATATTGAGGTAACATCAAATGGCTCTTCGTCTGGCAGGCTTTCCAGCAAACCGCAGGTTAGTAAGCAACCTGTTTCACTACCTGAAAATTTGACTGAGATTCGAGGAAGTGTTCTATATCCTAACCCTGGAAATCACTTTATTTCATTTAACTTGGAAAAAAAGCCTGAAGCCTTCGTTCAAATAATAGACATAAATGGTGTTGTTTTGAGTGAATGCTTCATAACAGAATCTTCACAAAAGATGGATGTAAGTGATCTGCCTTCTGGTTTTTATCTTACGAAAATCTTTCAGGGCAATCATGTGCGTAGTGAAAAATTAATCATTCGAAAGTGAAGAGGGTGACTTGTCCATAATCAGAAGGATATTTTAATACCCACGGCTAGAGAAAGAGTTGCTTCTTTTTTTGAACAAAAGATTCAAACGGTATTGAATATATAGAATTTCCAGATGAGCGTACATACTTTGATAAAGCGCTCAAGCAATGGAAAACGAAGTAATGGATTAGTTAATCTTTCTTTGTTTCTCTTTATGTGTCTCCATCACCTTCTTAATCTGAACCCCAACATTCAGCAGTGAGTCCTGCGCTTTTTTATTATTCTCTAATTTCACTTTCAAGACGGCATTCTCAAACCTATTCGCCTCCAGCGATTTTTCCAACTGTATTTTCTCCTGATCGCTATTGCTGAGTTTAATGTTAAGATCTTTGTTTTGATTCAACATGCGCTGCTGTTGTTTTTCTACTGCATCTAGTGCTTGCTGAGTTTCATCTATTTGTTTTTGCACCTGGTCGCGGTAAAATTTAACCCCAAACTGATAAAGCATTTTTTGTAGCTCTCGGTTTGCGTACTTAATGTCTTTGTCGTCCCATTCGGTCGGATTAATACCCATCCAAACGGTAGAGTTTTTCTCACCTTCATTCATGTCTGCATAAACGATGCCTTTGGAAAATGGTGTTCCATTAATGGTTGGTTCTGTGACTGTCATCGGATGGCCGCTTTGCTTTAGCTTACCCATGTCTTTCAGAAACCGGACCCAGGCCGATTGAATGTCGCTTTTCGAACCATCGAGGGAAGTAACAAATACTTCGAGGGTCTCATTCTTTATCTTTTCATTTTGTTTATTTACAGTTACCGTTTGGCTGTGCGCCAAATTGATTGCAAAGGTGAATACGGTGAAAATCAAAAACTTATTCATTGTCATAGTGTTATCAGAGATCAAAGCTACTAATAATGAGTAAAAAAATATTAATAACCGGTGCTTCAGGTCTTATTGGCACACGAATAACAGAGTTGCTGCTGCAAAAAGGCTTCCAGGTTTCGCATCTGGGTCGCAGTAAAAAGAGCGGAGCGGTTCCTTCTTTTGTTTGGGATGTTGACAAGGGCGAGCTAGATCAACAGGCACTTGAAGAAGTGGATACAATAATTCATTTGGCTGGGGCTGGGGTTGCTGACAAACGTTGGACGGAATCAAGAAAAAGAGAAATACTCGAGAGTCGAACAAAATCTTCTGGGCTACTCTATAAAGTTCTTTCCGGCACCAATCATTCGGTGAAGACGATGGTGTCAGCTTCGGCAATTGGCTACTATGGCTTTGGTTTTGGCGAAGAAGTTTTTACTGAAGAGAGTGCACCAGGAAACGATTATCTCGCGCAGGTTACCAAACAATGGGAGGCAGCCGTAGACAAAATCAGTACCTTGAATATCCGCGTTGCCAAGCTCCGGATTGGAATTGTGTTTAGTGATAAAGGTGGTGCATTGGTAGAAATGGCGAAACCTATTCGTCTCGGTGCAGGCGCTGCGTTGGGTTCCGGCAACCAGTATATGTCTTGGATTCATCTGGATGATTTGTGTGAAATGTTTATCAAAGCAGTAGAAGATGAATCCATGCATGGCGCTTACAATGCCGTTACCGGTGATTACGTAACCAATAAAGAACTGACTAAACTCATTGCCAAAGTATTAAACAAGCCACTTTTACTTCCCAACATCCCCGCATTTGTTATGCGAATAATCGTGGGCGAAATGGCTGTGATTGTAGTGAATGGAAGTAAAATTTCGGCTGATAAGATAAAGAGTACTGGATTTGATTTTAGGTACTCTAATTTAGAGGAAGCACTGGAAAGCTTAAAGCTTTAAAGTGAAAAGCTTAAAGCTAAATCCTCGTCCAATTTAAAGTTGTTGAGTCCCTGCTTTAAGCTTTAAAGCTTTTCACTTTCAGCTTCCATTACTGCTACTCCAATCTTCGAATCCGCAGTGCCATAGTATAAAAACCACTTACCATTGAGTGGCACAAGCCCTTCAATAAAACAAACTTGATTTACCTGGCCTTCGATCTCATAGGGTTGATCGGGCCTTAGAAAATTATTTTCAAGCCGATCCATAATTTTTGTCGGATCCGTTGGGTCGAACAATGCCTGGCCTGAGCAATAAGCTCCTTTCGGTAATTCAGGATCTCCTTCCGTGTCGCTGTTCATTCCATTATATAAAAGCAAAACTCCTTTCCCGGTAAGCAACGCATAAGGCCCACTTTCTACCAGCCGGCTATCAAAATATCCTTTGC
>LNFM01009325.1_pt1 | contig 15073 bp, 17 predicted proteins | sample 596031 | NCBI WGS metagenome assembly LNFM01 (sample SAMN04254537, study PRJNA301005) | activated carbon metagenome | isolation source: dual media filters at the Ann Arbor, Michigan drinking water treatment plant | place: USA: Ann Arbor
ATGTTCGAAGGCGTAAAGGCTTGCCAGTGCTAGCAGGTCGAAGGCGGTAAGCTCGACGAGCGCCAACTTCCAGCGGTCCAGTTCGGCCAAACGCTCGCCGTGGGCGTATGTGAAGATGTCGAGCACCCGGCAGAGTTCGGCCACCTCCTGGTTGTGGTGGCTGCACTCAGCCAGTTCCTTGCGGTGAGGGGAACCCGAAGAGAGCACCAGTTCCGAACGACGAGCCGCCAGGATGAGCGCGTTGGGTGCGAGGTCGGCGAGGGTGCGAATCAGACCTGGGATCGAGACCTGTACTTGGCTCAGGTAGCTTGCAAGCGAGAGTGTTGCGGGCTCACCGGACCAATCATCCGCATTGCATTCCTCGACAACGCGGCTCGACCATAACAAGGCGACGCGGTCGGACCGCGTCAACTTTTTCTGGCCTGAGCGAATGGGTTTGCCGTCCAGGTACGCTTCGAAAACCGCCTTTCGTGCCTCGGAGTCCCTGCGGCCATCGGCGATCGCGCGCGCGAATAATCGGTCGAAGTAGTTCGACGCCTGCGCGATATCATCGGGCGCGTCGCTCGTCGTGCGGTCGGGGCGGGTCACGGTGCCGAGTCTCCTCTAGTGAGTCACGCCAGTCGGCGCTTGAATGTCACGCTTATCGGATTGCTGCCGGCATGTCACCGGTACGCAAACTCTGCACCGAAAGCTTCCAAGTTTTGATCCACGCCGCACGGGCCGTGCCGCCGCGAAAGCTGGACGGCCAGGGGCTACGTCCGTCGTTGAGGCTCAGTTCGAGCCATAGCGGAGGGCTGCACCATGGGGATCAAGCGATGCCTGGCCTGCGGTGACCCGCTTCGATTGCTCCCGCTCCGAGTGTCAGCGTGAACGCCGCAAGCTGTGGCAACGAGAAAGGAAGCTTCTCGATCCGACCTATCGCGACGCCCAGGCATCCGCGCAAAGAGCCTGGGCGGAACGTCACGGCGACTATTGGCGCCGTTACCGCGACCAGCACCCTGACTACGTCGACCGCAACCGCGCCCAACAACGGGTCAGGAATGCGTCTCAGCGAGCCGCGCCGCCGATTGCAAAGATGGACGCGTCACCACCAACTTTGCCACTTCCGTCAGGTACTTACCGACTTGAGCTCAAGGACGCCGAAGGAGTTGCAAAGATGGACGCGTACACGGTGGAAATCACTTTTCTGACAACGACTTAGCGCGGCTTCTCTGTGGTTGCAAAGATGGACTCTATAGACGGCTGGGGGCGCTACTGCTAACTTTTCGCCCTGTCGACCCCATGTCACCGCCGGACCTGCGATGTGCCAGTGCCACTCGGCTTTGAGGTTGACGTCCCGACCGGCTTCGCTCGGCGGTCTTGCCGAAAGGACATGGGCATCATGGACAGCGACGACCACCCAGGCGATGTGCCCGTGCCAGCCGCACGACTGCGTGCCGCCGAATACGTGCGCATGTCGACCGAGCACCAGCAGTACTCAACCGAGAACCAGGGCGACAAGATCCGGGAGTACGCGGCCAGGCGCGGCATCGAGATCGTCACCACCTACGCAGACGAGGGTAAGAGCGGTCTGCGCATCGACGGACGGCAGGCCTTGCAGCGGCTTTTGCAGGATGTGCAGGCCGGCGGCGTTGATTTCCAAGTCATCCTGGTCTACGACGTCAGCCGATGGGGGCGTTTTCAGGATGCCGACGAGAGTGCTTACTACGAGTACATCTGCCGGCGCGCGGGCATCCAGGTTGCGTACTGCGCCGAGCAGTTCGAAAACGACGGCTCGCCGGTGTCCACCATCGTCAAGGGCGTCAAACGGGCGATGGCTGGCGAGTACAGCCGCGAGCTATCGGCCAAGGTTTTCGCCGGCCAGTGCCGCCTGATCGAGCACGGTTTTCGTCAAGGCGGGCCCGCCGGCTTCGGACTGCGGCGAACGCTGGTGGACGTCAATGGCGTTATGAAGGCCGAACTGGCGCGCGGCGAACACAAGAGCCTGCAGACAGACCGCGTGATCCTGATGCCGGGCCCAGACGATGAAGTGCGCATCGTCAACGACATGTACCGCTGGTTCGTCGACGACGGTCTCAACGCCCCGGAAATCGCCGGCCGGCTGAACCGCATGGGCGTACGAACCGACTTCGGACGCGATTGGTCTCGGTCCACCGTGCATGAAGTTCTGACCAACGAGAAGTACCTCGGGCACAACGTCTACAACCGCGTGTCATTCAAGCTGAAAAAGCTGCGGGTGGAGAACCCGCCAGACATGTGGATCCGCAAGGAAGGTGCATTCGAGGGCATCGTGCCGGCAGAGGTCTTCTATACCGCGCAGGGCATCATTCGGGCCGCTGCTCGCCGCTACAGCGACGAGGAGCTGATCGAGCGCCTCCGTGGGCTGTACCAGCACCGAGGCTTCCTGTCCGGTCTGGTGATCGACGAAGCCGACGGCATGCCCTCGACGTCGATCTATGTCCACCGATTCGGCAGCCTGATCCGCGCCTACCAGATGGTGGGCTTCACGCCAGACCGGGACTATCGGTATCTGGAGATCAACCGACTGCTGCGGCGGATGTATCCGGAGACCGTGCAGAAGATCGAACGCGGCGTCGTCGACCTGGGCGGCAGCATCGTGCGCGATCCGGCGACCGACCTACTCACGGTCAACCGCGAGTTCAATTTCTCGATCGTGCTTGCTCGCTGCCAGCCGACCGCCACGGGCGCAGGACGCTGGCGCATCCGTCTGGACACGAGCTTGGCCCCGGATATCTCAGTGGCAGCACGGCTCGACAAGGACAACAAGTCGATCCTGGACTACTACCTGCTGCCACGGTTGGACTTTGGGCCGTCGCGTATCAGCCTGGCGGACCGCAATCCGGTCGAATTCGAAAGCTACCGATTCGACTCGCTCGACTACTTGTACCGCATGGCCCAACGTGCGCGGTTGAGGCTGGCGGCATGAGCGGCGACGTCTCCGTCCAGCCGCTCAGGCTGTTGCCGATTGAGCAGATCGAGGTGCTCAACACGCGCGAGCGAAACGGGCGGGCTTTTGCCGAGATCGTCACCAACATCAAGACTATCGGCTTGAAGAAGCCGATCGTTGTGACGCCCCGGCCAAAGGCCGATGGCACCGAACACTACCTGCTGATCTGCGGCGAGGGGCGGCTCAACGCATTTCGAACGCTGGGCGAGCGTGAGATTCCGGCGTTGGTGGTGATCGCCAGTGACGAGGATGCGTTCATCATGAGCCTGAGCGAGAACATCGCTCGCCGGCAGTGTCGACCGCTGGAGTTGCTCGCCGGTGTCGAGGAACTGCGAACCCGCGGCTATAGCGCCAAGCAGATTGCCGCAAAGACTGGGCTCGCGCAGAAGTACGTACAGGGCATCCTGACCTTGCTCCAGCAAGGCGAGCAACGACTGGTAGAGGCTGTCGAGAAGGGCGCGATCCCGCTCAATGCCGCGCTGGCCATCGTCGGCGCGGGCAACGACACCACCGCTGTTCAGGCCGTGCTGCAAGAAGCCTACGAGGCTGGAACCCTGCGCGGCCGTCGCCTCATCGATGCCCGTCGGCTCATGGAACGCCGCGAAAGTCTGGGCGCCACGCTCGCCCGCCGAGCGCCCCGCAAGATGGGCGACGTGACCTCGTCGAGCCTGGTGCGCAACTATCAGCGGGAAGTGGACCGGCAGAAGTCGCTGGTACGCAAGGCCGCCTTCACGCAGCAGCAACTCCTGTTCACGGTCAGCGCGCTGCAACAACTCTTCGTGGACGAGAACTTCACGAACTTGCTGCGCGCCGAGGGGCTGGAGTCACTGCCAAAGTTCATCGACGAGCGCGTTTGGGCCAAAGGGCGGCGGCCATGACCGGCGTCTCGCTCGGATTCAAGCTGGAACCCATAGCGCTGCGGCTCGATCAACTCCTGCCGTGTCGCAAAGTGCCTACCGGCCTGCCTACCTCCAGAAAGTACAAGCAGATCCGAGCTTCCATCGAGGAGGTCGGACTGATAGAGCCACTTTCCGTGTCGCCTGTCCCGGCCAGCGACGGCCAATACCTGCTGCTGGACGGGCACATGCGGCTCATTGCGTTGCGTGACCTCGGGCATGAATTGGCACCCTGCCTCATCGCGACCGATGACGAAGCCTATACCTACAACAGCCGGGTCAATCGGCTGTCGAGTATCCAAGAGCATTTCATGATTCGCCGAGCCATCGCCAGCGGACTCTCGCCGCAGCGCCTGGCAAAGGCACTGTGTGTCGATATCAGCCACATCACCAAGAAGACCAACCTGTTGGAAGGCATCTGCCAAGAGGCGATCGACATCCTCAAGGACCGGCAGTTCTCGGTTGAACTTGGTCGGGTGATTCGCAAGATGAAGCCGAACCGGCAGATCGAGTGCGTAGAGCTCATGACCTCCGCCAACAACCTGACGGTCTCGTATGCCGAGGCGCTGCTGGTGGCGACATCGGCTGAGATGCTCGTGGGCGGCAAGCGCCCGATGAAACTGGCCGGTGCCACCCCGGAGCAGATGCTCAAAATGGAACGGGAGATGGCCAACCTGCAAACCCAGTACCGGCTCGTCGAGCATACGTATGGGCAGGACGTGTTGAACTTTGTGCTTGCCAAGGGCTATCTGGCGAAGCTCCTCGAAAACGCCCGAGTAACCAAGTACCTGAAGCAGCAACAGCCGGAGGTGTTCGAGCAGTTCAAGACGATCGTGGCCTCTTCTTCTATCGATCAGTAGGCTGCTCAATGCGGCATTGCAGTCGCCAAGTGTGTAGCAATGAGGTGCTCTCCTGGCGCGCTGCATATGCAGCGGCCCAGCGGGATGGGAAATTTTCGCCCACAGCGATGGCGTCGGCGGGCTGAGAGTTCCTGCGCCGCTTACGGAAGGCCGGAAGCTCGACTTTGATAGGATGACCCGAGTGACTCGTCAAGACTGGTTGCAGCGGTTTGGGTCAGACGCTTGAGTGACCGCTGCCTGTTGGTGCGGCCGTAGACGCACCGCGCCAGAATACGCAGGTCCATTCGCTGCGGCTAGCCACTGGCTGACGGCGCCATTGGTGGCATGCGCCACATATCCAAGCCGCCTCGGCTCGGCTGTCGGCTTAAGCGCAAACACTGGGCGTCGCGGCAAATACTGCGACTCGTCGCCTGCAGAGCCCGTTCGACAAGACGCCCGTAGGCAGAACGCTAGACTACTCGGCTAGACCTTGGACGCACTTCTCCCTCACTCTCTCCAATCTTATGGACAGCTTTGCCACCATCGCAATCAGCGGAGGAGGGTCTAAGGGACCCTATGCCTGCGGGGTTCTACAGGCGATCGCGAAATACACCGAAGAAAAGAATATTGACCTTCGAAGATTCTACGCAGGCACATCAGTCGGGGCATTGAATGCCACGCTGGCTGCACAAGGCGATTTGCAGGATCTAGCCGCGCTGTACGGTCGTTTGACGACCAAGGACGTTCTGGGGGTCGAAGATGCCGCAGTGTCAAAACTCCGGCTTTGGCGGCGATCAGGTACGAACCCCTTCTCTTACTTCGACAATGCAGCTTTGAGGGCCTTAATAGCGAAACATGCGAGGTTTGCGAAGCTCACTGACGCTCATTTGGCCATCTGTGCCACCAATTATCTGACTGGCGCTCTCGAGACTTTTTACGTCTCCAGTTTTATAGACCAGTTCCTGCAATTCGAAAAGGGAATCGACGCACGAGACAGGCGCCTGAACAACTACCACAAGATCTCAAGTCAAGAAGAGTTGGTTGACGCCTTACTTGCTAGCGCTTCGATTCCTTTCTTCTTTCCCCCGGTTCGAATCGGGGGAAGGCTATATGTCGATGGAGGCGTCGGGAACAACACCCCTCTCAGGCAAGCCGCATATTTCTCTCGATTTGTGTCCAAGCAGAATCTCGGAGAAACCCTACTGTCTATTTGCGTCGTGAACGACCCAGATCGGTTCACGGTAGACGATACAAGTGCATCGACAGAAATGTTTTCTATAATTACCAGGTCAATTGATATATTTCAGAATGAGTTGGTTTCGGACTCCATAACGGCTTGGCACAGAATCAACAAAGAGGTGTCGAACAACGATCGGAAGATTGACGAACTCTCGCGCTATATCGACGGCATCGGCCTGCAACAGACGGTCAAGGGTGAGCTGCAAGCAAAGATCAAGGAGGTCCTTGGGAAGTCTATGGCGGCGACGGCGCGAAAGAGTATTCCCATGAGTTTCATAATGCCATCAACACCCTTGGTTGAAGACGTGCTCAATTTTGATCCAGTACAGTCTAGGCTTCTTCGTAGGAGAGGGGTCGCGGACGCCCTCTCCGCACTCGCTCACAGCGGACAAATTGATCAGATAGATCAGGCAGCTTGGGTCGAACAGATCGCGTAACGATGACTCGCCTGCTTGTTATAGATACCGAGACCGGCGGAGTCGATCCGACAAAGTTCAGCCTTCTGACGTTTGCCGCAGCCGTATGGGAGGATGGACGCATCCTAGAGACCATCGAGTTCGCTGTGCGCGAGCCTCGGGTTCGAACAGAGCCTGAGGCAATGCTGATCAATCGTATTGATCTCAGCGCGCACAGGAAGCATGCGATTGAGCCCCGCATAGCGGTTCACCTCCTAGGCGAACTTCTGGACCGGCACTTTCCCAATGTACAAGTTGCAATCGCCGGCCACAACGTAAGTTTCGATGTAGGTTTCTTGAAGCGCATGTACCGATTTGCGGGAGAAGAGTACCCAGCTCGCTTCTCTCGCCGTCATATCGACACTGCATCCATTCTTGCTTTCCTCGACTTGTGCGGACTAATCTCGCTTGCAAAGCCAAGCTTAGATAATGCGCTCCAAGTCTTCGGCATCGCATACCAAACCAAATCCCGACACACAGCGCTCGGTGATGTCATGGTGACCTGCGAGCTCTTGAACAAGATGAAAGGGCTTGTCGTCGGGGTGGTGCCGACCGACGCAGGTATCGGTCAACGCGGTCGGCGACCTAGCGGCGACGCCTAGCCCATCGCCTGACGCGGCGACCCGCTGGCGGCCACCGCCTAGACGCTCTAGGCCTTGCGGTGAGTTCTCGCTTGCGACCAGTGGATGTCTGCAGCGTGATGCTGTCATTCACCCCGGCCATCATCAGAATTGATGATCTCGGCGATATCGAGACAGGGCGGTGCTCGGCCCCCCCTCCGTGTTCGGACATACGATCAAGCGATGAATCAAGTCGTCAGGTACCTCACCAAGTCTCGCTTCAAGCTGGCTGCGGAGTGCCCTAGGAAGCTCTACTACACGGGCAAGAAAGACTACCTCGATCGATCACTTGATGACAGCTTTTTGGCCGCGTTGGCTGAGGGTGGCTACCAGGTTGGTGAATTGGCCTGCCTGATTCATCCCGGTGGTATCCGCGTTGACGACCTCGACCACGATGTCGCACTTGCTAAAACTGCTCAGCTCCTGCAGGAAGACGACGTCACAATCTTTGAAGCGGCAATCGCAGCGGGAACTCTGTTCGTTCGCGTCGATGTCTTGCGCAAGAGAGGGACGCGCATCGAAATCATTGAAGTCAAAGCGAAGTCCTATAGCGCCAAGAAGGATGGTGACTTCAAAGGGGCCAAGGGCCAGCTGAAGTCAGACTTCCTCCCATACCTGCAGGACGTCGCATTTCAACGCTACGTTGCAGAGCAGGCGCTGCCTGGTCACCAGGTTCACGCGTTCCTGATGCTTGTTGACAAAGAGCAAATCTCGACAGTCGATGGACTCAATCAGCGCTTCAAGGTGGTCGTGGAAGGAAGGCGCCTCAGGGTCCAAGTGACGCCAAGTACGACTCTGGAATCCTTAGGCCAGATCCTGCTGACGAAGGTGCCAGTGGACGAGCAGGTCGACATGATTCTCTCAGGTACTCTCACGGTCGGGCCGGCGGATCTTCGCTCGTTTCCTGTAGCCGTGACTGCCTTCGCCCTTGCCTACTCTCAGGACAAGCCGCTCCCCCCAGTTCCATCCTCGGCTTGTGGCGCCTGTCAGTTCAAGGCGCCGAGCTGGCCATTAGCCGGGCAACTCAAGAGCGGCTTCCACGAGTGCTGGGCAGAGGCATTCAAGTGGGGAGAGCCTGATTTCACTGGGTCGACAGTTCTGGATCTCTGGAACTTCCACGGTAAGAGCCAGCTTATCAACCAAGGAGTACTGAGGGCAAATCAGGTCGCGCTGGAGGATCTAAAATTCGACGGCGAAGAACCAGGCGTTGACGGTATGACGCGCAAGCACCGTCAGTGGTATGTCTGCCAGCCGGCATGGCCTGGCGGAGGCGAGTATTACTTCGACGGCGCAGGCTATCTCAATGCAAGGGCGGGGTGGAAGTTCCCTTTGCACTGCATCGACTTCGAGACAAGCGCTGTGGCCATCCCCTTCACGAGCGGTCGACACCCGTACGAAATCACCGCCTTCCAGTTTTCGCATCATGTAGTCTACGAAGATGGTCGCGTTGAGCACCGCACCCAGTGGCTCTGCGCCAACCCAGGTGTCGATCCGAACATCGATTTCGTCCGCGCGCTGCGTGGCGCCCTTAGCAAGGATGACGGGACAATTCTCCGCTGGTCCGCGCACGAGAACACCGTGCTGAACAAGCTGCGTGAAGAGCTGCTTATGTCGGCTGCGGCTGCCGCAGACAAGGACGCGCTGGTGAGCTTTATTGAGTCCATCACGTCAAGGTCTGTGTCGCCTAAGGAGAAGGTTCACGGGCCAAGGACTATGGTTGACCTATGCGATATCGCTGAGAAGTTCTATTTCCACCCGTCTACCAAGGGCAGCAACTCATTGAAGAAAGTGCTCCCAGCGCTGATGAGCAGTTCCACCGCGCTGCGCGAAACTTACGGTAAGGCGAACTACGGCGGCAAGGGTGTCAGTTTGAACTTTGTGGAGCCCATCGCCTGGTGGCAAGAACGCGATGGCCAGGTGATGGACCCGTACGCGCTCCTTCCTCCGGTATTCGATGACGTATCGCGCAATGAGACTGATGCAGCCGATGAAGGCCTTTCCGCGGAACTGAAGGAAGGCGGCGCAGCAATGGCTGCCTACGCTCGGCTCCAGTTCGAGGATCTGTCAGATGCTCGCCGGTCGAGCATAGAGAGCGCCCTCCTTCGATACTGCGAGCTGGACACGCTGGCGATGGTGATGGCAATACAAGCGTGGGACCAAATCGCGGCTGATGCCACGGCCAGGCCCTGATCTGGGCAGCACAAACATCTGTTCCGTCTTTCTCTCAAGTCTCCGCCCTGGCTTGATGGAACGGCTTCCAACATGCGGTGCTCAACGTCAGGTACTGCGCCTCACGCCCTACCAAAGGCGGCAAACACACGCCTTTCTGCGCTGCCCTCGGTTCGAGCGTGCAGCCCACCCTCTAGCAACACGCGGCTTTGGATAGCCCCATCCATGAAGCATGTGGCCTGGTCCGTACCAACGCCGCTGGTCACATTGCCGGCTGTCCGAGCGAGATTGGGGCCAGTCATACCAAAGATGCGGCTGATGGCGATGCCAGGCCTGTCAGTCCCAAACAGTAGGAAGTCGCTGTTGAACTGCACCACGAAGCCCAAACGCCCAGAACGCAATCCTGCAGGGTCTTCTGGGGTGGTCGCCGCCGCGGCGCGTTGCGGTCACCCCGTCGATTCGCAGGCCAAGCTGGCGTAGCTGGACTCGAAGAACTTCGTCGTCGCATTCAGGTCGAGACGCTGATAGCAGTACAGCTGCCAGAACATCTGCCATTCGAAATCCTCCGGGGGTCGGCGGTCAACGGCGAGTCCAATCTGAATAGCATCTGCTGCGCAGATCACCTGACCGTGCGATGGCCAGCGATTAGGATCCAGCAGCGCTGTCGCGATTGACGTGAATGAGCGCTCCGGAGAGCCGGAGGGTGCCCGCAACATTCCTTGCTTGAGCAGGTCTTCAGCAATAGTCCGCGCGCGCCGCATGACCATCTCGAAATGCTTGAACTTTGTGGGGTCCATCTTTCCCAGCATGAGCTTCGCCACTGGATCGTTCGGCTCTCGGCGAAGCGCGGCCGTGTGCTCACGGAAGGCCTCCAGGTAGCTGTGGATTGAAGTCGTGACGCGATTTCCGCTTGAATCCACCATCATGACCTGAGGGTCGATTGGACCTAGTTCAGAGCTGTCGCTCATAACAACGACGTCGGCGCCCAGTGCCATCAAAGTGCCGGCGCTCTTCGCATAATCCGGGACGATCACTCGAAGCGTGGCGCTCTCCACCCTGTTGCGCACCATGCCGATGAGCTTCTCGGCAGCGTCAATGTCGCCGCCCGGCGTCTGCAGCAATAGATCAACCGGATGGCCACACGGAACGTTGTGAAGCAGGTCCCCAAAGAAGACTGCATCGTCGCGGCTGATCTCGCCGTGCAGGCCACCGAGATAGCAGATCAGCTTGTTACCAGTATGCCTCTCAATCTCATTGATCAACTCCTGCCGTTTGTATCGCAGGGCATGCATCGCCTGGAAGGCTGGCGTCTTACTTAGAGGCTTCCGCGTCGGGCCGCTTGCCTGACTTGCAGCCCTCTCTACGACGACTGGCGGATCGACCTCGACCTTGGCAAAAACGCTGCCATTGCTGGATGCCGACTGCTCTGGTTCTTCCATGCCTGCCCCTGCTTATGTCCAAAAGATTTTGCCGTCCTTCACGACATAGTGGCAACGCTTCTTACCTCGCCACGCGTCAATGCTGGGCCATAACGATAGGCGTTCTTTACCAGTCGCGCGCCAGTACGGGCGATTGTGCGCGTCCAGATTTACCATGATTCGATGGCCTTCTCTGCAAGGGCAGTCGAAGGCTAACCACTTGGGTTTTTCCAGGCTGCCCACAAGAACTGCAACTCTCGGTGGCAGCTCGTCCGGCACCTCGTCCGCTGCCTCGACAGTCAAGCCGATTCGCCATCGGCGCCATGGAAGCCATTCCTTCCAGGAGAAGTTTACTTCGGCCACGCCAGATCCAGAAAAGACTCCGTTACCCCGCGCCCAATCCGCCCCGACTCCGGGTGACAGTAGTGCCGCAGCCGTGGCGTCGCAATGTTGGTGGATATCTCTCGATCATGGCACCGCAGTAGTACCTCTGACGGTCGCGGCTCAGGCCCATAGCCGATCAATCTCTCAAGAAGCTCACTCACTGCTGTAGCCGCGACAATTGAAGTGAACGTCACGACTGCCGGCTCGATACGTCCAAGCGCTGGCGCATACCCCTCGTTCTCCAGCCGCCGCCGCTCGTCCGGAGTCATCATCTCTGCAGCCGCACGTGCGATGTCAATGCGGTCCCGACAAAGCAGACAGGCTTGCTCTGGCACGACGGTGGTGACCCGACCATGAATGCCGGTCAACTGGTTTGCACCATCACTTGACAACAGTACTCCGCAGTCGACAACCGGTGTGAGCAAATAGGTTGGCAGACGCGACAGAATCAAGCGCCCGGCGTTGTCATCGCTGCATCCAAAGACCACATCGCAGCGCAACAGACGACGCGCCGCATGATCGACGGTCAACATGCTCACCACAGATTCGCACTCGGCATCTGGGGCAATCGCCTTCAAATGGTCAGCTATCACCTCGACCTTGTAGCGACCCACATCGTTGGCAACCGAACCAATGACTCGCGTGAGATTGGATTCCGACAAGGTGTCAGGATCGACGAGCACGAAGTCTCGCACTCCAAGGCGGACGAGCTGCTCAGCAACGGCCGAACCGGTTCCGCCACACCCAACAATCCCGATGGTCAAGTTTGACAACGTGTTTTGGACCGCAGATCCGAAAGCGCGGACATTCCTGTCGAACATTTCGAGGGTGTCGCCACCTTGATCAGCGACGTTGGAAATCAAGCAGAAGCGATCGCCTACTATCCATAGCCGATCAATACGCTGGGCATCTCGGCCGTCCGACTCCACGCTCCCAGTAAAGCTGAAGCCACTTTCAGTTGGGCTGAGGATAAGCGCACCATAGAAATCGCTCCCGGAACGGAGACGGAAGGTCTCTGCCAACTGTGCGTCGACTACAGCATCATGATGGCTAGGGTTTGGGCTGGCACCGACCCCAGGGTGGGTATGCACCCAGATCGCCATTGACCCCAGCTCCTCGGCTCGTGCCAAGGCAGGTACATAGCCCGCAGAGTTGATAGTGAGCCCGTCGACTGCACGACGGATGTAGGCTGCGTCTGCGACCGGGTGGTACTCCCGGGCAAGAAGCCGGATCTGCGCGGACCCAATAGCTACCACAGTAGCCAACAAGACCCCGGCCGTTTCCAACGGCTGGACTACCGCCTCCGCCAGTTGCCGCGACACAGCCTGTGGAATGACTAGCGTGACCTTCACGTCACTGCTTCTTTGGCGGTGGCGCGTCGAACCTCGCGCGCGATCATCGCCAGATACGTCCGAATATCGTCGGTCCCTGAACGCCATTGACCCTGCGCAAGATGTCTTGACCATCGTTGCCAGGTCCGACCCAGATGGTTTTCCGCATGCTCAGTCGCAGGAATGGATCGCCCATCAGCTCGTGTTACGGCTGGGCTGAACCACCACATGTCAGGCGGAATGTCAGGGAACCCGGGACTCAGCCGAATGAGCAGGTCCGATTGGGCGACATTGCAGCCCCCTGGCAAGGCGTAGTTGGGAAAGACCACGCAAGTCATGTTCGCTTCTTCCGTCACCGTGTACGGAAGTCCGCGTGCATCCAGAAATTCAATGTCAGGCTGGGGCAAGGCCATGAACGCGCTCCTCAATTACATCGACGCGCCCTGGGTTGATCTGCGCTGGGGCGGTAAAAAACCGCATGCCATTGAGCAGCCTCACCGCTTCGTCATCCGCTATCTTGATGTCCGTCCCGCCCGGAACGACCAAAAACAGGTCGCGATCTGCACTGATCGGACCCTGCGGGGGCGGCGGGATGCGACGCAACTGGGCGCCAGTCATCTCACGTGTCGACACTTCGTAGTGCACGCGATCAATCTGAATGCGGGGACCGTTAGGTCGCGCCCCATCGACGTCCATCACTTCTTCGCCATCCATGCAAATCTCCTCATGAAGTCGTGGTTGCATGATACCACGATACCAACATTCTTGACAACCAGGGTATCGATAACAAGAATGAAGGCATGAAAAGCCCCAAAGCCATGACCATCCGCCTCTCCGAAGAGCAGGCCGATGAGTTGGAAACCGTGGCCACCGTAGAGAACCGCCCTGTGTCCGAGGTAATCAGAGCCGCGATTGCCAGTCACGTACAGCAACGCAAGCAAGATCCCGCTTTCCAGTCGAGCTTGCGAGATCGCATCGGCCGAGCGCAGCGATTGCTGCAGAAGTAGGATTCAGCTGGCGCAGCAGTCATTGACCGGAGCTTGAACGGACTCGTTTGAACATGGCATTGAACAAACCCAAGGCAGGGCAGTCGGAGCTTTCAGCAGCGCAACTTCGCGTCGCTAAAAAACTGCCCATCGGAGATGGGTTCGTCCTACTGATGATCGGTGAGGGCGACGAGGCGCAGGTGAGGCCTGGCGACGAGGCACCAACGCTGGTTAACAAGGCAGCCGTGGCACTGAGATCTCCAGGGATTGCGAGAACAAGTGTGTTTCGCAGCGCTGCCGCACAGCAGAAGAAGGTGTTTGCGTACTCCACTCACCCCGTGGATTCGAGCATGCTGCTCCGAGAGGCTGAGGATGGCTCACAGGAAGTAGGGAAGATCGGAGCCGATGGCCGCTTCCGCATTTCCCGAAAGGTGATGTGACGCGTCGTCGCACACCTCGACTCGACTCTCTTCTAGAAGGCGCGGTCCAGGCGGCCGGGCGTCCAGCGGCGTTTGTTCTCGCCGGGCACAACGGTTCAGGAAAGTCGACGCTTTGGTACGACAGGCTGGTGAATGGCCTGCAGATGCCACTGATCAATGCCGATCGGCTGACAACATCTATCCTCCCTGAAAGAGGTGCTGACGGGTTGCCATCGTGGGCCCAGCGCCTGCGGGATGAGGACGCGAGGTGGCACGAACTCTCACAGCAGGGAGTAAAGGCGTTTACGCGGCTGGTGATGGCCAAGCAGATCCCGTTTGCCTTCGAGACTGTCTTCTCCCACTGGCATCAACGGGAAGATGGCACGTACGAATCCAAGGCGGATGACATTCTTGAGCTACAGAAAGCAGGCTACTTCGTCGTGCTGCTTTTTGTGGGTTTGGCCACAGTAGGGCTCTCGACGGCACGCGTCCAGACTAGACGATCACAAGGCGGACATGCAGTGCCCGCTGAGAAGCTCGTCCATCGGTTCCCGCGCACGCAACAGGCTATCCGTCACGCAGCTCCGTTGGCCGATATGGCCATCTTCTTCGACAACAGTCGTAAGCCTGAGTCGGCGTTCTCGCTGGTTCGGGTTCAGCAGAAGAACAACGTCTTGTTCGACTGCCGTAGTACTGTTTATGAAGTGTCTGACGAACTCAAAAAGGTCGCCATGATGTGGCTTCCTAAAGTGAGCGGGGACTGGCCGACCACCAACGCCTGAGGCTCGATTGCCCGAGACGCGAAAAGATTGCGCGGCCGGGAGGTCTAGTCATGGCAGACCGACCATTGTTCACCTCTGTGCGACCAGATTGGTCAGGCGTCTGACCAACGCGCCAGTCGCGAGCGCACGTCTGCATGCGAGAGCCTGCATCTGGGGTGATTCGAGATGCGGGTCAGCCCGTCGAGGAGCAGGGTCGCCGGGACCTTCTGGGACGATTCCATCTGATCCAGGATCCATAGCAGGCCATACACGGAACCCACCCTTCAGCACCGGAAGCCGGGATTCATGCTTGGGGAACTAATGGCGGGGCCACTGCGCCCACAACTGATCGTCAGCGCTTGCGCCAGCCAGAGCTATGACCGATTGAGGCTGATTGGTCCCGTTCGTCACCCGGCACGGCGCCTGCGGCAGAGGGTTGCCATATGGCGTATGATCGGTGCCAAATGGCAGGAGTCACCGCATGAAGCCGTCTAGCCAACGCCCAGCCCTAAGGCCCAAGAAGACCGGGGCACCGGTCGCCGCGGCCGCCACCCGCACCGGGAACACGTCCACAGCGTACGGGGAGAT
>LNFM01008778.1_pt1 | contig 15070 bp, 14 predicted proteins | sample 596031 | NCBI WGS metagenome assembly LNFM01 (sample SAMN04254537, study PRJNA301005) | activated carbon metagenome | isolation source: dual media filters at the Ann Arbor, Michigan drinking water treatment plant | place: USA: Ann Arbor
GCCGCGGACGGGGAGAAAGGCCCGGGCTCAGGCCTTGTCGCGCCGGCGGCGCGAAAAGAAGCCCATCGATGCGAGCGCCATGCCCGCCAGGGCCAGCGTGGCCGGTTCGGCCACGGTGCCCCCACCCCCAGGCCCACCCCCGTTGCTCTCGGTGGCGGCGACGAAGAAGGTCTCGAACCCGCCGGTGGCACCCAGGCATCCGGGCGCCGCGTTCGGCCCGCATCCCGCCGTGGCAGACAGTCCGATGACGTTGGCGGCGTTGGCAAACGCCGGCGCCGCCAGCAACTGCTGGGCGGCGTCCAGGCCGAACACGAACCCGGCGTTTCCCGCCCCGGTAAAGGTGTCGGCAAAGTCGACCGGTGCAAAGGCGCCCGAAGTGAACAGCAGGGCGCCGTCGGTGGCGTAGATGTTCAAGACCAGGTCCTGCAAGGTGATGCCGTTGAGGAGATTGCCGGGCTCGAGCGCGTTGAACACCACCCTCAGGTCGGTGGACGAGGTCAACCCCAGCTCGCCCAGTGTGCGTGTCCTCGTCTGCGAGGCGCCGCTCAATGCATCCCCGGTGATGACGTCGCCGAAGCTCACTCCGCCGCTCTCGAATTCGCTGTTCGCAGGGCTCTGGAGGGTGAGCACCGTGTTGACGGCACCCAGGCCGGTGCCGCCGAAGTCTTCCGGGCTGAGCAGCACCAGAGACGCCTGCGCAGACCCCGCACCGAGCGTCATCGCCGCTGTGACGGCCAGCGCTCGCCAGGGGGTGTACTTCGTCGGCATGTCTGCTCCTTGTGGAAACTCTCGAGGGGGCTGGCGAGGACGGATCGGGGCGGTTCGCCAGCCCGACATGGGGCAAGGGTCATGCCCGGGACATGGCGCGCCGCGCAGGAAGCCCGCCGCGCAGCGTGCGCGCCTCCTCGCCGTTGTCATCAGGCTCGGCCAGGCAGGTCCGGCCCAGACCTCCTGGGCGGGCTTCAGGGCGCCGGGGCCCTGGAGTCGGGCCCGTCGTCATTGATTACGATGGGGAATGACCGACAGGCAAGGCCCCGCAGGATGTCATGGACGCGCGGCAGCGCGGCGCGTGTGCAGCTGGTTGCTGGCACTGGCGGCGGCGTTCTCGGGCTGTGCGTCCCACGGACCTGCCGGTGGGCCATCGCGTGCGTCCGATCCGCTGCCTGTGGTCGATGCGGCCGGCGTGACCGATGGTCGCGTGGGCTTTGCCCGGCTGCTGGCGGCCGAACTGCGCGCCACACCGGACGTCTCGCCCGGGTCGGGCACCTCGCGCGACATCGATCGATGGCTCGTGAAGGCCACCGCCACGGACGACGCAGCACGGGGCAGTGACGGCGCGTCGATCGACACCGCGGCGGTGCATCGGCGCTTCGCGCAGCGGGCGCCTTCGAGCGTCGTCCTGTTGGTGCCCGGCCTGTTCGGTGACTGCGTGGCGGCGCAGAGCGTGCCCTTCGGCGATGGCCGGCTGCGGACGCCACAGCGCAGCGCCACCGAGGCGTACGCGCAGTACGCCGACCTGGGGCTGATGTCGGTGCGCCTGCTGCCCTTGCCGGGGCGCGCTTCGGCGGCGCACAACGGGCGGCTGCTGGCCGACGCGCTGCAGGCCGAAGCGCGGCGGCCGGGGGTGCAGCATGTCGTGATCGTGGCCTATTCGAAGGGCACCACCGACGTGCTGCACGCATTGCAGCTGATGCAGCAGTCCGGGCCCCTGCCGCCGTCGCTTCGTGCGCTGGTCTCCGTGTCCGGCATCGTCCGGGGCACGCCGCTGGCCGACCGCTTCGCCGGTGCCTACGAGGCCCTGTCGCCGCTCTTCGATCCCCTGGACTGCACCCCGTCGATGGGGGGTGACGTGGCCAGCCTGAGCCGCGCTCGTCAGCAGGCCTGGCTGGCGGCGCATCCGCCGCCGGCCGGGCTGGCCTACTACACCGTGGTGGCCCGGGCGCACCGGCCCGACCTTCCCTGGCCCTTGCGCCTGCCCTACGGGTCGCTCGAGGCCCTCAGTCCGCACAACGACGGACAGGTGCTGGCCAGCGACGCCATGCTGCCGGGCAGCGTGCTGTGGGCCGAACTGCGGGCGGACCACTGGTCGCTGGCGCTGCCGCTCGACCGCCATCCGAAGGCGTGGATGCGCTCGTTGAGCGCCGACCTCGGGTTTCCGCGCGAGGCCTTGTTCCGGGCGATGGTGAAGGCGGCCCTGGGCGGCCCGTCGCCCTGAGCGGCTGCTGTCGCATCGGGTGGCGTCGGCCTGCGGCCGGCGCGTTTTCAGCCTCCCGGCCCGCAGTCCATGCAGCGCTCCACCGGCACCGGGCCCATGCGCAGCGCGCGCTGCAGCTGGCGCAGCGCGGTGCGCAGGCCTTCTTCGATGACCGGGTGGTAGAAGGGGCTGTCGAGCATCTGCTGCACGCTGTCGCCACGCTGCACCGACCAGGCCAGCAGGTGGCCGATGTGCTCGGCCGCCGGGCCCAGCATCTCGGCGCCCAGGAAGCGACCGGTCTCGCATTCGCCGTAGACGCGCAGCGCGCCGCGGTTGCGACCGATGACGCGGCTGCGGCCCTGGTCTTCGAAGGAAGCGGCGCCAACCTCGTAGTGCACGCCCGCGGCCTTCAGCTCGGCGTGGCTGGCCCCGGCCAGCATCATCTGCGGCTCGCAGAACACCACCGCCAGCGGCGCGCGGCGCGGGCGAACCCGCACGTCGGGGAAGCGGCCGGCGTTGTCGCCGGCGATGCGGCCCTCGTCGGCCGCCTCGTGCAGCAGCGGGCGGTCGTCGGCGACGTCGCCGGCGATGAAGAGGCTGGTGGCACCGATCTGCCCGGTGCGGCGGTCGAACAGCGGCAGGCCCGCGGCGTCGAGCGGGGCCGCCGTGTGCTGCAGCCCCAGTCCGTCGACGTTCGGCCGCCGGCCGGTGGCGGCCAGCAGCAGTTCGAAGGACTCTTCGAACACCATGCCGTCGGCGCGGGTGCAACGAACCACCACCGCGTCGCCTTCGATCCGCGGCTGCAACTGCTCGGCGTCGAGCGTCATCGGCAGTTCGTGCGCGAAGACCTCGGGTGCGAGGGCCTGCAGCTCGGGGTCGGTGAGCGGCCCGAGGCGCCCGCCGCGGCCGTACAGCCGCACGCGCACGCCCAGCCGCGCCAGGGCCTGCGCGATCTCCAGTCCCATCACGCCGGCACCCACCACCGCCAGCGAGCGCGGCAGGTCGGTCCATGCGAAGACCTCGTCGTTGACGATCAGGCGATCTCCCAGCGCTTCGCGCCAGCCGGTCGGCACGGCCGGGTGCGAGCCGGTGGCGATGACGACGCGATCGGCGCGCACCCGCTGCGGTGGCGGGCCGTCGCCCGGATCGACCAGCAGGCTGCCATCGCCTTCGAAATGCGCGCGCCCCGTCAGCTTGTGGGCCTCGGGCCAGCGCTCGACGGCCTGGGTGACGAAGCCGACGAAGCGGTCACGCTCGTCTCGCACCCGCGCCATCACGGCCGCGCCGTCGATGCGGGCCGGCCTTGCGAACACGCCGAAGCGGCCGGCGTGGGCCACGGCGTGTGCGGCGTCGGCCGCGGCGATGAGCAGCTTGCTGGGCATGCAGCCCACGCGCGCGCAGGTCGTGCCGTAGGGGCCGGACTCGATGACCAGCACACGCGACGTGTGCTGCAGCGCGGCGCGGTACGCGCTCATGCCGGCGGTGCCGGCGCCGATGATGGCGACGTCGACGTGCAGGGTGGCAGGCCCGCTCATCGGGCTGGCCAGCGAGGCGATGACGACGAGTTCATGCGGGGCTCCGTGCTGAAGGGCAACGGGATCGACACCTGTCGTCCCGCGCGCCCCTCAGCTTACAAGCTGCGCCGTCGCCGCGTGCGCCGGGCGATGCCGGTCCCCTCAGCTGGCCCGTCGGTACCGACGACGGGGTCGCCACGCGGGACTGCCGACCGCCCAGGAAGCCGGCGTCCACGCCCCCCAAGGACACCGGGACACCGTTGTAGGGGGCGAAGTCGCCGACGGGATCTTCCAGCCAGCCCAGTCGCTGCGAAGGCGCCACCGGGCGTGGGGAGTCGTGTTCACGAGAGATGTCCTTCCGTGGAGGTCGAGGCGGTCACTTCAGCAGGGCCAGGCACTCGTCGGCGCTGATCAGCACCAGGTACGGGCGGAACCGCGACGAGTCCGTCTCATACCGGCCATCGCCCAGGTAGACCGTGTTGGCCAGGCCCAGGCGCGCCATGTCGGCCAGTGAAAAGCTCCAGCCGATCTGCCCGGCGTAGCCCGGGCGCCGTTCCAGCAGGTCGCCCACCGCGCACACCGCAAAGGCGTCGCTCAACCCCAGCTGGGCGTAGAAGGCGTCCTCGTCCGGACGCGTCACGGCCATGGAGCGCAGGAACTCCTGCATCAAGGCGGCGCGCTGCGCGGGCGCCAGGTCCTGGGGGATGGCACGGCCGAGCTCTTCGGCCAGGCTCACGCCCCTGCGGGCGGCCAGCACCTCGAATTGCCGTTCATTGCCATGCCAGCCGACGAAGGCATCGGCACGGATCACCCGCGCCCGCCCGGCCGGGAACACGTAGTCGGCACACGACGAGAAGCAGATGACGTCGACCTCGACCACCAGGGACATGTTGCGCACCCACTGGCCCACGTGCCGGCCGGCCACCGTGTCGCCCCCGCCGGAACTGATGACCAGGCGCGTCACCTGACCACGGCGCACCCCGGCCACCGCGGCGTCGAAGGCAGCGGAACTGGCCTTCGAGAAATTGCCGGTGTAGGTGATGGTGTCGCCCAGCACCCGCACCACGGCAGGCTCGGCGGTCGCTCGCTGGATCTCGGGCGGGCGCGGCGGCTGGCGGTCGCCAGCCTCCGCGCCAAGGGCCAGGCCAGGCAGGCAGATCGCCAGGGCCGCCGCGGCAGCGGTGCGCAGTCTGCGCGCCATGCCGGACCCGGCAGGCGGCGCGACGGCGCTCAGGAGACACAGCGCAAAGGCCAGGGGGAGTCGCTTCACGGGGGTTGGCTTTCCAGACTGCGGGACCTGCGCCTTCAAGGGGCCGCTTGCAGATGGGCCGCGCGGCCTGACGCTATGGCGGGGCCAGGTCCATGGCTATCCTCTTCGCGAACCGCAGCCGCTGCCAACTACCTGGGCTCGGCCGAGCCCAGGCCCGCCTGGCTCAGCCGCGCGGCCTGGCGGCCGCCAGCGTCTGCGAGGGCGATTCGCCGATCGCCTGGCGGTACGAGACCGAGAACCGGCCCAGGTGCGAGAAGCCGAAGCGCAATGCGGCATCGGTGACGGTGGCACCAGGCGCGGCCCCGGCCAGCCATTGGTGCGCGGCCAGCAGCCGGCGCTCGGCGACGAAACGCATCGGAGAAATCCCGCGCCGGTAGAGAAAGGACTTCTGCAGGGTGCGGTCGCCGACGCCAGCCACCCGGCAAAGCAGGCCCATCGTGATCGTCTCGTGGAGGTTCGAGTCGATCCAGGCCTCCAGGTCCCGCGCGCGGGCCAGCGCCAGGTCGCCGGGACGTCGGGCGACGTCATCTCGCAGCACCAGGTCGACCACGCGCTCCAGGAGCCGGCCCTCGGCAGCGGCCTGCTGACGGTCGTCGCGGCCGGGCTCGGTGGCGAGCACCAGGTCGGAGGCGGCGGACATCAGCTGCCAGCGCTCGCCTGCGGTCAGTGCCGGCATCGCCAGGCGCCCGAGGTTCCGCTGGACCGCATCGGGTCGTCGGGCCCGCAACTCGGCCAGCAAGGCCTGCGCATCGACTTCCACCGCGAACAGGGAGCCGGCCGGGCTGATGCGGGTGAAGGCCCACCCGGGCGGGATCAGCACCGCGGTGTTCGGCTCGGTTCGGGCAGAGCTCCGCAAGCCCGTGCGCAGCACCGTGCCAGGCGGGAGAACCAGGTGCATCACCCAGCCGTGCACGTGGCCGCGGACCACCTGCGACAGCGCGGACTCGGACCCGCCCAGGTTCGTGTGGCGGGCGCCGACCTGGTACATGGCATAGCCCAGGGGACTGCCCCCGCGCGCCACGCGCGAATGGGGTCCATCCTTGTTGCCGATGAAGGCCCGGACTTCGCCCAGGTCGTCCGAACGGAACTGACGCGACCAGTACGGCGCCGCACGGGGACTGAACACCAGATCCGATGGCATCGACCTGGAACCCGTCAGGCGCGCAGATCGGCGCCGAAGTCTGCTTCCGTCTGGGCGATGACGCGCCCGCTGCGGCAGGCCGCCCGGAAGTGGCTGAAGTCACGTTCCACCTGATCGGCATAAGCCTTGGCATAGGCCACCAAGGCGTCTGTGAAGGCTTCACCCTTTCCCAGGTAGGCGCTGACCTGCACGGCGCAGCCGCCCGCCTTCGCATGCGCGCGGGCCAGCGTGCGGCCGCACAAGGCGCCATAGCCTGCGAGCAGCTTGGCATTCAGCGTTTCCATCTCGACGGAGATCTTCATGTCGCGCAGCTGGCGTACGTAGAAGTGCCGTCCGGAAGGCCCGGTGGTCGAGCCCAGGAAGCGGTCGCTGGAGGACTGCATCAGCCGCTGCCCGGCCACGATGCGCTCGCCCTGATGCCGATGACGCGGCTGTTTGCCAGGCACGAAGCGCGCCAGCACGGACGCATTGGCCTGCTTGATCTGCAGCATCATCGGCGCGTCGGTGGCGTCGGTGAGCAGCAGCACCAGGCAGCGTGTGCCGACGCTGCCGACCCCCACCACCTTGAAGGCCAGGTCCTGCATGCGAAAGCGCTCCAGCAGGGCGCGCACGTCCACTGGCACGTCGTCGAGGTAGCCGCGGTAGAGATGGTCGGTCAGCGCCGTCCAGTGGCCCAGGCGCATCCAGTCGTCCTCGGGCGGGAACAGGGTGCTGTCGCCGTGGATGTGGAACAGGGCCGGCGGCGCGTCGTGCAGGGTCCAGCGACCGTCGACCTTCGCACCCATGCGGGGCAGAAGCTGCTCGTGCGAGCGCCGCTGTGCCTTGCCGATGGCTCTCGACAGCATCGCACGGGCCGTCTCGTCCTGACTGGCAGCACGCACCGAAGCCAGCGTGATCACGGCTCGCCACTGGCCCAGGGTGTCCATGCGGGACAGCATGGCGGTGTGCTCCACGTAGCTCGCCACCGCGGCCGCCACGGACTCGTCCCCCTGGGCAACGGTCAGACCGAGGTACCGGGCTGCCAGGTTCAGGCTGGCCACGAGACGCTTCAGGTCCCATTCCCAGGGGCCGGGATGGGTCTCGTCGAAGTCGTTCAGATCGAAGATCAGCTGGCGCTCCGGCGTGCCGTACCCGCCGAAGTTCATCAGGTGGGCATCACCGCAGATCGGATGCAGCAGGCCGGTGTTCGGCGTGTGCTTCAGGTCATGGGCCTGAAGGATGGCGCTGCCCCGGAAAAAGGCAAAGGGCGACGCCAGCATGCGGCCGTACTTGAGGGGAACGAGCCGCTTGACACGGTCCGTGTCGGTCGCCTGCAGCAGTGCGACCGGATCCCGGTCGAGGTGCCCGAGCCGGTGGTGGCTGCTGCGCTGGACCGTCTTGCGCAGGGCGCGCCCAAGGTCCATCCACTGCGCGGTCGGGTTCGGATCTGTCACGGCGGGCCTGCGTTCGCGAAGGGGGGCGCAGTCGTCAGCGCCGGCAAGGTGTGCCCGTCCAGAAGGCGGAGGAGCCGAGGCTCGGGCTGCGTCACGAGCCGCAACAGGCGGCCGAGGAGCGGCAGTATCGCCGAGGGCCTGCGTGCCTTCAAGCGGCGTGGTGGCCTGGTTCAGGTTCCAGGCGCCGTTCCGCCCGGCTGCAGCGCACGCCCGGGCAGCGGCATCCCGTCTCAACCGGGTGTTCGGGCGGCAAACCGGGCGGCGTACTCGCGAAAGGTGGCATTGCGCGCGTCGAGTGCCTCCTGCGTGGCCGGCACCATGATGGGCGCGCCCTCGTGCGCAAAGGCCTGGCATTGGTCGACATAGGGGCGCAGGCGCTCGTGGTAGATCGGCGAGGCGGCCGCCATGTGGCCTCCACACTCGGTCCAGGTGGTGGCCAACGTTTCGGCGGACACCATGGCCAGCGTCGTGCCCATGCCGGACAGCAAGGCGGCGCAGTGGCCGGCGTCCCCGATGACGGCCACATGGCCCTGGATCCAGCTCGGCATGTGCGTCTGGCTCACGGCGTCGAAGTAGAAGCCCTTGGCGGCGGGGTCTGCGAACGCTTCGCGCAGGGCCGGCAGTTGCCAGGCGTCGACACGCGACAGCAGGTCGGCGAGCAGCTTCCGCTGCGCCTGCAGATCGCGGTGGTCGTAGTCCACCTCGTCACTGGCGGCCAGCAACATGGCCTGGGGGCCGTCGCCGGCATCGCGCACGACGATCGTCAGGCCGGGCACGTTGAGCATGGCGCGCTGCCAGTCCCGTCCGGCCGGCAGATCGACGAGCGCCACGTAATAGCCGAAGTGGCGAACGAAGTTCTCCTCCGGCCCGAAGGCGAGCCGGCGCACCGTGGAGTGCAGCCCGTCGGCACCGACGACGAGGTCGAAGCGGGCCTGCCGCCCGTCCACGAAGCCGACGTCCACGCCATCCGGGCCGTCGGCGATCGACGTCAGGGTCGTGTTGAAGCGGAATTCCACCGCATCGGGCACCACGCTGTGCAGGATGCGGTTCAGGCGGTCGCGCGTGATCTCGACATCGCGGTCGGTCTCGTTGGCGAACCAGCGCAGGTCGAGGCTGGCCACCGGGGTGCCGGTACCGTCGAGCACCGGTGTCGGCTCGACGATCGACACCTTCTCTGCCTCGATAGTGGCCAGGATGCCCATGCGCTCGGCCGTGCCGAGGGCGCGCCCGCGCACGTCGATGGGGGCGCCGCCGGGTCGCAGGCCTTCGGCCCGTTCGACCACGGTGACGCGGTGCCCGCATCGGGCGAACCAATAGGCCGCCGAGAGGCCGGCCATGCTGGCGCCGGCAATGAGCACGTCCATCGGGCTACTCCTTGGGGGGTGGGTCGCCGGCCAGGAAGCAGGCGATGTGTCGGGCCAGCAGTTGCGGCGCCTGCAACGCGGTGGCGTGGCCCGTGCCGGCCAGCACGGCGGTCTGCGCACCGGGAATGCGTGCGGTCATCGACAAGGTCACGCCCGGCGGCACCACGCGGTCGAGCTCGCCGGCCACGAGCAAGGTGGGTGCGGCAATGGCGGTGGCGTCCTGGGCCAGCGTGCTCTGCACCGTGGCGGTCCGGCGCGCCGAACGCGCCGAGCCGGGCTGCGCGTTCGCGAACACGCCGCGCAGTTCGGGCCGCTGCTGAAGAAAGGCCTCGGGGAAGAACCAGGTGGCCAGTTCCGCGGCCGTGGCGGGCAACTGGCGCCGCAGGGCCGCCAGGCGTGGCGCATCCGGGCACAGGGCCTCGTACGCGTCGGGCAGCGGCCAGGTACTGCCCAGCACCAGGCGGTCGACACAGCCGGGGTGCCGCAATGCCAGCGCCTGGGCGACGCGACCACCGAACGACGAGCCGAAGACATGCACGCGGCCCAGGCCGAGCGCCTCGATGAGCCGCTGCGCGTCGTCGGCGAGGTCGGCGAGCGTCGATCCGGTTGGCGGCCCTTCGGTGTCGCCACAGTCCCGCTGGTCGTAGGCGATCACCGTGAAGTGCCGGGCCAGGTGCGGCATCAGCGCCGTGAACATCAGCCTCGAGGCCTCGGCGCCGTGCATCAGCAGCAGCGGTGCGCCGGCGCCCTGGCGCTCCAAGGCCATGCGCAGCTCGCCGGCCTGCACGAAGTCCGTCATGCGGCGGGCGCCTCTTCCTGGTCCATGAAGAAGGTCATCTCGATCTTCAGGCCCCTTGGATCGTGCAGGAAGACCTGGTGCAAGGGCCAGCCGGGGACCGGAGCCTCGGCGAACGGCACGCCCTGCGCAGACAGGTGCTCGCGCATCTCCGCGAGGCCCCGTGAACGGAACGAGATGTGGTCCACAGGGCCCGTGGCGGGCGTGCCGTATGGGTCCGGCGTGGCCAGGAAAGCATAAAGGTGCACGATGGGTTGTCCGTCGGCATAGAGCCACGCCCCGGGCGCCGAGACCTCCGGCCGCGCACCGACCGTCAGTCGCATCACGCGGGTGTAGAAGTCCACCAGCGGCGGCAGTTCGTCCGGCGTGCAGCGGACCGTGAAGTGGTGCAGGGCAGTCACGGGCATGGCAGTTTCCCAAGCGAGCAGGTGCGAAGTGGGCGGGCCGACCCTAGCGCATCGCGGCCGGCAACCACAGCGCCAGGGCGGGCCAGGCGATCAAGGCAAAGGTCAGCAGGATCGTCAGGCCCAGGAATGGATAGCAGCCGCGGAAGATGACGTTGGTCGGCACATCGGGCGCCACGCTGCGCATCACCGCCACCGTGATGCCCACCGGAGGGCTGACCGCGGCCAGTTCCATCATCACGCACAGGAAGATGCCGAACCAGACCTTGTCGACGCCTGCCGCGGCCATCAGCGGCATCACGAAAGGCAGGCTGAGGATGAGCATGCCCAGGCCGTCCAGCGCGGTGCCGAGCACGAAATACAGCAGCAGCATCGCCAGCAGCAGGCCGGTGGTGCTCAGGTTCCAGCTGGCGATCAGGGCCACGAAGTCCGCCGTGACGTTGGTGTGCACCATGAATCGCGTGAACATGATGCCGGTGACGACGATCACGAAGACCATGCCCGAGGTGGCGATGGTCTGGCGCAGCGAGTCGGCCAGCGCCGCCCAGCGAAAGCGTCGCATCGCCACGGCGATGGCCAGCACCCCCAGCACGCCCACGGCGGCCGATTCCGAGGGCGTCATCACGCCGCCGTAGATGCCGCCCAGCACGATGGTGATCAGCACCAGCGCCGGCAGCAGCTTGCGCAGCGAGGCCAGGCGCACCGGCCAGGGATGGCGCGGCCCGCGCGGCCCCATCTCGGGCTTCAGCGCGCACCACACGGCCAGCACGGTGCAGTACACCACCGTCAGCAGCAGGCAGGGCAGGATGCCGGCCATGAAGAGATCGGCGATCGAGGTCTCGGTCCAGACGCCATAGATCACCAGCAGCGTGCTGGGTGGCACCAGCACCGCCAGCGTACCGGCCGAGGCCAGCGTGCCGGTGGCCAGGCTCAGGTTGTAGCGGTACTTGCGGAACTCGGGCATCACCATCGGGCCGAGGGTGGCCACCGAGGCGATGCTGCTGCCGGTGACGGCGCCGTAAGCCGCGTTCGACAGCACCGCCGAAACCGCGATGCCGCCGGGCAGGTGACCGAACCACTTGCTGATGCAGTCGTACAGGTCGTCGGTGATACCGGTGCGGTAGGCCAGCTGGCCCATCAGCAGGAACAGCGGCAGCGCGATGAAGACGAACAGCGTGCCGTTCTCCCAGAGCGTCAGGCTCAGCTTCGAGGCCGCGGCGGTGAAGCCGGTGACGTAGAGCTCCCCCAGCACGCCGACGATGGCCATCGACCACGCAATCGGCACGCCGAGCAGGATCAGGCCCAGCATGGCAACGACGGCGAGGTAGCCGATGGCGATCAGGCTCACGCACGCCCCTTCGGCGACAGCGCATCGCGGGAGCGCTGAACCGCACGCAGCAGCAGCTGCACCACCCCGAACAGCATGCACAGCGCCAGGAACAGGCTGATGGGCCAGTAGGGCAGATCGATGAACTCGGCGCCTTCGTCGCGGGCCATCATGCCCGGCAGTTCGCGCAGCTGCCAGTAGCCGACCACGCCCATGAACACGGCGCCGCAGAGCGCGCCGACCGCATCGGTCACGGCGCGGGCACGCGGCGGGTACTTCTCGTACAGCGACTCGGTGCGCACGTGGCCGTTCGACGCCGTGGTGAAGGGAATGGCCGCCACGAACAGCAGCAGCAGCGCGAGCGTGGCGACCTCCTGCGACCACTGGAAGGGGTGGCTGAAGAAGTAGCGTCCGACCACGTCCACCGCAATCACCACCACGATGAGCGGCAGGAACACGAACGCGGCGATGTCGCGCAGGATCGACGGCACGCCGACGTTCAGCCAGCGCCCGCCCAGCGCGTCGGGGTCGAGCGCCGGCGGCGCCAGGCCCTGGTCGCGCGCGTCTTGCGTCTCCAGGACCGGATCGTCGTTCACTGCTGCACCGCCACCGGGTTCTCGATCGACAGCTTCATCAGGTCGTTCGGCGACAGGGCCTGGTACCTGGTGGTCAGCGCCTGGATATCCTTGAGCAGGGCCTTGGCAGGAATCTTGTCCTTCTCCAGGTCATCGGCCCAGGCATCCACCACCGGCTGCAGCCTGTCCTTGAAGCGCTGCAGCTCGGCCGGCGCCAGCGTGATCATCTCGACGCCGGCCGCCTTGTAGGCCTCCTTCGCCCTGACCGAGAAGTCGACGCCCGAGATCTTGGTGTTCACCATCGCAAAGGGCTCCAGGCCGCGCAGGTACAACTGTCGCAGGTCGGCAGGCAGCTTGGCCACGGCCTCCGGGTTGTAGCAAGTCCAGGCACCGCCACCGGTCAGGCCCAGCGCGGTGTGGAACTTGGCCACCTCGTGCAGCTTGAAGGGCACGAAGCCGGCATCGACCCAGAAAACGGCGTCGATCACGCCTTGCTGCAAGGCGGTGTACAGCTCGGGGAAGGGCAGGTTGACCAGGGCCACGCCCAAGGCCTTGGCCACATCGGGCGACATGCCCTGCGCGCCCACCTTCAGGCCCTGCAGGTCTTCGATCTTGCGGATCGGCTTCTTGCTCAGGATGTCGGCGGGCTGGAAGGCCACGTGGTTGCCCCAGGCCACACCCTGCTTCTTGAATTCGGGCACGAAGTACTTCGACGCCAGTTCCTGCGCGATGCGCGTGGCCACCATCGGGTTGGCCGGCGTCACGAAGGGCTGCTCCCACACCCGCGACAGCGGCATGCCGCGGCCCTCGTAGGTGGGGTAGCAGACGCCCCATTCACCCACGCCGCTGCGCACCCCCTTGAAGCCGTCCCTGGCACCGAAGAGGCTGCCCGAGCCGTACTCCTTGATCAGCAGCTTGCCGCCGCTGGCGGCCGCGATGCGCTTCAGGTTGGCCTGGGTGGGCGGCACCAGGACCGACGCCGGCGGCGACGGGTGCCCGTACTTGAACTCGATCGGCGCCCCGGTGTAGTTGATGGCCGGGTTGCCGGTGGTGACCTTGCCGGCCAGCCAGTCCTCGCCCAGGTCGGCGTGGGCCAGACCGGCCGCCAGCAGCAGGCCGATGGTGGTGATGGAAGGCAACGGATTGCGCAACATGTTCTCTCCTTGGTGGTTCGTGGGGGTCGTGCCGCCCGGCCGGGGCCGCGGGCCACGCGGTTCACTCGGACTTCAGTTCGGGATTCAGTTGGGGATTCAGTGTGTAGGCGAGGTCCGGTGCGGGCGTGACCCAGCGGGACGCGGCCAGCGCCAACAGCCGCAGCGCCAGCACCTCGGCCGGCTGCCAGCCGCCACGCGTGCCGAACACGTTGAACGTGGCGTAGCAGACCCGGCCGTTCAGCAACGGCACGTTCACCGCGGCGTTCAGGCCCAGCGGGCGCATCTGTTCGTAGTCGTCGAAGGTCTGCTCCAGCGCGGTGCTGCCCTCGGCCACGAACACCTCGCCCCGGACGAACAGGGTCTCGGTCCAGGGTGTCAGCGTCTTGCGCTTGCGGCCCTGCACCGGAAAGTCGTTGCCCGCCGACGAGTACAGCCGCTGCAGGCGGATCTCGTTGCAGGGGTCGTCACGCGTGGTCACGTTGAGCTGGATGCTGAAGATGCCCGGGCCCGCCAGCAACCGGCGGTAGGCATCGACCAGCACCAGCGCGGCGTCGGCGCTGGGGGCTCCGGCGACGGCGTCGAGCAGGTTCGCGCACAGGCCCTGGTCGAGCATCGCGCCGGTGTATGCCGGGGAGTGGCAGGCGGTGAACATGGCGCCGAGTCTAGGATCAAGGAATTACCATATCGATCGACTTTCTGATGCAGGTATAAGTTCAAAGTTATGCCCAACCAAGACAGATCCCAGCGGTTGCGCCACAACCTGGGCTCACGCCTGAAGCTTCGCCAACTGACGCTGCTGCAAAGCCTGGATCGCCACCGCTCGCTGAGCCGCGTGGCCGCCGAGATGGACCTGAGCCAGCCCGCCATCACCAAGGCGCTGCGCGAGATCGAGGACATCTTCATGGCCCGGCTGTTCGAGCGCACCAGCCGCGGGCTCGCGCCCACCGCCGCCGGCCGCGCCGCGCTGCGCTTCGCGCAGATCACGTTGGCCGACGTGGAATCGACGGCCGAGGTGCTGACCGCCATCGACACCGGCCTCATCGACCGCGTGCGGCTGGGCATCACGCCGCAGGTGCCCGAAGGCCTGTTGAACGCCGCGTTGACGCACCTGCTCGGGCAGTCGCCGCGGGTGGCCGTGCTGTCGAAGGAGGGCACGACCGATGAACTGGTGGCCGCGTTGTCCGCGCGCGAGATCGACTGCGCGATCGGACGCTCGTTCGACCACAGCGTCGGCATCGACATCGAGCAGGAGCCGATCTACGAGCAGGAGCCCTGCCTGCTGGTGCCGGCCCGCAGCCGCGCGCGCCTGGCGCGGGGGCCGCTGGACTGGGCCCGCCTGGCCCAGCTGGACTGGATCTTTCCACCGCCCAACACCCCCATGCGCCGCACCTTCAGCACGATCTTCCTCAGTGCCGGCGTGCAGCCGCCGTCGCCGGTGGTCGAGACGATGTCGCTGCGCACCATCGAGACCGTGCTGCGCCAGTTGCCCAACGGGGTGACGATCCTGGCCAAGGACATCGTCGCCGACCTCGTGCAGCGCGGCGAGTGTGCGGCCCTGCCCTACAAGCTGAGCTGGAACCTGCCACCGGTGAGCTTCTTCGTGTCCAGGCAACTGGCCTCGCACCCGAGCGTGCGCTCGCTGGCGGCGGCCATCCGCCAGGCCGCCAGCGCACCTGCCGTACGGGGTCGCTGACCATCGCGCGAGCTGTTCACGGGCCAAGCCACACCGGTCCACGGGCTCGCCCCAGGGCGGACTCGTGTCAATGGCGGCCCGGGCCGACTGTCACCTCCGGCCTGCCGGGCACCTTCAGCAGCCCACGGCCTGCCCGTCGCGCCGCGGGTCGGAGCCGGCGGCGTAGCGCGGCACGTCGGACCCTTCGTCGGCCGCCAGGCGCACG
>LNFM01008780.1_pt1 | contig 15069 bp, 20 predicted proteins | sample 596031 | NCBI WGS metagenome assembly LNFM01 (sample SAMN04254537, study PRJNA301005) | activated carbon metagenome | isolation source: dual media filters at the Ann Arbor, Michigan drinking water treatment plant | place: USA: Ann Arbor
ACCCGGGTAAGTTCCCTGTGGCTGAAGGCACCTCTATGGAGGAGCGGGAGGTCATCGATAGGAACAAGGAGTCCCGTAGGTTCACTGGTGCAGTAGACCTAGCTGGTCTGGCACAGACTGGAGCCATGGGAGTAGGAAGGGCACTGGGGCCTGTAGGAGACGTACTAGCAGTTGGGGCTAGTAGGGTACCACCCCCTCCCAAGACGGCCGCTGTAGCCCTCTCTACGGCCCAGGGAGAGGCATTCCAGATCACTAGGGGTGCTCGACCTCAGGATTGGGACATCCAACTGGGTGGAAAAAAGGCCGGAGAGTTCTCTCTTATCAGAGATGAGACTGGTGTTGGGTACAATATTGATGGGTTAAGCACCCTTGAGTTCGGTACCCCTCGTGGCACTGGCTTGAGTAGGCCAGTGTACGACCACTTCAAGCAACGTCTAGGTGAGCTAGGTGAGGAGCTTCGTCCTTCTCCCATCCTTACTGATTCTTCGTACAACCAATGGTTGAAGATGGACAAGGACATGGTTGCCCGTGGTAACTACATCAAAGAGACCACAGAAGAAGGTCCTCGGTGGGTACGTCAAGACCCAACCTTCTCTACTAAGGTTGCTGGTAAACTAGAACAGCCCGAGCTAGTGTCCCGTAAAGGAGCACCAGACCAGGCTGTTATGGATTACAGGTTCGAAGAAGGTGGTAGCCCACAGGCTGTTTACCGTAGGCAGTTGACTAACCAGATCTCTTCTGGTCAGAACACTACGTTAGCACCACCGCCTGGTGCTCAGATTGATGTGTCGTACGCCCCTCAGGTAGGGCAGAAACTAGCCCCTAGGGCTGGTGCTGCTGTAGCTAAGGCAGGTGAGGACGCATTAGCTACCTTTAAACGAGAACTGCCCGACCTCCAATATGATATGGAAAGTACGGGCAGGTCTACATACATTCAGGTACGGAACAAAGAGGGTGATAATGTCCTCAAAGTTAGGTTAGGTGATCACGCAGCTACTAGGTTCGATGCACTTTCCATTGACCCGGTATCTGGTAATACCGTGGAGACGGTTCTTCAGGCGTTGAAATTCGAACTAGGGTTGTTAGACCAGGCACCTCAGGTGGGTTGGTCGTACGCTCCCCCTCATGGGATGAGGAGTGTGATAAACTCGGAGAAGGGGATGAATGTCTTCCCTCAGCATCGTCAAATTGGAGGCTCGGCTGAGTACCTACGGGGAGGTTATTCCAATAATCGGATGCCGGTTCAGCCGACAACGCATACGATTGGGACTGATATTCAATGGGACTTGACAGCTCCGTTAAATCGTGCTGCTGAGTAGTTGAGGAAACTCTAGGGGCAATCCCAACAGTGACCCGATCGTCCACGCCAATGTTACGCCCAACATGAGCGACCAAGAAAGCAAGCATGCAACTAGCATGATCGAGGTGGTTGTTACCAGACTCTTCGTCAATATCCTCTCCATTGGCCCAGCTGTTAAGGTGTCGTTGCAACGCTCCATATAGGCGTGAGTAATGGAACCCATCACCACTAGCCCAATTGCCAGCACTATACTTATTTGCACCATATGTCAATCCTCTTGCGGTTGCGTTGATGAACTCCGGCGGGATCAATTCCAACCGGAGTTTTTCTTTGTCAAATTTCTGTGGTGTATTAGGCATACTTCCTCAATACAACAGCTAGATGATCCACTGTGGTCTCCATAGCATCATCTACTTCACTACGTGTGCTACGAGTATTAGCCTTAGCAACCAGTTCAGCGAGTACCAAGTGTAGGAGTTCGTGCATCAGACCGTGACGCAGCCACTTCTCATCACCTTCTTTGTACATGTGAAGGGCACTAGGCATGTAACGCAGTGCGTACCCCTTGTATGGGTAGTTAGTGTGGATGCGGAAGACAGCGTCATCTGTCGCATCATCAATAAGCTTAGTATCTTGGAGAGTGAACGACTGTAGATTAAGGACTTCGGTATATTCCTTAACTACATCCAGCATCCACTTCTCAAACTTCTTCTGTAGGTTACTCACGGATAAACTTCTCCAAGCAATTCTTATAGTGAATGTTATCAGGCTCAAGTTCGAGTGCTTCAAGCGCTAGTTCTTGGGCCGTTTTCTTGTCACTTAGGTGCCAGTAACACCACGACATAAGGTGCTTAGGGTACCCATCCCAGCTTGCTGGGTCTACGAAGTAGTGGGCAGTACGCTCAGTGATCTTAAGAGCAGTCTCTACCTGAGTGAGGCATTCACTGTACCTCCCTTGTTCGTACAGCCACGCTGCGTACCATACGTACGGGTCACGGAACAGTGGTCCAAGAGCGATACTGTTCTTGAAAGCTCCTTCATCTCCACTCATCTTACCAATGATACGCCATGCATAAGACGCTTCACGGATGTCGATGTCAGGCATGTTAAGAAACTTCTTAAGCACCTCGATACCCATCTCGTTCTTCTTATAGAAGAAGAGTTCACGTCCAAAGTACAGTGCCATACGTGGGTTGTGTGGTTGTTCCACATACCCCATGTGCAGCAGCGGTAGATAGGATGACCTTGGTTTGTTGTCATCTGGTAGATGGGTGATCAGTTGTTCATCACTCATGACCACCACTTCCTTACCTTGAGCGTACCATGTCAGTACCTCGTGGCAAGGGGATACCCAGTGGTACCCGCTACGTTTGTGGAACTTAGCTTGACGGAACTTGATACCCTTGCTCCAGTCAAACATGTAGCTCATGATGGTAGCCTCAGGTGTCCAGTGCTTTTCGATCTCTTCTCTCCAATTAGGAGCGAGTACCTCATCACTGTCTAGGCTTACACACACGTCAACATCGTCTGGTACCATAGCAAGTACAGCGTTGCGAGCGTGATCAAAGCGCCAAGGCATAATGCGGATAGGATAACTGAAAACATATGTCTTGTCTTTCGGGTTAGCCTGTTGGACTACCCGTTCGACATCCCCATCATCTGATGTGTTGCCTACAATAATCCAATCAGCTTGTTTAGCACTATCGAGGGCACGCTCTAGTAGCGTGTGTTCCCCCTTAGTGATCATGTACACTGCAATCTTCATTTGTACATCTTCTCCAATCGTTCAATGCTAACGTACTCAGGATCGTACATGCCATCCTTGACGTTACGCTTGATGACTAGGCCCTTGCTCCACATCTTACCACTCTGCCCTGCCCAGCTACATTCATAATCCATGAATGCTGGCATTACCATGGCTACTGCCTTGGTGCCGTCAGGCTTAGGCCTTAGGTGGAAGTCGAAGATGTGGGTGTGTCCGACTGTACAACTGGTGAGCTTCTTAGTGATGAGAGTTGAAGCGTGTCGCTCTCCTCCAATGGGCCGTCCCATAACACCGGACACCATATAATGCCCATAGGTGACACCATCGATCTCGCAAACTCCGGGGTATAACCCATCGTATGATACAACATGGTCCCACCACTTGCTGCGGAAGTGCGAAGAAGAAATGGTACCTTCCAATTCGGGTTGGAGGTTAACCGCTCTGTCAGCTCGGTGCTCATGATTGCCGTCGAACCAATAAGTTGTAGGCTGTTTGCGCTTAGACTTACGAATGGGGCTCCAAACTCTTTCTTGGAAATCCAGAGCTGAGTCCACATCTTTCTTATATGACCTACCTTGAAAGCCCTTAGTTCCTTTATCGTAGGAAGAGAGGGAAGGAGTGTCGCTAAGGTCGCCCAAATTAACGACCACATCAGGACGAAGATCAAGAATAAGCTTACCAAGCCAATCGGCTCGATTGTTATGGTGATCGGGGTGAACATGTGCATCGCTGAATACGAGATGTGTCTTACTCACTCTTCGCTTCAGCCAATGCTTTGATCAGCCTTAGCGCCTCATTAGTCTTTTGAACCAGATCATACGTGCTGATCTCGTTCGGCTTACTGTTCTCGAACTGATGGAGCGCCTTAGTTGCGCGCTCAGCAATTTCTTTATTCGTCATTGTTCTTATATTCCCTTGGTCGCCATTCCATAGCCCACTTGTAGACTTCTTTTTTCTCAACTGTCTTAAGCTCAAGTGTGTTAAGCCATGCCATTAGGTCATTAGCACATTCAAACAGACGTACGAACCTAACTTGTTTAGTCATATTTGTACCAGTATGTTCCAATGCTAGAGCCAGCTACAAACATGTGTGGCTCACCAAATACTTTGAGCATACGCTCATGTGTCCAGTCCTCTTCCTTGTGTCGCTCAAAGGTGTTACCACCAATAGCGCCTTGAGGGAAGTGGATGATGGGAAGAGAGATGATGATGTTGTCAGTTACCAGCTTAGCACCAGCAACCACGTCCATAGCCTCTTCTTGTAGTAGATGTTCAAGGATGTCACCGAAGATAACTACATCAACGACGGGCATCTTATCCCAGTCGAGGTACTTTACATCAGCAACAACTACTTCATCATACTTATCACGTAGTGCGTACATATCAATGTACGGGTAGAACGCTTCTACTGCATGCATCTTGGGCTTCTTGCCCTTGTAGTCAGTGAAGCCACTTACCCATGTACCGTACACACCGTTGAGGATGGCCCAGTACGTGCCACAACCAGGTCCTACATCAATGACCGTCTCTGGTTTAATCTCTTCGAGCCAACCAACGATTGAACTCTTGCCTTCTGTGTAGCTACTAGCCATTACGGTTCATCCAATTAGGTGGGATCTTACCCACTGAGTACGGGATACCAGTCTTCTTAGCCCACGTACTGTACATTGTCTTGCTCTTACTGTGAAGCTTGTTGTCCTTAGCGAACACGATCCGTAGGTCCATGTCCGGGTGCTGATCCTTGACCAGCTTCATCTTGACCCTGTCCTCTGGACGGAGGTACCCCTTCACTTCGATGTACCGTTTGTGTCCATCGGGGAAGGTGATGATGAAGTCCGGTAGATAGTTCCGATGGGACACTATGGTATACGGGATCTTCTCCGTCTCGTATTTCAACGAGGTACCCTTCGCGCGCCTCAACAAACCTTTCAGTTTGCCCCAAAACGTTTTCTCCAATTCACTCTTAAACATTAACTCTTTCTAGGTAGCTTATTGCTGACCTTAGTACGTCTGTGCTGTCCTGTAATTTACCTAAAGCTGAGTTACAAGAAGCGCACAGTAGCCCACGTATCTTGTTTGTGGTGTGGCAGTGGTCCACATGCAGGCGTCTCTTAAAAGAACTCTGATGCCTACCACATATAGCACAACAACCTTGTTGACTGACAAACATTTCATTGTATTGTTCTTTAGTCAACCCATAACCATGCTTAATATTCTGTGCATGGTACAGATCAGATGTCATGTTGTCTTTGCGCCACTTACGCTTCTGTTCGCTACTCCACGGCATTGGTTATTTCTCTTACGTCTGGTTGTCTTGCGACGGTAGTAAGGTACCGGGGTCCCGTTGAATATAGATAGGTCCGCAAACCAGGCCAGCATTCTTGCTTGAAGGGACAGTACGAACATTCCGTCCCAAGTTTGTAGTTTCCCGAAGATCCATCCGCCTTAGGAAAATACCTACGCTTAGGTACTTCCTCAGACTCAACCATACTCGTCTTTTCTTCGATAAGTTTTTCATAGTCCCTATCCCTCTTCTTGTAAGAGTCGACAACAATGTCACCATTGACCTTGTCTACTGCTACGAAGGCAGCTTCACCTTTTACAGTAACGAGAGGATCGTCTCTACTCGCTGCCAGATAAAGATCCAGCTGGTCACGATAATTAAAAGGATCATCACTGTCCAAAGCGTGATCTTTGAACTTATACATTCCTTGAGGGCTAGCAGACTTAACGTCAACCAACACGCCGTCGATGATAGCATCTCGATGCCCCACCAAACCATGTAACTCTACCTTATCCTGTGCACCAGTTACTGAGTGACCTGCGATCTTAGCAAGAAAGAGAACAATGGTCTCAAGCATGTCGCCGTACAAGAACTTAAATCGTGTACGACCATCTAGCTTCTCTGCTTTGTCAGCCTTGTTGACTGTGTACCACAGCTTACGTTCACACTCAGTACCGAAGTTGCTCATTCGTACGGTGCCGGGGCTAGTCCTACGGTCACCTTCGCTTAGTCGTTGTTTAAGGAGAGCACCGACGCCCTCCTTAAACGCTTCGATGTCCTCGTCTTTAACATCTACCCCCTCTTCGAGGGCTTTGTAAATGTCACGAGGTAGATCTTTAATCGAGGTAGGCATCTGCTACTGCTCCGCCATTCTCATCACCCTCATTGGTGCGGATGGGAGCGAACGTAACCGTACCTGAGAAGTCAGGGTGGTAGACAGTACGGCTGCCTTGGTACTCAGTACGCTGGCGGTACGAGATAGACGTCATAGCCAGGTCAGGGTGATTGCGCTGTAGCGTCTCAATCATACGATCAAGCTCGATACGGGTGGCAACAGTCATGGTGTACGATGCAGAAGTAATCATTAGAACGGGCTTTCCAGTTGGATGCTATCATCAGAGACTTTGTTCTTGGTGTACTCGACGAGGTCGTCAACACGTACAGCAAGTAGACGGTGGGCAGTACCCTTGGCAGTATCAAAGAGCTCGACCTTAATCGTCACCTTGCTACCGTTACCAATGTCACCCTTGAAGGGCTTGCCTTCTTTATCCAGTACTTCAACAGAAGAGACAACAGCCTCTCCCTTAATGAGGCGAGTACGTGCCACACCGAACGTGACATACTTCTCACCCTCTTCATTCTCTCGGGTCTTAAGTTGCAGACCGAGTTTCTTGTACGCGACCCAAGAGTCCTTGGTCATGTACAGGTCGATAGTGTACCGATCATACTTGGCGTCAGGCTTGTGAACCTTGGCCCACTTAGCCTCGCCTTCGAGGTATGCGATCATTCAATTGGTTCCTTCTTGGGGAGTTCGATGACGTTGTCAACCACGGGGATAGCACCCTCAAGGTTGATGTCCAAGACTTCAGGGTTCTTGAAACCCTTAACGATGTCCTTAGCCTTAGCCCAAGCCATCTCTTCGTTGTCAGCCTTGATAGGAATGAACCCCATCTGTGGCTGATCGAATGTTACTGTTGCTTTATACTCGTTCACTCAGTGCTCCAAACCGTGGTCTTGGTGGGGGTGTAGTGAGGCACGCTTTGCACAATGGCAAGCGGCAACATGGGAGGGGTCTTACCCTCAGCGACGTTCCAAGCCATGCCTGTGATCAGGTTAATGGCAACGCCTACAAGAATATCAGTTAGCATTCATTTGTTTCCATTTGTTATGGCACATCTCAATCATTTGATTGCGTGCCTCTTTCTTTTCTTCTTCGGTAAAGGTGAGGTCGGTTCTACTAAAGAGCTCTTGATCTAAGGCAAGAAGGGCTGAGCCTATCATCACGGCATGATACCTTAGACGACGTTGCTCTTTCTCTTGTTGCTCACGATAGGCATGAACTCTTTTGATTGTTTCCCAGTCCATTAGTGTGTGTCCAACCAGGTATGTCCGATGACGGAAGACCCCGCAAGTGGGCAGCGTACTCCAAGAGATTCGCCAGCCCAGGTGATAGCTTCTCTCTGTGTCTTAGCAACCTGTTCAGCATCATGTCTTGATCCCATGACAATGGTTTGCCACTCATCATGGACGAAATTAACGAGCCTAAAGTTAATACCATCTTGTTGCAAATCCTTGTGCCACTTCATCATGGCGTGCTTCATTACGAGAACTTCACCGTTCTGGAGGTAACCTGCAAGCATGAGATGCTCTGAATCACAGATAACAAGTCTTCCATCAAGTCCTTCGAAGTAGCCTCGTGCTGCGTCTTTAGGTATTCTGTTCTCTCGGAGTTCTTTGATGCTTCCGTAAGTAGCCAAGAGGTTAGCGAGTGCCGCCTTAGACTGAGTGAGAGTGCATCCGAGGATCGATGCAAGCTTTGGTAATCCCGCTCCGAGAAGATAGGCGTAGATCCATGTCTTAGCATCATCTCTAGTCTTACACACAGACCCGAGAGCTCGTTGATTGAGTGAATGGATGTCTGTTCCAAGTGTCTTATCTCCCTCTACGTTGGCTTTGATTAGGGCAAGGTCGTTGGCGTAATGAGAGAAGAGACGGAGTTGGATCCCTTCAGCGTCAGTACCGACAAGCCATTGCTGGCTACCAGTCCCACCACAATGAAATAGATCACGCATCCTACCGCCAAGTTCTGTAATCTTTTTGGCAAGGGTTACTTCCTTATACTTAATGCTTTTCTTAGCAGCAATGTTAGCAAGATTAGGATTAGTGTGAGAACAACGATGGGTCCAAGTACCAATGCCGTTAATAGTGCCATGAATGCTTCTCGTGTCAGGGCAGTACGCTCGTTCCCACTGGTCGAAAGTTGAGAGACGATTACCCAATGCCAAGCGCTCAACGAGGTACTTAGCTGAAGTAGGAGCCGTATCTTTAAGCGTTGCCAGATTTGTTTCACTTACTTTCCATCCATATTTATCTAAGCGGCTAGCTTTCTCTCGGTCTCTTGTTCGGACTGCTTCGGTGTAGCCAGCAGTACGTTCGACTGGGTCCCACCACTCGTTGTCTGTGAGCCTAGTAACGATTTGCTTAACTGACCCAGGGTTGAAATGTTCAACGCCAAGACGAGTAAATGGAACACCATCCATGAAAATGGAAAAGTCGGATCCTTCCCACCACCGAAGGTTATGCCTGGAAATTGTCCCATGCTTTGTAAGACGAGGGACGTATTCACCGAGAGAGTAAAAGCGGGGAGGGAAGCCGGACTCAATCTCTTTATCCAGTTCCGCAATCCGCTCAGTGATTTCTTTGCGTAGGACATTCATCTTCTCTATGTCGAAGGGGAACCCACCCTTCTTGGTCGCATTGAGGATGCGCTGGGTCTCGTGCTCAACGTCAATAGCTACCTTCCACATCCCCACCTTGGACCACAAGAAGTTGTACACCTTGTGGTTAAGCTCAACGTCGTTGATACAGTACGTCAGCATGGTGTCTGTGTACTTCTCGAACGCATCAAACTCCATCTTCGGATGACGTAGACGTGGACCCCATGCCTCTAGGCTGTGTCCATTTTCTATGTCGTACTTGAAGAGGCGGGAGAGGATGAGAGTGTCAATGACCTGGCCTTCATAGTCCCAATGAATAAGAGAGCTAAGGGCGGGCAAGTCAAAGCTAAGAACATTATGCCCAATGACACACTCGTACTCAAGGGCATCCTTGATGAACTGGGTGTAGTCACCGTGGTAACTCTTGACTTCATTAGTGTCGATGTCTTTCGTAACGATGCAATGTACTAGCGTGGGTGTGAGACTATCGGTCTCGATGTCTAGTACTACGCGCTTACTCATACATTCATAGTCTCCATATCTCTCGGCTTACGCCGAGGAAGTCACACGTTGATGAGAACGCGGAGCTACGTGTGAACGCTCGTTGTCTTTGACTACAACCAGGGTAGTCTTGCTTAATGATCAGGTGCCCCCTTCCGCGCTCGATCGCAACTTCGAGTCGGTTGGCGTGCTGTCCCCACAGGTGAAACACGCACCGTTCACGCACCACAGACAGTGCCCTGAGTTGTTGGTACGTGTGGAGTCCTTTGATCCTCGATACAAAGATACCCCTTTCCATCCAAGGCTCAACACTAAAACCACGAGGCCGAGGGAAGCCAAGGTCCCTGCGATAACAAGAAATGATTCCGCAAATGGCATTGTTCCATTCTCCGTAACGTGCGTCTACAAAGTTATTAGGTGGTGCATTCTGATCTAGAATGAACACCCGGTATTTACTAGCCCACCGTACCTGTTCCATCTTTCGCAGTGGGGAAGGGGTTGGCCGTCTCTTGAACAGATGAGTCTTGTTCTTCAAGTCTATGTGTCTCCAAGTCAAACCTAAGCATACCACCCGGCCCTGAGAAACCAGCGAACCGATTACCCTTAACCATTAGATGAACCAAGCTACGCTCTGTCTCATCCGGATGCTCTTTGTTACGTGTCATGTGTACGATCAAGTCAGCGAGCTGAGCGATAGCACGGGAGCCACGTGTGTCCCCATTGTCATTAACGTGAGAGACTAGGAATAGGGCGAAGCCCAGCTCACGGGCCATGGTGGCCAGACGTGTAGCAATATAGTCTAGTTTCTTACGTTCATCCTCTCCATCTAGTCCGCTTACGATAATAGAGATATGATCCAAGAAGATAAACTTGCAACCGCATACCCCACCAAGGTAGCGTATAGCGCCAAGAATAACGTCAGGGTCATCCGAACCAAAATGCGAATAGTAATAGACTCGACCATCTCGTCTAGTAAGATCTTTATAGGCGCTGAGCTGGTCGTCAAGTGGTACGCCAGAATCAGGAAGATGCACTGGTGCACCCATATGGTAGCCCACAAGTCCTTGGACACTTCTCTTCTCTCCTTCTTCAAGGTGGACAATGCCCACGTTGTGATCGGTAGTCTTCAGTAGATGGTACTCCATGGCTCGCATCACCTCTGTCTTACCAACCTTAGGTAGGGCAGTGAATAGGTTAGTCTCACCAGGTCTGATACCGTACGTCATGCCTTGCAAAGTGGGGAAAGGATAAGTACCAATGCACTCTTCATCCTTCTTATTCAGCAGGTCGAAGACATCATCGTACGAACCAATGATACCCTTAGGTAGGTACCGCTTAGCATTCCACCACACACGGGTGAATGCCTCGGACGCACCGTTAACAAGGTAGTCATTAGCATCCTTGTACTTGTCTAGCTTGACGTGGTATACTTTGTTGACGTCGAAGAGAGACGCTACTTCCTTCAGGGCTTTCTGCCCGGGCTTATCATTGTCGAAACAAAGATAGATCTTTTCAAAGGAATTGATGTAGGCGTAGTCTTTCTCAGCGTCACGTCTAGCAGTAGTGGCACTTCGTACCGAGACACACGGATACTTAGACCCGAGCATTTGGTACACTGACATTGCATCTTCAGCACCCTCCGTGATTGTTAATGCCTTAGCCTCGGCACTGTTGAACAGTTCTTTACCGAACAGTGCGACACCCTTGGTGTCCCCTTCGGTGTGGATAGCTCCATTGTTCAACTGCTTGACGAGGTCCAGCTTACCGAACTGGAAGCGGTACCGTACTGGCACACCTTCCTCATCGATGTCACTGAGTACCTTGTATGCTTTCATGGTACCTTTGTTGATACCACGGATAGCGACGAACTCCCTAGTGTAGACGGGAACAGCGCTATCATTAGATGGTGGTGTAATTACTTCTTCCATAAATGAATGGCCGCCCTCCCTCGGCGGGGTGTACGCTTCACAAGAGAAGCAGAATGTATGGCCGTCATCGTAGATAGCTTTAGCATCACTACTACCACAGCTTAGACACTCTGTATGTTTTATAAACTTACTTTCTTCCTTCTCTTTAATCACTCTTTCTCTTCTCTTTCTTCTTACTATAGGTATACTATAGGGTATCAATAGAGTATCTATAGGTATTATATAGGTACCCTTTACGCTTTGTCAAGAGGGGGAAGAAGAGGAAAATGATAAGTCATTGACCTATCATCATTCTTTCTTCTTACCACAGGTCCTCATCATCGTAGTAGTCATAGTCATAGTCTTCGTCAATGTCTTCACTGTCTTCTAGCATTTGAGTGCAATCAGCACACTGATGCCAGTCTTCCATGGCCGGTTCGTCGAAGTTATCCACCTTCTGGACGTTCTCGTGCCCGCCACACAGGTCACATTTCTTCACCGGTACCTCCCTGGATCCCATCCTTTAGCCTCCAATGCTATGTCTAGGGGTGTCCTATGGTCCTTAATAGATGTTTCCTGGGCCTTGGAGGGGGGTACAGCGGCCGTTTGAGGGGTGGCTGGTACCCTACTAGCCAAGGCATCTGCTGCCTCTTCTAGGAGGTCTGCCATTCGATCTGGCTTACCCTCCTCCACGCTCTTACGGCCAGGGATTGAGCGCCGTATCCGTGCCCGTTCCCTTAGCCTGAAGATCAGATCATCCACGAACCATACTCCTCAGCATGTTGACGTAGTTGGTGGCGGTGGAGTTCTCTACCCCCGGTGAGCTGTTCACTTCGAGAACGTACGCCTTATCTTGTCGCTCATTGAAGATAACATCCACAGCCCCGAAGTCCATACCGAGTGCAACCACTGCCTTCTCGGCTTCACTCTTGCACTTATGCAGTGCTCCGGTGGGGATACTGAGTCCATGTCGGACGAAGATAAACCCATTGTCATGGCTTCGTATCTTATGGTTGACGTCACCCTGTGTTCCTCGACGGAACATTTTCTGTTGGACATCGAAGGTCCTTCCATTGGCTACGTGGATACGTACCTCGTACTTCTTAGGGATGTACTTCACATACAGGGGCGCACTTGGTACACTGTCCCCTGGATTGATGATAGTAATACCGCGACCGCCACTACCAGTAACAGTATGACGAGCGAGCCAAGTATGGTCTCGATCAACAGCGTTCCTACTGGTCGTGAATTCCGGAATCGAGACATTGGCACCTCTCAAGATGTTGAAGCACGTGAGCTTGTTAATGCCACGAAGAGGTGGACGATTGAACCATCGTGCCACGTTCATGCCGGGGCGCATCTCACTACCACCCCAATTGATAATCTTGTCACCAGTACGTGCACGATAGCGTGAGTTGCGGTGACGGATACGACGTACACCAAGCAGCCCAGCCACAAGCTTAGCGCTGTTGCTGAAGCGGCTACCAGTGTACATGAAGGTACGACGCAATGACATGTGTTAGTTCCTTGGTTGAGCGTAGGATCGAGCTAGTGATTCAGCAGTGGCGGCATCGTATCCGATTGCTTGCCAGTACGTTGAGCTTGTGTAATCAGTACGAAGTGAGGGTACGTCATCCACTATCAGCATGTCTGCTTGTCTGCCACTGATAGCACCAGTAGTACCCACTGTGTACGATGCAAGGATGTTGCTAGTGGTACGTTGTGGCGTAGGTGCACGTGACTCACGTAGTGAAGGACGACGAGGTGGTTCGTAGTCATCAATCTCCAAGAGGCGTTGACCCTCAAGGATGCGGATGTACTGCCGATCACGGATGTGTTCTTCCCACTTCTCCCAAGTGAACAGGTTGTTGTTCTCTATGTTGAGAAGGATAAGAGCCACCTCTTCTGCTTGCTCTTCCATCGCCTTGGTGTAGTACTTGTGGAAGGTACGTTCACCAATCACTGTGTCGTACAGCTTGATCAACCCGTGATCGTAGAAGTACGAGAGCAATTCACCAGGGTTCTTGAATGCGGTACACTTCCACATGGATGTGAGTGCATTGAACCACGGCATCACCTCATCATACTCAAGGCTTCCCTTCATCGCACGGTACTCGATGCTTCCGAACTTGGCTAATGCTGTGTAGTTCTGAGCACAGTACCGATAGTTGTTGTTGAAACCTCGTCCCTGCGTAACATACGTAGGTGTTGAGATGAACTGATTGAAGAAGGCAGTGTCGAAGGTACCGAGGTTGCGAAGGTTGTCCTTCAATTGTAGGCAGAAAGGATTAGCTTCACGTTCGGGACCGCAGTGCTTGATGAGCAATGGCTCAAGCAACCAGTACGCAAACAACCTAGTCATCAGCTCGTTAGGCGTGAGGTCTAGGGCATTGAGATGAACGTGCCAAGATGTAGTGCTGGCATTACGAATAGGCTCGCTCTTCTCTTTATCATTGAGGGATTTCAACAGGTTAGATACTGCTGTCTCCACCCCTTCGTATGGGATAGGAGCACGCAGTACGTACTCACGTCCCATCTGGGTACGCAGTGACTGGTCTTGGATGGTAGTCCACGTACCACTGTCAATGGTTGGAAGCTTAGTCTCGCTCTCAACCTCAAGCTCAGCACCTACCATACGTCCAGTCTTGAAGGACTTATTGAATAGGTTCTTGAGCTTGATCTCTACAGTGTCCTTACTCAACGCGGTCACGTCTTGAACTCCCCTATCTGGATAGCGAATCGTTCACACAGGTTGCGCCGATAGAACGATACGTGTCTGATGGTATCAACAAACGACACGGAATACGTGTCATCCATATCCTTGACCAAGGTACCGATCACTCTGTCCTGATAGAAAATGTTGAGACGATTGTTGATCGAGTAGTTCTTGGAGAAGGCGAACTTAAGTTTGTTACTACCCTTCAGTAGCTTGTACGCTTCACTCATTGTCGGATACTTGTTCATCAGCATGTCAACGAAACCCTGATGAAAGATGTACGCCGATTCAATGTACGCAATGGTGTTTGAACTCAACGCTTCTACTGGTAGACCCATGCGCTGGTCACGCATGGTACTGCGAGTGAGGAAGTGAGCACCAGCATTGGGGTAGTTAACATATCCTAGCTGTGGTGCTCGTGCCTCTACTAGTGAGTCCGTGTACGCAACCGTGATCGGGTTAGCGTCACGTCCCATCAGTCCGTACTCGACGATGTCGTACAACTGGATGGTAGTACCAGTAGACCATCGGCAGTACTTAGGCACTCCACTGTAGTACAGGATGGAGTTGTTGAGGCGGCGTTGGACATCCTCTGCCAACCTCAATGAGTTCATGAACGGCTCCACTACACACTCCCTTCTTACGTTGTGTACGTACCAGTAGCACGACCAGGGATGTGGTACCCACTGATGTTACGATACGCAGCACTACGCCCGTACTTCATGTTGTGGATAGCAGCAGTGATCGTGTCGAAGATACGAGTCCACGACTGAGGGCCGTACCCCAGCCACACGTTCGATGGTGCACGCCACTCCACACCGTACGGCTTAGCACGGAAGGAACCACGGCTACCGTACATGGTCTGCCGCTGTGCCTGGAGTTGCGCCACATCCAAAGAGTGGGAGTAATCCGGTATACCCATCGTCTCGATCTGCTTGATGACCGTGATGCAATCCTTGAGGTGCGCATCACCGCTCATGTTCTTACCCCATCCGATGTGGATGTGGCCACCGAACACACGCACCGGACGATCACCCACTTCCTTACCAGGGGAGCGGTTGAACGTACCAGTGTACGCATTCATGTCAGGATCACAACCCAGTTCCTTGACGTTCTCAGGGAGTTCGTCGAAGTACTTCTTGTCGAAGGTAGTGATCGG
>LNFM01012731.1_pt1 | contig 15067 bp, 15 predicted proteins | sample 596031 | NCBI WGS metagenome assembly LNFM01 (sample SAMN04254537, study PRJNA301005) | activated carbon metagenome | isolation source: dual media filters at the Ann Arbor, Michigan drinking water treatment plant | place: USA: Ann Arbor
TCCGGTCGGGCGGCTGGACTTCGAGAGCGAAGGCTTGATGTTGTTGACGAACAACGGAGATTTGGCGCAAGCGCTGCTGCATCCCCGCTACCATGTGCCCAAGACCTATTTGATCAAGGTCAAGCGCGTGTTGACGGATGAGGAGATCAGGCAATTGGAAGGCGGCGTAAAGCTCGAAGACGGCATGACCAGCCCGGCGCAGGTGAAGAAAATCAAAAAGGCCGAGCAGAATTCCTGGCTGGAGGTCACGATCCGCGAGGGACGGAAACATCAAGTGCGGCGGATGTTGGAGTCGGTCGGCCATCCGGTCATTCGGTTAACCAGAGTAAAAATGGGACCGTTGTCGCTGGGGCGGCTGGAGTCGGGAGAGTTTCGGTTTTTGACCGACCGGGAAGCCAATGCGTTGCGGGAGTCGGTCGGGGAGCGTGTTGCCGCGATTGAGCGGGGCGAAGAGCCGGCGACGAAGCCGAAGCGTCCGATCAGGCGTGAAGGCTGGGCCAGGCCGAAGAAAACGAAAGTGGCGTGACCATGAAACTACGGACTCACAAATGCGGTGAATTGACCAAGCAGCAGGTGGGGCAATCGGTTGTGTTGAACGGGTGGGTGCAGCGGCGGCGCGACCACGGGACGGTGATGTTCATCGATTTACGGGACCGAACGGGCCTGACCCAAGTGGTGTTCAACTCAGAGCGGAATTTGTCCGTACACAAGGCTGCGCATACGTTACGGAGCGAATGCGTAGTGTCGATTTCAGGCCAGGTCATGGCCCGTCCGGATGAATCCAGGAATCCAAATTTACCGACCGGCGAGATTGAAGTGTTTGTGGACGATGTCGAGATCTTGAACGAAGCCAAGACGCCGCCGTTTCTCATCGAGGACGATGCGGAAGTCACCGAGTCCATTCGTCTGAAGTACCGCTATCTTGATCTGCGCCGGCCAAGAATGCAGAAACTGTTGGGCATGCGGCATGCCATTTCCCAGGCTGCCAGAGGCTTTCTGCATTCGGAGGGGTTTCTGGAGGTTGAGACGCCGGTGTTGACGAAAAGCACGCCCGAAGGCGCCCGAGACTACCTGGTACCAAGCCGGGTGAACGCCGGGCAGTTTTTTGCGTTACCGCAATCGCCCCAGCTGTTCAAGCAGGTGCTGATGGTGAGCGGTGTCGATCGGTACTACCAGATTGCCCGCTGTTTCCGCGACGAAGATCTCCGGAACGATCGCCAGCCGGAGTTCACGCAGATCGATCTTGAGCTGTCTTTCGTCGATCGGCAACAAGTCATGGAGATGATGGAGCGGATGATCGTCACCATATTCCGCGACGCGGGAGGCGTGCAGCTACCGACGCCCTTCCCGCGTATGACTTATGCGGAGGCGATCGGCCGGTATGGGTCGGACAAGCCCGATCTGCGCTTCGACCTGCCGCTTCATGACGTGACGGCGTTCGCCGCTGCGAGCGAGTTCAAGGTGTTCAAGGATGCCGCGACCAAGGGCGGGATCGTCAAGGCGTTGATCGTCAAAGGCGGGGCCGCAACGCCACGAAGCCGCATCGACGCGCTGGGAGAAACAGCCAAGAGCTTCGGTGCCAAGGGGCTTGCGTGGCTCAAGATTACCCCTGAAGGACAGCTCGAATCGGTGATTGCCAAGTTTCTCGATCCGAAGGCCTTTGCGGCGGCCTTGCCTGACGCCCAGCCCGGGGACCTGGTTCTCTTCGGGGCTGACAAACCGGCTGTCGTGCACGACGTGCTGGGGCGTATTCGTCTGTTATTGGGCGAAGAGTTGAACTTGATTGATAAGAACGCCTGGAAACCGCTCTGGGTGACCGAATTCCCCTTGCTGGACTATTCGCCGGAAGAGAAGCGGTACGTATTCATGCATAATCCCTTTGCGGCGCCGATGGATGAAGATCTGAAGTTCCTGGACGCGGAGCCGCTCAAGGTCAGGGCCAAGGCCTACGACATGGTGCTGAACGGCAGCGAAATCGGCGGGGGCAGCATTCGCAACCATCGCAGCGATATCCAACTCAAGATTCTCGATTTGCTCGGCATCAATAAAGAACAGGCCCAGGCCAAGTTCGGATTCTTGCTGGAAGCGTTGGACTACGGCGCGCCGCCGCACGGAGGCATTGCCTTCGGTCTCGACCGTTTGATCATGCTGCTCGGTGGGGCCGATTCGATCCGCGACGTGATCGCATTTCCCAAGACGCAGCGTGCTCAATGCCCGCTGACCGATGCGCCGTCGACCGTCGGCGCCGAGCAGCTGAAAGAGCTACGCATCAAGCTGGATCTGGTCGAGTAGGGAGTTCTCGTCCTCATGGCCGGCAATACGTTCGGCAGAATTTTTACCGTCACATCATTCGGCGAGAGCCACGGGCCGGCGATCGGCTGCGTGGTCGATGGCTGCCCACCGGGTCTCGCACTGTCTGCAGATGATATTCAAAAAGACCTTGACCGGCGCAAGCCCGGTACGTCTCGTCATGTGACTCAGCGGCAAGAGTCGGATACCGTTGAAATTCTTTCCGGGGTATTCGAGGGAAAAACGACCGGGACGCCGATTGCGCTGTTGATCCGCAATGAAGACCAGCGCAGCCGCGACTATGGAAATCTGATCGACACCTTTCGTCCGGGCCATGCCGACTACACGTACTGGCAGAAGTACGGCATCCGTGACCATCGGGGGGGAGGACGGTCGTCTGCCAGAGAAACGGCCGTCCGTGTCGCCGCTGCGGCGATTGCCAGGAAGTGGCTTGCGGAGAAGCACGGCGTCGTCATCCGCGGCTATTTGAGCCAGCTTGGGCCGATCGACGTGCCGTTCCAGAGCTGGGAGGCTGTCAGGTCGAATCCCTTCTTCGCCGCCAACACGGGGTTGATCGCGAACCTTGAATCATTCATGGACGATCTGCGCAAGGCCGGCGATTCCGTCGGGGCCAAAATCACCACGATTGCTGAACAGGTGCCGGTCGGCTGGGGCGCGCCGGTCTATGCCAAGCTGGATTCGGATTTGGCTGCGGCGATGATGAGCATCAATGCGGTGAAGGCGGTCGAGATCGGTTCAGGATTCGCGTCGGTTGCCCAGCGAGGATCAGAACATGGCGACGAACTCACACCCGAAGGCTTTGTTACGAATCACGCCGGCGGGATTCTCGGGGGCATCTCGACGGGCCAAGACATCGTCGTGACGATCGGCATCAAGCCGACATCGAGCATCCGCATCCCGCGCAAGTCGATCGACAAACAGGGTAATCCGGTCACGGTCGAAACCAACGGCCGCCACGATCCCTGTGTCGGTATCCGTGCCACACCGATCGCCGAAGCCATGATGGCGCTGGTCCTCATGGACCATGCGCTTCTCAATCGTGCCCAAAATGCGGATGTGAAAACCCAGACCCCGAAGATCCCAGGGGCGGTTATCCGGCGTACCTTAACGCCGAACAAGGAATCCGCCGCGAAGATCGATTCTGACCCGGCTGAAGCGTAACGGGCGTTCCAATCATTTCCAGAGCAGAGAAGCCGTCGAATAGCCAATCCACACGGCGATGAGGCTGAGCAGCATGTGGCCGACGATGTTGGCGCCAGCCAGCCACAATTCTCCGCTACGAAGAAGATTCATGGTTTCGTTGCCGAAGGCTGAGAAGGTGGTGAATCCTCCCAGTAGACCGATGATGAGAAAGCCACGGGTTTCGTCTGAGATGAGACTGCGCTGATCCGCTAGCTCCGCGAGAAAGCCAACCAGCACACAGCCCGCCACATTGACCGCCAACGTGCCAAAGGGAAACTGGGAACCCTTGCTGAGCTGCTGCACATAGCCGCTGAGCAGATAGCGAAGGATCGATCCGATGAACCCGCCTGTGCCGATGAGAACAAGTGTGCGCAGGATGTGACTCGCTGAAAAGTGTGAGACTGTTGACGCGCCATTGTACTCAAGTGCGTTGAGCGAGTCACGGGATTCGCTCTGGTCCTGGTGAAGGGCACGTAGTACAATCGCCGCGCGAAATGGTTGGGGCCCAAGAGAAGAGTAGACGGATGATCGAAATCTACACCGATGGTGCTTGCAGCGGAAATCCAGGGCCTGGTGGCTGGGGTGTATTGCTTCGGGATGGCGATGTTGAGACAGAACTCTGTGGTGGAGAACCGGCGACGACGAACAACCGGATGGAATCGTTGCAGTCGCTTACGGAACCGGTGACGGCACGGGTCTATACCGATTCGCAGTATGTCCAAAAAGGCATCAGCGAATGGATTCACAGTTGGAAGCAGCGAAGCTGGAAAACCGCCGGGAAAGAGCCGGTGAAAAACGAGGACCTGTGGCGTCGCCTCGATACACTGGCTTCGGGGCACAAGCTTGAATGGCATTGGGTGAGGGGGCATAGCGGGCATCCGGAGAATGAACGTGTGGATGTATTGGCTCGGGCCGGTCTCGAACAATCGCGCAGCGCCGGCAAGAAAGTCGGCGGTCCAGTTGCTACTTCTATAGCGGTCGCCCCTCCCGTCAAAGAGCGGGATGCGACAGCTCTCTCTCGCTCCATCCTTGATATCCAGCATGCGACGGTTTATCGCGGCGACACCTGCGTGTTCTCAGATTTCTCTTTTGCGCTGCACGAGGGGGAGCATGCGGCGATTGTCGGTCCGAACGGAGCCGGCAAGTCGACCCTGCTTAAACTCTTAGCCGGCGGTGTCCATCCGTTACCCCTGGATGAGACCAGGATCAGTCTCTTCGGGGAGGAAGGTGGAAACGTCTGGGATGTGCGAAAGCGGATCGGCATTGTGTCGCACGATCTTCAGCGGGACTATCTCATCTGTGCTGAGGGATTGAACGTGATTCTCTCCGGATATTACGCGAGCAACGACACGTATGCCTATCAGGAGTTCACTGAGTCGCAGGTTTCACGGGCACATGACGTGATGCAGGAGTTGGGGATCGCGCCGCTGGCAGGCCGCCGCTTTGGCCATCTCTCGACCGGCGAGCAGCGGCGGTTTCTGCTAGGCCGTGCGCTTGTTCATGATCCTTCGATGCTTGTGTTGGACGAACCGACGAGCGGGCTCGACCTGAAGGCGTGTTTTCAGTATCTCGATCTCCTACGGGCACAGATTGAGAAAGGAAAGACCGTGTTGCTCGTGACCCATCACATCCATGAGATTCCGCCGGAGATTGAGCGGGTGGTGTTGCTCAAGGGAGGGCAGATTGTTGCAGATGGACCCAAGGCTGTCCTCCTCAACAATGACAGGATCAGTGCGCTCTTTGATCTTCCCATCGTCCTTGCGAAAGCCAACGGCTGGTATCAAGCCTTGCCGGGATGACGGCTCATCGAGTAGAACTCTTTGGTCCCTTACTTCTTCCGAAATCCGAACAGCATCCCGGCGCCGCCGGCGCCGGCTGATGGAAGGTACCCTGTCAGCACTGTTTTGAAACTCTCGGCTTGCCCTTGCACCCAGGCCAGACTGCGAGTCACATCCGCTTCGATTAGGCTCCACTCCAGGTGAATCCAGCCGGTGGTGTTCAGGATCGCGATGAGCGCGGCCAAGGATGCGGTGATGAACAGCCCGATAATCAGGGTTTTTCTGAGGGCCCAGCCGAGCAAGAATCCACCGATGAAACTGGCCCCGCCTCTGGCCATGGCAGGCGACATCATGTCGTTGAGCCAGGCGCCGAGGCCGGCGATTGTTGTTGCGCCGGCGGCGAGGAAGGATTTGGCGGCCCAGGGAGGATCGGCCAGGATTGCTGCAAATGTCTTAGTGAAGAGGCTGCCTTGAGACTCGCTCGCGACGTCGCTCATAACCGGGTGGCTTCGAACGTGTTACAGGTGGATGGGTCACCGGATTCGAGGCCGCGCTTGAGCCAGGTCATTCGCTGTTCAGACGAGCCGTGGGTCCAGCTTTCCGGCTGGACCTGGCCACGTGACATCTTCTGCAAGCGGTCGTCCCCGATGGCCGCTGCTGCGCGTAGCCCTTCTTCGAAATCGCCCGGTTCGATCACATTCCGTTCTAGCTTGGCATGGTAGCCCCAGACGCCGGCATAACAATCGGCCTGCAGCTCCATTCGGACCGACAGTGCATTGGCTTCTGTCTCGGATGTCTGCCGCTTAAGGCGATGCACCTTTTCGGCGACGCCGAGGAGATTTTGCACATGATGGCCGACTTCGTGGGCAATCACATAGGCCTGGGCGAAGTCACCTGATGCGCCGAGGCGATGTTCCATTTCGTCGAAGAAGGTCAGATCTAAATACACGCGATGGTCGCTCGGGCAATAGAAGGGCCCCACGGCTGACGAGGCCGTGCCGCAGGCAGACTGGACGGCACCGGTGAAGAGCACCATGCGCGGGTCTTCATAACGAGGGCCGAGAAGAGTACGCCAGGTGGTTTCTGTATCGGCGAGGACGATGGAGGCAAACTTGCCGAGTTGGTCGTGTGGAGGGCCGACCGGTCCCGGTTCAGACGGAACAGAGACCTCGGTCATGCCTTGGACCCCGGTGAGCAGATTCAGGACGGTCATGGGATCGGCTCCAGTGAAGTAACTCACGGCGAGCGCCAGAACAATGGTCCCGATGCCGAGGCGGCCTCTGCCTCCAATCCGGCTAGGGCCCAGGCCGCGACGATCTTCGACATTGTCGCTTTCGCGCTGGCCTTCGATGCGCATCGGCGTCCTCCTCCGGGCCGGACAATCAGTCCGACTCTTTCTCCATCGACTGAATGAACTTGTCGGCTTCGGCGATGGAACGGTTCATATCTTTGACCAGCTGCTCAACCTGCGCGTCCATTTTGACGAGTTCACCTTTGATGGCGGATAGCGCCCGTGCATTCAAATTGTGCTTCAGATAAAGGACTTGATCGCGCAGCGGTTTGAGAACCGGTTCAATCCGCTGTTCGGCCCGTTTCATCGCCCCCAGCATTTCTTTGTAGCGGCTCCTGGTTTGGGTGAGCTTCGATTGGCTCTTCCGCCGTAGGTCGGCGCTGGAGTATTGGCCGAGTTCTCGTTCCCACTCCGAGAAGAGCGCATCGGCCACGCTTTCGACGTCGGCGATCCGTTTCCGGACCGCTTTGGCGCTGTCTTCGCTCGTCTCGAGTTCGCCGCTCAGCTTCTTATAGGTGTCTTCAAGATCGCCGCCTTCATAGGCGACGACTTTGCCGAATTGCTCCAATGTGCTTTGAATCTCTTTCTTCGCGTCTTCCTGGGCGTCTCGCGCGGATTTGACCCGGTCGCTGAGAATGTCACGCTTGGCATAGCCCATTTTTTCCATGGCAGCCATGTAGGCGGTATCACAACCCGCTATGGTGAGGACAATGATGAGGAGCGTGAGTGACCGTGCAAGGCGTGTCATAGATAGCTCTCCTGTGAGCAATGCCGCATACGCCGGGCGGACGCAAGCGGCCATCTGAATACGCGAAGGGATCCTGTATCATACAGAACCTATTGACGGGGGGGAAGATGCTGGAAACTGAATGTCATCGGTGGATGGCCGATGCGCTACCAAAACAGGGTGGAAATCTCGGCGCGCCGGATATGAAGTCTGTTTCAGTCGGTGCGTGGAAGTGCTGAGTGCCAGAAGCGAGGGTATGAACGGTTCGGCGGCCGAAGACGGGTGGCTGTTCAGCGCGATTGGTTAGAGCGTGGAGAATGTGTGTCGAGCGAGGCTTGGCCGGAGGCGCAGGCTGTACTGCCCGCGCCTCAGGCTGGTTGCTGTTCTTTCTTATGGTGTGACCGAGCTGGTCTTTGTCTGGCCGGCGATTTCGTTGAGATCCTTCGGATAGAGGACGATCTCGATCCGTCGGTTGGCCGACCGTCCTTCTTCTGTGTCATTCGAGGCGTGCGGTTGCGTGTCCGCGTAGCCGACTGCTGAAAGGTGCTGGCGGTCCACACTGCCTTGATCGATCAAATAGCGTACGACGGTGGTGGCCCGCGCCGTCGAAAGTTCCCAATTCGACTTGAAGCGGCCTTTCAGTTTTGCGCTGATGGGCACATTATCGGTGTGGCCTTCGATCCGGATCTGTTTGTCCGAGACGGTCTTCAAAATATCGCTGACCTGCTTCAGCACCTCCAGACCGGCTGATTTCACTTGCGCCTGGCCGGAGTCGAATAACACTCTGTCCACCATATTGATCGTGAGCCGGTCGCGCACTTGCTGGATGGTGATGTTGCCCTTGGCGATTTCATCCTGGAGCGACTTCGATAACTCTTCCTGTGTTTGCGTCAGTCGTGCGATCTCTGCCTCCTTCGCTGCTTTGGCGGCCTGCTCCTGTTCAAGCTTCGCGGCTAATTTCGCCTGTTCCAGGCGGAGATCCTCGCGTTCCTTCGCGATTGCGGCGGCCTCGGCTTCCATAGCCGCGGCCTGCTGCTGGAGCTTGGAGATTTCTTCCTGCGCGGATGCGCTGCCGCTTGCATGTTTCTGTTCAAGGTCCGTGATCTGGCTGCGCACGCTGGTGAGTTCGCCGTTCAATTGTTCGGAACGAGATTGGAGGTCCGCTCGTTCTTTCGCCAACGCGGCGACTTGTTCTTCGGCGGCTTTCCGTTGGGCCGCTTCCAGATCGAGCGACTCGCGCATCCCGGTGAGCTGCAATTGCTGTTGCGCGGTCAGTTTCTTGGCCGCTTCGAGTTCAGCCAGCGCTTTCTTGTGCGTATCCGCGCTCACGCAGCCTCCGAGGGTTGCCGCGCAGAGCAGTGCCAACGCAGACATCCGGAATGGCACAGTTCGATGACGTAATCGGTATCGCATGGTCTCCTCCTATGAATGAGAGCAAATGGAACACACTGAGTAGAGCAAACTTGATGCCTGATCGCTCATACATTCGCCTGAAAAGAACTGCTTAATTCTCATCGTGTTGCTGAGGGAAGGACAGATTCGTCTATGGCGACAACGAGAAACGGGGGCTTTCGTGTCTGCCGACTGTAGGAGGCGTCATACAGCGATGATATAGTAGCTCTCTTGCTGGGCTGGCTGTTCCTGATATCGGATGGCCGGTGGGAGTGGGTGTTTCAACAATTGCATGTGGAATGATTGCGCATGAATCGGGAACGCGGAGTCGAGGGGCCGGTCGTCAAGGGGATGCCGGTGTCCCGCACGATCGCGTTCAACAAACCCTACGGCGTGTTGCCGTGCTTTACCGATTCAGGCGGCCGTCCGACTTTGGCGGACTATATCGATGTGCCGGGAGTGTATGCTGCGGGGCGGCTTGATCAGGACAGCGAAGGGTTGATGATTCTGACGTCTGATGGCACCCTTGCACACCGGATCACTGATCCCCGACACAAGCTTGGGAAGATCTATCTGGCACAAGTCGAGCGCGAACCGAACGGCGAGGCCTTGAGCCGGTTGCAAAGCGGTGTGGTGTTGAGCGGGCAGCGCACAAGACCGGCTGAGGTCCGGGTACTCACCGAAGCGCCGTCCATACTGGATCGTCCGGTACCGATCAGGTTCCGGAAGAATGTGCCGACCGCGTGGATTGTAATCACGCTGTACGAAGGCATGAATCGGCAGGTGCGGCGCATGACGGCTGCGGTGGGGCATCCCACGCTGCGTTTGATTCGAATTGCCATCGGGCCGATTCAACTGGGCGATCTCCCTCCGGGTAAGTGGCGAGAGTTAGCGCCGGAGGAGATCTCGCAGATTGCTCGCAGGATAGAATGAGCGAGGGAGAAGTCAGGGCTGAGGCGCTCGCTTGTGTGGAATGACCGAGTGACGTTGCTCGAAGTCCGGCGCAACGGGTGAAGACCGGTCACGTCGGGAGATGTAGCGGTGAGGTAGGGAAACAGCTTCCCTACCTCACCGCAGTGGGTGCATGCCTAGTTCAGCGGAGGGACCACTCCCGCAAACGTCAGCATGTCGGTAATACGAAAGTCTCCGGGCGTTGCGGACGGCAACACCGGAGTCCAGCCCGGTTGCGCGGCCAAATAGGAAGATTCGTCCGCTTTCAACAGACCGACGAACACTTCACCGACAATCCGGCCTCCGACCGGCCCCAAGCGAAGCCCCTCTTCCATGAGCTCCGCCTCTTTCAAAATGTAAAACCACAGCGGCGTGTTCTTCTCCATGCCGTACGGCGTGAGCATGTCCAATTGCGCGGGGGGCAAGGCTGGAACGCCCATTCTCCGGGCGATCGCTTGGCCTGACGGGATTCCGAAATTGACGTGGCGCATCAGATTCCTCGACGCCAACGATTGTACTCCATCTGACGGCAGACCCGGGGCCGGTCCGCGCGAACCCGGAAGGAGCATCACCACGCTGGACAGTTTGGAGTCGATCTTCTTGTTCGGACGGAAGTTGCCGTCGCCGAAATTGAAGAACGTTTGCCAATCGACGAACCGGCGCGCGGCGCGCTTTCCGCCGCGGAGGTCGATGGGGTCTGGGTCATTGGGGTCCTGCGTATCGTCGAAGAGGAACGCAAAAACCGGCTGCCCTCCATCCGGGCCGAAATTCAGACGATAGCTCGGGCGGATTTGCGAGTGACCGAAGCGGTAGGCGGCGATCGAGAATTCGATGGGAAGTTGAGGATTTCGTAACTGCTTGTCCCGTCGGCCGTCGAACGTATCGTATACCCGATAGTAGCGAAGTCCTTTCTGGAGAATGTCATCAAGGCGCGCTTGTCCGATCGTCAATGGGAGAAATTCGTGCACGATGATCCATTGATAATGCCAGCGGACCTGACGCTGCGCCATCTTGAAGATCTGATCGGCGGATTTGCCCGCATTGGCGGAATCTGTGCGCAGATGGTCGACCACCGCGTTATGAAACCGCAGCATCGCCAAGTGGAATTGAGCGAGGACCACATGTTCGTCGTTTCGGCTGTCTCCCAGGACGGCGTTATTGCCCGCGTCGCGAGGAAGGTCGAATCGGACGGCTCCCTTGCGGGACACAAGCTCTGAACCGGGAATGGCTTCGATGCGCAGCTTGATGTCGCCCGAACTCGTGTCATACAACTCCGGAGACCCGTTGGGCCCGCCGCCGTACACGCTGTCTAAATCAAATGCCGCGGTGCGAAAATTGGTTGTGCGCCCGGGGTTGCTGGGTGAGAGCAATGGCGATCTCGGATCGAGTGTGATGTCATGGTCCAAGAACTGGCCGAAGAAGGTCAAGCCCGCAGTCATGTTAGGATTGTCGGGATTGTTCGGGCTGAATACGCCGGGATTAATGATGGACTGAATCGGATCACTCAGATTATCCAGTGCGTCGATAGGTCCGCCTTTTTCACCCAGCTTCTTTGCCATGTCGCGCGCCTCGTCGGTTGGCCGGGCGAAGGGCGGCAACTCAGGGAACATCCGGGTAAAGGTATTATCCGGAGCCTGAGGCCGGTCCCTCATGCCGGGAAGATGCAGATTGTTTAGTCCTGAGGATTGCGCCTCAGCGACACCTGCAAGGATGCTGCAGCACAGCATTCCCGCAACACCCAGTGACGTGAAGGTCTTGTGATCAAAGGACATGGTTCCTCCTAATGTGTGATGCCTGGAATTCTCGATCGATCATCGGCGTCCCGTAGAACAAGAATGGTGCCAATGGAGCGATAGCGGTAATGCAACGAGAAGAGGCGCAGTGATATCGCAGGGATGTCGTGCAAAACCTAAAACGTAAGACCCGTCGGTCTCCCCACGAATCGATGCAATCGAGTGTAGGTGTGTAGGCTGAGGTTTGTATGGGACTGCTGTATGGAATTCAAAACAGACAGAAGGAGATCGCAAGCCATGCGGTCAGGACGATTGAACCCGGTGCATCGTTCTCACGGCTCTCGTCCGGGGAGATGTGATGAGCGGCGGGGTGAGCGACTCACTCGATCGAACGCTTCGCGACGGGCGGGCTACTGCCTTCATGAACTTCAGCATCGGCAGTCTTCTGCTGATATCTTCAATATTGCGGACCGGTGCATTGCAATAGACGCCGTCTTGTTTTTTCTTGAAACCTGCCATCTGCGGTGCTGATTCTGTAGCAGCCAGTCGTAACGCCGGTCTTGCTGCATCCACCTTCTTGTACTACAACGTATGACATGAAGAATGCTGTCGCTATTCGATTAGACCGGGATCTCGATCGAATGCTCACCAAGTTCTGCCACCGGTCGAAACGGAAGCGGAGCGAGGTTGTGCGGGATGCTCTTCGCCGCCAGCTCTCATTGATGATGTTTGAGCAGCTCCGCCACAAGGTCATATCGCTCGCGGAGGCACGGGTTTTCTCACAGACGAGGCTGTATTCAAAGCCGTAGAGGTCAGTGGTTTGACAATCACCGACCTACGCGGATTCTGGAATTTGGTCAAGAAACGACAGAAGAACCAGCTGATTGCCGTGGGTACAGGGTCAGTGGAAATGACACCTTTCCCCTCTCGCAGTTGGCAGGATACGTATGACATGCTCCTGGGCTGCGGTAGGTCATCCAACTTGTTCAGGAGGTTAGAATCGCAATGTCCGGCCCCCTCCGCACTACGGCAATCCGTGGCTTCGCTGCCTGTGTGACCATAACCTGTGTGGCACTGCTTCTTATGAGTTGCCAGTCCGGGGACATGCGAGGACCGACCGAACGTGGCTGTGCCGAGATCGAGAAGAGCATCGATCTCTCGAACAGAATCGAGACGCTGAATCTCCTGTCTGAAGCCTCCAGGGCCCGCTGCGATGACCTTGTGGTGAGATATGGGGCGCTGGCGCGATCGCAATTCAGGCACAAGTCCTTTTCGATTACCGGGGAGGCAGCCAACGTGTTTGTCCCTGACGGAACCTTCATTGAATACGTCTTGGAGAGTTACGAGCGGGGATACCTGAGCATACTCCTGGCTGCGAGCTATCTGAGTATGCAGAAAGCCGAAGAGGCGAAGGTTGAACTCAGGGACTTGGACCATGAGCTTTTCGCGCCGATCTATAATTATGGTGAAGATCCGGTCAATCTCCTGCTCTCGGCTGTCTTGTGGGAGAAGCTTGGAGAGATTGGTGAGGCTCGTGTCGATTGGTTGCGTCTCAGGGATTTGCAATTTCAGACGAAGCAGGAAGACAGGACCCTGCGTGAGTTTGCCCGCGAGCGTGTCAACCGCATCGATAGCGGAGAAGCTGCTGGTGCACCGTGGCGTGTGTACGGGATCGGCACCTTTCCTCAAATCGATTGGGAACTGCAATTCACTAATTCCACGAGCGGCTACTTTTCCATCACCCCGAAACAGCCGTTCCTCTCATCCTGTTCGTCCAGGACCGGCTTGCGTCTTTCAACGGAGAGCTGGTTTCATAAGATTGCCATCCGTCATAACCATGCCTATCACCCGCTCTTGAATGCGCAGACGTGGATCAGGTTCCCCTTGGGCCTCACGTATAGTCTTATTCCGGTCGCTGCCGGAGCGGGAGTCATGGTAGGGGGATGTGCGGTCGATTTAGCCGCAAAGGGGAAAGGGGCGCTCTGCCAGTTGTCCGTGATCGGGGGCATGGCCATCATGAGTACGGCGCCCCAAGTGCTGGAAGGCTCGCTCCGCCCGGACCTGCGGCATTGGGAGAATGTTCCTGCAGCCATCGTGGTGACGACGGCATCCGAACCGAAGGAGGAGCTGTGCTTGGCGAATGTGAAGGCCGATATTCGGCGGATGCTCTAGCGGCAGGCATCAGCATGTGCTAGTGGGAATACTCAATGGCTGTGCCCGAGCAGCAGCCCTAATGGCTTACGCCCAACGAGTATTTGTAATACATGTCAGACATGAGAAATGCTGCCACTGTCCGGCTCGATCAGGATCTCGATCGAATGCTCATCAAGCTTTGCCGCCGGTCGAAACGGAAGCGGAGCGAGGTCGTGCGGGATGCGCTTCGCCGGCAGCTCTCGTTGAATCTCTCGTGGGTGGAGAGCAGGTTATATCGACTCCACTTCCGCAATGATCGTGTGATAGCCGCTTGCGCCGGCTGGCTGTGGCCGCACGATCTCGGCGATTTGTAATTGGCCTTTCGTATCCGTCGCGCGCACCACGGTTTGAAATTTTCCCGGATTCGGCGGTCTCCAGGCGTAAGTCCAGATGACCCAGGAATAGGGCGACATCGGTGTTTCAACTCCGCATTCATTCCACGTGCGGCCGGCATCGAAACTGATCTCCACTTTGCTGATGGAATTGGGCCCGCCGAAGGCGATGCCGCGGAATTTCTGTTCCGGTCCGCGCAGCGTTTGGTAGTGCCCGGGTGAATCGATGCGTGAGAAAATTTTGATGGTCCCGTCGTCGGTCCAGCCTTTGCGCTGCCAGTAGCCTTTGTAGTCGCCGGGGTACACTTCGATTTCCGCGATCCACTTCACGTTCTTGATACCGTAGAGTCCGGGCACGATGAGGCGTACCGGAAAGCCGTGTTCTCTCGTCAGCTTTTCGCCGTTCATGAGGAAGGCGAGCATCACATCGTCTTGCATCGCGCGCGTGAAGGGGATGCTGTCGTCGTAGCCGTCGATGCCGCGAAAGACGACGTCGCGGGCGGTGTCTTCATCGGCGCCGCATTCCAGCAACAGCTTCTTGAGCGAGATGCCGCGCCAGGTCGCGGTTCCCATGCTATCTCCGCCCGGTAACGTATCGATGCACATGAGCGTCGACACCTGATCGTACGAATCGCGGTTGAGCAAATCGCGCCAGCCCAATGCCATCGGGGTTTTGACGGCGCCTTTGATATTCAGTTTCCATTGTTCGATGTTCACGTCCCGTGATGCGGAGACTGCGCCGTCCGCGTAGTTGACGACATAGAATTTTGATGTGGGTGTGAAATATGTTGTTTCACGCGGAGGGACGGCGAACATCCGGCCGAAAATTCCGCCGACGGCATCGCATCCTCCGCTCAGGCCGGCAAGAGTGCCGAGGCCCAGGCTCTTGAGGATCGTTCGACGCTGCAAAGCAAGGAATGTAGAGCGAATCGACATGGCTATAATATACACGGAAATGATGCTTGACTCTCCTGATTTACCTTTGGTATCTTCCCACCTGTTCGATGGTTGTTTTGTTCCTGCCTGATGACCGCGCCTGACGGCGAGTCACGGTGCGGTGCCTGAGGGAAACTACCCGAATTTTTTTCGAGCGGGTCCCTTGACATGGGAGATTGTGCGCTGTATAGTGCACGGCTCGCATGGAGAGTGCGATCGTTCTTTGACAACTGAATAGAGGA
>LNFM01008783.1_pt1 | contig 15065 bp, 13 predicted proteins | sample 596031 | NCBI WGS metagenome assembly LNFM01 (sample SAMN04254537, study PRJNA301005) | activated carbon metagenome | isolation source: dual media filters at the Ann Arbor, Michigan drinking water treatment plant | place: USA: Ann Arbor
GAGGGCCGCGTCATCACCGGCTTCGCAGGCGGAGGCGCACGAGAGCACGAGCGCGACCACAATTCGGTTGGAGTGTTGATTCATGCGCACGAGGCAATGCATGCCGTGTGCCGCAGCGCGACGTCGAATCGTGTGCACGCTCGCCGCTCGCGAAGTGGTCACGCCGGCCCGACGCGGGTGTTCGTCCCCGGGGACGACCCCGGGGACGGAGGCAGAACTCCAGTCGCGACGTGGCCCGGACCTGCGAGCCAGATCGCGCCGCCGGGTGGAGTCCGCGCAGGACGCGGTGCCGCTGGTGGGTGTGGAGCGCCTGGAGAGTGACGCGCAGGTCGCGGTCGCGACCGGGGTTGGGGTAGAGCGGACCCGACCACCAACGGCAGCCCTCCTCGAGGATGCGCACGCGCGCCTCGGCGCCCGCGACCACCATCTTCTCGATGACCTCGGCCCAGCCGGGGCATGCGCGCTCCATGAGGGCGGCCCCATCGCACGTAGCGAGGTCGCAAGCCATCGCCGACGAGGGCAAGGCCATGAGCAACGACAAGTTCGACGAGACGCGTCCCACTGAATCGATGACGCTCGCGCGGCCCGCTGGTCACATCACGGTGAAGCTCGACGCCGGCAGCGCCGCGGCTCCAGTAGATTCTCCGTGAGACCCATGGTCTGCACCGGCATATGTGGTGCCTCGCCCTCACCCCCTCACCGAGGCAACGCGAGCATCACCACCACGAACCACCGCGGCTCCCCCTGCGGCCCGACCCCACGCACCACGCCCAGCGTGTACGCCGTCGGCGTCACCTCCGGCGCCAGCCCCTCGAGCGCCGTCGACAGATCCTGATCCGACCACGCGATCCGGAACCACCGCGGCTCCCGAGTCCATCGCCCCGCCGCCGCCCCGGTCGTCTCCGCTACCCTCGCGCTGCTCGCCGCATCCAGTGGCTCGGCGGCCCACGCCCCCGCGAGCTCCGCGACGCCGCGATCGGCCGCGGCGTCGTGGCGGATCGCCGGCCACCGCCGACGGATCTCCGCGTCGAGCCGGGCGTGCGCCTGCTCGACCGTGAGTTCCTCGAAGCGACGCGCGACACGAAGGCTCGTGGACTCGACGTCGCGGCGCAGCTCCGCGAGCGACCAGGTCGGATCGCCGAGGGCCTCGAGCACCAGCGGGTTGGTCAGGAACGCGGCCCACCGCTCGGCGTCGTCCCCCGCCGATGCCCAGGCGACGCAGCGCTGCACGAGCGTGACCGGCTGCGACGCGATGCTCGACACGATGTCTCCGCACGCGGGCGCCTCCGTGGCGCCGAACTCGACCGCGGGCAGCCCCCACTGCGCACGCAGCCCGGCGATGCCGTCGGCGAGCGACGTGGCGCCGACAGGGCCGAGCTGCGGCTGCGGATCGAAGTGCATCGTGCCGAGCAGCTCCATGCTGGTGCGCCGCGACTGCCCGAGGTCCGCGCGCGCCATCGTCCCGAGGATCCCGACGCGCGTCCCCGCGAAGCCGGCCGCCCGCTCGGCGACGAAGCGACCGCCGCCCGTCGGTGCGAACGACACCCGCGACGTGCCGTGGGCGTCGACGACCAGCAGCTCGGGCGTGTAGGCGATGGCCAAGGGGTCGAGCTCGATCTCGAGGCGCGAAGCGCCATGCATCGGGACGGGCGCGGGCAGCCGGACGAGCGCCCGTGCGAACACAGCGACGAGGCGATCACCCTCGCCCGAACCGCGCGCCTGCGAGAGCCCAACCGCGAGCGGAGCGTTTCCCGGGATCGAGGCGATCAGGGCCCGGGCGCCCTCGCGCCGCAGCGCAGCAGGTTCGATCGGCACCGCCATCACGGGCATGAGCACCGACCCGGCCTCGCGCGCGATCACGGTCGCCTCCGGCATCGTGACGCCGCCGCCCGACGCCGTGCGCTCGGCGAGCTCCTCCGCGACCACGCACAGTCGCTCGTCGAGCTCGACCCGCGGCGTCGTCGCGGTGCCCACCGCGGCGTCGACGAGCGCCCCGAGCACGGCTGCCTGCGTCGCGCTCGGGTGCATCACCACGACGGACGCGTGATCGTCACGGCGATGGTCGTGCGGCTCGGGGGTCCGCGTCGCCTCCTCGGGCCGACAGCCCATCAGCGCGGAACCAGCGAGGATCCAGGGAATCGTAGCGCGCAGCACGGCGCGCACCATACCAGCGGGGACGTCGCGCGGAGGCCCATCCCCCCGAGACGATGGGCGACGGAGCCTGACGATCCCGAATGACGCCGATCTGCCTGGCTACTGCGCGCGGTGTGGCGAGGAGACCGCGCGCCACGTCGAGCTGCGCCTCTCGCGAGTCGACCAGAGCGCTGGTGGACATTCGACGGCGTTTCGGATCGCGCTGGCGGTCATCTGGCCGCTGGCGGCGCTCTTCGTGCGGTCGAGGCGGCACGAGACGATGACGCTGAAGTTGCCGGTCTGCGAGAATTGCGAGCAGCTCGAGCCGGAGCATGTCGAGGTCGAGCGCCGGGAGCTGACGCTCATCGTGCATCGGAGGCTGCGCGACGCCCTCCTGATCATCGAGTGAGGCGGCGGACCCCGCGACGCCGCCCCCGCGCGAACGGCAATCGCCGCCCCCTTGCAACACTCCCCCACCCGGGGCCGAGGGGGCCTGGGCATGCCCAAGTCCCACCGCCCCGGCCCCGTCCTCGCCCTCGTCGCCCTCGTCGCGGGCGTCATCGATCTCGGCTTCGGCCTCTGGGTCGTCGCGACCAGCCTATTCGACCGCGGCTTCGATCGCAGCTTCGGATTGCTGTTCGGCGGTGGGGCGCTCGGCTTGGCCGTGCTCGCAGCGGTGGCGATCGAGCAATCGGCGCGCGGCCGCCGAGTGCTCGCGTGGCTGGTGGTGATCCCGCCGTGCCTCGCCGCCCATGCGCTGGCGAGCGGTGTGTAGCGCAGACCTCGACCCTGCTTTCTTTCATCCATTCGCGGCCCCCGCACCCCACCTGCGCATCGAGATGCGCCACTTCGCGATTCGAGCCCTCCGTCCCCACGCCTTCGTAGTCGCCCTCCTCTGCAGCGCCTGTGTGCAGGCCGACGATGACGGCAACGCGGCCGAGGCCACCGCGACCGACGCCGCCGCGACCGCCGCGACCGCGAGCGCCGGCATGACCTCCGACGACGGCGCCGATTCATCCGACACCAACGACGCGTCCCCCGGCTCGAGCAACCCGACCACCGCCGACGACGACGGCGACACCGCGTCCGACGGCCCCGGCCCCGCACCCGACACCGACGACACCGGCAGCCCCGGCGGGTTCGTGACCGACGGGAACCCCTTCGCCGGCGCGATCCTCTACGTCGATCCGGCCTACGCGGCGAAGGTGCAGTCGTCGATCGACGCCGCCCCCGCGGACGCCGAGCTGCTCGCCGAGGTCCAGGACATCTCGACGTCGATCTGGCTCGACCGCATCGCGGCGGTCGAGAACGTCGCGCCCAACCTCGACGCCGCCCTCGCGCTGCAGCAGCAGGAGAACCAAGCGGTCACTACCGTGTTCACGGTGTACGACCTGCCCAACCGCGACTGCGCGGCCTCGTCGTCGGCGGGCGAGCTCGACGTGGCGCAGGACGGGGTCGCGCGCTACCGCAGCGAGTTCATCGATCCCATCGCGGCCGAGTTCGCGGCCCACCCGGACCAGCGCATCGTGGTGATCCTCGAGCCCGACTCGCTGCCGAACCTCGTCACCAACCTCTCGGTCCCCAAGTGCGCCGCGTCCGAGGCCGCGTACCGCGAGTCGGTGGCCTACGCCATCGCCACGCTGTCGATGCCGCACGTGTACATCTACCTCGACGCGGCGCACTCGGGGTGGCTCGGCTGGGCGCCGAATCAAACCGACGCGGCGCAGGTCTTCGCCGAGGTGCTGCAGGACGCCGGCGGCGCCGACCTCATCCGCGGGTTCGCGACCAACGTGTCGAACTACACCGTGCTCGACGAGGTGCCCGAGCTGTTCGACTTCCAGGGCAACCCCTGCCACGACGAGCACACCTTCGTCGCGCAGCTCGGCGCGGCGCTCGACGCCGCCGGCGTGACGGGCAAGAGCTTCGTCATCGACACCAGCCGCAACGGCCGCGGGGGCATCCGCAGCGTGTGGGGGCATTGGTGCAACCTCGACGACGCGGGCCTCGGCGAGCGCCCGCGCGCGGACCCCCGCGAGCGCGTGGACGCGTACTACTGGGTGAAGCCGCCCGGCGACTCCGACGGCACCTCCGACCCGAACGCGCCCCGCTTCGATCCCTCGTGCGTGTCGAGCGACTCGGCGAGCGGCGCCCCGCAGGCCGGCGAGTGGTTCCACGACGCCTTCGTCGCGCTCGCCCAGAACGCCAACCCGGCGCTGTGAGCCGCGTGTAGGATCGCAGCCGTCGCATGACGGTGGCGAGCACGAGCAGGACGCAGCGCGGCGCGGGGATCGAGCCCGAGGAGCGCGAGCACCTGCTCGATGCCCTCGCGGGGCTGATCGCCGCGCGCGGCTGGGAGCACTTCGTGCGCGCGCCGATCGTGCTGCCGACGCCGCGGTTCTTCCCCGACCCGTGGACGCCGGACGCCGACGGGGTCTGGTGCCTCGCCAAACGGATGCTGCGCTTCGCCGATCTCGGCGCGCTCGACGTGAGCCTCGAGCTGTTCGCGGACGGCAGCGCCCAGGACCCGAGCGGCCTCGTCCACAGCACGCGGCACACCGACGCGGCCGCGTGGTTCGCGGGGATCCACGACGGCGTCTGCTACTTCGGCACGAACGTCGCGCAGCTCGAGGACGGCCTCGGCGTGGCCGCGGCGATGGGCCACGAGGCCGCGCACGCGTACCGTCGCACGCACGGCCTCGAGATCGACGACGGCCCCACCGAGGAGCAGCTCACCGATCTCACCGCGGTGTACCTCGGCTTCGGGGTGCTCGGCGCCAACGCGGCCTCGCGCCATCGCTCGTGGAACCCCGGCGGCGACGTGTTCGCCTCGGTGAGCACGCACCAGAGCCTCGGCTACCTCTCGCCCCAGGCGATGTGCTTCCTGCTCGCGTGCCAGGTCGCGGCGCGGGGCGAGGCGGTCCACCTCGAGCAGGACACCGAGCGGGACGCCGAGCGGGAGATCGAGCGCGCGCTCGAGACCAATCAAGCGGCGTACTACCGCCGCGCGCGGGCGTGGCTCGCCGAGTCGGTGGGCCACGTGCGGGCGCGGCTCGGCGTCCCCGAGCCGTCGCGCTGGCCGCCGCCCGTCGACCTCGCGCCGCTGCTGCGTCCGATCGTCCCGCCCGCCCCGCAGACCGACGAGCACCCGGCGCGGATCGAGGCGACCGGCCTCACCGCGTCGCGCGTGCCGACGTCGCGGGCCCTCGCGCTCGGGATCGTCGGCGGCATGGTCGGCGGTGCGCTTGGCCTGTTCGGGCTCGTCGCGAGCGGCCTCGGCGAGCCGGGCTGGCTCCTCGTCACGGGGCTCGCCGGCCTCGTCGGTGGCGCGGTGCTCGGTCACCGCCGCCCCGACTGGCACTGCTCGCGCTGCGGCATGCGGCTGCGACGAACGGACCCCTCGTGTCCCGCGTGCCGCAGCCGCATCACCCACGACCTGCGCCGCGCCGCCGATCGCCTCGACGACGATGCACCGGGCGACGCGCCGCCGGAGCTCGAGGACGGCTCGATCGACGCCTCCCAGCTCGACGCATCCCAGCTCGACGGCTCGGCGCTCGTGCGGCACCACGGCGTGCTGTGTGTGAGCACCGAGGGCGACCGCGTCGGGCGGCTCGAGTTCGACGGTCTGCAGCGCCGGCTCGATCTCGTGTTCCCGACCAGCTACATGGACTACCTCGCGACCCTGGGCGCCGGCATCGACAGCGACCGCGTCGAGATCTGGTCACCGCAGCGGATCGCGGCCGAACGCCCCGCCGCCGCCCAGTGGCTCGCAGCGGCCACCTGGGACTCCGCGGACGACCTCGTGGATCTCGATCCACACCTGCTCGTCCTCATCGGCACGACCACCGACGGCGATCGCCTCGCGATGCACCCCGCCCTCGCCAAGCACGTGCTGTGGTTGCGCGCCGACGTCCGCGAGATCGTCGACCTCGGCGTAGATTTCCACGCCGCCCTCGACACCCTGTGCGACCTACCCGCGGACCAGCAGCGGTGGTTCGCGCCGCCGTCGCTCGCGCCGCGCGGCGAGGTCGAGCTCGACGCGACGACCGAGCTCGATGCGATCGTCGAGCGCATCCTCGAGTTCGGGCCCGTGCGCCTGCAGAGGGATCACGACGACGACGGCACGCCGCCCGCCTGGCTGGTGCTGGTGCCGGGCATCGGCGGCACCGTGCGGATCGATCCGACGGCCAAGGGTGCGTGGTCGGTCGAGGTCGCGAGCGACGCCGGCAACACCGACGCCGCGCGCCGGCTGCTCGCGTCGCTGTCGACGTGATCGGGCGGCGTCTTGCCGTGATAGCGTGGAGCCATGGGCCCTCGACTGACGGCACTCGTCCTCGCGCCGCTGGCCGCCTGTGGAGATCCCTACGCCGAGCTCGTCGAGCGTGGCTGCGCGGACGTGCTCCTCGACTCGCTGGGCGCCGCCTACCCCACGGACTCGGGAGCCGGCTGCCGACCGTCGCATGGCCCCGCGTCCGCCGAACTCCCGTGCCCCGACGATCTCGAGCCGAACACCGTGTTCATCTGGGACCGTCTGGTGGGCGCTTGTCCAGCGTGCGACGCGGGTTTCTCGCCCACGGATTGCCGCCCCTTCGTCTGCGAGGAGGATCGCGACTGCCCGTGGATGGTCGTCGACGACGGTTCCGCGGACGGCGACGCCGTCGTGTTCGAGTGCATCGCCGGGCTGTGTCAGAACGCGGACCAAGCACACCACGATCCCGACGAGATCGACGAGTTCGACGCCGACATGGCGTGCCTCGCCGACGTCGCACGCCGGGGCGAGGAGTACCTCGGAGAGCCCTACTGCCCCGGCAGGCTCGACGATCCGAACGCCGCTTGCCCGCTCCCGTTGCCCGATGCGTGCGCGCAACCGTAGAGACCGACGAGGACCTCTCTTCGGCCGCGCGATCGATCAGCGTGATCGAAGCCCGCCCAGGCCGCCCCAGCTCACCCGAGCGGCGTCATGCCCCGTGTTGCGCGATGGCCGTTCACGAAGCCGAGCGCCTGCGCCACCGCGTCTCGCACGGCGGGCGACGCGTCCTGCCGCGCGTCCAGTAGCGGGCGCACGAGGTGCGAGACCTCCTCGACGCCGCCCTGCGCTTCGCAGGCGATCACCGCGAGCTCCGCGGCGGCCTCGCGGACCGCGACGTCGTCGTGCGCGAGCGCGAGGGCGATCGCGTCGAACGACGCGCGGATGTCGACGACGTCGATCGCCAGGAGGCCGGCGAGCGTTCGTGACGCCGCGATCCGCTCGGCGGGCAGGCCCGCGCGCAGGTGCCGTGCGGCGCTCTCCACCGGGTCGGCCTCGCGCGCCGTCCAGCGGATGGTCACGGTCTTGGCGCGCCGCTTCGTCGCCGCGTCGCCGGCCCGCGCGAGCGCGGCGAAGTACGGATCGACGTCGCGCGCATGTTCGAACCCGACGCCGAGCGCCGTCTCGGCCGCATCGGCGACCTTCTGCTTGCCGGCCTTGCGTGCGTCGCCGAGCCGCCGCACGAGCGCGTCGAGCACCGAGGCGAGATCACCACCGCGTGCCGCGTGGCGAGCGAACACGTACGACGCCGCGATGACGACCTCCGCGGAAGCATCGTCGAGCATCGTCGCGACCAGCTCCAGGAGGGGCAGCGGCAGCGCCGCACCGCGGTTGCCGAGATCGTGCACCAGCCTCGCGCGCAGCTCCGGTTCGCACGCCTCGAGCAGCTCGCGAAGCCGGGTCGGCGCTGCGTCCCCGGCGAACGCGGACGCACGCCATCGTGCGACGTACCCCCGCTTGACGGGATCGTCGACCGCGTGTGGCTGCGGCAGCGCGTCGACGCGCTCGGGGTGCATGCGGAGCAGCCGCGCCACCTCGGTCGCCCGCGAGTGCACCGCCCGCGGGCCACTCGTCAGGAAGTCCGCGATCGCCCGCGCGAGCTCGTCGACCATCGCCGAAGGAGGTTAGCAAGCGGGCCCGGCCCTGGGTCGCGCCACGCGATCAACGTCGGGGTCGACGCGGCGGCAGCGGGAACGCGCCCTCGGGCGGCTCCGTGACCGGCCCGAGCACGTGCGGCGGCAGCACGGTCACCGGCACCGGCGTGCGCAGCCGGTACACGAAGCCCCGCGTCGTGCGTCGCAGGTGACGCTTGCCCGCCCCCTTCACCTTGCGATCGTAGTGCTCGTGCGTCGGGCCGAGGATCTCGTGCGGGCGGTGGCGCAGCACGAAGCCGGCGAGGCGCACCGCGGCGGCGTTGGGCAGGCGATGACAGCCGTGGCTGTGACCGGCGGCCACCGAGGTGTACGCGACGGATCCGTGGGTACGGATGCCCCGGTCGGCATAGCCATCGTCAGCCTTGGCCTTCGCGCCGGCCTTGGCCTTCGGCCTCGGGCGCCGATCCTCGACCTCGTGCACGAGCATCGCGAGGCCGTACGCCGATCGGTACCCGGGCCCGATCAGATCCTCGCGCAGCTCCACGCGCCCGCTGGGTAGCCGCCGCACGAGATCGTGATCCGGTGTGCTCGGCGGCGCCAACCAGGCCGGTGCCGCCACCACGTCGCGCCACACGAACGCGCCGGGGCTCGACGGCTTGTAGCGCAGGACCACGCGCCCGCTGGGCCGTTGCTCGCGCTGCCAGCCGCCGATCGTCGTCGGCCACCGCACCAGCGCGGTGCGCTGCCCGTCGTGCACGGCGAAGAGCGTCAGCGTCGGGCGACGCTCGACCGGCTGCGATCGCGGCCGCCCCGACGGCGTCCACGGATACTGGTACCAGACTTCGCCCGGATCGATCTCGGCCTCGAGCGCCATGTCGGGGCCGTGATAGGCGGGCAGCGGCGGCAGGGGCAGCGTCACGCGGCATGGTCCGCGGGCGATCGCCGCGAGCCCAGCCCGCGCGGCGTCGACGTCGGTCCAGCCGAGGGCGATCGCGGCGGCCTGCGTCGCGCGGGCGATGAGATCCGGCGCACCGTCCTCGAGCCCCGCGCGCCGCACCGCCGAAGGATCGAGGTCGCGGCCGAGCACGGCCTCGGGCGCACCGATCGCGGAGCCGTCCTCGACGAGGCCGGTCGCGTCCACGACGCGCTCGCGGAGGCCCCGGAGCACCGCGCGGAAGTCGAGCTCGCGCGGATCGGTCAGCATCGTCGCGCGCGTGGTCGCGTCGATCGTGCCGTCGCCGATGAGGCCGTGCTTGCGCTGGTACAGCCACAACGCGTCGCGCATCGCGGGATCGAAGACGCCGTCGACGACAGCCGCGTCGCGCAGGCCTTCACAGACGAGGTGCTCCTGCACGACGCGGATCGCCGCGGCGCGGGCCGCATCGCGCTCGGCCCGGGGCGTCCGGCGATCGGGGAGGATCGGCCGCGCATCCTCGACGAGCGCGCGATCGTCGATCCGCGCGTGGCAAGCGTGGCGATCGGCCTCGTCGATCCGGCGCGCGAGCACGCCGAAATCGGGCGAGATGCCGAACGGCTCGAGGTAGCGATCCGCCGCCGCCCAGTGCCCGACGCCCGGATCGTCGAAGCGCTCGCCGGCGAGGGCGACGAGCACCGCGCGGTGCTCGGGCGGCGTGCCCTCCGGGCTGTAGAGCAGCGGCGCCCAGTCGTCGCAGAGATCGACGAGCGTCGCGCTGGTCTCGACCGGCGTCTCGACCGGCGCGTCGACCTCGATGGCGGCCGCGGTGGCGATCGTCGGCGCGCGGCCGATCACCTCGATCGCCGCCGGCGATCGGGCCGGCGCACGCGCGGCGCAACCCACCAGCAACACGACGAGGACCGCCGGTCGCGTCACGTCGCGTCTCCGCGCCGAGGCGGCCCCGCGAGCGCCTCGAACTGCGCGCGATCGAGGGTCTCGCGCTCGAGCAGCGCGGTCGCGAGGCGCTCGAGCGCGTCCTTGTGCGCCTCGAGGATCGCCCGCGCCCGCGCCCGCGCGTCGTCGAGCAGCGCCCGCACCTCCTCGTCGACCTCGCGGGCGGTCTGCTCGCTGCAGTCGCGCCCCATCGATCCGTCGGGCCCCCCGAGCATCACGCCCTCGGGGTGCGCGACGCGGGCGAGGCCGACGCGCTCCCCCATGCCCATCGTCGCGATCATCTGCCGGGCGATCGCCGTCGCCTTGCGCAGATCGTCGGACGCCCCGGTCGACGGCTCGCCGAGCACCAGCTCCTCGGCCGCGCGACCGCCGAGCAGACCGACGAGCTTGTCGAACAGCTCGGACTTCGTCACGACGAGCTGTTCCTCGGTGGGCAGCTGCATCGTGTAGCCCAGCGCCGCGTGGCCGCGCGGCACGATGCTCACCTTGTGGATCGGATCGCCGTGGGGGCTGTGGTGGGCCGCGAGCGCGTGGCCGATCTCGTGGTACGCGACGCGGCGCCGCTGCTCGGGCGCGAGGTGTCGGCTCCGCCGCTCGGGCCCGGCGACGACCTTCTCGAACGCCGCCTCGAGATCGGCCTGGGTGATCGTGTCGCCGCCGCGCCGCGCGGCGAGCAGCGCGGCCTCGTTGATCGCGTTGGCCAGATCGGCGCCGGCGAAGCCGACCGCGGCCTGGGCCACGGCCCGCAGATCGACACCGGGCGCCATCGGCTTGGACTTGCAGTGCACGCGGAGGATCGCCAGGCGCCCCTCGAGATCCGGCGCATCGAGCACGACCTGCCGATCGAAGCGCCCCGGTCGCAGCAGCGCCGGATCGAGGACATCGGGGCGATTGGTCGCCGCGAGCAGGATCACCCCGATGGTGGGCTCGAAGCCGTCGAGCTCGACCAGCAGCGCGTTCAAGGTCTGCTCGCGCTCGTCGTTGACGACGCCCATGTGCACGCCGCGACGCCGACCGATCGCGTCGAGCTCGTCGATGAAGACGATGCACGGCGCGCTGCGCTTGGCCTGCTCGAACAGATCGCGGACGCGCGACGCCCCAACGCCGACGAACATCTCGACGAAGTCGCTGCCGCTCAGCGAGAAGAACGGGACCTTGGCCTCGCCCGCGACCGCGCGGGCCAGGAGCGTCTTGCCCGTCCCGGGCGGGCCGACCAGGAGCACGCCCTTCGGGATCTTGGCGCCGAGCTTCTGGTAGCGGGTCGGGTCGCCCAGGAAGTCGACGACCTCGCGCAGCTCGAGCTTGGCCTCGTCACAACCGGCGACGTCGTCGAAGGTGACGCCGGTCTCGTGCTGCGCCGGGACGGCGGCCTTGCTCCGGCCGAACTGCAGGGCCTCGCCGGCGACGGACTTCATGCGCCGCATCAGCAGCATCGGCACGCCGACGAGGAGCGCGAGCGGCAGCAGCCACACCAGCGCCATGCCGAGCCACGGGGAGGACGATGCCCCGACGATCTCGACGCCCGCGGTCTCGAGCGTTGCGACGAGATCGGGATCCTCGACGGGCTCGGTGTGGAACTCGAACGTGCGCGCCGGTGCGTCGTCGGTCGCGGCGACGCTGGCCTCGCCCGTGATCGCGTCGGGCCCGAGCTCGACGCGGGTCACCTCGCCCGCGGCGACGTGCCGCTTGAACGCGGAGTACGTCAGCTCCTCGCGCCCGCCGCCGGGCCGCAGATCGAACGACAACCAGGCGACGATGGCGAGGAGCGTGGCCCACATCGCCGCCGACACCCACCGTCGTCGGCGACGCAGCCGGGCGAGATCGGGGGGCTCGGGCGGCGTGATGGGGGGCATGGCCCGCGCAGGATACTGCGTCCGCCCCGACGACCCGCGTCGGTGTGAAAGCCCGGCAACGCCTGCGGGTTGACTGTCGCGATGCTGAGGTCTCGAGGTCTTCTCTGCGCGTGGGCGATGGTCGCTATGTCGGGTTTGGCTGGCTGCTGCGTGGATGGGAGCACGCGCGTGGGCTCGACCACGCCGCTGCCGTCGCGCGGCAGCGTTCCGCCGCAGATCCTGCTCGAGCCGCCACCGGTGCTGCAGCTGGTCCGCGAGGAACGCGTCGCGATGACGGCACCCCGGGTGAGTCGCGACCGGCTCGTGCCGCGCTGGCAGGCCCCGGGTCGCCCGGTGGACGCACCGACGCCACGCGTCGACGCGGCCGAGGACGCTGCGGACGACGCTCCGTCCGCCGACACGGAGCCCCGCGACGACGACGCCTCTGACGACGTCGAGTACGCCGAGGGCGAGGTGCGGCACATCGTGGTGCGACGCCGACGCTTCGCCACGCCCGAAGACCTCATCCGCGCGGCGATCCGCAACGCCGAGTCGCGACGACCCCGCGACCTCCATGGGGATCGCATGCTCCTGCGTGCCTCGGGGGCGGTGTGTCACTGCGACGGCGACATCACCGAGCTCGCGCGCGTGCAGGCGGTGATGCGCGCGCTGGTGGTCGAGGCCCGCCCCGGGCTGAAGCAGTGCCTCGGCGAGGCGATCGCCGAGGACCCGCGCGTGATCGTGAAGGCGCCGATGACCCTCGTGATGACGCAGGCCATGCTCTTCGACGCGCTGGTGTATCGGTTCACCCCGGAGTTCGAGGTCGGGCCCGAGGGCCTCGCGCTGAAGGACGTGGGCTGGCCCGGCGAGCTGCCCCGCGAGCTCGCGACGTGCGTCGAGACGGCGTTCGCCGACGCCGGCCGCATCGACACCTCGCACGTCCGGGCGCCCCATCGCGTGCGCCTGCCGTTGGTCGGCTTCTCCCAGCACCACTTCAGCGCCGGCGAGAAGACCCGCTCCATCCACTGGATGCTCTCGCTGCAGGCCGCGCAGCTGGGCTGGCTGCACTTCGATCGCGGCGACGTCGCGCAGGCGCTCGCGTTCTTCGAGGACGCCTACTGGGCCTACCACGAGGGCGAGTACCAGTACCTGATCGGCCTCGCCCACGAGCGCCTCGGCGATCACGAGCGCGCCGCGGCGGCGTACGAGGCGTTCGTGCTCGCGCGTCCGTACGCGCCAGAGGTCGCGGAGCTGCGCGAGCGGATCGATCGGCTGCGCGGCACGGTGGTCGCGGCCGCGGATCTCTAACCCGTCTACCCCGGCCAAGCCGGTGGATCGCCCGCCGCCAGCCGATCCACCCACGTCAGCAGCGTCGGGATCCGATACGGCCCGTGCATCGACACCACACACCGCGCGGCCTCCTCCACATCCATCCCGATCGCCGTGATCCACAGCGGCTGCCGGCTCGCCCCGCGCAGCACCGGCGTCGCGAAGCTCCCGTCGCCGAACTGCGACTTCGCCACGCCGACCACCGGATACCGCCCCTGCAGCGCCGCGTGCAGGTGCGCGCCGAGCCCCGGCGCACCCGCCCCATCGAGGGACACGTAGCCGTCGATCACGACCACGTCGATCGGCGCGCCGACCCGCGGCAACACGGCCAGGATGCACGGCAGCTCGCGCTCGAAGAACCGACCCGGCGCGTAGGGCTGCACGGTCTTGATCGGCGCCGCGTGGGTCTCGATCGGCACGCCGTCGGTCCACCGCTCGGCCACCACGCACGCGGCAGTCGCGGCCGCCCCGGGCTGCGGATTTGCGTAGTCCACGTCGACGATCGCGATCGGCATCCCGCACCTCCCAGCATCAGCGCGGCCCGAGGACCTTCGCCAAGGCCTGGGCCACCCACGCCTGCTGATCCGACCCACCCGACTCGGTCCGCGGCGCCACCACACGGACCACCAGGTGCGCCTGGGGATCGTGCGCCTCCGCCTCGCGCTTGCGCAGCCCCACGCTGACGTGCCCGACGCACGTGTCGCACCGCGGCACCAACCCCTGCTGCCGCGAGTACGCCCGCGTGATGTCGGTGTGCGAGACCTCGACGTCGTCGGTGAGCTCGAGCGGATACCCCGATGGATCGAGCTCGGCCAGCCGCACCATCTGGTACGCCAACCCGTGCAGCAGGAACGTCGCCTGCTGCAGGACCTTCTCGTCGAGCGGCAGCCCGTCGAGCTCGAGATCGGGGCTGCCGAAGCGACGCATCCCGCGGGTCGCGAGCCGGATCCACGGCTGGCCGTGGCGCAGATCGGGGAACGGCACCACCGCCACCTGATCGGCGATGTTGCCCAGGCCCGCCTGCAGGCGCCGCCGCGTGAACGCCTCGACGCCCATCGTCTCGCCGGTGTCGGGGTCGTGGACCAGCGCGCCGCGATCGGCCGCGAGCAGCCGCACCAGCGTCTGCAGCAATCGCAGGCCGCGGATCGCCCGCTCGTTGCGGTAGTCCCCGCGCAGCAGGATCGCGGCGTGCCGCGTCGGCAGCGACGCGCGCTCTGGGCCCGACAGCTCGCGCACGAGCACCGGATCCTCGAGGGCCGCGGTGGTCACCGCCGCACGCACGCCGTCGGCGTCGAGCGCCTCGATGTGCAGGCCCAACAGATCGTGCGGGCCGTCGCGGCCGCGCATCCGCGGGTCGCTGGCGGACGCCACCGCCGGATCCATGCCGATGAACTGCACCAGCACCTCGACCTCGGGCTCGTCGGGATCGGCCCCGAGCTGCTTGCGGACCAGGGCGACGAGCTCCTCGCGGGTCGGCGCCGTGACCTCGTCGCCCGGCACGAGCAGCACGTACGCGAGGCTCGTGCGATCGGCGAACGCGATCGACTCCGGCTCGGGCACGCCCGCGGGCGCAGGCGCGGGCGTCATCACCACGGCAGACGCCGGCGCGGGCTCGCCGGTGGTGGCCTCGGGCTTGGGTGAGCACGCCAGCGCAACGGCGACGCCGAGCCACGCGGACCGCCCCCTCGCGAATCCACTCATGCGGAGGCACCCCGCGTCAGCAACCCCGCCACCAACGACGGCTCGACGTTGCCGCCCGACAGGATCACGCCGACGCGTCGCGGCGCGCCCGGCAGGCCGCGCAGCGCCGCAGCGAGGCCCGCGGCCCCGGAGGGCTCGACGAGCACCTTGCCGTGCACGAGCAGGGCGACCAGCGCGTCGGCGAGCTCGCGATCGTCGACGCGCAGCGCCCCGGCGAGGTACCGCTTCGCGATCGCGAAGTTCAGCTCGCCCACCTGCACCGGCTTGAGGCCGTCGGCCAGCGTCGGCCCCGGCTCGACGGA
>LNFM01008785.1_pt1 | contig 15061 bp, 17 predicted proteins | sample 596031 | NCBI WGS metagenome assembly LNFM01 (sample SAMN04254537, study PRJNA301005) | activated carbon metagenome | isolation source: dual media filters at the Ann Arbor, Michigan drinking water treatment plant | place: USA: Ann Arbor
CTGTGCGACACCCCATAAGCGACTAGTTCTACCCCATAAGTCGCTAGCACCAACTGCATAAAGCACTAGTAAAAAGCCTGATATTCGGGCTTTTTATCTATTGAGGGATGGCTTCTCAGGGGCGAAAGTACTCATTTACGTTGCAATACAGAGCGGCCGCTTTTATTCCATGGACTTAATCATCCCCTTAGCGGTCATTCATTAGAGCATTAAATAAACTTAGTTGCGTCAGTATTTACTATTAATTATTATACGGATAGAGCAATAGCTAACCCCAAGATATAAAAAGAAAAACAACATGTCAAAATCAACATTCACATTATTATTATGCGGACGCAGACGTACGCATAATAACTGTTAGGCAGTCACAGCAAGGAGATATCATGGGGCAGCAATATAGTGAGTTAAGCCAAGAGCATATAGACTTCATTGCAGAACAAAAAATGTACTTCGTCGCAACTGCGACTAATGATAGTAGAATAAATTTGTCTCCTAAGGGACAAGACTCATTCAGAGTCATAAATTCAAAAAAAGTCGCATGGTTGAATGTTACAGGCAGCGGTAATGAAACTTCTGCGCACGTACAAATTGATAAACGCATGACCATTATGTTTTGTCCCTTTGAAGGTAAGCCAATAATTCTAAGAATCTATGGTAAGGCGCAAGTAATTCATCAAAATGACTCTAACTGGGAAGAATGGAATTCGTTGTTCCCCCAATTACCCGGAACCCGCCAAATTTTTGTAGTTGAAGTTGAGTTAGTTCAAAAGTCATGCGGAATGTCGGTTCCATTTTTTGAATATTTAGGTGAGCGTGAACAACTAAAGAACTGGGCAATTGCAAAAGGCAACTCCGGCATAGCTGAATATTGGCAACAAAAAAATCAATTTACAATAGACAATATACCTACCCATATTGTTGAAAGAAATCTTTAAAAGTCATATGCCTAACAAGTCGTTCCAGCACCGCGCACTTCGTGCGCTGGACAGTTTTCAAGTCGCGGTTTTATGGTTTGCTGCGCAAAATGTTTCCATAAAACCACAACTTAAAAACTGCCGCTGAACTCGGCGTTAGGAATGAAACAATGGATTGGCTCACGTTCATAAGTAAAATAATTGAGTCACTTGCTTGGCCAAGTGTCCCTATTGCCGTCCTCTTAATTATTCGCAAAGAACTTCCCACGATTGCAAAATCTCTCAGGCGCTTTAAATATAAAGACGTAGAGCTTGAATTTGGTGAGTCTGCCAAGGCCGTTGCTGATGAAACTAAAGTAGTGCTCCCAGAACCGACTGATAATGCTCAACTACCTATTGAACAAAAATCAACGGCAGAGTCCAGATTGGAGGCAATTGCCGATATTGCACCACGCGCAGCCATTCTTGAGGCTTGGTTGTTAGTTGAGGCCGCCGCCGCAGATGTAATTCAAAAGAAAAACTTAGGCAGTCTATCAGCTTATCCTGGGCCGCTCCGGCTACGTGAAACGTTGCAAAAAGGTAACATTTTAAATAGTCGACAAGTTGCTGTTTTTGAGCAACTTCGCAAACTCAGAAACGATGCTGTTCACGTACCCGATGCTGAGTTTACAAAAGAGGCTGCAATAAACTATATTCAGCCTGCTCTTGCAATGTCAGCATTTTTAGAGCAATCGGCAATTGATTCCTAATCCATCATTCAAGCGGGACGCCTAACGGCGCCCCTTAATTCAAACGTTAGGCATCCTTTAACTACCTATGAAACCCGTCGTTGCCTTAATCGAATGGTTCGGTCCGTATGGCTTGGAGGCAGCCAGAAATGCATCCAAGTTTGACTATGACGATGGCCTATACATAGTCATCGGGAAGCAGAAGAATGAGCGCAAGTCTCACGTTCAATACATAGGGTTGGCCTCAGATCTTTGCGCCCGTTTGAATGGCGTTCACCATGCCATACCGCTAGTAACACGCGAGTTCGAGATCTGGCTAGGTGAAGTCGTTTCGCCAAGGACGCCGGGCCGAAAAATCAAGACGACCGACCGAATGCTCGATCTAGCGGAATGGTCACACGCCTACTTTATGCAGCTTCCAATCAACTCTAAGAAGCGATCAGCGCCGCCCGACAGGCCAATCACCGTCTACAACAGATGGTGGCAAACGAACTTTGAAGTGCCTCATAAGAAGCGCCCCCACCACGAGTGGCCTGATCTCATAGACTTCTTCGGCTCCGAGTATCAAGCAAAGCTCGTTTGGTTCGGTGGACAGCAGTTAGTACAAGATGTAGCATCTTTCAAGTCGTAGTCAGGACAATCAATGCCTAACCCTTCCTTCAAGCGGACGTGACGATATGTCTATTAAAACGGGTGAAGTCTATACCAACGAAAAATGAATGTTATAAAGAATTAAGCTTCAGAATCTATATTTCAGAGTCTGGCTTTAACGCTCCTGATAATAGAAGCCTTTGATAAGTTTCTAATACCTCATCATCAGTTAGAGTATTAACTTTAGTCGCGACCAACTGTAAAGATGGATCATTCGCTGCAGTCAATCTCATGATTCTTTGTCGAGCCGTATTTACATTCATTCCTCTAATCAACGTATTCGCTAAATTAAAACCAATAGGTGTTTGTTTTAATTCTTTAGAGTCTTTGTAATTTGTCGTTTGAAGGGCTTTGAGATATGCATTCTTAGCCATAACTCCAGCGGTGTTTATGGAGGGATCTTTTTTAGCTTCGTCTAATACTTCATAGTCGGGTAAGTTTATAACTTCTTGCGATACTGCCTGAGCAATATTAAATAACTGCTCAAAAGAGTTTTTTAATTGTTTAGTCATAATGACTCCTATATTCCCAACTTCTCATATTTGCGCCTAATGGCCTTTAATGCACTTGCATACTCTACTGGTGTTAAATTCATCAATTCCTGTATTTCTGTGGGCGACAAATTATCCATTTGATGTACCAAAATTCTCGAAGACCTTTCATCACCTTCAAACAACTCTTTAATTATTTGCAAAGTTTGAGTTGCAATTACCTCTTCTTCTGGTGTGTCAATATTGCTATGCAATATATCAACCTGCTCTAAAATATCCTCATTGTCAAAAGCATGTATAGTCAACTCCATAGGGTCAGATTTACGCTTTTTAATATATGCATCAACTAGACTCTCCATTGCCCCATATATAAATACTTCAATCGGTAAGTTTCTTGGACACTTTCGTTTACCTTCAAGTGCTTTACATATCACAATATGCAAAAGATCAGCACCTTCAAACGGCAGTCCTCTACAAAGGTTATTCGCAGCCCTACCCAACTTTATCCATTTGGCTTCAGTGAAGGCATCTAGTCCTACCTTGATTTCAGATATAGTTAAAACGTCTTCTAAATTTTCATCTTTAACTGCCAATTTATATTCCATAAAGTTTAAGGCTCCAAAACTTAACCTTGCGGACAAATATTATTTTTTAATTTAATTGTCTGAATACAGTACTTATAAAGCCCTTCTAATTATGCAGCAAACAAACTTAATTTTTTGGAGAAAATCATGAGTGAAATTGAAAAAGAAGCACAAGCTAACAAACCTAAGGATCATGAAATTACAATAATAGTAAATGCGACTCCGCATACAGTCGAAGATAAGGATGTAACTTATTTGGAGATTGTTCAACTGGGTTTCCCTGGTGCGGTTGTTGGTGGCAATGTGATCTATACCGTTACATACAAAAAAGGTCCATCGTCACATCAACAAGGATCTATGGATATTGGCGACACAGTAAAAGTTAAGAAAGGTATGGTATTCAATGTCACACCAACTGATAAATCATAGTACGGACTTAAAAAAATTACGTGACGAAGGTTATGAAGTACAAATCAAATCAGGTCATCTATTGATTTCTGGCGTCCCTTACATTAATTTGAACCGAGAGTTAAAGTACGGCACGTTGGTTTCAACCCTTCACCTTGCCGGCAATATCACGACAAAACCAGATACGCATGTTGGGATGTTCAAAGGTGATTATCCGTGCCATAAAGATGGGTCACCAATAGAGGGTTTTAGACATGTATCAAATAATCAGACTCTTGCTGAGGGTGTTGAGATAAATCATTCGTTCTCTAGCAAGCCTCGTGATGGGCTTGGATATCCTGATTACTATGAAAAAATGAAACGTTACATCGACATTATTTCTGCCCCAACCGGGTTGTCTGCCTGTACTTTTAAGGTCATTGAAGCCGAAGAAACAGATTCAGTTTTTCATTATTTAGACTCATGGTCGAGCAGAGCTGGCATTTCTACAATTACTGACAAATTCAAACATAAAAAAATTGCAATTATTGGTCTTGGAGGCACGGGGTCATATGTATTAGATCTTGTAGCTAAAACACCAGTGGCTGAAATTCATTTATATGATGGCGACAGATTTTTACAGCACAATGCGTTCCGTGCTCCAGGAGCAGTTAGTCTAGAGCAACTGAGTGAACAAAACTTTAAAGTAGATCATTTCAGTAAAGTTTATTCAAATATGCATAAAAACATAATTGCTCATTCTGAATATCTAAATGATCTCAACATCAATAATCTACCACTCTTTGACTTCGTATTCGTATGTATCGATAAAGGAGATATTAAAAAAATACTCATCACAAAACTTGAATGTGATGGCACATCTTTTATTGATGTAGGGATTGGGGTTCAAGCTATAAATGACGCTTTAATTGCCACAGTCAGAGTAACCACAAGCACGCAAGCTCAACGTAATCATTTTGCTAAAAAAGTCTCGTTAGCTGATAGAGAGGATGATGAGTATGCGCAAAATATTCAGATTGCCGATTTAAACTCATTAAACGCATCTCTTGCAGTAATAAAGTGGAAAAAGCTAAGTGGGTTTTATCATGATCACGAAAATGAGCACCATTCAACTTATACGGTTGATACAAATTTGTATTTAAGTGAGTGCGAAAATGAAAACTAAATTTCTTAAACCTGAATTCGTAGAGTTTATGCCATCTTCATTAGAGGATGGTGTAGTTTACGTGTCAATGGAATATGGAACAGTGATACATAGCTGCTGTTGTGGTTGCGGCAACAAAGTCGTAACACCCTTATCCCCCACTGATTGGAAACTAATATATGACGGTGAAAATATTTCGTTAACTCCTTCAGTTGGAAATTGGAGCTTTCCTTGCCAATCTCATTACTGGATCAAAAGTGGAAAAATCGAATGGTCTGAGAAATTTTCAAAAGAACAAATTGATGAAGTAAGGAGAAAAGATAAACATTTCAAAGCTACGCATTTCAAACAAAATGTTACACAAAAGCTTGAAAGTAAGACTGCAGATATTCAGTATGCAGAAACTAAAGCTAATTTAGTTATGGTTATTTTAAGAAAATTATCCAGTTTTTTTCAATGACCTGAAAAAGTCATCAAATTAGTGATGACTTTTTCAGACTTCTCAGTTATCCAGACTTTAATTGTGTAATTGTTGTATTTATATTGCATAAAAGATGTATTTAATAAAAATATTTTTCTAAAGCTCTTTCTAAGAGCGTATAAACAACCCCTAAAATTACAAATGAAGCGCTTTTTAGCTCATATCTTTTTAAATCCATCATTCGACCTAGGTAAAATACCAACTCCTGTTAGCTGCCGATTTTATAATATTGACGGTCTCGTCAATATTATAAAAAGCGTTCTATTGACAAAGATACTTTATTGACAATAGAAATTGACAAAGAGATAATTTCTCTTAGAGGGAAATAATTCCATATAGAGATTGGATGCAATCTCTATTTTTGCGTGATTTTTAAACAATAAGAAACCTTTGTAAGGTTGAGGTTTCAAAACTAATGCATGGTTTTAATGATTAAACTTTTGCAACTTAAGCATTATTTCATGCTTAATATTGGAGTTAAATATGTCTAATCTCGGTTTATTCGTACTTGAGGTAGCAAAAAGTCAGAGTAAAACAGTTGAGATGCCTGAAGATAAAGCTCAGGAAATTCGAAACAATCTCTCAAATCAGATCTTCAACAAAATCGAAGAAATTCGTAATGAGCAAAGAAGAGCTGTCGAAGAGTCATTAAATATTACAGTATTTTAATTTTTATCGGATAATAGAGCCGTCAACAGGACGGCTTTTTTATGAATCCAAGAATAACAATTCACAACATTACGGACTATAACTCTCTTCTAAACATTGTATATTTAGAACTTGAATCAATATCTCGTCGAAAACCTCAACACTCTATTGACACTCAAAATCCATTACTAAATTGCTGCCAAGCACTTTTTCATGCTGGTGCTGTAACAATACTAGCTCAACATAGAGTTCATGATCCCGATTTTTTGGCTGAATATAGTTCATATTACAGCAAACAATTCACCGAGGTTAAGCGACTCTGTACAAGACTACATTTTTTTAAAGAAACGAAAGCTGGCACATTAGAGCCTATCGAATATATTGACTCTATACCTCCTGAAAATTACTTAGGCTTTATTACTCTTAGACCAGTTATTATGAGCCCAGTAGGTGCATCAATTTTAAGCTCCGAAGTTGCAACCGGATTTATACGTAGTGCTGACGTGTTTCCTGTGCACATCATGGGAAAATTGTTATCAGTGCGTGGAACACCTTTTATGCAGCAAGATAATGCTGTAGGTGCATGCGCACAAGCTTCGATATGGATGGCATTAAGAACTTTGCGCAAGCGCGAGGGAGATAGAGCTCACGATCCTGCGCAAATTACAGATGCAGCCACTCGCTACAATGCAAATGGTCGTATCAAACCAAACCGTCAAGGATTAACACAGATCCAAATGATCGAAGCAATAAGATCTGCTGGCTACTCTCCACATTCAATTTGGTTAGGGCAGTGGCATAATCAAAATTTAGCTGTAATGAATGCGGCTGATGTTGAAATTGCAAAACAAAATATTCACCCATACATTGAATCTGAAATACCAGTTGTTTTACTATTAATTCATAAAAATGGTGGGCATGCAGTTGTAGCAGTTGGGCATACATGGGATGCAAATATAAAGGAATTCAAAACTATAGAAGTATCAAATTCTGCGAGTCTTGATCTAAAGTTTGTGCATGCTATTAGTTGGATTCCAGAATTTATTATTAATAATGATAATTCTGGGCCATACATGAAGTTCCCCCCCTCTGCCGGAGGTGGCACTGGCTATTCTATGGAACAAATGGTATATGCAATGCCCTTATTACCTTCAGATGTTTTCATGTCTGGCGAGGAGGCATTAAGTATTGGTTTAACAGTCATTTCAGATTTATATCAAGGTTTTGCTACCGCTGCAGATAAAAAAGAGCTTGAACAATCAGCATTAGAAGTTGCCATTAGAATTTTATTGGTAGAAAAGCGAAAGCTTAGGAAATGGGCTGCAAAAATAACAATGCCTAAAGAATTACAGGATGAACTTAGGATGATGGATTTGCCTAAGCGCGTATGGGTACTTGAGCTCCATTTAAAAGTAATTTACGGTGATCATGGCAAATCTAATATACCTAGTTTAGTAGGATTCGTATTAATTGACCCCACCGGTGACACGGCTACAAACTCAATCTTAATGTTCTACCTAAATAAAAACTATCCGTTAGATATCATCGACACTGGATCATTTATTCATTTTAATGATGGCCTTCCTAAAACAGGTACCCAAACCACCGACACAACCCCGTTAGAACCCATCAGAAATTAAGTATCCAAAAGTGACTCTGTCCAGAGTCCAATTATCTTCTTCTAGATTTGAGAAACTCACAAAGTACCGGGTTAATTACTTCTTGTGGACTTCACCCGTTTCGATAGAAAAATCATCATGTCTGCTTGGGGCCGTCAGCGGTCACTTGATCAAGATCTAAAAGTCACACTGACCCTACACCATAACTTATAGTACCTAAAATTTTCTTAACTTCCACAAGTCCGGAATCGGATTTAGACGTATTACTTTTTGAGTGTCACCGTTAATGCTGATCTAGTCATCATTAACTAGTAGTTCTTAAATCCAATAATCAATCGTAAAAATTTATTTTGTCAAATTTAGCCGCTAATTAGCGGCTTTTCTCATTTTACAAACCAAGATTATTGTAACTAGCAGTTACTAAGTTAACTAGTAGTTACAAAATGTATATACAAATCATGTATTTAACCGAAAATTATCGATTGCAATTTTATTGAAAATGGATTAATTGTTATTTATATAGCAAAAGTTGCGTGATTTAAAAACAATGATAATTTGGTTTTCAGATGACCCAGAGACGGATTTTGTTATGGGTGATTTGATTAGGCGGCAGTCTTATCAACTGCCATTTTTGAAAGGAAGTACCGAAGAAAAGAAGCTTATCGAGTGAAGTAGCTATTAATTACTAAGCTACTAAAATGCAAAAGACCCAAGCGGAATGCACTTGAGTCTGATGAATGTAAATACTTTTCCTAGTCCCCACTAGTTAATTACATTCTACGACTTTCGCGTGTTTTGTCAAATTTAAGACGATAGTCTTGGCCCCTTTTCATCCCAACTTTCTAATCTGTAAAAAATACTGATTAGCTAGACAGGACTCCCTACGCCCAAATTTCTTAGTTACTCCATTTGATGCAAATTAGGAGTTAACAATGAACCAGTTAATAGCAGTACCAAAGATACAAATCAATTTTCCGCAAGGTGGAAAAATCCGTAGCCGCAAAGTAGTTAAACGCTCAAATGCACGCAATACTGGCAAGTACCCTAGCTGGAAGATGCAACGCATGATGCAGTGGGAATCAGTACATGAAGGGAACGCAATGCGCATCCTCGATGCGACACCGCATGTCACTTTTTTTAGCGAACAACCTTGCGAAATCATTTATGAACTTAATGGGGTTAAGCACCGACATTATCCAGACTTCATTGTAATCGAAGGTAAATATCGTGAGTTTTGGGAAGTAAAAACTGAGGCAGACGCAAACAGCACTGAAGTTGCTGAACGTACCGATTTTTTAATCGAAGTTTTACCCGAATACGGATATAGCTATCGAATGGTGTTAGCGGAAGTATTAGCGAAGCAGCCCAGGCTTGATAACGTAAAGCGTCTCACCAAACTCGGTCGCCAGGCTATATCTCCTATCGATCAAGAGCGCATCAGACGCTTATTCCAAAATGATCACGTAATACCTTGGGGAGTATTTGAACATCAATCTCCACAAATACTGCGACATGTCAGTCGCTTGATACTCGAAGGCAAGCTCAGTATCGATTTCAATCAACCTATCAGTAAAGCTACTTCAATCCGTAGCAATTTCAACGCATAAACAGGAGCGTAATCATGGCAATCGCATATTTTTGTAGAAATACGTCTTTCGATATGGATGGACGTGAATATCAAATGAAACAAGAAGTCACAGTTGGTTTTTGGCAGGTAGAAGAAGTAAGGACTGGCAGAATTCACGAGTTTAAAATTCAAGAACTGCAGCAACGCTATGCAGATGGCAAGTTAGTGTTCACGCAAGATATTAGCAAAACATTAAATCGGGATGATGCACTTCAGAAACTGCCCATTAATATTAATCGTAAGTTAGAAGGTAAGGTATGGGACAGAGCTAAGGTTAAGCGCATGTATGCAAAAGCTATCGAACATTTACCGAGTACTGAAGGCATCGTCAAACAGGCCATTCAAGAGGTATGGCAGAAATTAAATCTACCAGATCAAGCACCGCATTGGGTAAGTGTATGTGGCTGGAAGAAAAAATATCTGAAGTACGGTAAGGATGCATTTGCTTTAGGTGAACAACATCATCGTAAGGGTAACCGTACTCCCCGTTATCCAGATGAAGTCATAGAGATTGCTGAGGAGTGTATTGACCACATCTATATGCGGCGAGAACGAGGCACAGTTGAAGAAACCACTGAAGAAGTAGTGGTGAGAATTGAGCGAGAAAATAAAACTCGCCCGATAAGCATGCATTTACCACGACCTACTAGAAGACTCATTGAAAGGTTGATTAATCGCATTCCGGCATTCGATCGTGAAGCTGCAAGATATGGCCGCACGGCAGCGTTGCGCAAGTACCGCAGTAAACTAAAGCATATCGTTACTAAGAAGCCTTTGGAAACTGCGGAAATTGACCATACACGGTTGGATTTATTTGTCATTGATGATGACTCGCATATTCCACTAGGCAGGCCATGGCTAACGATTTGCATTGATAACCATACGAGATGCATATTAGGTATTTATATCGGCTTTGAGCCGCCTAGCGGTTTAACTGTGGGTAAATGTTTAAAGCACGCGTTTCTTCCGAAAACAAATCTAAAGAAGGAATATCCTGGAATCCGGCATGCATGGGATGCCCATGGTGTTATGGAACAGTTAGTAGTTGATAATGGGTTGGAGTTTCATGGCATCAGTTTGGAAAAAGCCTGTTTTGCTTTCGGTGTTGAGATTATCTATACCCCTCGTAAAACTCCATGGTTCAAAGGCAAGATCGAACGTTTCAATCGCACACTCAATGAAAGCGTCAGCCATGGAATCTCAGGTACAACTTTTAGCAATATCTTTGAGAAGGATGATTACGACCCATCCAAACATGCAGTCATGACATTAAGCGCACTGCGTCACATCCTTCATAAGTGGATTGCAGATTACTATCACCAAAAACCGCATCGGAGTCTCGACGAACATACACCTGCTGCAGTGTGGTCGAGCAGCATCAATCCTGAAGATATTGCCTTGGCGCATGATCCAGCAGAACTAGATATGCTTTTGGGCAAAGTCATCGAAGATAAAAAGGTGACGCACAAAGGTATTGAGATTAATAATCTTCTATACAACTCCCCTGAATTGATGCAATTAAGACGGCAATATGGTGAAGACCTAAAAGTGGAAATCCGAGTGGATGAAAGCGATGTAGGTCATGTATATGTCATTCTAAAAGACCATCTAGGTTATATAGAAGTACCGGCACTGAATCAGGAGTACGCAAGTGGTTTAACGCTTTGGTTACACGAAGTCTGCCGCAGTTACGCCAAGAAGCATTTCAATAAGGCGGATGTATATAGCTATGCGCTTGCTAAAACAGAAATTCGTGAGATTGTTGAGAGTGAGTTAAAACTTAAACGCAAAAAATCCAACTCTAAGGTGGGGCGTCATAACGATACTAACAAGCAGGCCGCAGCAAAAGCTAAGGCAAAAGCTGAAGCAAATAATAAGTCAGTAATATCTGTAAGTTCAAATATTGCAATCGTACCCAAAGTTCGCCCAAGTTACGCGCCAGTGATTAATGCACGTGCATAACTCAGCGATTAAATTACTTCTTAATTTTTAAAGGATTACATCATGAATCAAACAAACTATATTCCGACTACGGTCGATCAAATCTTGGTGCCACATAAAGATTTTCAGCGTGCGAAAGCACGAATTGAAACACACCTGCTTGCTGCACAAAGCTATCAGGAACCTACATGTCTGGCAGTAGTAGGCGAGTCTCGTACTGGTAAATCTCGTTTGCTAGAAAACATCACCATACAGTACCCTAAACAACGCACTTCAGAAGGAGCTATCATTCCTGTGCTTAGTATACGTACACCATCGAAGCCGACCGTCAAAGCACTAGTTGAAGTGATGTTGAAGGAAATTGGCGATCCACTATGGTATAAACGTGGGTCGGAGAATGAAAAGACTGAACGCCTTTATACATTGCTTAAGCAAACCAAAACCCACACTGTCACCATCGACGAGTTCCAACATTTCTACGATAAGGTATCGCATAAGGTTCAGCATTACTTATCTGATTGGTTAAAGATTTTTGTTGACCGGTCTGGATTGATGCTAATAGTTGCCGGTTTGCCTGACTGCATGGCAGTTATTAACCAAAATCAGCAACTGCGTGGTCGCTTTCTGGCACCAATTCATATGCCTCGTTTTGACTGGGCTAATGACGATGCACAAGGCGAGTTTATTGCTTGTCTTGAATCATTTCAATTAGGTTTGAAGCGTTATCAATTCCCAAATTTAACTTCGGATGAGATGGCATTCAGGTTCTATTGTGCGACAGGAGGATTGATTGGATATCTCGCCAAAATATTACATCAGGCATGCCTTAATGCACAGGTAGATAATAAACTCAGCATTTGCCTTGAAGACTTGGCTAGGGCTTACGAAGAGTCAGTATGGGTGGATACTTTATTGATTGAAAATCCATTCAGTAAGCACTTCAACACAGATCCCGATTTCGCTTCATTGAATGCTGCCAGACAGATTGGGACAGCAAGCTATGAGGAATTCGAGCCTAGACTCAAACGCTCTAAATCTAAAATAACGGCTGCAGAGGCGCTTACTCAATGAAGTATTTGCGTGAAGTTCAGCCTTTAGTAATCACACCTTCCCCCTTGGCGGGGGAAAGTGTTTTAGGTTTCATTTTAAGAATATCGGAGCTTAATGGTTATTCATCTCCCATGAAGTTATTGCACTATGCGGGCATGAATGACAATGAAGCACGATCTGCTCGGCCTCCACTAGGCAAATTGGCGCCTGTATTTGGTAAGTCGCAAGAAGAACTTAAAAATGCAGGCCTGGATAATATGAGTCAGTCTAGAGGGCGTTATGTAGAAGTGTTGGGTCACAGCATTCCTTCGATGTTTACCAGTTGTAAACATGCAAGTCTATGTTTGGAATGCGTCAATGAAAATGGTTTCATAGAGGGCTATTACGAAATCAAATACGCTATCGCTTGCCCTAAGCATAAGGTCAGAACAATAAAATATTGCCCAAGTTGTCAAAATAGTTTGAGTTGGCATCGGAATGGGCTTACAACATGCAAGTGTGGTGCGGATCTCGCACAGGCTAACTCGGAAAAAATTGATAGTCCTGAAGTATTGGCTTTGCTAGGAGTGCTATATGCGAAACTGATGAAGAAGTCTTTGAACAGACAACAATTAACTGAAGTAGGCTTCCCTTTCGAAGCGATGGAGCAATTATCAGTTCAGACCTTATTATCAATCATCTATCGTTTTGGACTTTTTAACGGCAAACAAGTAAATGACCTAGATAAAGACATTGCAGCCTTAGAAACAACTGCAAAAGTATTTTCCGACTGGCCAAATAAATTTTATGATTACTTGGAAGAAAATCAGGCGCCAAGTGCAAATCTGAAAGTCAGTGGTTTACGTGGTCAATTCAATGCATTCTATGAATCGTTCTTCAAAAACATCGCGCTTGATCAAGAACTGCAATTTATGCGGGATGCTTTCATTAGTTTTGGACAAGATCGTTGGAAACTAGCTGCTATTCATCCCAGCTTTGTGACAAACGAAACGGCCAAAATACTAGGTATAAATGCCTTATCTAAAAAAATTAACAAACATCCGCGAATTATTAAAAAGTTAGTAAATGAAGGGCTAATTAAGACTTTGCCTAAATGTGGTGTAGGAACAAGAAGCTTATTTGATGTTGCGTGACTCGTAATATGTTGCGTACCCATTAAAAGTGAATTAAGCTACTTTAAATATTTTTTATAGGTACAAGCAATGCCCAAAAAAACACCCGAAAATGCCGCGATCCATCCTTTTGCCCTTGATAAAATATCGATGTGGGGTAAGGCAATATCAGCGCAACGTAAATTACGTAGAATCACCATGAGGGATTTTGCGCACAGAGCAAATATTAGCTTAAATACTTTGCAACGCATTGAGCGTGGTGAGCACTCTGTACTGGCAGGCAACTATCTCAATGCAATGTCTATACTTGGTATACTAGATAAACTATGTATTACGCCGGATAACTCAATGATGGTCAGTTATGTAGAGCGAGTGCGTGTGGTTCGTGGTGATCCAGATTACTATTGATAATGATTAAATAATTTCTTGTTAAGTTACAATGATTATGTAGACAAGCCAACTCATCAATTATGAATGTCAATGAATTCATCAATGTGGACTATTGTGATGCCGACAGACTTTGAATCAACCATCGAATTTAAACAACTTCGAGCGCTGGCTGAGGAAACCTTTGGGTCTGAATCAAAAGCAGACCAGTGGCTAAATACTTTTCATTCAAGTCTATCAGGCACCCCTCTATCCGTTGCAGTGACATCAACAGGATTGATTGAAGTTAAAAAAATACTGAATGCAGTTAGTTATGGTGGTGTTGCATAATTTGGTTGAAATAATAACTTTCATCTTCTGGTTAATACCCATAGTAGACAAATATATTATTTATAAACCTCTGCTGCGCACCTAATTACGAACTCATTTAACTTAAAACGCACTTGCTCCTTTCAAGCTCGATAATTGTCGATGTAGTGCATACTCCATGCACCTACAACATCGGCAATAAACTCTGCATCAGCCTTACTTGTTATTAAATGATCTGCTTTGTCTAATGAAAGAAAGCTCTTGGGATGAGATGCTGCATGAAATATCATTGTCGCATGTTCGATAGGCACTGTTTTATCACCCGGAGCGTGTAATATCAGCAAAGGTTTATTCAACTTCCTCACAGATGTCAGCACTGTATTTTCTGTAATATCCACTAAAAATTGTTCTTTAATCCTGAATGTACGCCCCTCAAGATTTACGTCTGCATAACCCTCAGATTTAATTTGCCTCAAGCTTGGTTCACCAATTAGTTCCAGAATCAACGTAGGTTCGCTTGGCGATCCGATTGTCACATATCCCTTTGCTTCAGGAACGCCTGAAGCTGCTGCCAAAATTGCAGTTCCCCCTAAGCTATGACCAATCATCAGTTCAGGTGCTCGATAATTTAAACGTAGCCAACTTGCTGCATCAATTAAATCCTGCACATTTGAAGAGAAGTTTGTATCTGCAAATTCACCTCCGCTACCGCCTATACCCGCGAAATCGAATCGCAGGACTGCGTAACCTTGATTCACCAATTGTCTTGAAACTCGACTGGCGGCAAGAATGTCTTTCCCACAGGTAAAGCAATGTGCGAAAAGCGCCGTAGCCTTATATCCCTCATCAGGCATATCTAACCGAGCTGCCAAAATAATATTGTTAGCATTTACTATTTCTATAGATTGCGATTTCATTTTAATTTCCTAATAACACAAATGGCCGGCAATGCCGGCCATTTAATATT
>LNFM01008786.1_pt1 | contig 15060 bp, 17 predicted proteins | sample 596031 | NCBI WGS metagenome assembly LNFM01 (sample SAMN04254537, study PRJNA301005) | activated carbon metagenome | isolation source: dual media filters at the Ann Arbor, Michigan drinking water treatment plant | place: USA: Ann Arbor
GATGGATTGTTCAGCGGAGATCATGATTGATCCTTTATCCCTTTCATCCATCACCATCTGGCCGGGATAAGGAGTCATGAAAGTGCCCAATCCCACCATAGGAGCCATCCAGCTTTTTGCGCCTTTGGAAATTTCAGTGAGTGCTTCTGCTTTATATCGGTACTCCTGCAGCATGGGGCTGTTTTGCTTGATCGCGGAGAGAATACTATCAAGCTTCAAGCGTTGCTGCGAGTGGGCGGCATAGCTGCTCAGAACAGCGATCAATGCAAAGGTTATTGTTTTAGTGTTTGGTTTCATGGATTTCAAGTTTTCCGAATTTCTTAAGCTCATATTCTTTGGTCATCAAAAAGATCAGTGGCGTTACTAAAAGGATGTGGGTAGAAGATGTGAGCACGCCTCCGATCATGGGCAGCACAATTGGTTGCATCACATCGCTGCCTACACCGGTAGCCCACAATACCGGTACGAGGCCAAATAGAGCAACGGATACGGTCATCAGTTTTGGTCTTAGGCGTTTTGCCGCTCCGGCAATCACATATTCCTTCAACTCACTCATTGAAATGGTTTCGCGCGAGTTGCCTCTTAACTCTACCAGTTGCCTCATCGCATCGTTGAGATAGATTACCATCACAACACCGGTCTCAACGGCAATACCGAACAAAGCAATGAATCCAACCGCTACGGCTACCGATAAGTGAACACCCCAGAAATAAATTATGTAGGCCCCTCCAATAAGCGCGAAAGGCACAGTGATCAAACTAAAGAATGCTTCGCGAATGGAATGGAAAGCGAAGTAAAGCGAGAGGAATATAATGACGAAAACAATGGGAGCAATCAACGTTAAAGTTTTCTTGCTTCGTATAAGATTTTCGTACTGACCGCTCCATTCAATATAATATCCATTGGGCAGGCTTGAGAGGTCACTGTTTAATTTATCAATAGCTTCTTGAACCGTGCTGCCAAGGTCACGGTCGCGCACATTAAAAAGTACAGCCCCACGCAACATGGCATTTTCTGAATTGATCATAGGTGGTCCATCTTCAAACCGCAGGTCAGCCACGTCTGACAATGGGATTGTTCCCAAGGCTGGTGTTTGCACCGGAATGCGTTTAAGTTGATCCAGGCTGTTCCGGTAGTCTTGTGCCAACCGTACATTCACTGAAAAACGTTGACGGCCTTCAATCGTGCGTGTGATGGGTGTACCTCCAATAGCGGATTCTACCATCATGTTCACATCATCTATGTTAAGGCCAAAACGCCCAATCTCTTCGCGTTTAATATCAATCACCAGGTATTTGCCTCCTGTGATGGGCTCAACATAAAGGTCTTTCACTCCAGGAATTCCTTCCAGGGCTGTCTTAACTTTTTCAGAAACGGCATAGATCGTATCGAGATTCTGACCATACACCTTTACGCCTACATCGGTGCGAACTCCAGTGGCCAGCATATTGATGCGGTTAATAATGGGTTGTGTCCATCCGTTAACCACTCCGGGAATTTGCAGTTTGGCATCCAATTCATTAACGATATCTTTTTTCGTTATCCCCGGACGCCACTCGCTTTTTGGCTTGAGCATGATAATTGTTTCGATCATGCTAATGGGCGAATTGTCGGTAGCTGTGCTGGCGCGACCTGCTTTCCCTAATACTTTGTCCACTTCTGGAACAGAGTGAATCAGTTTATCTTGTACCTGCAGAATTCTTTTTGCCTCTGCATTCGATATGTCCGGAAGCGTAACGGGCATGAACAGAATGGATTGCTCATCAAGCGGAGGCATAAATTCTGAGCCCAGGCTGGTGATCAAAGGTATACTGATGACCAGCGCTGCGATGTTAATTCCAATCGTAGTTTTGCGCCATTTCATACACCATCGGATAATCGGTTCATAAACGCGTTCCAATATCCGGTTAACAGGATTCGAGTTCTCGTCTTTGAATTTCCCTTTCATGAAAAAGGAGATCAACACCGGAGCAAGTGTTATTACAAGCAGTGCATCAACCACCAGAATAAATGTCTTAGTGTAGGCAAGCGGGCTGAATAACTTACCTTCCTGCCCCGTCAACATGAACACAGGCAGAAAAGAGGTGATGATAATGATCGTTGAATAGAAAACCCCGCGTGAAACCTGCTTGCTGGATTTTTCAATAATGGCCAGACGTTCTTCTTCGGTAATCCAGGGTTCTTCTTTTTTTCGTGAGAATATTTTAAATAATTTCATGAGATTCAAATTTTAAGGGTTACCGGATTTCTTAGCCATTACTTCGGCATAGCGTTGAGAAAGATGCTTGTAGGCATTTTCTGACATGATGATACCGTTATCTACAATCACTCCGATAGCCAGTGCAATGCCTGTCAGCGACATGATGTTGGATGAAATGTTGAACATATTTAGCAGAATGAAGGCCGTGGCCAGTGTAATGGGTATCTGTATGATGATGCTCAACGCACTACGCCAGTGGAACAGGAAGATGATCACCACCAGTGAAACCACGATCATTTCTTCAATTAGCGTTTTCTTAATAGAAGAAACAGACTCCTCGATTAACTCGCTACGATCGTAGGCAAGATTGAATTTCATGCCTTTGGGAAACCCCTTGGCTACTTCTTCCATCTTTTTCTTTACTCGCTTGATCACCTCATCTGCATTTTCACCATAGCGCATCACGACAATGCCCCCGACAGCTTCACCCTCACCGCTGACGTCAAAAATGCCGAGACGAAGTTGGCCCGTCATCTGAACGGTAGCTACATCCTTGATCGTAACGGGTATGGAGTTTACCGTTTTTAGAGGAATCATTTCAATAGCTTCAACGCTCTTGATATAGCCGGTGGTCTTGATCACATACCCGATATCGTTCACTTCAAACTTTCTTCCGCCAGCTTCATTGTTATTGGCGCGAATGGACTGAATCACTTGCGGGATGGAAAGACCATAGTATGTAAGTTTATTTGGATTGATCGTAACCTGATACTGTTTTTCGAATCCCCCGAAGGAAGCTACTTCGGCAACTCCAGGCACATTTTGCAACCCGAATTTTACATACCAGTCTTGGATTGCACGCTGTTCGCCAAGGTCCATACCGGGTGCTTCCAGTGTATACCACAGAATATGGCCAACACCGGTGCCATCAGGACCAATTGTTGGCACAACACCTTCCGGCAATAAGCGGGATGCGTAATTCAACCGCTCAAGAACTCGTTGCCGAGCCCAGTAAACGTCTACATCATCTTCAAAGATCACGTAAACAAAACTCATCCCGAACATGGATGTACCGCGAACATATTTTATCTGGGGCAAGGCCTGAAGATTGGTCACGAGCGGGTAAGTAACCTGATCTTCCATAATCTGCGGGCTCCGTCCCATCCATTCCGTGAAAACAATAACCTGGTTTTCAGAAAGGTCAGGGATGGCATCAATCTTATTCACCTTTACGGAGTGTAAACCCCACCCGAAGAGGCCTGCTGCGATAAGCAGGATAATGAAACGATTGTGTATAGAGTATGAAATTATTTTCTCAATCATAGTAATCGAATAATAGAAATGAAGTCAGTTATCCTAAGAAAAGGACATGAGGAAAGGGCGGAGATATCTTACAATACTTATCGTAAGTTAATTGTATGAATAGATCATTCGCACATGCGAACAAAATCCATACGCCCCTAAGTGCAGTTATTAAATAAGGAAAGTCTGAACGAGTATAGTAATGTCTCGTTCAATCAATGGAGGGCGGTAGTTGAAAAACCGAACATGTGCTAAAGCGACAAAAGGCTTAAGGTTTTCTACTGGCCCTACGATCATCGGCAATGTATCTGACAACGATTTAACCGTAACCGGTTCACTAACTTTGGTTGAATATTTTTCTGAGTCTACTAAAACGGTCGCGTCTTCGCAGCATCCTTTATGCTCAACTGATTCATGGTCTGAAGTTGCGCTGTCATGGTCACATCCGCGTGTGTGTTCTTCGCAAGGCTGTGCGTGCCCAAAAATTGCCATGCTTTGTACTTCGCCTCCGCACAAATGAAAACTAACCGAATGGCTGATAGAGGACATCAGCACAAGCGCTGCTAGAATACTGGTCAGTATGTTGCGAAACTTCTTCAAGACTCCGTAAATATACGTGGCTCACGCATATAAGTTATTATACATTATTGCCGAAATGTTATAAAATTCCATGCTAAAGTTTGCCATAATCGTAAAAATGAGTCATTTCTGATCCTTTTAGCAAAGACTAATCGTCCTTCTAGCCAGCCCATGACAATTGTCAGAAGTTGAAGATTTCAGCCAGAATCACGATCAATATAATGGCAAGGGCAATAACAATCCAAAATCGCCTGATCCATTTCTCTGATTCAGGTGACGGCTTGGGTGTTTCGATTTGGCAACACGGTTTCGACATGCGTTTAAGAAAGTTAGTTTTAATATGTCGCGCTATGGGCATATCCATTTTTAAACTCAGACACCGAACTGCCTGTTATCGCCCGGAATTGTTTTGACAAGTGCTGAACGTTGGAATAGCCCATGCGATACGATATTTCACTCAAGGTCAGTTCCCCCTCCCTGAGTAGTTGTTTAACTCTGTCCACCTTTCTTTCAATAGCAAATGCCTCGATTGTCTTATTCTGGTTTCTACTAAAGAGTTTGGTCAGACTGAAGTAATTCCTGGCCAGGTGATCAGACAAGTAAGCCGATAGTCTGCTCACATTATTTCCAGACTCTATTTCGTTCAGGTACTTAATAATATGAATTTTTATTTCTTCCACGGTCACTTCTGTTTTGTCGTAAACGACCTGCAGACCGACTTCACGTAGTTTCTTTTCAAGCGTTGGTAAAATTGCATCACAAGGACTTGAAAAAATGACTCGACCCAACTCAACCTTTTGAGGAGAGGTATTTAGTTGGTGAAGTACCTGCATGACATAGATGATGCAGCGTTCACAGACCATATTTTTTATATGAAGTTCGTACGTTTTCATAACCAATATTAATTTTCGATTTGAAGGAAGACTTAAGAATTGACGTGTGTCGCTTCAAGCGAAACACGGATTAACTGGAAGTCGAAAACTAACTATCAGATTTGAAAGGAATTTAGAAGAACTCTTTTGTAAGTTCCCTTATTGCTATAAAGAAATTGGGGATGCGCCACACCCGCAGAGAAGGTGGTGGAATTGATGTTGATGAGCGAAACGGGTGAAACAATGTTGAATAAAGGAGCAGCATTGGCGACTACCTCCACAATCAATGTCTCAGTGCTTAAAGAAAGAGCCGCGAAGAACTTGGTCATCCCATCCGCACAGCAGCAATCCTCGGGAGCGATTTCAATGGCAACATTCTTCGTAAACCAATGATGTACTTTTGCCGATATTTCCTTTGTGTGTTTACAATGAGAATCTGGACGATCTGAGTGCATTACCATGCCTGATGTACATACGAAATTGCAAGCAATGGAAGCCAAAACCGATGAGGCAAAGAACAGCGCCAGAAAAAGGCTGTATTTTCGTATGGTTTTCAGGGGAATCATGCAATTGCAATTTTAGCGAGATTTGTTTACTCCGATAATGACCAATGTTGGCTAAGACGATGACTTTTGTCAGATGTGCCCCTCAAAAAAAAGCGCTTGAAAATTTTCCATGCGCTTTAATTTCACTGAAAGTTGATGGTGATCAATTCAGAGCCGTTTCTGGTAACCCTTTCGATGATACCCACTTACCTTCAGGTGTGAATTTAATCTCCACATTTTTGCCGTCTTTTTTACCCTTGTAACTGTAGTGTAGAGGGATGGCCCTGGACGTTCCGGGTTTTCCCTGATCACCGGGGGTAGCGGTAGTATGTTCAAAGTGAGCGTACCACGCGCCACTTTTAATGTCTGTTTTTGTCATTGCAAATTCAGATTCAAAGTATTTTAACACAGCGACCGGTACCTGCTCGTCTTTAATTTTCTCTACCATATTCATAGGAATGGTTTGAGCGAATGACCATACTGTACTTAGGAACAACATCGATAATGTGAATTTTAGCGTTTTCATATTTTTTTATATTTAAAAGTTAGAAGAAATTATTTATCATGAGTATCGAGAATCACGGGCAGGCCATCTTTACCGATTGGCACAAAGAAAAACTTGGTGTTAGGGCTGGTCGTAAGTTTATCCTGCACTTCCAAAGCCTTATACTGCAAGTACCGTTGGGTTAAACCGGCATCAATAATTTGCTGCGCATCGCGCTGGCCCTTAGCCAAAACTCTTTGTATCTCTGCGTTTTTCTCTGCAATCTTCAATTCGTACTCTTTTTGCTCAATGGCCTGCTGGACTGCGAGTTTCTTATCTACAGCCGAAGTAACTACCACCGGGTATTCAATATGTTTTACTGTAACGTTGTTGAACTCAATATGCTTTCCTTTTGTCAGCATCATTAAGCGTGTGAGAATAGCTGACTCGATGTCTGGACTTTTTGATGACACCGTGGTATACTTGTATGTTGAGAAAACGTTTCGCACCAGGCTTATAAACTCTGGTTGGATTACTTTCTTGTAATAGTCTTTACCAACTTCCAACTCTAACAGTGGCAGTTCCGAAGCCACTGGTCGTAGTGTTACAGAAACGGTAATGTCGATATGTAATTCGTCTTCCGTTAGGATCGACACGTTTTCATTGTAGGTTTGCCATTGCATATTGTAGCCAACCACACCATTTCCAGGGCCAATGCCACACTACGCCATTGGAATAAATTTTGTCGGTTACCAACCCTTTGCTTAGGGGCTTCCAGCGCATGGCATTATAGCCCGGTTTTACTACTGAACATCCGGCTGCCAGCAAAAGTAGAATGGTCGCAGCCATAATGAAATTCAAATTGGTTTTCATGGTATTGATTTGTTTACGTATTCAGGAATTCACAACGATCTCCAAATTCACTTTTGCACCAGGCAATGAACAAACTGGTTTCGTTCTCAGGCAATAGTCTGAGTGCCTTGACGTATTCTTTCTTTAACAAGGCTCTGTCAAAGCTTATTTTTCTCAAGATCAGTTTGCAGTACTCGAACCTACTCATGGCGTTAATGATTTTGTTACTTCTATAACGCTGGCAGGCAAAGGCACGGATCAAACTTTCTTGGCTATGATGTGTATTTTATTGATGCATTAATAAAAACAAGAACGCAACCTTTCTTAGAAGGACACCTTACCAATTAAATATAAATCATAGCCAAAGTTTTTACGCTTTATTCTGATTATGAATCGTTAAATTCAGTAATGAAGATCAAGAAATTATTCCTTGTACTTTTTGCTGTGTTGCTGTCGTTTCCCTCATGGAGATTACAAGCTCAGAATATATTTAGGTCAAGGCATGGAACATTGTCAGGTGATGCAGCGTACTTCGGTTATTCTTTTACAGCGCACACGAAAGCAGTTGAAGTTTCATTAGACTATGAAACTTCTGATATTATTCTTACGCTCAGCCCAAAGGTTTTGCACACTGGCGTAGATTCAATCGATCAACTTTTGAAACAAATCGATTATATCTGGGCGCTACGAGGCACCCTTAACCTAAGTTCCATTAATACAACAACCCATACTCCGCAGAATTTTCAATTGACCGGAATTCTTGAGTTGCCGCCAAACCAGAAACTGAACATTAAAGGCACTGGTCGCCTTGAGCATATTGGCGGAGGGGAAGAAATGGCCTGCAAACTCTCATTCTACTTCAATTTAGATTTAAGTTCGTTGGGAATAATGCCCCCGTCAACCGGATTCTCCGGGGGAGAAAACCTTGTGAAAGTCCAGTTCTTTGAAACGGTGTTGAAAAAAGTTAACTGAAAATAGTTCTAAAACCATCTATTATGAAAAATCATTGGTTATGGATGATCATCGGGTGTGGTTTGCCGCTTCTCGTCATTTTCCTGCTGCCGGTTTTTGGTATCAAATCAAACACAGGATTTTTCTTGTTTATGGTTCTTTGTTTTGCGTCTCACCTTTTTATGATGCACAACACAGATAACCAGGGTGATAACAAACATTCGCATCATTGAGAAAACTAAAATTAATATGGCGCCAATTCACATAAGACGCTTTGGATTTGCATGGAGGGGCAACAGCGGTTCTGCTTTACCTGGGTTGTGTGCTCGTCATGGCTACAGTAGGAAGGAATGGAAACGTACTATTCCTCAACAGTTTGCTGCATGGCCTTGATGTTTCATCAATCGTACGAATGAACATACCCATAACAGAAGCCTTGATGGGTATCGTTCAGACTTTTATTCTAGGATGGCTAACCGGAGCTTGTATAGCCGTCTTCTATAACATTTTCGACAAGAAAGCGGGTTAACTCATCAGGAATCTAAATCAATTATATGAAAGCATTCAAAACAATAATAATATTTGCGGCAACAATGTTTCTAGGTGGATGCATGACCTTCACGAACATGAAGGTTAGATATGATAAACAGATTGATTTCAATAAATATAAGACTTATGCCTGGTTGCCGGATGCGGATCGGGCTGGTGATAATGATTTTGACAATGACTTTATCCGTCAGCGGATTCGTAATTACATTGGGCATTGTTTGAGTGAGCGTCAATATGCCGCAGACACTCTTCAGCCCGACCTATTAGTCCGCACCAGGTGGATAGCCGAAGCGCGAGAGTTAACGATGCCTGATTTATCGAACAGACCTTATTATTACAATAGCACCTACTATGCTGACCCTTTTACGATTCGAATCTCACCGCGTGGAAAAATTGACTACACAAACCGATATCCCATCACGAGTGCAAAAAAGCAAACCTACTACCATAGCGGAATGGAAGTGCTTTTTATTGATGCTAAAACAAAGGAAGTAATATGGAACGGCTTTACGAGCGATGATATTTATGATCCCCGGGGCATCTACAAAGAGTTTCATCCCTCAGTTCATAAAATGATGAAACAGTTTCCCGATTAGTAAAGAAGGACCTGATGGATTGATACCAACATTAAATCACAAAGATCGTTGATCGTCATTTACAGGGCGACACAAAGGAAAATCACCTTGGCAACTCATGCGCCATGCACCGTAAAAAAACGCCTTACTCCATGATTTTATTATTTAAACATTTGCTTAAATAAGTAAACTATTATTAAGTTGCGTCCGTTTAGTTATTATAAACCGGTAAAAGAATGGAAAAAAATACATGTATTCGTGTTTTTGCAGATCAGAACCAAATCAAACAGTGCCGGGAGAAAGTTTCGGCCAATTCTAAGTCCTTCTCACTACTCGGTAGTATTCTTTCCCTCGCGGGTAATGAAGTAAGACTTAAAATTCTCTATCTGCTCGAAGAAGAAAATGAGCTTTGTCCTTGTGATTTGAGCGACATTCTGGGTATGAGTGTTCCGGCTATTTCACAGCATCTCCGCAAACTTAAAGACGGTAACATTATTGAGGCAAGGAAAGTTGGCCAGACAATTTTCTACTCCCTTCGGTCTGAGAACCTAAAAATTCTAAAACCTTTCTTCAGGACTATTGATCAAATGAATCAAAATACTGTAACAATATGAAAACTGAAAGTCAAAAAGGTTGGGTATTGGGTATAACCGCTGCTATAGCTGCATCCTTGTGTTGCATAACACCCGTGTTAGCCTTACTAGGTGGTATCAGCGGAATCGCTTCATCGTTTTCGTGGATAGAACCTTACCGACCCTATCTTATTGGGGTAACTGTGCTGGTATTTGGTTTCGCCTGGTATCAAAAACTAATGCCACGAAAAAAGGAAGAAACAAACTGCGAATGTGAAACTGACGAAAAGCCTTCCTTCTGGCAAAGCAAAACTTTCCTGGGCATCATAACTGTTTTTGCAGCGCTGATGATTTCATTCCCATACTATGCGCACATATTTTATCCCAAGAGTCCGGTAGCTAATGTTATAATTCTTGAAAAGAACAACATTCAACAAGTGGAACTGAAAATTTCAGGAATGACTTGCCAAAGTTGTTCAGATCATGTTAACCATGCATTAGGCGGTGTGCCCGGAGTACTGGAACATGTTACTTCGTATGAACAAGGCACAAGCCTTGTAAAATTTGATGCAAGCAAAGCCGCTCCGGAAAAGTTGGTGGAGGCAGTGAATGCCACAGGCTATAAAGTAACTGAAACAAAAAAACTTGAAAACTAAAATCAAAACTCATGAAGACTTTCATTATTTCATTTTTAGCAGTAGGCATAGTGTGTGGCTATTCTTGCAATTCCGCCTTCGGCCAGAGCAAGGAAAAACCATTTGGCACGGTTAAGACAAAAGTAATTGAACTTAAGGTTAACGGTATGACCTGCCAGGGTTGTGCTGATCAGGTTACGTCTGCACTTTCTCAAAAATCAGGTGTAATAAAATCAGATGTACAATTTGCCAGCAACTCGGCCACCGTTACCTATGATGCATCAGTGGTAGAAGAGGAAGAAATTATTCAAACGATAGAAGAAACTGGCTACAAAGCCGAAGCGAAAACGAGTAAAGATAAAAAGGAAATAAAAAAGGATGATGCTATGCCCCACGCCTGTTGTGTCCCAAAAAAGAAAAGTTGAGTCTTCTATCTATAAATTTCAAACATCATGACAGAAAACAACAACAAGAACTCCGAAACTGTTACGCTTAACATCGAAGGAATGACTTGCGATCATTGCGCTGTTTCAATTGGGAAGCGATTTGATGGCAAGAAGGGTATTATTGCCAGAGATGTTCTTTATAATAGAAAGAGAGGCGAGTTTACTTTTAATCCCTCCCTCATTTCAAAACAAGAAATAATCGATACGATCAATTCCTCTAAAACCTATCGGGTTGTTAGCAGCGTACAGGAAAACGGTTACGGAAAAAATCATTTCGACCTGATCATCATCGGTGGCGGATCGGCTGCGTTTTCTGCGGCCATCAAAGCAGAGGAACTGGGATTATCAACACTGATGGTTAATGCAGGGCTAGCTTTTGGCGGCACTTGCGTGAACGTAGGTTGTGTCCCCTCCAAAACTTTAATACGAGCAGCGGAAACAGTTTATCATGCGACTCACTCAAATTTTGCAGGCATCAAACCTAAAGGTGCTGATATTGACTTTGCTCAAGTTATCAAAGATAAAAAGCAACTCGTTGCCACTTTACAACAAAAAAAATACCTGGATGTTGTGGGTGACTTTGAAAACCTGAAAATGATTGAAGGATGGGCAGAATTTTTAGATAACAAAACGATTTTAGTAAACGGTAAGGACAAATACACGGCCCTCAAGTTTATCATCGCTACCGGTGCCACAACCAATGTTCCTGAAATTGAAGGCTTGAAAGATATTGGCTTTCTGACTAATGCCACCTTGTTTGACCTTGAAGAGAAACCTGAAAGCCTCACGATTATGGGGGCAGGTTATATCGGGTTGGAGATCGCTATGGCCTATAACCGGTTAGGTGTTAAAGTGCGCATTATTGAATTTACAGACCGTGTATTGCGTACACAAACGCCTGATGTTAGTGAAGAGTTGGAGAAACAAATAAGAAGTGAAGGGATAGAAATACTTCCGAACTTTCGTGCGATTAAGTTTGAAAAATCAGGTACGGGCGCCACTATCTATTGCAAGTGTCCCGATGGATCTATAACTAAACTTGTTGAACCAGGTCGCATTGTTGTCGTTTCAGGAATATCCCCCAATACAAAGAGGTTGGGTTTACAAAACATAGATATCCAACTTACAGAAAAAGGGCATATTGTTGTAAATGAAAAAATGGAAACGAATGCTCCGAACATTTATGCAGCGGGGGATGTAACCAATACCCCGGCATTTGTTTACACAGCCGCGCACGAAGGCAAAGTTGCTGTTGAGAATGCTTTCACAGGAGCAGAAAAGAAGGTGGATTACTCCTCGTTGCCTTGGGTTGTGTTCACCGATCCACAGGTAGCCGGAGCGGGACTTGATGAAGTGCAGGCCGAAGCGCAAGGTATTTCCTTTGAAGTATCAAAGCTTCCTTTGAGCGAAGTTCCACGCAGTATTGCCGCTCGCGACACAAGAGGATTTATCAAACTGATCAGAAATACCGAAACCGACAAGCTGATTGGCGCAAGAGTGGTTGCTCCTGAAGGCGGTGAGCTTATCCAGCAGTTAAGCATGGCCATTAAATATGGCATTACCGTAACCGACCTTGCTCAAGGCTTATATCCTTACTTGACCCTTGGAGAAGGTATTAAGCTGGCTGCTATCACGTTTGGGAAAGATGTTTCAAAATTAACTTGTTGTGCGAGTTAACTGATAAGAATATGATTCAATTCTAATAAAAGAATGCTCAACTCATCGCTTACCAATAAAATGCTGGGTATGGCTACTTGACGTGCCTATAAACTTAAAAGTGTAGTCGAATGACTTGGCATTCATATCAAAATAACCATAATGCTCATCGCCTGGGCCGTGTTCAGCACTCATATGCTGTTGCCATGAGGTTCCGTTACTCATATTTCCCATCATTTGATTATTTCCCATCATTTGACCGCTGGTCGACATGTTGTGACCGTATTGATTCTTGAAATCATTACCTGTGAAACACACCCTCATCATATTTCCATCTGGATATAATCCAAGAGAAAAGGTTGTATCGATATCAGCGCTGTGACAGTGGACTTGAATGGTATAATCATTAACGGAGGTGATTTCAGCCGTTGCTGGTCTCGCATCCTGCGACAAACTTGAAGTGAAAGTGCCTTTATAGGTGCCAATGATCTGGTTTGACAAATTGGGCTGCGGTTGTTCATTGGTCATATTACAGGAAGCAATGCTGACAGCCACGGCAATGCTTAACACAACTTTTAAGGCTTTCATATGCTTTGAATTTTAATGGTTCATATCACTATGCAAAACATTTTGTTTTGCCAACTTGCCTAGTCCGCTATAACGCTTGCATAGTTAAGCAGACGGCAAGATTTATTCAGTGACTGTCGTCACCCAATAGAATGATCTTAGTCATTTTTTTAAAATATTTCTAAGCGTTTCTATTCCAACAAGAAACAAAGAATCCCATCATGAATAGATTATTCTGTGTTGTGGCTGTTAGCAAAGACGAGTGTCTTCAAAACTCTTTCATCAAAATGTAAAGGATTCCACTTATCAAGACAAGCGTTATCGTAATTCCAATCTGCTTTCGAAGTCTGGCATCTCCTCTGATTAAGCTAATAACGAGCTTAACCATATTATTGCTTAAAGACGCAAGAACAACAACGGACGCTGCTACAGGCACGCGTTGCGTTCGCTCGGCAAACTTAGACATGTTAATAGTAATGGCATCTACATCTGAAAAGCCTGAAATAATTCCGGAAACATACAATCCTGCTGTTCCCCAAAATTTATCTGCATAAAATACCATCAAAACTATTCCAAGATAAATCGCTCCAAAGATCAGAGCGTTACCCAACTCCATTGGGCTGCCTGCAGAGATGCTGGTTGTTGGGGCTTGCTTTCTTTCTCTCCATAGTATCAAACCCGTAGCAATAAGCAATACTGCAATCATGATAAGGCCAGGAATCAGCAATTGCTCAAACATCAAAAAACTGAATATGTACGAGAAGAATAATATTCTGACAAACATCACAGCGCATGCCAGCAAAATGCCACAAGCATATAGGTGAGCAAGTGGTTTTTGTTCTTTGCTTCTTGCTGAATATACCCAGGTGACAGCAGTGCTTGAAAACAACCCTCCAAGAAAGGCTGTTAACAAAATCCCTTTTTCTGGTTTTCCGAATTTAAGAAGCATGTACCCAATAAATCCAAGCGAGGAAACTATGAGCACAACCCAGGCAATTTCATTTGGATTGATTATACCTTCGGGGCCGTAGTTTGTATCCGGAATAAAAGGCAAAACGAGAATAAACAGAATGCAGAATTTTACAAAAGCTGTTAACTCAACTTTGTTAAGCCGATCCAGATAATAATGAAATTGTTCTTTAAAAGATAATATGGCGACAGCCAGCACCGTCAACACCATGGCCTCGCGAAATAAATGTAGCCCTGTCAATATCCCGGTAACAAAAACCAAAATCAAAACTACTTCCTGCTTAATCTCCAATGATCCTGATTTCTCTTTAGTATAATAGATGATGGTGCTAAAAATAAACACCCCCGCCATTGAGATCGGTAGTAACCAATAATAGTCAGTATGTTGTGCTATGATGGTGATCACACATCTGAGAACAGCCAGAAGAGGCATTGTACGTATTCCTGTAAGGTGGCGATATTGTAAAGAGGCATCGACTTCACGTTCAAGGCCATAGACTAATCCAATAGCAATGGAGACAATGATTGCCAGTAAATTAGGTGATAGAATATTCTGAAGTGTATCGTGCATTTATTTAAAAATTACTCAATATCACAAACTGCATGGGTTTTAAATGGAGCTTAATATAATGCCCAATGTAATCCGGGTTTTCCAGCACTTTTACCTTACCTGTGTCTCCATAAAGAAATTTAAAGAAAGCTTTATCCACATTCGGTTGGCGTTTAATTGAAATATATTCTTCCCTTTCTTCGGTAGTGGATGAATTGAAAGCCACTACCATTTCCTGATCGAATAAAACTCTTGAGAAGGCAATCAGGCATTTCTCACATTCGGGTAAGTGAAAATGTATTCCGTCCGTAGAGATTTTCCGCATATGCATATGCCCAAATTTCAAGACAGAACTTTTCTTTCTTATTGCTGCTATTTGTGAAATCGATTGATAGATTTTATTCGACCTATCCAATGCATCAGAGACTTTGTCATCCAGGTTAAACATGGCTTCGCGGATGTACGCATCATGTTCGCCTGCGCCCTTAAATCCTTGTTCTGTTCCATAATAAATACACGGGGTGCCTAGCGCGCAGAGTAAAAATCCAATACCAGCGATGACCTGCTCTTCAGTTGCATCCTTTCCAAAGCGATGTTTGAAGGATTGACCGACCTGGTCATGGTTGTCAATAAACGTCACCAGGAATTCTCCAAAGTCACCGCGACCCAGTGCATTTCTGCGAAGGGATTCATATCGTTCCAGTAATCGCTCCGGAGACGCATTTCCTTTAATGACATCGGCAAGAATATGGTACA
>LNFM01008787.1_pt1 | contig 15060 bp, 14 predicted proteins | sample 596031 | NCBI WGS metagenome assembly LNFM01 (sample SAMN04254537, study PRJNA301005) | activated carbon metagenome | isolation source: dual media filters at the Ann Arbor, Michigan drinking water treatment plant | place: USA: Ann Arbor
GACCCGGTCCTCGAGGTCGACGAGGCCCCGGGCATGGGGCGTCACCGCCATGCCGAGCCCGACGATCCCGATGCGCAGCCTGCTCATGCTCTCAACTCCGCGGTTCAGGCGCCGCGGCAGCGCAGCGGCGCCAGCGTCAGCGAGGGTGTTGCAGGGGCTCGGCACCGTCACCGGCGCCTCAGCCGAAGGACAGGAGCGCCCGGACGACGTCTACCATACGGGCCCTGCCGATGGGGGCCGTGGTGAGAGACCATCACGCCAGGCGGTGGTGTCAATGCGCCAATGGCCAGGCTCATCCTTCGGCCGATGCCGGGCCCGGCCCGCGGCCGCCCGGCTGACGCGGCCATGGACCCCGGACAAACAAAAACCCTGCAAGCCGGAGGCTTGCAGGGTTTTCGAAAATGGTGGGCGCGACAGGGATCGAACCTGTGACCCCTACGATGTCAACGGCGTGGCCCGCCGCTGCAACCGAATACAATCAGACACTTAGGAGTCTCGTCGTTGCAGCTGAAAATGCTGGTTTCACGGTGTCTAAAGCGGTTGCGTTCAAACTGCGTGCAAAAGCTCCTGAGGCACCGGCCGGTGGTCGAAACGCTCACCCAGTTCGCGCAGGAGCGGCTTCGTGACCGCGCCCCCATTCGCCAGTCTCGCGAGCCGGCTCCCGCCAGAGCTTCGTGTTGCCTGGGAGCGCGTCGAGGTAGATGCGAGCGGCTTGCTCGGTCGGCCGCGGTCGATCAATTCCCTTGTCGCCAGGCACCGCACGACGTTTGAAGCACTCATCGATGGCGGTCTCCGCTATCACGATCTCGTCGCGTTGATGACTGAGGCCCGGATCCAGCGGGCTGATGGTGCGACTGTCACAGAAAACGCTATCGCGGCGGCCATCAGCCGCGCTCGGCGGGCGGTTAGCGCAGAGCCTAATCGGTCCCGCGAAAGGCTGACCCGCCCCCAAATCGATTTGCGGCTGCATGTGGGGGCTCACCCCGCTCCCGCAGCCGAATCGTCCAACCTCAAAGCGGCCGGTCCGGATCCTCCGGCTTCGGCTGTGCCCAACCCGCGGCAAGAGCCGTGTGGGGTGCTTCATCGCAGCCACTTAAGCGCAAACCTGCATGTTGCGCGGCTGCTCAACAGCCTTGGAGAGCAAGATGACTAGAAACATGAATGCGACAAGCAAGCTGGAGATGGCCGTTCCGCCCATGCTGATCGAGGTGGTCTCGGAAGCGACGCATATGGGCAAGTCGACCATCATTCAGTGCACGCGCGATTATCTCGACGATATCGGCATCCCAAATGTCATGGTTCGCGTCGAGACGCGTCGCGTGGCAGGAGTCCTGCGGGACGGCGATATCAGCATCGCAACTGAGGATCTGGCTCAGGTCGAAACCACCGCGGGCGGAATTGTCGGCATCGTTCGCCCCGGATTGCAGGAACTCAATCGGATTGCTGTGCAAGGCGGCGTGGTGCTTTGGGACTGGCCTGGCGGATTTGGCCAGCAGCGCCAGGAAATTCTGCTGCGTTCGAACTTGGACGCAATCCTGCAGAAAAAGGGAATCAGTGCTCTCACACTGGTGATGACTACCAACGTTCCCGAGCGAATCGCCGAAGCACAGCGGCTGCTCGAGGTGACGGCCCAGATCGCTCCCTCCTTCCAGCGGATCCTGATCCGTAATGCGTATGTCGGATCGTTCGAGTTTGCGGCCGACAGCGCTCCTTCTCGCAGCCTGGTTGCGGCTGAGGCGGCGTCGACAGCGCTCGGCTTCATCCTGCCGAAAATTTCGGATGTGTCGCTTGCAACGCTCAAGCCCACAGGCCTGAGTGTCCGGGAGATCATCAATCAGGACCCAGAGAGTCTGGCCGAGCAGCTTGGTAAAGACGAGTTCACGATGGCAGCCTGCGTGACGGCGGTCGCTGCGTGGTATGATCGCACTGGAAAGGAGCTCCGCAAGATCCTGCCCTTTCGGACGGCGCCTAAACCGATCGACAAGCCGACTGAAGCGGCTGGCCGCTAGACGGAAGAGGCTGAGAGAGGTAGCGGTCTGGTACTGCTTGGGGTTCGCTACCCGCTACGGCCGGTCACCAAGTCCCGCCATGTGCCCCCTGCTCAAGCCATGGCAACTGGGCATTGTGTTGATCGTCGCTGAACTCGCCAAGCATATCCAAGCAGCTATAACACCACTCAACAGGCTGCGGTAACGCCTCCGACCCGTCGATTCAGGGCCCGATCACCGAAGGTGATCGGGCCCTTTCCGTTTTAAATCGGCAAGACGGGCGAGGCGGAAGGCCGCTTCGCTGCTGTGCCGTGTTGTGATGAACTGTGACGGGTCATGACAGATCCTGACAAGAGGTGTCGAATCCCACGTTCGTTGACAATTTTTAACAGCAAGTGACAACTTATGCCGCGGATTCATTTGTCGGTGGTGCGACCGTCGTTTCTGCAGCGAAATTTTTCAATCGCTAGTGTGTATATATATATAACATATGTCTAATTTCGTCACAGATTTCGTCAGGTCACTTACGGGCCAAAACCTCGAGCCGCTAGCCTGGACGAGATGCGCCAGGACCCGACGTTGGCGCTCTGCCGGGAACCAGACATTCATGCACAACGAGGTGCGACCCTTTCGGCTCGATCAGACGACTGTGACTTCTGCCTGCCGAGCGACCTTGGCCTCAGCTAATCCAGCGTCGCAGGCCCTCCGCCAAGGCTGCGAAAGCCAGTCGCACCGGGCGGTTGGCGCGCTGGTCCTCATGCATGGCGAGCCACACGTCGAGCTTGAAGGCAATGGCCACCGGCAGAACCGGCCGGAGTTCTGGATGCCGTGCGGCCAGGCCAAGCTGGACGGCGCCGATCCCGAGCCCTGCGCGGATGGCGGCGTACTGTGCCAGATCGCTGTCGGCCCGAAAGCTGAACAGTGATCGGTCGAGCGCGATCGTCCCTGCTGCCAGCGAGCGGGCGGAGCGATCCTCGCGGTCGAAGCCGACAATGTGGAAGGTCTTTAGATCCTCGATCGACTCAGGCATCCCATAGCGAGCCAAGAAGCGCTCATGCGCGAACAGTCCGAGCCGGACCTCGCCGAGCCGTTGCGCCAAGAGAGCCTCTTGCGTCGGCCGGTTCATTCGGACGGCGATATCGGCATCCCTGCGCAACAGGTCGTCGTTGCGATTGCTCAGCACGAGTTCGAGCGTGATGCCCGGGTATTCGTCTCGAAATCCGGCCAGAATCGTCGGTAGCACCTCTGCGCCCATGATCTCGCTGGCCGTGATCCTGACCGTTCCGCCAGATTCGCTGCGTGCTCCGTCCGCATTGCGTTGCAGGCCAGCCGCAGCCGCCTCCATGGCCTCGGCGGACGCGACCAGCGTCATTGCGGCCGCTGTCGGCTGAAGGCCACCTTGCGAACGCGTGAAGAGAGACAGCCCGAGCGCCGTCTCCAGAGCCTCGATATGGCGCCCCATCGTCGGCTGCGTTGTGCCCAGAGCCCGCGCTGCACCCGACAGACTGCCCTGCCGGATAACAGCAAGGAAGGAGCGGTACAGGTCCCAGCCGATCTCTTCAGTCATACGAAAACGTATAGCTGATCCACAGGACTACGCAATTTCCGTTGGCGATGGCCAAGGGCATCCTCCGCTCATCGCAATGGAGGTTTTCATGACCCAGCCTGCTTCGTCTTCGCGCATCGCGCTCGTCCTCGGCATCACTGGCGGCCTCGGCCGCGCGCTCGCTATTGCCCTTCACGGTCGCGGCTACATCATTCGCGCCTTGTCGCGCGATCCCGCCAAAGCCGCCGTCTCGGCCAGGCTGCCCTTTGCCGTCGACTGGCGCCAGGGTGATGCCCTGGATCGCGGCGCGGTGCTCCGTGCCGCGGACGGCGCAGGCATCATCGCACACGCGGTCAATCCGCCAGGCTACGCCAAATGGCGTGAGAAGGCGGTCCCGATGCTGACCAACAGCATCGTCGCAGCCCAGCACTCCGGCGCCCGCATTCTTTTCCCTGGGAACATCTATGCGTTCGGCCCCGAGGCCGGTGCGCTCATCAAGGAGGACAGCCCGCAGAACCCCCATACGGTCAAGGGCGCTGTCCGGATGGACATGGAGGCGATGCTGCGGCACGCCGCCGGCCATGGCGTCCGCTCGCTGATCGTTCGCGCTGGCGACTTCTTCGGTCCAAATGTCCCGAGTTCCTGGTTCAGCCAGGCCTTGGCCAAGGGCGGACGCGACGCCAAAGTGATCCAGAATCTGGGCGCTCCAGGTATCGGCCATACATGGGCCTATGTTCCTGACCTGGCCGAGACCTTCATGCGCCTGCTCGACCGGCAGGATCGGCTCGAAAGCCACGACGTCTTTCACTTCCAAGGACACTGGGTCCCCGATGGTCACGGCATGGCGGAAGCGGTCCAGCGCGCGCTCGGCGGCACCATTCCGATCCGACGGTTCTTCTGGCCGCAGATCTACCTGATCGCGCCGTTCATGACGTTCTTCCGCGAGTTGATCGAGATGCGTTGGCTCTGGCGCGAACCCGTCCGGCTCGACAATCGCAAGCTCGAAGCGGCGATCGGGCCAGAGCCGCATACGCCGCTGGTGCTCGCGATCGAAGCGTCCCTCGGGCCTGCGCGGCTCCCCGCGCACCCGATCTCCGCTGCCCGTGCGCGGGTGATCTGAACACGCTCCCACCAGATTGAATGTTGAGAGGACATCGTCATGTCATCCCCTGCCGTTCCCGACCTTGCTTCGCAAGGCGATGCCGCCGCCTCGTCACAAAAGATCGCCCGAGCGGCGGCGGTTCTCGCCGCTCTTCAAACGGTGCTCTTCCTCGTGCCGATGGCCGTGCTGGGCCAAGCCATCGGTTGGCCGGCTTCTCTCAGGCTCCCGGCGACGGAAATCCTGCCCTTGATCGCGGGTCAGGCGAATGCTGTTCTCATCGGCTATGGGGCCTATATCACGGTCTCCTTGGCCCTGATCCCGCTCGCCTTCGCCATGCGCGCTTGGCTCGCGACGAAAGGGGTTGTCGGCTGGCATTCGGATGCAGCCGCTTTCATCGGTGCCGGCGCTGGCCTGTTCAAGACGCTCGGCATCGTGCGCTGGCTGTCCGTGATGCCGATGCTCGCCGGCGAGTACAAAGCGGCGGATCAGTCGGCACGCCAGGTAATCGAGCTGAGCTACCGCACGATCAATGCCTATGCTGGAGCTGTCGGCGAACTCCTCGGTGTCCAGCTCCTCAGCGGGATCTGGCTCGTCGCGATCGGCTTCGCCCTGAGGCAGGCAGACAAGAGCTGGCTCGGCCTTGGCGGTATCGTCTTGGGGATGATGTTCTTGGCCACCGCGCTGCGGGTCGCATTCCCGGTTGCCGCTCTGATCCAAAGTGCGGCCGTGCCCCTGGCGCTGGTCTGGTTTGTCGGGCTCGCGGTCATGCTCTGGCGTGACGGCCGTATCTGAACCCTCGCGGCAAATGCTTGCTGAGCGCAGCTTCAGCAGCGTTCGCTCAGCGGCTCTGAACCGCCCCGGCTTCACCGGAGGCCATTTGGGTTAACCCCTCGCGCATCATCTGTCGCCAGACCTTGCGCGTTCCATAGACCTCGAAGTTCTCGGCGAACACGCGCTCGATCTCGGGGCGCAGAATCTCATCCCGCAGCGCACGTGCCGAGCACTTCGATGGATCAAGCCGCCGGGCAACATGGGCATGATAGGTCGATGGGGCGATCGGCAGGACCTTGCAGATCAGCTCGACCCCATACGCACCGCGATGATCATCGATGAACGCGATCATGTCTTTGACCGGCGGTCGAACTCCTCTTACCCGACAGGCGAATGCATACATTCGCCGAAAGGGGCCATGGCGAAATATGCCAATGACTTGCGCAGGATCTCGTTCGCCTGCCGCAGCTCGCGGTTCTCGCCCTCAAGGGCCTTGAGCTTTGCCGACATATCCGTCGGCACGCCGGCCCGCTTGCCGGCATCGACCTCGGCCTTCTTCAGCCACTCATTCAGTGAGTGCGCCGAGCAGCCGATCTTCGCCGCAATCGACACGATCGCCTGCCAGCGCGAAGGGTGTTCAGCCTCGTGATCCAGCACCATCCGCACCGCCCGGGCACGCACATCAGGCGAGAACTTGTTTGTCGTCGTGCTTGTCTGGCCCCATCCTCTCAGGAGTTGGGGCCTCCGGCAAAGCCAGGGCGGTTCACACCAACATCCTGGCTGGCCCGTTCAAGGGGCGCACTCCAGTTCCCCAGGTGACAGCTCTCGAAGCGAAACGGCGGCATCGTCTCGGCAACGACGACCTTCGTGTCGGGGAAACCGAGGAAAGCCACATGATGAGGATCGACTTTTCGGTGGGCTACAAGGCGAAGAACGCCAAAATCGACGTTAACAAGATCCACAACATCCTCAACAAGATCCCGCCGATGCAGGGAGGAGCACCAGTCAATATCCCGCCGAACACGCCCTACAGTCCCGAACTGACGGATATCCATATCCTGAGTTTCCAGAACAAGTGGTTCAAGGGAAACAACTGCGATGCCGTCGTATCGCCCGGCGGCGCGACGCTCAGGAAGATGAACGAGCTTGCTCGTCCAAGCGACCAGAACCGCTTCACCATGAACCCGGAGAAGGTCCTCGCCATCATGTCGAACCTCACGGAAGGTTCGGCGACGATCAAGAGCTACAGCCGGGAGAAGGTCACCGATCCCAAAGACGGCAAAATCAAGCACAGGACCCCTGGCCTCTTCAGCGTTCCGCTCTACATCCTGAAGGTCGGGCGGGACGCAGGCGACGGCCAAACGATCGTGGAGGGAACGGAGAGCTGGTACCACGTCCTCCGCTTCGGCGTCTGCTTCCATCCCACTGCCCAGGAGGCCGGAAAGCATTACAGCGAGTGGTTCTCGATCGAAGGGCCGCCGTGCGATACGTTCGTTCTGAAGCGAGATAAATTCCTCAAAGGTTCCTGGCTGCTGCGCGGGGACTTCCTGATCCATATTGGCCCGGTCATCGGCAGAGATACCTTTGGCAGCCTCGGCTGCATTCAACCGGTCAATGGAGGAATGCGGCGGCTCGACGAAAACATTAGGAAACTGAGCTTTGGCCACCGCTATAACAGCGGCATCCTCAATCCTAGCGAGGCGGATGAGCGGATTTCGACGAGCGGATCGTTCCGGTGCATCGTCGAGAAAGCGACCCCGCCCATCGTAAGGTGCCTGACGGACTTCAGCGCAGTGAAGGGGCCGAGGCTGGGCTCGGTGGTGACGAGGCGAGGAACCGGATTCTAAGAAGCGCCAACCACCTGAAATGCGCTTGCCCTCACTGGCTCGGGAACCACGACGCCCGCGGTTCATTGATGTGCCAACGAACCAGAGGAACCTCTCCATGCCGGATCTCTCTACTCCCGCGAAGGCGCGATCCGACAGCGGCTATCCCGATGAACGGCATCCCTGGGACGGCTCATGCGAGCCTACCTCATTGCCACTGCCGATGCCGGCGTCGTGCCACAGGCTGCCCTGGGGCGACGGCCGATTGGTCCTGCTGGAAGCCGGCGACGGCCCGCCACTGCTGCTGATCCACAGCATCAACGCCGCCGCCTCGAGCTATGAGGTCAAGCCGATCGCCGAGGCTATGCAGGGGCGCCGCCGGGTCTTTGCGCTCGACTTGCCGGGCTTCGGCCTGTCGAGCCGCGGGCCGGAGGTCTATACCGTCGCGCGCTATGTCGAGGCGATCCTGCTCGCGGCCCGAACCGTCCGGGAAATCTGCGGCGGACAGCGGGTCGCCGCGCTCGCCCTGTCGCTCTCGGGCGAGTTACTGGCACGCGCCGCACTGCAGGAGCCCAGGCTCTTCGCCGGTATCGCCCTCGTCACGCCGACCGGCTTTGAGACCGGCGCCCAGCGTCGCCGCAGCGGCATTCCCGAGGCCCGTCCCCGCACGGGGCTGGAGCGTTTTCTCACCGCGCCCCTGTGGCGAAGCGGGCTGTTCAGCATGCTCGTCAGCCGTCCGAGTGTGCGCTTCTTCCTGCGGCGGACCTTCGACGGCCCGCCCGATCCGGGTCTGGTGGACTATGCTTGGCAGAGCGCCCATCAGCCGGGCGCGGCCTATGCCGCCTTCGCTTTCGCTTCCGGAAAGCTGTTCTCGCCAGACATCCGCGATGTCTACGAGGCGCTGGAGCTGCCGGTCTGGCTGTCGCACGGCACACGCGGATCGTTCAGCGATTTCAGCGAGGCCGGCTGGACCATAACGCGCCCCAACTGGGAGCTGACCTCCTTCGATACGGGAGCCTTCCCGCATTTTCAGTCGCCTGACGCTTTCATGCCGCGCCTGGACAGCTTCCTCGGCGCGCTGTCGCAACAGGCGCCGGAGCCGTCTCGCCCTGCGGCACCGCATCTGCGGGTGGTGCAGGACAGTGGAGACCGCTCGTGAACTGGGTTTCCCTGGTTGGCTATGGCGCCGCGCTCTGCTCGACGGTGAGCTTCGTGCCGCAGGCCTGGCGGGTGTTGCGGACACGGGACGTGTCCGCGCTCTCGACACCGACCTATGCGATCACCTGCTGCGGCTTCGCGCTTTGGCTGGTCTACGGCATCGCCAAGGCCGAATGGCCCCTGATCCTGACCAACAGCATCTGCCTGGTCCTAGCCAGCTTCATCCTCGCGATGAAGCTGATGCCGCCGCGACAGCGTGAGAGCGTGGCGCAGACGCTCGCTTCTTCCGCCGAATGAGCGCTCTGAAAGGGCACAAAACCACGGTGGCTGTCAGCGCCGCTGAATCACATCTTAGTGGCGGTTCACCTGCACAACGGGTCGTCGTTACGATTGCTGACAACGAGTTCGCGCGTGATACCCGGAGCCTAGCTGTCAGGCAGGCTCATTGACTGGCCTAAGCTAGAGCGCGCTCCAAATCCCGTGCGCCATAAGGCTTGGGAAGAAGCTTGGTACGGCTGTCCATTTCGACTTCAAGGACTTCATGGCGGCCCGTCGCGAAGACGACCGAAACTTCAGGGTGCATTTCGCGAACACGCCTTGCCAGTTCCACCCCGTCCATATCTGGAAGACCTAAATCGGTGACGAGTCGGTCGATCGCCCGCGTGCCGGCGATTCCGAGGGCCTCATCGGCCGTCGCCGCCTCCACGACGACGAAGCCAAGCGACTCGATCAGTGACGCGGTGTCCATTCGGATCAGAGCATCGTCTTCCACCAGCAACACAATTGCTGGGGCGCGGCGATCTTCAGCCTCAGGCTGTGGCACTTCCGAGAGGACCTGGCGAATTTTGCGAGCCAATGCCTCGCGCGTATACGGCTTGGACAACAGGCTGACGCCATCATCCAACCTGCCGCCGTGGACGATCGAGTTCTCGGTGTAACCTGAGGTGAACAGGACGGTGAGATGAGGCAGACGCGACTTCGCCTGTCTCGCAAGATCCGCGCTCTTCAGAGGACCGGGCATCACGACATCGGTGAACAGCAGGTCAATCGCGACCCCGCTCTCGACGATGCTTAGCGCGCTTTGGGCGTCCGAGGCCCTCAGCACGTTGTATCCCAGTTCGGACAGGAGCCCGATGACCGTTTCGCGGACGGCGTCATCGTCCTCAACGACAAGAACCGTCTCGGTCCCGCCCACGATCGGGCGCATGTCATCGGGCGTTACGGTCTCCTCTGTGCTCATCGACCGAGGGAGGTAGATCTTGATCGTCGTTCCCAAACCGACTTCGCTGTAGATCTTTACATGGCCGTCCGACTGCTTGACGAAACCATAGACCATCGACAGTCCGAGGCCAGTCCCCTTGCCAACTGGTTTAGTCGAAAAGAACGGCTCGAAGACCTTTGCCAGCACCTCTGGCGTCATGCCCGAGCCCGTGTCAGTAACGCTGACGACGACATATTGACCCGCTGTCACCTCCGTATGGCGCGCGGCGTAGGCGTCATCGAGGAAAGCGTTCCCGGCCTCGATCGTCAAACGACCCGCCCCCTCCATGGCGTCGCGCGCATTGATCGCCAGATTGAGAATGGCGTTCTCCAGATTGGTCGGATCAGCGAAGGTGTTCCAGAGGCCTCCGGCGATGACCGTCTCGACCTCGATCGCCTCGCCGATCGAGCGACGGACCAGGTCATCCATGCCGCGAATGAGTCGCCCAACGTTGATCGCCTTGGGTGCGAGCGCCTGACGGCGCCCGAACGCCAGCAGCTGACTGGCAAGCTGCGCGCCCCGCGAGACGCCTGACATGGCATTGGCGAGCCGCACCCTCCCCTTCTCGCTCAGGTCAGCCTCGCGGCTCAGCAATTCGAGATTGCCGCTGACGACCTGAAGAAGGTTGTTAAAGTCATGAGCGACGCCCCCGGTGAGGTTGCCGATGGCCTCCATTTTCTGTGACTGCGCCAGCATCGCCTCAATGCGTTGGCGCTCCTCGCCCTCCTGCCTGAGGCGTTCGTTGGCCCGTTCCAACTCCACTGTGCGCGCCTGAATCCTGCCTTCAAGCTCTGCGCTACTGGCACTGAGCTGGGACGACGCTTCGGACATCGCGTCCCTTAAAGCGACGAACTCGCGCAGCCGTGTTGGAGCGGCGATCGGAGACGAGAATTGCCCGAGTTTCGAACTTGCTGCCGTCAAGGCCTTGAGCGGGGTTTCGATTAGGCGCCACAACAGAACGGCAAGGACGGAGGCGATCAACAGGGCCGTCGCTCCGCCTGCAACGAGCGTCCAGAGGGCGTCGCGGAGTGGTCGCTCTATGACGCTTTGCCGGATGTTAGCGGCGATCAGCCAGTCTGAAACCTCAGAACGCGCATAGCCGACGAGAATGTTCTCGCCGTGCGCGCTTTGACCGACGAACGTTCCATCCCTCCCGACGGCCCTTTCGAGGAAGGCCGGCACGCCAGGTCGGCCGGTGAAGGCCTCATGTTGTTCCGATCGGGTGACGTAGACGCCAGCTCTGTCTCCGACCGCGACGAACCAGCCTGGTGGGGGGACCGTGCGGATGAGATCGTAGAACAGTTTCGTCTCAGCGCTGACATGCAGCAGATAGCGCGGCACGCTGCCAATCGACACGGGAACCACGACAGCGACCAGAGGCTCATTGGCAATAGCCCCGGTAAACACATCCGCAACATAGGGTTTCTGGGACGAGATGATTTGTCGGTCGACCCCCATGGGCGTCCGAGGCAACGGCCTTCCGAACACCTGGCGGGTATTGACGAGCTGTTGGCCATCAAGGTCGCGCAGGCCGATATCGGCTCCGATGAACGTCTTCACGGCGAGCGCTTGACGATAGAACGCTTCGAGATTGCCGCTCCGAAGATTCTCTGAAGTGCCCAGCGTCTGGAGTGTCGCCTGCCACCCGCGAATGTGTTGATCCAATACGGAGGCGGCCGTGCTCGCGACCTCCCGCGCCTCCTGCTGGAAGCGGCTGCGCTCGGCTTGCGCGAAGCGCGAAATCAGCACGCTGGCGAAGATAGCTCCGGGCAGAACAATGACGGCAAAGAACGCGATGATGACAACGCGTGTCGGAAGGCCGATGGCAACAGTCCGCAACATCCCATCTTGTTCCTAAAGCAAATCTTGGCTTTGCAATTCACATGGTTTGGTCACCTGACACAAGGCGACCAAACAAGGCCGCGATGCATGGATCAAACCCACCGGCCATCAAACATGCACATGGTGCAAGCGTGGCTGACACAAGGATGGCACGAAACCGCGGGGAACGGTCTTCGATGCAAAGGCGTTGACTGTCCGTTCGAGCGACGACGTCCAAAACGGTTTGGAGGCTTCGGACGAAGGGGCACCACATGAAATCGAAAAAGCCGGTCAATGAAGGTGCCACTGTCGGCCAGGCCGGCGAACTTCACCAAACAGCATCGGCAGCTGATAGCCGCCTGACGACCAACCATGGCGTGCCCGTCAGCGACAACCAGAACTCGCTCAAGGCCGGGCGCCGCGGGCCGACGCTGCTGGAGGACTTCGTCCTGCGCGAGAAGATTCAGCATTTCGACCATGAGCGTATCCCCGAGCGCATCGTCCACGCGCGCGGCTCGGCCGCGCATGGCTATTTCGAGCTGACGGAGTCGCTGGCCGAGTTCACGCGCGCGAAAATCCTGACCGAGGTCGGCGTCAAGACGGAGCTGTTCACCCGCTTCTCGACGGTCGCCGGCGGCGCCGGCTCGGTGGACACGCCGCGCGACGTGCGCGGCTTCGCGGTCAAGTTCTACACCAAGGAGGGTAACTGGGATCTGGTCGGCAACAACATCCCGGTGTTCTTTATCCAAGACGCGATCAAGTTCCCCGACCTGATCCATGCCGTGAAAATGGAGGCTGATCGCGGCTATCCGCAGGCGGCCAGCGCCCATGACACCTTCTGGGACTTCATCGGCCTGATGCCCGAGGCGACCCATATGATCATGTGGGCGATGTCGGACCGGACGATCCCGCGCTCGCTCCGCATGATCGAGGGCTTCGGCGTCAATACCTTCCGCCTGCTGAACGATAAGGACGAGCCGACACTGGTCAAGTTTCACTGGCGTCCCAAGCTCGGCACGCAGTCAACCTGCTGGGACGAGGCGGTGAAGATCGCTGGCGCCGATCCCGACTACCATCGCCGTGATCTCTATGAGGCGATCGACAAGGGCGATTTCCCGGAATGGGAATTCGGCGTGCAGCTGCTCAGCCAGGCCCAGGCCGACGCGCTGCCCTTCGACATTCTCGACGCGACCAAGCTGATCCCCGAGGAGCTGGTGCCGATCCGCGTCATCGGCCGCATGGTGCTCAACCGCAACCCCGACAACTTCTTCGCCGAGACCGAGCAGGTCGCCTTCCTGCCGACCAACATACCGCCCGGCATCGACGTCTCCGAGGATCCGTTGCTGCAGGGTCGCCTGTTCTCCTACCAGGACACGCAGCTCTCGCGGTTGGGCACGGTGAATTTCCACCAACTGCCGATCAACAAGGCCAAGGGCTGCCCGTTCCAGAACCTGCAGCGCGACGGACACATGCAAACGCAGGTCTTCAAGGGCCGCGCCAATTACGAGCCTAACAGCCTCGCCGAAGCCGGCGAGGAGGGCGGCCCGCGTGAGGATCCGACGGGCGGTTTCCGCACCGCAGCCGTGCCTTTTGAGGAGCACAAGGTTCGCCTGCGGTCCGAGAGCTTCGCCGACCATTACAGCCAGGCCCGCCTGTTCTTCCGTTCGCAGAGCGAAACCGAACAGGCCCATCTCGCCAGCGCTTTGGTGTTCGAGCTCTCCAAGGTCAGGCTCGAACATGTCCGCAACCGCGTGCTGGCCAACCTCGTCAACGTCGATGAGAGCCTGGCCCAGCGCGTCGCCGAAGGTCTCGCTATGCCGCTGCCGAAAGCCTCCGATCCTGCGGTCAAGCCTGTCGACATGGATGCCTCGCCTGCGCTGAGGATCGTCGGCAAGTATCCGGAGACCCTGAAGGGCCGCAGCGTCGGCATTCTCGTCTCAGACGGAGCCGATGGTGCGCTCATTGCCGCCATCAAGGCTGCGATCGAGGGTGAGGGCGGCACGGCGAAGATCGTGGCGCCGAAGATTGGCGGCGTGACACTGAAGGGGGGCAAGACGCTGAAGGCTGACGGCCAGCTCGCCGGCACGCCCTCGGTTATCTTCGATGCCGTCGCGATCGTCTTGTCGGAAGCCGGCTGCGCGGCGCTGCTGAAGGACGGAGCGGCTGTCGACTTCGCCAAGGACGCCTTCGGGCATCTCAAGGCGATCGGCTTCAGTGCGCAGGCCAAGCCGCTGCTCGACAAGGCGGGGGTCGGCAAAGATGCAGGCGTCGTCGCACTCGGCACGGACGCCGAAGCCTTCCTCGCACCCGCGCGGACGCGGCAATGGGCGCGAGAGCCCGAATGGCCTGCTGCCGGTTTCGTGGACACCGAGATTGGGTGTTTCATGAAGCCGGAGGTGGCAGATGCAGCGAAGACGATTTGGGCGTGAGTTCAAGATCGAGGCGGTTCGCCTGATCAAGGATCGCGGTGTGAGCGTCGCGCAGGCGGCTCGGGATCTGGAGGTCCACGAGAACCAGCTGCGCAAATGGGTGAAGGAATTTGCCGCCGATCCGGCGCAGGCCTTTCCCGGACCTGGTCAGTTGAAGCCCGAGCAGCTCGAGATCGAGCGGCTACGGCGTGAGGTGACCAAGCTCAAGGCGGAGCGCGACATCCTAAAAAAGGCCGCAGCCTACTTCGCGAGGGAAGCGATATGAGATTTGCTTTCATCGCGAGGCACCGTTCGATCTGGCCGGTGGCATGGCTTTGCGACGCGCTGGATGTCTCCCGCTCCGGATTCCATGCCTGGCTGACGCGCTCGCCGAGCCAGCGCTCCGTGGACGACGAGGTGGTTGGCGCCAAGGTCCGCGCGAGCTTCAAGGCCAGCGACCGAACCTATGGCGCTCGTCGGGTCTGGCGCGATGTCTTGGCGGAGGGCGTCTCCTGCGGTTTGCACAGGATCGAACGACTGATGCGCGCTCAAGCCTTGCGGGCACGTCCCCGCCGGCGAGGCCTTCCAAAAGATTGCGGCGAGCGGCCGATCTCGGCTATCGCGCCCAATGTTCTCGATCGCCAGTTCACGGCGATGCGGCCGAATCAGCGTTGGATCGCCGACTTCACCTATGTCTCGACGGCCGAGGGCTGGCTCTACGTCGCTGTCGTGATCGACCTGTTCTCGCGGCGCGTCGTCGGCTGGTCGATGAAGGCCGAAATGACGGCCGCGCTCGTGACAGATGCGCTCATCATGGCGATCTGGCGCCGTGGCAAGCCCGACGCCCTGCTGCACCACTCGGATCAGGGCAGCCAATACACCAGCCAGCACTTCCAGGAACTGCTGGCCGAAAACGGGGTCACCTGCTCGATGAGCCGATCCGGCAACGTCTGGGACAACGCCGCGATGGAGAGCTTCTTCTCCTCGCTGAAAACCGAGCGGATCAGGGGCCAGATCTACCGCACGCGCGACGCGGCCAGGGCAGATGTGTTCGACTACGTCGAGAGGTTCTACAACACCATCCGCAGGCACTCGACCATCGGCTATCTCAGCCCGGTTGAGTTCGAGCGGAACGTGGGATTAGCTTAACTGCGTGTCCACAAAACCGGCAGCAGGCCA